>Ga0194063_10000542_pt1 | contig 27184 bp, 26 predicted proteins | sample SepL3720m_MetaG_FD_155459 | JGI IMG/M metagenome (GOLD analysis project Ga0194063, IMG submission 155459) | Anoxic zone freshwater microbial communities from boreal shield lake in IISD Experimental Lakes Area, Ontario, Canada - Sep2016-L373-20m | ecosystem: Environmental > Aquatic > Freshwater...
GGATAATATTTCATCCTTGGTTTCTTTTGGTACTGCTTTGAACATATATTTTTATTAATAACTAGATATATGTTCTCAGAAAACTATCTTATTTTACAGGGTACCGGTCAGCATCGCAGTCGAAGTTTGGTATTTCAGTATGAGATTATCACCTGAACTTGAATATTGAATATCATCTAGACACGCACCTGTTTGCGGTAAAGTATTGAGATTAGGTTTGGGTGTACCTGATAGATAAATTTGTGTAGGATTGATTGTCAGCGTTGGTGTGCCTGATAAATATATTTGTGTGGGATTCAGTGTAGGTGTTGGTGTACCTGACAGAGAGATTTGTGTTGGATTCAGTGTCGGTGTCGAATTTGATGTCGGTGTGAATGTATTGGTCGGCATGGCTGTGGTTGTAGGCACTGGAACTGTTGTGGATGTAGGTGCTGGAACTGATGTGGCTGTAGGCACAAGTGTCGCTGTCGGAGTAGGAGTAACAGTAGGTGTAGGTGTAGGCGTAGGTAAAGCGTCGACTGATCCAAAGGCACCAGTACCACTCAGTCCTGTAATTTCCCAATAATCCTGGCTATCAATCGTAACGATCTGCACATCAGAATCAGCTTCAATTTTTTGGAGTGCACCCGGACAGCTTGGTACTAAGTCCGCTAGACTTTCTGCATTTGGACAAATCATTATATAGCTCGGAGTAGGACCTACTGGAATAGGCACATATAGCGTAAAATTTGTATCTGCACCTTCAGAACTTGTTAAATTATGAATAAAAGCTTTTCCTTCGGAGATGCTAGAATCAGCTGTGACTGTAGTCCAATCCAGATCAGAAGTCAGGCTGGAATCAATCTTGGCAATTACTTCTCCGGTTTGTTTTTGTACAGTTAAAGTATCAGTAAATGAGCCGTCACCAAAATTCTTGCTAATACCATAGCTTGTCCCCAATTTGATGTTTTTACCTATACTATCTACCACATCGAGTGTGGCAGCACTGCTTCCTAAATCGACCTGATAAGCTTTAGTAAAGATATTATAAAATTCCTTTTCCATATAATACGGATTATAACGATCATCACCCCAACTAAAAAGTAAATCATTTCCACTCATTTCTACTAACGATAACGTGTTTGAGTATTTGGTGCTTCCTTCAATATTCACATTAGTTAATAAGATTCCAGTGTCACCCCATAATCTATTGCCACCAGCATTAAGCTTTTGTGCTGCAATTTCTGTAATATAAGGATAATTACCATCGAGATCGTTACGAAAATCACTAGTTTCTATGATCACAGTTCCATCTCCCTGAATTTTCGCACCATTGACAAATTGGTCCCAAGGACTATTGATAAATACTTCGACCCCATTTTCTGCCCACATCTTTTCCCCATTAAAATTCAATCTTTGTGCAAAAACATCACTATTTGAATAGCTACCATCATCATTCCGATAGTCGCTCCAATATACCAATAAAGACGAATCGTCGTATATTTCTACTTCGATTGAAGATACTTCTCCACCTTCATTTAACAATTTTCCATGATTGGGCCACACCTTATTTCCATCAGCGTCCAGACGTTGTAAATAATAACCATAATTTCCGGTATTATTTGGATCACCATCATCCCAGAGGATAAATTCTCCACCATTATTATCACTACCAATTGACCCATAAAGATAAAAATTTTCATCTTCCAAAGTTGTTATATCTATTCCATTTGTACCCCATAATTTATTCCCATTACTATCAATTTTCTGAAGATATTCAAACCTTTGATAAGAAGGAGTGTCGGTTCTAGTATTATATACATAAAACATACCTCCATCAGGCTGGCTGATCGTATCTAATAGGACGTAATTATATGTATCAGTAGTCAATGAAGTATGAATTTTTTTTCCATAATAATTTGGATTGCTACTCAACCCGTACTGCCCTCCTTTGGGATACCCATTAGAAGGACTATCAACCCATATACAATTAGCTACATCACCAGCGGGAGCAGATTCAGTCTGGCAAACAGTTGAGCCATCATACTTGCAAATGGGTTGTCCTACAGTCATATTATCCTGACACCACTCCAAGCAATCAGACCAATGATTGATCGTTTCACTACTTAATGTAAAAGCTGTCGGAGGGTCATCATTATTGGAGCACCAGCTATCTTGAATATATGGTGTAGGATCACTCCAGAGTTTGTTGCCATTTTGGTCAAGCTTTTCCATATAAATATCAGTATTTGTTTGCCCTTGTGCACAACTTTGGCCTGAGTGTCGACAATCACTCCAGGATGCGTAAACACTTCCGTCATTTGGGTTACGAAGAATCTTACCACTCATTGCACTAGTGGGTAAATTTGCAAGTTCAATATTTGAATATGAACCATTATTATTGATCGTTAATAGACTCATGTCCGGAATACTATCACCTATTGGAGTTTGATTAGTTAACAAAATTGAACTATCTACAGCAATTCTTGAATGTCCTAGGTACACAGATCTGAGCAATAAATCATAACCATTAAGCCAGGTTTTGGCTCCTGATGAATTTATCGTCTGAAATAATAATTTATCACTTGTAAAATCAGTCCAAATCGCATTGACATTATTTCCATTACCTTTGACATAAAAAGGAGATAAATCATTTGCATCATTCAATGAATCAAGACCAGTCCCAGTAATTGGAGTGATATTTTCTAAAGTTTCAGCTTTTGCATTTGTCTGAAAACACGGTACCCAAATTGAGCAAGCTAGTATAAAAATAGAATATATATTTAAATTTAGAGATTTTTTGCAATTTATTTTATTATCAAATAATTTATTTATCATAAAACTATTCTGAAATGAAATCAATAATAAATATATATTTCAAACACAAAATAAAGCTAATAATATTTACAACTCTACTCTTAATTTTGGGATTTGTAATTATTGTTATTAAGTACTCACAGACTCAAAAATTTCACACAGATCAAGCTGTTTCTACTACAGATGTTTTAGGAACTAGTGTCATTACTGAACCGGATTTCGTCTATAATATCGAACAATATCAAGCCAACAATGAACAGAAATTTGTGATTCTGGATTTACGGACTACATCGGATTTTAAAAAAAAGAATATTCCAGGATCGATAAATATAAATCTATATAACAATTCTTTCCGTAAACAAATAATGGCACTGGATCATAAACAAAGCTATCTGATTTACAGCCCCATCAAAAAAGATGCTTTTTTCCTATACAATGAGATGCTCCGAACTGACTATCAAGGCCTCGAAATCCTCAATGTCTCTGAGGCAGAATTTCAAACTTTACTTTAGTTTTTATAATCAGAATCAGACTGGAAAAAAAGAAGTCAAGTGAAGAAAAATTATGATAACTCTAAATATTTATTGACAATTGCTACTAAATCATCTGGCTCTGTTTCTGATTTGAGCATATAGCCATCAGCACCTAACTTCAAAGCTTTATCAATCGCTAAATCACCACCAATATTTGTCAACATCACGATTTTCATATCACCATATTTACCAGGGAATTTCTTCACTTCAGTAAGCGTTTGGATGCCGTCTTTTTGTGGCATCACAATATCAAGTAAAATCAAATCATACTTTTTTTGTGACATATGCAATAAGGCATCATCTCCTTCAGTTGCTCCATCTATTTCAAACCCAGCTCCACCTAAGATATCAATAAAGATTTGTCGAGCATCTGGCTCATCTTCAACAATTAAAATTTTCTTGGGTTGAGGATTTATTGGTGGCATAATAATTCAAATAAAAATTAATGGTATATAATTATTTATATTATATATAAAAATATGCAATTGTAAACGCTTTTGCATAAAATTAAATATACACTAAAATTATAGTATTGAACAATAATATCTTTTAAAAAGAAAAATTCTTCCCCCAAATCATGAGATATGAAACCCAATAACTACTGATAATAATGATTGTCACGATAATCTGCACTAGTTTTTTAAAGACTTTTAAATAGTTAAATAATAATGAAGCAATAATAATTGAATTAATTTTTATAACTAATTGAATAACAGTTAAGATCGAAACTACTATCAGACTTAAAAGCAGAGCTTTTCTAAAATCATTAAAGATCACCAAGTAAGAAAACACTACAATCACTAAAGGTGAAAAAAATACCTGAATTAATAAACGAGAAAAGCTAAAATATTTTCTCCGACCCCAAAACATCACTTTTTACTAAAAAATAAATTACTAATTCGAAGACTTTTTTCTAAAACTGCTAAATCAAAATTCTCATTAATACTATGCATATCACAATCATAATTGGTTAAAGGCAACATCAATAAATTTCTGGTAATTTTTCGTTGCAATTCACCTACCAAAGGGATGCTTCCCCCGACAAAATTATAAATAACCTGCTCTTGATACACATGTTCCAGAATTTTTTTCGCTGTAGAAACATATTCATTGGCTAGATCTAAAACTACTGGATCTGCCATTTTTTTTACCTGATGATCCTGAAAAGAAATTTCCAAACCTGGTATTAAATTCTCTTTGAAAAATTCTACTGTCTGGGCAACAATCGCTGCTGTGTTTTGCCTGCCAACAGTGCGAATATTAATTTTTACTTCAGCTTCATTAGGAATAGCCGTCTTATATCCGGACGCAATAAATCCACTTTTCAAACCAATTATTTCAATTGCCGGCAGTAATCCAGTTTGAGCATGATAACCCAAATTAGATTTAAACTTATTACTACCTGTCAATTTTGCTAACTTCAGGTCATCAAGAATATAAGTTTCTGTCAATTTTTTATTTTGCTGATAAAATTCTCTGGCACCTTCATAAAACCCTGGTATAGCAATTTCACCATTTTGTTCAATCTGAGAAATCAGCTTTGATATTTCTGAAGCTGCATTATGTACAAAACCTCCAAAAGTACCTGAATGCAGCTCTTTGCTTGAAGTCGTCACTTGCACTGTAAAAACAGCAATACCTCTCAGACCAGCTTCAATGGTAGGATGATTATCAATCATTTCCCCATCAGAAATAATTGCAAAATCACAAGCCAATTCTTTTTGATAGTCCTCAATAAATTTATCAATCAGAGGTGAGCCTGATTCCTCATTACCCTCAAGCATAATTGTAATATTATATGCCAGTTTTTTCGCTTTGGCAGCTTCAATAATATTTAATAAATGAATCGTAAACTGACCTTTATTATCTGCTACACCTCTGCCATAAATTCGGTCATTTTTAACCAGAAGTTCAAATGGATTTTGAAACCAAAGCTCAGGATGTTCATCAGCGGGCTGCACATCATAATGACCATATACCAGGCATGTTTCAGCTGCTCCCACATTTAATTTTGCGATAATTATCGGATTGGCATATCCGGAAATCACATTTACTTGAAAGCCTTCTGCAGTAAGCTGATCGTCAAGCCAATTCACACAATCATTAATTTCTTTCGTAAATTTGTCACTAGTGGAAACACTTTGAAAGCTTAAGTATTTGGCAAGAAATTCAAAATATCGGGGATTAATTTTTATCATGGCTGAAAAAAAAGTATAAAGTATCAAGTATCCATACTTGCTATCTATGTTAATATTAACAAAATACTTATCAATAACTCAAAGTGAAACAGCTAAAAATTCCAGATTTTGATCCGCGTTTTACCAAACTAGCAAAAGTTTTAATCGAGCATTCCATCAATCTCCATGAGGGCGACAAACTTGTCTTAAGCGCTTCTGATTTTACTTGTGAAGCTTTAATTCACGAATGTTACCGGTTGGCATTACAAAAAGGAGCATTGGTATATCTGGATATTTTTGGAACCAATTTTGAAATAGGTCGAGCTGACTATGGCGGGTTTTATCAGACATTCATGACTCATGCCCATGAATTTAATCTTATTACACCTCCTAGTATTACAAAAAGTATTGTGGACTGGGGTGATAAATTTATCCGGCTTACCGCTATTCATGATAAACAATTTCTCAATACTATTGATCCCAAAAAACTAATGCAATGGCAAAAAACATATTTCCCGATTTTTGACGAAATGCTTAAAAAAGATTGGATTCTCACCTATTTACCCACCAAAGCACTTGCTGACAGTTCTCAAATGACATTGGAGCAATTTACAGATTTTTATTTTGCTGCTTGTTTGGTAGATTATCAACAAATGGATCAGGAAATATCAGCATTAGAAAAAATAATGGATCAAGGCAAAATCATTAAAATTTTAGGAAATAATGTCGATCTGGAAATTGGAATTACCGGCAGATTAAGTGAAGGCCAAAATTCAGGAAAAAATAACATCCCTGATGGTGAATGTTTTATCGCACCAGTAGAAAATGCAATTAACGGCTATATTAAATTTGAATATCCCCAAATTTACCAGGGGAAAGAGATTACTGATATCTATTTAGAATTAAAAGCAGGGAAAGTGATCAACTTTTCTGCTTCAAAAAATCAAACATTGCTTAAAGAAATTTTCAATCAGGATCCAGATAACAGACGTTTCGGGGAATTGGGTATTGGCATGAACCGTAAAATCACCAAATATATCAAAGATATTCTTTTTGATGAAAAGATATATGGTACTTTTCATTTAGCTCTAGGCAGGTCGTATACTGAAGTCCGAGGTGGCGGAAAAAATCAGGGAACGATACATTGGGACCTGATCAAAGAGATGAGAAACCAAGATAGTAGTATTACCATTGATGGCAAAGTAATTTTTAAGAAAGGCCAAATTAAAATTTAATCCAAGTCATCTCTTGATGGATAACGATCAACGAAAAACTGATATAGCGTTTTGGGAAATAAAAAGATTTTTACTAAAAGTGTAAACACAATTGAAAATAACAATTTGAGAGGTGAAAGTATCTGATAAAATTTAACTTTTTTCTGATATTTGCGAATTGCATCTTGATAAATTGATAAAATTTGTTCTCCTACTACTTCTACATCATACTTTTTTACCTCTTCTCCAGCCCAATTGGCAAAAATCTCTCTTAACTTTTCATTTTCAATTAATACTCTCAACTTTGTAGTAAATAAATCAATATCTTTAGTATCGACAAGCAGGAAACTCCCCTCATTCAACATTACAGTGCGATATCCTTTATTATCACCGGCAATTATCGCCTTGGAATTGGCCATCGCTTCCAATAAGACAATCCCGAAACTTTCGCCTTCTATAGCTGGAAAAACACAAATATCAGCCGTCGCCAGGTAATTAGCTTTATCAGTTTCTGATACAAATCCTACAAACTCTACACCGGAAAGTCTATGTCGTTTTACAAAATTCTCTAATTGAGGCTTCAAAGAGCCTTTACCTACGATCATCAAACGCATATTCTTGATATGAAATTCATTACATAATTTTTCATATGCTTTGAGCAAATAAATAACACCCTTTCGTTCTACCATTCTCCCCAAATATAGAATATTTAACTTATGATCAGTAAATTTCTCAATTTTATTTTTTCCTTTTAAAGAATTAACATTAATCATGCAGGGAATCAAAACACTATCTAAATTGAAATTCAATTTTACAAATTCTTGTGCTGCTTTGGAAACAGTAATTAGCTTATAAAAACTTTTGATTTGATTACGTTGAATTAAAGATAGTAAACCAGTAGAAAAATTTGAAGAAAATGTATCGGCATATGAATGATAAGTCCCCACAATTGGAATATCAGCAAGGTCTAAAAAAATTTGAGTGGATAAAGGAGTGTAAGGCATTTGTACATGAAGCACATCAAAATTTTCTTCTTTTATTATTTTGATGATCGTTTTCATGTATGGATGAAGAGGAGTTGTCAGCTCATTTTTATTCATGCGCAGTGGCACATTTTTACTAATCTCAATCAAACGGTCTTTAAATTCAATTTCTCCTTCAGTTTGACCACTAATAAATTTCACATCATGCCCTTTTTTTATCAGCCAAGCACCCAATGTCCGCACATATTGCTGGACTCCACCCCCGGATCTTAAACTATCATCTAATACTATCCCTATTTTCATAAATTGATTATAATATAAGCAGCGAAAAGATAATAGGTAGGAATCTGGAATTATGTGTTATAACTAATACATCGTTAGATCCCGGACAGCTGACTTTCTAGATACTAGATACCAGCTACCAGATACTTTTCTCACTACTTAATACTTGATACTTTTTATTACTACTCATGCAAATCAAATCAGGTACAGATATTGTCTCAATTGAACGTTTTGAAGAAGCTATAGCTCGTACTGGTACTAAATTTCTGGAACAAATTTTTAATGAATCAGAACTGAATATTAGCAAGCATGAAACATTAGCAGGGATGTTTGCTGCCAAAGAAGCTGTAAGAAAAGCTTTGGATGATTATCCATTTCAATGGCATGATCTCCTGATTCAGAAAAAACATAACGGCAAACCAGAAGTCTCTTTTATTATTCCCATCAAACAAATTATTTCTCAAGATATCAGTATCAGTCATGACGGAGGTTTAGCAATTGCCATAGCTATTTTTTTAATTAATTAAACAATGTACGAATTTCAAAACCTTTGGGAATTATTTTCTAGAAGCTCAAATACTTATCAACAAAAGCTCCTGCAAACTTATCGGTATGGTTTGGCTCTCAAAAAGGAATCGTATACTGATGTATTTGAAAGAATCCTAAGGCTAAGTCAATATTTTGAAAGTCTTAAAATTTCTCCACAAAGTAAAATTATTTTTTATATACCTACAACTCAGAACTGGACCTATTATTTTTTTACTTGTATGCGATTTAATCTGGTTGTGATTCCGATTGACTTGGATAGCTCACAGGCCATGATCGATCAAATTATCTCCGAAACCAAACCCCAATTAATTATTGAAACGAAATCAAATCCATTAATTTATTCAAAAAAATTTAGTGTCCAAAAAATAATTGTTGAGAATGTAAATTTTTCAAAATATCAATCAATTTCAGATCCAGTTTTGCCTTTTATCAAAGCTACTGACCTGGCAGAAATTATTTATACCTCTGGAACTACAGGTAAACCCAAAGGTGTAATGCTGACACATCAAAATATTGTCACAAATTTGAAAAATACTTTACAGGTTTTTCCTATTGAACCTGGGATCAACATGTTAGAAATACTACCTTTATCACACCTTTATGCCCAGATGATTACTTTTGGTATTTTAACAATTGGTGGCAGTATCAATTTTATTACTGAAATCAATGGTGAAACTATCAGATTAGCTTTAAAAACTAGAAAAATTAATGCCTTGCCTGTAGTACCCTTAGTCTTAATAAAAATTAAAAATGGTATTGAAGCCCGCTTTGCTGCCCAAAAACTCACAAAACTTTTACAAGGAATGCAAATTTTGGCTGAAAAAATAAAAATTGAAAAATTACAAAGAATTCTTTTTTATCCGATTCTCAAAGAACTGGGTGGTGCTTTAAAAATTGTAATTATTGGAGGTGCCAGCGTCCCTCCGTATGTATATCAATGGTGGGCCAATCTAGGTGTGAGACTTTACAAAGGCTATGGTGCAACTGAAACCGGTCCAGTTATCTCATTTGAAGACAATCAAGATCGGGATGCCTATAGTGTCGGACGGCCTCTCAATAATCAGGAATGTAAAATTGAAAATGGCGAAATTTTGACAAAAGGACTTCATGTTTCACCTGGATATTTTAAAAACCCGGAAAAAACAAAGGAGGTTTTCACTGCCGATGGCTGGTATCATACAGGTGATCTGGGCTACATTCAGGCTGGCAAGCTATATGTCCAGGGCAGGAAAAAAGATATGATAGTCCGGGCCAATGGTATGAATGTCTTTCCTCAGGACATCGAAATTATCCTCAATAAGATGCAGGGAATTGAAGACAGTTGCATAGTTGGAATCAACGATAGTGAAGAAGGTGAGCAAATCTGGGCAGTATTGCTCACGAAATTGCCTCTGCCACAAATTACTACACTGATCAACGAAGTAAATAAAAAACTCAGTATCTATCAGCAAATCAATCAATATTGGCAATGGCCGGAACCTGATTTTCCTAGAACACATACTAAGAAAATCAAAACTCTTCAAGTAAAAGAACAGATTACAAAGCATATTCAAACAAAAATCTCTTCTGAAATAAAAATAAAAGCTAAATCAAAAAAAATCAATTTACAAATGCAACTCAAAGAAATTTTATTACGAATTGCTCGTAGACCAGATCAAAAAATTAGTATGACCACCAAGATATTGACAGAACTTGATATTGATTCACTTGATCGGGCTGAGCTTTGTGCAGCAATTAACGCTGAAATTCATAAAGATATCCCTGAAAGTAAAATTGATTTTAATACTACTTTTGCTGAATTACTTGAGTTAGTCATACAAGCAGATGAAATAAAAAAAAATCAAAAAATTATTGCACCAGATAAAGTTCTCAGTGGTCCGATTGGAATTTTAATCAGAGAAATAATTATTCGCCCTTTAGTTTTATTAATTATCTGGCCTTTCTTTCGCTTAAAATTCAACGGTAAATTACCTGCTGATCCCAACAAGCAATATATTTTAATTGCCAATCATCATTCCCGTGTTGATACAATTTTTATGTTTCTGCTACCTTTCTGGCTACGAAAAAAAATTGTGATAATTGCAAATGAAGATTTTAATCATGGCTTTGCAAATCATATCAGAGTGATCCTTATGAAATTATTTGTGAATGTCATTGTCGTCGGTAGTAATAATAGTGCCCATTCTACTTTACAAACTTTAGCGCAATATTTAAACAATGGCTTTAGTTTATTACAATTTCCTCAAGGCCATCGCACTAATCCTACGATTGAACAGTCAATAAAATTTCAACGCGGTATTGCCAATATTGTGAAAGATTTCCAATATCCAGTTTATGCTTTAAAAATTAAAGGCTTAGAAGCAATGAAAGACCAGATAATTTCCGGTTGGCGTAAACGCGTATCAATTCATGTTTCAGAAATAATACTAACGAACTTTCAGGATGAAAAAATGATTTTGCAGAAGCTGGAAGCAGAGTTTAATAAAGAGGAGACGGTGGTTGGTGACCGGTGACCGGTTATCGGGATTCCGATGCTGTTTTTCGAAATATAAATCTCTTTTCCAACTCGGTTTGCAGATCTGCAAACCCTACAATTTTCGATTTTAATTTTTTTATTCTTTTAATTTATAAATTGTAATTTCTACCAGATACTAGATACCAGCTACCAGATATTTTTTCTACGTGATACGTGATACTTTCTTCTATCTTTTATCTTCTAATTTTATCTTCAACTCGACATTCGCTATTCATGCCTCGCCATGTTACAATTACAAGCTATGAATAAACAATTTGACACAGCCAAGATCCGTAATATTGCTATTATCGCCCATGTCGATCATGGTAAAACTACTCTTGTCGACGCTTTTCTAAAACAGGCTCATTTATTCCGTGAAAATCAACAGGAAATGCAGCAGGAACAGATTTTGGATTCCGGTGAACTGGAGCGTGAAAAAGGAATTACTATCAAAGCTAAAAATGTTTCAATTTATTATAAAGATTATAAAATCAATATTATTGATACACCAGGGCATGCTGATTTCGGCGGAGAAGTAGAACGAACACTCAATATGGCTGATGGCTGCTTATTGATAGTAGATGCTCAAGAAGGTCCGATGCCCCAAACAGAATTTGTTTTAAAAAAAGCTTTGGAATTAAAATTAAAACCCATTGTTGTAATTAATAAAATTGATAAAAAATTTGCTAATGTCACAAAAGTGGTGGATCGATTAGCTGATTTATTTTTAAAATTAGCTACTACTGAAGATCAGCTCGATTATCCTCTTTTTTATGCTATTGCCCGAGAAGGAAAAGTTTTTGAAAAAATGCCGGAAGGAAATTTGACACAAGCTAATAGTACAACAGGAAACATAGAAATCCTTTTAGAAAAAATCATCTCTTATGTCCCTGCTCCAGTTGGTGATGTAAATGCTCCTTTTCAAATGCAAATCAATGCCTTATTTTACGATCCGCATTTAGGCAGATATCTAATTGGTAGAGTACGTAGAGGTAAAGTAAAAGTTGGTGATAATGTGATAATTCTTGATGGTATTGATGAAAAAGCAAAACCAGTGCAAGGAAAAATTAAAAAGCTCATGGTACGTGAAGGTTTAGATTTTATTGAAGTAGAAAGCGTCACAGCTGGAGATATTGGTGCAATTGTCGGAGTAGAATCCATGGCTATTGGTGGTACCATTTGCAGCCCAGATCATCCTGAAAGACTTCCTATGTTACAAATTTCACCACCGGCAGTCAAAATCAAATTCGAAGCAAATACTTCTCCTTTTATGGGTCGTGAAGGCAAATTTGTCACTGCTACACAAGTCGATGATCGAATCGAACAGGAAAAAACCCAAAATATCAGCTTGCAAATTACTAAAGTGGATGGCGGTGGATATTATGTAGCAGGACGTGGAGAGCTACAATTATCAATTTTAATTGAAACTCTGCGTCGCGAAGGATATGAATTCCAAATTCGTAAGCCTGAAATTGTTTACCAGATAATTAACGATGTAAAATGCGAACCAAAAGAAGAATTGATTATTGATACTAATGAATCATATATTGGTGCCATTACTGAAGCTTTGAATAAACGTAAAGCAGAATTAATAAATATGGAAACTGAAAATGGTCAAACTAGAATCACCTATACAATTCTCACTAGAAATTTATTTGGATTACGTAGCCAGCTTCTTACAGCCACTAAAGGAAATGTAGTCTTAAATAATTACATTTTAGAATATGTACCAGTTGTTAATCAGCCTGATCTTTTTCGTAAAGGTGTATTAATTTCTTCTGATAGTGGTGTAGCTATGGGATATTCTTTAAATACAGTACAAGAAAGAGGTGAACTATTAATTTCAGGTGGTACTGAAGTGTATGAAGGAATGATAATTGGGATTAATAAATATGAGACTGATATGACAGTAAATATTATCAAAGCCAGACAAAAATCAGGATTTCGAATCAAACATGATGAAATTACCCAAACAAGTTTACGTCCAGTAGCACCTTTGAGTCTTGAAGATGCCCTAGTTTTTATAGCCAAAGATGAACTTCTGGAAGTCACCCCAAAAAATTTACGTTTACGAAAAATTTTCCTCAAAGAGACCGAACGAGTCTGGTCAAAACGAAAGAAGCTCAGTGCATTTGCTCTCGAACAAATGGAAAAAGCTGGGTTGAATTAAATTCTAAAAATTTTGCTTTTTAGCAAATAATTCTGCTAGCACCTGATGCTCAGAAAATCCTTCTTTAATATAATCAGTTAAACGATTTGGTGAGTAAGAAATATGCTGCAATAACTGCATATGATAATCAATATTATTGGCAATCCCGGAAATATTAATTTCAATAATAAGCTTGTTTTTAAGGATAAATAAAAGTAGAGCTTCAATAATACTAACTGTATAAATTAGTATCGTTTTTCTAAAACTACTCAATACATTTGGGGAATTATAACGATCATCATTTTGGATAGTGGTTAGGTTCAATATATGCTCAAATGCGATGTCAATATTTGTTCTTAAAATCTTATCTTTTACAAAAGAAAAATTGCTCATCGAGTTTTCAACATCGCTGCTAGAGACGGGTATCCTTTCCTCTTTAAATAATTTCCTAATTTCATATCCGATCTCACGCCTAGATTTACCTTATACTCCCTTTCAATTGATGAAATTTTTGTATCACTTCTTTTTGTGACAAATTGTCTTTTTATTGTAGTTTGTTTTTTATTTTTCATAATAATATACTAACACAAACTTTTAAAAAATTTCTTGAAATTCCGAATTTTAAATTTTAATATTCCCCCTGCCTGCGCCTTATCCAGCTCCATCTTCGAGTAGATGCCTTTGTGATAGACTTTGATAATGTTTTTCTTTTAAAAAATTATGTTTAGAAATAACTGACTTTTTGAGTTCCTTTTCAGTTTCCTTAAGGGCATTTCCAGCTACTTTGCCACCACGTCGAGCTACTTTTTTGTGTTTTGACATTTGAGTGGGTTTTTCGATTTGAGATATTTCAGTAGTTACTTTTTCGCCAAGCATTGTAAAAATTAATTCTAAATCATTCATATGATCACGTAAGTTAATTTTAGAATTTTTTGGTAAATTTTTGAAATCTTTATATTGATTAGGTGTTAAACCATATGTAGCCTTAGAAATTTCAGCTGTAAGAATTGAATAATCTCTTTTTTCTTTAATTCCGCGAGCATTCCACTCATCTGTTAAGGCTTGTCTAATTGCTATACCTCTCAATCTTTTATCAATCCAGCTCTTAGGATAGCCTTTATCTTCATACAGTTTTTTCATTCTTTCTTGAGCTAGTTCAGGATTTTCAATTTCATCAATACGTTCATTACCAACCTTGGCCAGCCACCTTTTAAAAGGTTCTGCTTTTGGAGAAGGAATAGTTTGTAAAATTCTAAATATACTTTCAGTATTTGCACAATCAGAGATATATTTCTTACCGTCTGTTGCCTCAAGTTTCAGTCCGTGACATTTTGTCACGACCTCACTACCTTCGATCAATAGTCTTTGTTTTAACTTTCTCCAATATGCACCAGCATCCTTGCTATCAGTAATCGCTCTACAGATATCGACCACAGAAAACCACCATTCTTCCTGATACCATAGTCTCCTAATATTATTATTATTGAAAACGATTATTTTATTTTCCATATTTATTTTTTAATTTCATAAAATATAATAGCAGGATAATTTCAGAAAACATTGTCATGCAATACAAATTACGACATTATTTGTAGAATCTTTTGAAGCTAATTTACGATTTTCTTCTTCTTATATAGTCCTTGAATTTTGACATATCAGTCAGAGAAATATAATCTTCATTATCATACTTTACAACTTCAATTTTGAGATTGTTTAATAATATTTTCATCAAAATCAGAAATATACTCTTGATCTTGAATTATTCTAAATTTCTCAAATTCACTTAAGGCGAAAGCTTTATCATAATCCATACTTGTCGCATAAATATCAGTGACTTTTTGATAAAATCTCCGCTCACTTAAACGGATTTCTCTAATCTCCTGTAATAATCGCTCATAATAATCTTCACCTAGATATGTACCGTTTTCTAGTCTTTTCTTATCAAGCACATAACCTTGAATTGCGAATGTACGTAGAACAGTTGTCGCCCATCTTCTGAACTCAGTAGCTCTTTTTGAATTAACTTTGTATCCTACTGAGATGATTGCATCGAGATTGTAATGCTTAGTTTGATAACTTTTACCATCTGATGCAGTTATCCGGAAAATCCGGATAACTACATCTTCTAATAATTCATTATTTGTAAAAATATTTTTTAAATGTTCATTGATAGTTCTAACATCTACCCCAAACAGTTCTGCAATCATCTTTTGAGATAACCAGACATTTTCATCTTGAAATCTGACTTCGATACCATCAGCCCTACTATCAGTTGTGAACATTAAAAATTCCGCAGTACTATTTCTTATCATTAATTTGTTATTTTGCTTTTTCATTATTTTGTTTGTCAGATAACTTGGTAATTGTTAATTATTCTTACAATAATTTTAACTTATTGTAAATTTGAAACAAAACTTATTAAAACTAATATTTTAATTATATTACAGAATTCTTAAAAATTTCTTAAATTGGAAAGTTTTTAGAAAATACTTTTATCAACATTTCCTGGTTTGGTGCCAACTACAATCCAGGCAAAAGTGTCTTCACCACTACGTAACACACGGTACTTTTCTCCTGGCGCAATTTCAATAACCGCTGCTTCAGTTAAGTGAATTTCCTCTCCCTCCACTTCCAGATAACCTTCCCCCTGTATCGTAATGAAATAAGTATATGATTCTAAATGACAATGTAATTTTTCATTTAAAATCGTTTTAGCTGGTAATTTTGCTTTGGAAATAGCTAAATGAATTTCTTGTGGATCACCAAAATAATAAAAATCCTGAAGATCTTCTCTAATTGGATTATCTTTTTTAAGAATTTGAGGATAAATTTTCATAAAATTTTTAGAATGAAATAGATAATTTTAACTCCTTCTCCAGCCAAATTTATCTGCTTGGTTTTTGAGCCAGGGATACCATTTTTTGGAAGGATCGGCATCTTTAACATGAATCCAGAATAATATGAGTTTTTTTTACTGCCAAGTTATGTTTGTTAATTAGTAATTATTTACTCAAATATCTGATACTCACCTTCCGAAACAACTTTTGTCTCATAATCGCACATTACAAAGTATCCTTTTTCCCAAGATTTGCTGAAAATGCATAAAACTTTATCTGATTTATAAACCCTGTCTAACTATTCTAGATTACTTCTTTAGGTATTATGGATATTACAACATTTCCCTTCTTATGCCCTTTCTCGACATATCTGTGTGCTTCGACTATTTGTTCCAACGGATAAGTTCTATCAATAACCGATTTTAACTTTCCCGACTCAATTAGATCTTTTAGGAATATTAAGTCAACAGTTTTTATTTTAATACTGTCTGAAGCCGTAAGAATGTTAAAATACTTGCCTGATTTACTTAGAGATCTCTTAATTTGTGAATGCGCTAACTTTCCAACTGCATCAAAAATAACGTCATATGTCTCATTATCTTGGGTGAAAGCGGATGTTGTATAATCAATGACTTTATCAGCCCCAAGTGATTTCACCATTGCTAAGTTGGAAGTACTGCATACCCCAATTACTTCGGCTCCAAAATTCTTAGCAAGTTGCACAGCAAAAGTACCTACACTTCCAGAAGCTCCATAAATAAGGACTTTTTGGCCTTTTTGAATATTTGCTTTTCTAAGAATAAGCAACGCAACTGTTCCTCCATTGGGAACCGGAGCAGCTGCTTCGTAGGTCATGTTTTTTGGCTTTATTGCAAGAACTCCTCTTTCTGGTAAACAAATATATTCGGCATATGCACCAAATTTCATCATGTCGGTAGCGGCAAAAATAGGATCACCAACCTTAAATAAAGTAACATCTTTTCCTATTGCTTCGATATCTCCAGCAAGCTCCATTCCAAGAATTTTATTTTTCGGACCAGTGAAACCTAACATAAATCCCATTATAGGTTTGAACAAAATATCTTTTACAAAACCTAACCCAGGTTGAAAACTTCTGATTTTAGTGTCTCCGATATGTACTGTTGTAGCGTGGATTTTTATCAGTACTTCATTATATTTTGGAATGGGTGTCGCTACGTCTTGAAGTTGAAGTACTTCTGGAGATCCGTATTTTGTACATATTATTGCTTTCATATTTTGTTTTCTGTTTTAGATAATTTAGCACCCCTGAGAACAAACCATATAATAAATATTACTTCTCCAATTGTTAATATATTTTAAGTTCGATTCATATTACTCGTCGGAACATTAACACCTTTAATCAAAAGCCATAATAACAAAACCACTTCACCAATAAATGTATATGAGGAAATTGTTGTATTTAGATTTTGCGAGAAGAATACTATTAAAGAGTCAATAATATAACCAAACCCAGCCACAATCATTAAAATACCTATAAATTTGGGAATATAATTTGATTTAAGAATCAAATAACCTAAAGGAAGCAACCAAAAGCCCCAAAATATTGCTGCAATATATCCTCCATATCGGCCTAAATCTAAGAATAACATTATTTGAGGATGTATTTGATCTACTCCCATATTATTTACATAATAGGAATTATTTAATAATTGTAAGACGGCGAAATGACTGATTTCGCTTAACATAGCAATCGGTGTTGCGATCAATGTGAATATGACCATTAATGTTGCTTGATCTTTATTTATCGATTTAAATATTTTGTACAAATATTGAGATACAAACAGTGTTAATAGTGGAGTTATTAAAGCGCATAAAATACTCAGCTGGAATAAGAGAGTATTATTCATAATATTTTTCACTGTAGTTACAGAATCTCCTGGAATAGTAAGAGAAGGAATATATTTGAGGCCAAAAAATGCAGTAGGGGCTAGAAGTAAATATAGGAATCCAGCAATTCTGGCAGTTTTCTTCAGTGAAATATTATTATCATTATTTGTCATAACTATATTTATAAAAATTTAAATTATCAATGTGTTTATTTTTGATTGATTTCATAATTAAATACTTCTCCAATAGCGACTCCGAACACATTGGAAATTTTAAAAGCTAATTCTAATGAAGGTGAGTATTTATTGGCCTCCATGGCTACAATAGTTTGTCTAGATATACCTGCCTTTTCCGCAAGCTCCTGTTGTGTCATTTCGTTTGCAAAGAAACGTAGCCTTCGGATATTATTTGTAATAATAATTTTCATATCTCTTCAAACTCCTTTCCTATAATAATATAAGTTAATAAAGCCCTCAATTAAGGATCCTAAGCTAAATGATAAGAACATGATATTAAGCATCACAAATTGTGGGTAATTCAAAACTAAAGTAATTAGACCACCGACAAATCCGATTCCAATAAAAATATAGCCAAATTTTGTTGACTTTAACTCGATTAATTTATCCATCTCGTCCTCAATCAGCGAAGCTTCAAGTGTGCTGTTAATTTTTTTCTCATCGGTCTCTCTATTCTTAACGGCTACAGCTATTGCCAATAGAATATGATAAATAATTTGAGTAATTATCATGATTACAATACCTAAGCTTATGAAGACTAACATAGTGCTTGCCCAAAATTTCAAATCGTCAGAAACGATAGTACCAGATTGATACTTCGTAAATGCATATATACAATATGCGACTATAATTAATGTACCTGAAACTATATTTACAATTGTTCTTTTTTCTTGATATGACATGATTAATATACTTTTTGTTAATAAATAATTTAATATTCTTAATGTAATATATTTCATACATTATGTCAAGAGAAATGTACATAAAAAGTGAATACTATAATTTAAAAGAATAGCTTCAAACAGCCTGATAACTAATCCCTGTAAAAAAAAAGAATTTAATGTTATATTTAAAAAATATTAATAAATCTGTATGAAATTTAAAATGCAAAAAAAAATTACCATCGGTTTAGTATTATTTAGTCTTATTGTATTCCATGGTAATCAAGTTGTTAACGCATCGCGTGCTCCTGACTTTTTAGCATATAACAAACAAACAAATGAATGTTCTTTATACTGGCCTGGTGATGAATTTGTATTTTATAAACTTCCTGCAGGCTGGGAAATGGGATCATACATTATTTCAGAAAATATTAAGCAAGAAATTAAGCAAGAATGTGAATTAAAGGGTTATAAATACATCGAGAATATAAATGGAATCCATAGGATAACTACTGATTATGGTATGCAACTTACTATACAGAGTTTACTGCCAATATTGGTATTTTTGTTTCTTATAATCTTGATTATCGTAGGAATTGTAGCAATTATTTTAAAACGAAAAAAATTATCCAGAGTGAAATTATGATCAGCCTCTCATTAAGCTGGCAGTAATCGTTCGGAGGCAGAATAAAGACTTTGTAATACAAATTCTAATTATTCTGCACAACGTACTGTATTCACTCGATTTCCAATCTCGCGAACAGTACGGAGGAGGCGGGGTTCGAACCCGCGTGGCACTTACGTACCGCGTCGCTTTCCAGGCGAGCCCTTTAGACCACTCAGGCACCCCTCCACGTCGGAAATGTTCTCCAGCATCCGTTTCAAAACAAAGACAGTTTTAAAACTCCTGCTTCCGAAATTTCCTCCTTTGAAAAATCAACTCCTAAGGTCGTTAATTTTTTGCTTTTTTAATAACCAATTCTTATTTGTGGAAATGTTCTCCAGCATCAATCAGGCCCTTATCCAGGATCCTGACTTCAGCATCCACAAAATTCTTCCTTTAAAAATTAATTCCTAGGGTCATTAATTTTTTTTCAACATTTCAAAGACAGTTTTAAAACTCCTGCTTCCGAAATTCGATCCTGAACTTGTTTCAGGACGAGTTTCACTATTCGATTTCACTCAAAATACGATTCTCGAATTATAACATCAATTACTAGGATTGACACTAGGAGCTGCAACTTCTTCCAGGCCAATTACTACTAAAATATCCTCGCCTTTGGCACTTCTGGAAAGACCTAATGTAGCTGGATCAACGGTTTCAATTACAGCAGTTTCGCCAAAGAATTTCTGAAGATAATCAAGACTTTTCGGCTTAGTTGCTCCAGAAAAATCATAAATATGAATCCCAGCAAGAGCGGGATTTATATCACCACTTTCAATAAAAATTCCCTTTGAATATTTTGCTTCATTTTTTAATTTTTCTGCCAGGCTATCTCCAGTAAAAGGTACTCCTGATAGATTACGAATCATAATTTTTGGTGTTTCCCGGAAAAAATCCGGATAGGTTTGCACACGATTGATTTCTGCCTGAATACTTTTGTATGAAGTATCTTTCGCTTTGATATTATAGCCCGGAACACTTACCACATAACTATAAAGACCACCTCCAAAATATGGATCCAATATCAGATTGACCGGATCACGATCCGCAGTATCAATAAAAGTTAACCCAGCAAGAATATCTTCAAAACTAAAATCAAATCTCACATTTTTATTATATGTAGTAATTAATTCTGAATACTTCTCTGCCCGCTCACTAAGTGTCATATCTTCTGACAATAATTTAGTTTTAATGGCTGTAAGAACTTCCTGCTGACGTCTAGCCCGGGAATAATCACTTCCATAATAATCAGGACCATGATACATATAACGAAATCGGGCATAAACAAGTCCTCTTTGTCCATCTACTACCTGACAGCCCTTAGTATATTCAAAACGTAACCAGCCAGGATCACCTGGTTTGCGATAATCATTGGGATATTTTGCTGTGACAGCATCTTTCGGGCAGATTTCAATTCCACCAATAGCATCTATGCCTTCAATTACACCTTCTAATTTTATTGTAATTAAATAATGTACAGGCTGACCAGTAATTTTTGTTACCATTTCCTTCAAATAACGATACGGATCACTAGGATCTTTTTTATAAGTATAAGCATAAACAGCATTGATTTTAGAGCCATATTCATCCACATAAAAATCACGGGGAATACTAATCATCGTCAATTTTTGATTGGCATGATTAAAGGATAACATCATGATTGTATCGGTATTCATTAAACCGGAACCACTCCAGCCATCAGACCTAGAATCAATTCCTACAATTAATGCATTGGTAAAGCCATTTGTTTGCTTTAATTGCGGTTTAAAAGCATCAGTCCAACATTCCGGATTCATGATATTGGTACAGGCTACTTTTTCACCTTTAGAGTTGAAGTTTTCTACTCTAGTACTGATTTGTTTTATTCGATAATATCCAAAAGCAAGTAAAGCAAATATGCCAAGAATTAAGAATAAAAAAAATAATTTTGCAACAGGAATTTTGAAACTATGATGTTTAACTTTTAAACGTTTGGGAAGCTTAATTTTTTTTTTAGAAACTTTGATCTGTGGCTTTTCTTCAATAATTGTTAGCTTAGAATTGGTTGACTTTTTTTTCAACCGAAACTTCTGGCTAAGCTTGAGGGCAAATTCTCGCATGAATCAGAGATAAAAGATATTAATTTGTTGTAACTATAGGAATACTGATAGCATCTGGTCCAATCAGAATCAAGATATCTTCATTTTTACTACTACGGGCCTGTGCATATTCTTCCGGAGGAAATTCATCCAGAGCTGCTACATTTAAATAAGTCAAAATATATTTTAAACTTTTTGGTTTAGCTCCCTGACTAAGATCAAATACTTTAATTCCGGAAAATTTTTCTGAAGCATTTCCCTTTTCCAGATAAATTCCAGCAGGATATTTTGCTTCATTTTTGAGTTTCTGGGCGAGATTCTCTGCACTGAGATCAGCTCCAGAAAGATTTCGAATCATGATCTTGGGAGTTTCCTGATAAAATTCCGACCACTTCCAGATATTAGTTAATTCAGCTTGAATACTTTGATAGCTGGCATCTTTTGCTTTTATTTTATAAACTGCATCCGAGGCAGTAATGATAAATTTATTTAAACCACCAAAATTGGGATCTAATACAATATTAATCGGATCGCGATCGGCAGAATTAATAAAACTTAAACCAGCAAGAATATCTTCAAAACTGATATCAACTTGCACGGTATCTTTAAAAGTCTGCATTAATTCATAATATTTTTCAGCTCGATCACTTACGCTCAAATCTTCACTTAACATTTTATTTTTTATGGCTTCCAATACTTCCTGCTGTCTACGACCTCGATCAAAATCACTCGCCATATATCCAGGGCCACTTTTTAAATACCGAAATCTGGCATACACAAGTGATTTATTGCCATCTAATTGCTGACAACCCGCTGGGAAATCAAAATAATTCCAGCCTGGTTCACCTGGCTTGGGATAATCCACTGGATATTTCGCAATAAAAGCTTCTTTGGGACAAACTTCTATACCGCCGATTGCATCCACTCCTTTGATCACACCTTCCAAATTTACTCTTACCAAATAATGAATTTCCTTACCGGTAATTTTGGTAATTACTTCTTTCAAAACTTTATAAGGATCATCAGGATTTTTCTTATATGTATAAGCATAAATGGCATTGACTTTCGCACTATACTCTGGAATCCAAAAATCCCGAGGAATACTGATCATCATTGTTTTTTGGGTAGTATGATCAAATGAAGCAACGATTAGGGTATCTGTATTCATCAAACCAGCAGAAGCACCAGAAGCTCGAGAATCGATGCCAATAATCAAGGCATTAGTAAAACCATTGGTTTGTTTCAGTTGTGGCTTGAATGCTGCTGTCCAGCAATCTGGATTTAAAATATTGGTACATTGAACTTTTTCCCCTGATTGATTTGTATTTTCTACCCGACTACTAATAACCTGCATGCGATAAAAGCCATAACCCAAAAAAACCAAAATCAAAATTGAAAAACATAAAAAAAATGTTCTTTTTTTAGATAATTTAAATTTGTTAGTAAATGAAAATTTCTTAGACTTGGTAATAATATTATTAAACTTTCTATTACGGATTATATTAGAACTAATCAGGGGTTTAGCAATCTTATCCTCAGGTTTAGAAGTACCAGTTTTACTCAATTTTGACTTAGGTGTAATTTTCACATTAATTGCTCTCATTGGACTTGATCAAGAATAATATTAACTAAACTATCTGCTAAATAATTTTCTTTTCTGGGAATATGATGAAATTTGACATTCAAATTTCCAAGAATTTCGAAATCTACTTTATCCTTAATCTGTTTCAAGTTGGCGTCCTTGATTTTATACTCACCAAGAAATTGTTTGATAATCAACTCACTATCCATAAAAATATCTAATGTTTTTACACCATGTTTTTTAGCAAGTTTAATACCGATCAAGAGTGCCTGATATTCTGCCTGATTGTTTGTAGCAATTCCTAAATATTGCCCAGCTAAAGCAATTGTTTTACCAGTGGCATCAAATAATAAACAAGCTGAAGCAGCTAGCCCCGGATTCCCCCTCGATCCACCATCGGTAAATAGTTGAAAAATTTGCTCGATCATTAATATCTCTTTCGTTTATTTTTCCAAATTATTATTATACTGAAAATCCAAAGAATAACCAATGCTAAAAGAATCGTTCTCCAAGGGAAAACCCAATATGTTACGCTTGCCTGAATTGCCGGCTGCACATTTTTGGATACTCCAAGTTTTGCTTCATATTTTCCAATTTTAAAATTTCTGATTTCATACAATAACTTCTGGAAAAAATTACCCTCCACAGGAAAATTAGTTGTATAGATTGTCTCAAATCTGCGAATTGTATTTGGATAAATATCAAGCTGCTCTTGATTAAATGGTAAATTATTTTTCTGATTTATTCCTACTAATGAAATATATCCTTCAGGGTCTATTGCCATATAATCACCATAATTTTCAAGTTTGGTTTCAAATTTCACTGCTTCGTCCATAGTAAAAATTGGCCAGGATTTAACCAAATTAAACTGAACAAGCCTCAATGTAGTTCCATTATTTATACAGTTTCCCTTTTCATCGGCGATGATATTTAGATGTATTTGACTGACAACTTGAGAAGTGATACTTACTTCAACGGATTGTATACTATTATTACTATCCGGAGCCTTATCCGAGACAATAATCGCACCTAAATTAGTTCCGCATTTAGCTAAACCACTTGGTGCTATCGTCCATTTTACTTCAATCGTTTCACCTGGTTTTATAGTAACTTCAGTCTTATTTAAACGAATCCAATTGGCAATACTTGCTTTATCATTTGAACTGGGAATTGAAAATTTACGATCATTGTCTTCGCCTAATTTCTGCATTTCAGCTGGATAAAGAAAAACAGTAACTGGTGCATTTAAATCATCCCTTCCATAAAGAAATAATGATTCTTGTTTTTCTTTACCTACAGATAAATCAATAAAATATTTGTCTGGTCCAATAGGAAAAGCTTTTACCTTATAATTAACTAAAATGATAAATACAATTACCGTTCCCAAGAAGAATGAAAGCCTTTTAAACATATCAATATAATAATATAAATAATAGTTAAGTTTACAGAAAAAAGGGTCAACTGTCGAGGATTCGGAAGAATTTTTTATTTAATTGGTAAAGGCTGTCCAGGTAACTGTCTGAGTATAAGAGCCAACATAAGTGGAACCATCCATGGCAGCTTTATGAGTGATTTCAAATCGGGCAGCTGTTTGTCCGGAAGCTGTACCATTACAAATAGTATTGGAAGAAACAATGCTAGTAGCAGAAGCAGGAACAGCCATATCACTTGAAGCATAAGTACTTTGTGCTGTGGCTCCACAACCTGTTCCAGCATCTGTTACCCGAAAACCATATTCCTGTGATCCGGCAGTGACAGCACCATCTGCTACATCAGTAATATTATGCGCAGAGCCATCTGTTAAAGCTCCATTCCTTACAGCTTTGACTGTAAGCCCTGTACCATTATTGGTACCAAAAGCTACATCGTAAAGACAGGTTTTAACAATATTAAGTGCCAATAAGCCGAGATTACAACGATTTTGAGGACTGGTATTCACTAATAAAGTATCTACACCAGCCTGATATAATTCAAGATCAATAATTGCCGGTACCAATGCTTTCACATTAACTACATTTTCTAAAGCCACATATGCCAAACCTGCACCATAATCAAATGTCGTTCCTGCAGCTCCAATGTCTGCTGTGACACCCCAGCCATAGTTACCTGCTACTGGATTAGTTAATTTATTAGTTCCACCAACAGTAATTGTAACAACAGTTCCAGTAGTAACTGTAGATGATGCAGCAATAGTAGATTTGAAATAACCTGCAGCCATAAGAGTTTCAGTACTTCCAGTAATATTAGTACCTGTTACAGTAATATCCGCATCAGTTAAAGCAGCTCCACCTGTAAATCCTGTATCATAAGTGACTTCTAAAATAGTTCCAGTAGTGATTGCAGTTACAGCTGTAAAAGTTAAAACTGCTGTAGTAGTAACTGATGCTGTAGTAGGGGTCAAGCCAACAGCTACTGTTGGAATACTAGCTGCTTTTACAGGGATAATTACAAATTGAGCTATGCTATAAACAAATATATTTAAAGCAACAAAAAAATTTAATAATTTTAAGCTTGAGCTCACAAAATATTTATTATATTTGAACATTAAAAAAAAATGAATTTAATAAAAATCTTACTTCCAACAAAATCCAACCGCTATTAATAAACTAACTTTTCAGTGCCAATCAATATTTCAATTAATTGGTAAAAGCAGTCCAGGTAACTGTCTGCGTATATGCTCCTACATAAGTCGCAGCATCCATCGAAGCTTTATGTGTTATTATTGTTCGTTTACTAGCCTGTCCAGCTGTTGTTCCGTTACAAATTGTATTTGATGAGAAAATCGTTGTAGCTGCTGCAGGCACAGCCATATCACTTGATCCATATGTACTGGCTGCAGTAGCACCACATCCTGTCCCAATAGTAGTCACTCGAAAACCATATTCTGAAGAACCAGCTGTCACAGTGCCATCTGCCACATCAGTAATATTATGCGCTGAGCCATCTGTTAAAGCTCCATTTCTGATAGCTTTGACTGTAAGACCTGTAATATTATTTGTGGCATAACCGATATCATAAACACAAGTTTTTACAGCGTTAATAGATAAGACACCTAAATTACATAAATTTTGAGGGGCGGTATTTGGCATTAGTGTATCAGTTGTTGTTGTATATAACTCCATATCAATTACTGGAGGAACTTGAGCAGTCACATTAATTATATTTTCACTAGCAATGTATGATAAACCAGCACCGTAATCATATGTCGTTCCTGCTCCACCTACATCTACTGTCACTCCCCAGCCATAATTTCCGAAAGCGGGATTTGTTAATTTATTTGTTGATCCAATTGTTATTGTAACTACAGTTGTAATTGGAGCACTCGCTGTAATTGTGGATTTAAAATATCCTGCTGCAAAAGCAGACTCAACAGAAGAAGTATAATTTGTAGCTGCGACAGCAATATCAGGATCAACCAAGGCAGCACCACCAGTAAATCCAGTATCATAGGTTACTTCTACGATAGAACCTGTTGTAATAGCTGTAACCGGAGTAAATGTGAGGGTCACTACTGATAAAGTAGAGGCTGTAATAGGACTTGCACTAGCAGCAACAGTGATAAGCGGAGCCGCTTTTACCGGGAAATTTAGTGCTAATGTAAAACCGTAAGTGAAGAGGGAAATAGCAAGAACTAACGATAAAGCACGAAAGCTCTTATTTTTAAAACTTTTCATAAATTTAACTCAGTAAAAAATAATTATTTTATAACAGAGTGCAATCTGTTATTGAATATTTGGTTAAATTAATTAACTATATTTAATAATGATATTGTTAAATAAATTCTCTGTTATAAAAAAAAGCCAGTACAGCGAAGTACAAAATCGCGGAATGGCTTTAATTACAACATAAGATATTCATTTTTGGCAGTTTTAAATATAGGTAATTATGCAATTCGTTATAATTTAATGATAACGATATTTTAAAGATACATAATATTCTGAGAGATGTCAAGTATTTACATGCGTTAGATAAATGAAACTGTTACCGAAATGACCTCCGTTAGATAAGTCAATGTGTTACCGTAGCAAAATTACTTTTTAATAATTTTGCTATGACAA
>Ga0194063_10000543_pt1 | contig 27113 bp, 26 predicted proteins | sample SepL3720m_MetaG_FD_155459 | JGI IMG/M metagenome (GOLD analysis project Ga0194063, IMG submission 155459) | Anoxic zone freshwater microbial communities from boreal shield lake in IISD Experimental Lakes Area, Ontario, Canada - Sep2016-L373-20m | ecosystem: Environmental > Aquatic > Freshwater...
GATCCAGATGGATGATGCCTACCTTGGCGGAGAACTCCCGGGTGGCAAAGCGGGTCGGGGATCAGAGAACAAGATTCCGATCGTCGCAGCCGTCTCCTTGAACGAGGCTGGCCATCCGATTCACGCCAGGATCACAGCCGTTAGCGACTTCAGCTCAGAAGCGATCTCTGACTGGGCCAAACGCCACCTCGCGCCCGGCAGCCATGTTCTCTCCGATGGCCTGGCCTGCTTCCGCGCCGTGACCAAGGCCAACTGCCACCACAAGGCTGTCGTCACCGGCGGCAAGCACCCCAACGACCTGCCACAGTTCCGCTGGATCAACACCTTGCTGGGCAACCTCAAGACCAGCTTCTGCGGTACCTTCCACGCCTTCAACTTTGAAAAGTACGCCAGGCGCTACCTGGGCGGCTACTGCTTCCGATTCAACCGTCGCTTCTCGATGGCTGGAATGACCGAGCGGATCGCAAATGCGGTCTGCTGTTGCATGCCGCTCACCGAACGGGATCTCAGGGCCGCGGAGGCTTATGGGAAATCAAGTTCAATTTTGAAAAAAATAAAACGCCAACTAAGGGGCTTTTGCTTTCGTTTCAACCGGCAGCTTTGCCCCAGCCACGCACAACTAATCGCGTGATTAATGCAGTGTACTGCTGTTGCCCTCGGCTGACAAGACTGCTCACTGCTTAGAGCTGAAGAGCCCTTCACCTAATCAAGCAACTTCTTATGCGATATCCCTTACTCTCTATCATTACGATTAATCAGAACAATGCTGATGGTCTGACAAGAACGCTTGCAAGCTTAGAAGAGTGGCGTTTACCTGACGTGGAGTTTGTTTTCGTGGATGGGGCTTCCACTGACGGAAGCTTGACGGTCGCAAATCGCTTCTATCGCAAGGAGGAGGTACGATCAGAACCTGATCGTGGTATTTACCACGCAATGAACAAGGGGATCCTACGAGCCACCGGCAAAATGATGCTGTTTCTTAACTCTGGTGATTGCCTTTTACCTGGTAGTCCCGATATAGTGCTTCCTGTACTCCGCATCTCACAGGCCGACATCGACACCTTTGGCACTCGGATCCGTTGGATTTGCAATGACAACGCAATCGAGGAATTCAATCCAGGCCTTGCTGCTCTCCCTCGTTTTACATTGCCCCATCAGAGCACATTTTTCCGCCGTGAAGTGGTGCTTCAACATGATGGCTATAACGAGGCATTTCTTGTAGCTGGGGACAGAGATCTTATTCTGCGCCTCTATGTCAGTGGTGTGAATATTAGACATTATTTCCCGCTCATTGCAGATTTCTACAGCGGTGGTGTTTCTTCTTCAGTCGTCACAGGCTTTGAAGATCTCTGGATCGACGTCCGGCAGGGCAGACGATCCATGCTCAGGCTCCTGCTTGGCTGGCTAAGGCGTCCTCCTGGAAGAGATGTAAGCCGCTTCTTCAGTCTAGCTTTACAGCATCTGATCTGGAATGTGCGAAAACATCGTCGACTGAGCCCTAACAAGCCATGATCTACTTTCTCTGCCCCGACCTCCCTTATCCCACCGGAGGAGCCAAGCAGATTCATCTTCAGGCGACATACCTCCAGGAGGCTGGGCATGATGTCACGATTCTTTACACGGGTAGCCAGCGGCCGCGGATCTGGTTCCCGACTACGGCTCCCTGCCGGCTTGCCCCGCCCTGGTTGGGAAACAAGAATTCGTATCGACAATCTATCTTTTGGCTCCGTCAAGCATTCTTTAAGCGATGGAATTACCCTCTGCACTTAAAGCTTTCCCCGCTTTCAATATTACCCACCAATAGAGATCTATTGATAGTACCTGAAATCTATGCCGCCCAGCTTGGTGAGTTGCCACCTAAAATTCCCAAGGTCATTTTAAACCAAAACTGCTTTCTCACTTTTCATGGGCTTAATGCAGCTCCGGCCATAGGTTCAGGCTGCTTACTGCATTCCTACATGGCATCAGGCGTAATAGGTCATTTGGCAAATTCTCCCTATGTTGAAGCCTATCTTCGTTGGTCTTTTCCAGGCCTAGCGATCCGCACCCTGGAACTAGGCGTTGTCTCTCCTGCTTCTGTTCCTAAATTAGATCAGCGCGATCCCATTATAGTTTTCTTTCCTAGAAAGTCTGTCGATATACTACAGCAGTTGTTCGGGATTCTTCGCAATCGTGGTGCACTGATAGGCTGGAGGCTCAAAGCGTTAGAAGGCCTATCGGAATCGGCTGTGGCGCATGAGTTCAGACAAGCTCGACTCTACGTAGCCTCCAGCTTGCAGGAAGGTCTCGGCCTGCCCCCTCTCGAAGCGATGGCCAATGGCTGCGCTGTGGTGGGCTTTCCTGCCTGGGGCGGGGATGCTTTTGTTACTGAGGCAGTCTCCCGTCCGGTTCGCACAGGAGATGTGTTGTCATTGGCAGTGGCGGTAGAGGAAAGCCTTATTCAATTAATGGCAGATCCTTCAGCCTGGCAGGCCAAGGTCGATAGAGCCAGAGATATGGTTAAGCAGCATTACGATCCAACAAGGGCCGCCGCCTCAAGCCTGGAGGCATTTGGAGCATTCCTCAACATAAACGAGACTAATTGAATCCAACATACTTAGACCATCTCGCGAGCTTTGAAAATAATTACCCAGTGGTAGTGGTACCCATTTACAAAAATGATCTTAATTCATTCGAATGGATCAGCCTAAGGCGCACCCTAGCCATCCTCTTCCACCATCCTATTGCCCTCCTTGTTCCTCGCTCTAAGGAGGAAGCGATCCGACTCATGCTTAATCGATTGCTTCCGCTAGGCGCCAACATTCAATGGCACGCTGTAGACGACCGACACTTGTCATCTCACAATTCATACAATCAGTTGATGCTACAAGAAGATTTCTATCAATATTACTCTAAATACAGCCATCTACTTATCTGTCAGCTTGATGCCTATGTCTTTGAGGATCGACTACTTGAATGGTGCCGCAAGCCTTACGACTACATCGGTGCCCCGCTTTATCTCCACAACGCACCATATGGGCCCAATGGACTATTTTGCGTTGGGGTTGGCGGGTTTTCACTGCGACGAATTCAGCCATTTCTTGCGCTTCTCCGTGACAATCCGCTTGTGTTTAAAATCAATGATTTTCTTGAATATATAAAACCCTACAGTTATAAAGGCATGACATTGTTGCTTGCTCGCTATCTTTGCTGTCGCATAAGGAACGGCTGCCGCCTATCTGCAGAGCACAATCACCTAAGCCTGAGCATAGGAATCAACGAAGATGTTGTTTATGCAAAGTACCTCCCACGCCATGCGCATAGTTTTCGTGTGCCTGCCTCTAAAGTAGCAGTTAATTTTTGCATTGATAAGCACGTGAAACTGGAACTTGCCACTCTCCATGGCTCCCTCCCTTTCGCAGCCCATGCTTGGTGGACGCAATCTCTCAATCTGTCCGCATGGACCCCATTCATCCGAGAACTTGATTCACTCCCACCAACTCATGGCATACTAGAAACATGAGAAAACATCTAGTTCATTCGCCTAGAAAATTCGTGAATAGACCTCTTCCCCTAGCACTACTCATAGCCGCAAAGAGGCACTTATGGGGAGAAAAGAGCTATTTGGGGACTCCTGAAAAGGCAGGTCCACTGCGGTGCAACTGGTTTCAGCGATCAAGACCCGCTAAAATAGCCGCAAAAAGGGCAATTGACGATTGCTACAACTGCTGGACGCCGCAGATGTACCGGAAACACCATAACGAGCACCTTTCAATCGAGGAGTTCCATATGCCATTTGGCGGCAGCTTGGACCCAGAGAACCGCTGGCTTCTCTTCACCTTGCTGATGCCATGGGAAGAGCTGGAAGAAACATATGCACCTCAGTTCAACCCCAACTGGCGCTCCTGCAATGCCTATACGACTGGCGTTTGGTGCGCTTTTCATCAAGCAGAGGCTTGGCTTAACCGATGAAGAGACCGTCGAGCAAATCCGAGAAAATGCTTACATGCAGTCCTTCGTTGGTCTTGATTACCCAGCTCGCTCCGCGCAGGGCGGATTGGACACATGGACTGGTACGCATATACCAGTCAAGCCATGTCACGCAGTGCCATCCAGTTCCAGAAAGGCCTCTCCCTGCCTGAGTTCCAGGGGTTGTACGGCACCGAGGAGCAGTGTGAGGCTGCTCTGGAGAAAGCCCGCTGGCCCGACGCGTACCAGTGTCCGCGTTGCCAAGGCCACGAGCATGGGCTTGTCTATGGCCGGCGGCTCAAGCGCTATCAGTGCCGTGCCTGCAGCCATCAGGGCACTCTCACGGCCGGGACGATCATGCAGGCCACCAAACTGCCGCTGACAACCTGGTTCCTGGCCTTCTATCTCATTGGCCAGGCCAAAACCGGGATCTCCTCGTTGGAGCTGAGCCGCCACCTGGGCGTCAACTACGACACAGCCTGGCTGCTGCACAACAAGATCCTGCACGCAATGACTGAGCGGGAGGAGGGTTACCTGCTGCGGGGAAAGATCCAGATGGATGATGTGTTCGGCGACGATTAGATAGGCGGGACTGCGCAACTACATAGGCGGGTCTCAGGACGCGACAACAGGGCTCAGATTTCGGTCAGGAGTCCCGCGATGCCCGCCCCTCTGTCGTTGCGGATCAAGGAGCGGTACATGGCCAGACTCCACCTGGCCGACTGACAACCGTGCGACACGGCCTGACAGCGGCTCTGCGACACGGGCCGCTGCAGCCACTTGGTATCGACAGTCTGCGCAGCCAGGGTCACACGGCCCAGTCGGTGGGCTATCTCTACAGCCGCTTCCCGAACCTGCGCGGTGTTCTGCTAGAAGGTACCGGCTACGGCAGTCTTACTGCTGTTGCCGAGTGGCGTCTCCGCGGCGTACGAACCGTGTTGGTGCCCGCCAACATCGAATCCTTGGCACCAAACACTGGCAGCTGGACTCACCGCAACAGAGATGTCGCCCAGCGTTTTGCTGACGAACGCCGCTGGTGGGCGATGGCTGACGCCATCTTCACGATCTCGATCGAAGAAGCCTGGTGGCTGCAGCTGCATGGTATTCACGCGGAAGTACTGTCCTATTACCCTGCCCCAAAGCGTCAGCATGAGTTGGAGGACATCCGCATGGGTCGCACTCCGGATCCAGCAGTTGGTTATTTGTGGCTGGCTGATTTCCGGAATCCAGCCAACATTGCCGGGGTACATGAGCTGCTGACATTCCTGCAGCAGGCAGGTCTGCCGCCGTGCCTGATTCTGGCCGTGGGCCACGGCAGCGACCAACTACAGAAAACGATTCCACCTAGCCTGGTACATTCTTTCAGCTTTCGTGGTCCCGTCACCGATGCAGAGTTGGGAGAGCTTCAGAAACGCTGCGTCGCCCAGTTGATCGTGCATCCACCCACCTCCGGCCGCCTCACCCGCGTGGTGGATTCTGCTCTGGCCGGCATCCCTGTGGTAGGCAACACCATGGCGCTCAAATCAGACCAACATCTGTTTCAAGACAACGATTTGATCAGCAACACCTGGCCCTCTTGTCCCCATGTGATCGCCCAGCCCATGCCATCAGAAGCTGCTGAATCAGTGTTCTTGGCTGCACTGGAATCCTGATGCGCTTCCTGCATCTCTCCAACGACCTCTACCCCCACGTCACCGGCGGCACAGAGATCTTTGTACGCCAGCTGATTGATGCCCAGCAGAATCTCATGACTGCTCCAGAAATCCTCTGGGCAGCTCACAGGTCTCCCCTGTCAGCAGCTGACCATGCCCCCGGGGCACCACTGACCCCAGAGCAACGCCTGCTGCCTCAAATCCAGCCTGGCGGTCGCCGCGATCAGGTATCCGCCATCGCCGCCTCGATCCCCGGCTTTGTGGAGTTGTTGGCTGACTTCCGGCCCAATGTGGTGCATCTGCATTCGTTCAGTGATCGCTGCGGCCTCAGCCATGCCAGGGCCGTGAAGGCCGCCGGGGCAAGGCTGGTGGTGACAGTGCATGCGCCGGGCTTCAGTTGCATCAAGGGCAACCTGATTGATGCCAGTGGCTCCATCTGTGATGGCCGTCTGCGCGAGCGTCGCTGTACCCGTTGCCGCTTGCAGAATGGCGGAATGCCCCGCTGGCTCGCCGGCGCCGTGGCGCTGCAGCGCGGTTGGCCCCTCAATGCCGAAGCTCCGGGCTCCCTGGCCCATGTCGTCACCGCTCGCCAGATCACAGGGGCATTCCAACAAGCCTGGATTGAACTCACCCATCTGGCCGATGCCATCCATGTGCTGGCCACTTGGAGCCAGGACGTGTTGCTGCGCCAGGGTATTCCAGCGGAAAAAATCCATCTGATCCGCACCGCCGGCCCCGCCCCTCTGCCGCCGAAGCAACGTCAGCCCATGCAAGACGGGATTCTGCGGCTGGCCTATTGGGGCCGCTGCCATCCGGTGAAGGGCCTGCATCTGGTGATTGAGGCAATCCTGAACCTGCCGCCTGAGGCACCGATCCAGCTGGATATCTTCGGACCCTACTGGGATAATTCCTATGGTCAGCACCTTCAGTCCTGCATCCATGGCGACCATCGCTTTCACCTGATGGGCAACCTACCGAAAGACAAATTGCTGCCTCGCCTACAGGCTTATGACCTAGCCGTGGTGCCCTCCACCTGGCTGGAAACCGGCCCGCTGACGGTGTTGGAGGCTTTCGCGGCTGGGCTGGCGGTAGCGGGCAGTGATCTGGGGGGGATTCGGGAGTTGCTGGAGGGGGTGCCTGGCTGTGAGTTGGTGGCCATGAACTCGGAAGCCTGGACTCATCTACTCAACAAGCTGCTGGCTGATCCCAGCCCCATCAGTACGCCAATGGCACCGGCTCCTGGCTTTGATCAGATGGCGACAAGTCTTCAGGCTCTGTATCTCAACGTAGCTCAATGAAGATTCTCCTCATCGCTGATCCACATATTGCTGTGCCACCTATCCACTATGGCGGAGCTGAGCGAGTCGTGGCGCTCTATGCGCAGGAGTTTCAGCGACTTGGCCACACCGTCCATCTCATGGGCGGGACTGGCTCAAGAAATTTTGGAGGTCGCCTGTACCTTCATCGTGCTCCATCTAAAGCCTACCTGAGCCGGGTCAGACGCAAGATCCAGTTTCAATTGCTGAGTCTGTGGGCAGCACGCGATTGCGATGTGATCTACAATTTTGGCCGCTTTGACTACCTTGAAACCTTATTGGCACTTGACAAGCGTCTCCTCCACTGTTTTCAAAATCCCATAGATCAGAATCAGGTTAATTTTGCCGAGTACCGCATGAGCTCAAGAGCATCATTCCACTGCATTAGCCGAAATCAGCACACGCATGCACACCTCACGGCTCCCTCCGTAATTATTCCCAACCCAGTAGATACGAGAGCCTATTCAATCGGCAAAGGCCGGGGAGCTTATCTCGCTTTCCTGGGTAGACTGACCTTCAATAAAGGCGTCGATATCGCGATCAAGGTGGCTCAGCTCACAGGCCGCAAACTCATCATCGCTGGAAATGTCTCCAAAGAAGACGGGGGTGAACAGTTTTTCCATGATCATGTAGAGCCCTATATTGATGGAGAGCAAATCCGCTGGATCGGACCTGTGAATGATGATCAGAAGCAGCAACTGCTTGGTGATGCGGAGGCTCTTCTATTCCCAATTCGCTGGGACGAACCTTTTGGCATCGTGATGGTGGAGGCACTGGCTTGTGGCACGCCGGTGATTGCGACTCGGCGTGCTTCCGTCCCTGAGGTGATCGACCACGGGGTTACGGGATTTCTCTGTGACCCTGAAGAACCCTCAGTAGAGGCTTTTTCCCGAGCAGTACCACTGTTAAGATTGATCGATCGTGTTGCTTGCCGCCAAGCCGCCGAGCTGCACTTCGACGTCCGCGTTATTGCGCCACGTGTTCTTCAGGTTCTCGCCCAACTTTCCCATGGAGGTCCTATTTCATGATTCGCAGCTGGTTGGCAGAGCGACTGCTGGATGTGCTGGCTTACTCTCCCGTTAATCGGGGCAAATATCGCCTTGCCCAGCTTGGTTCATTTTTCCTGGATGGAGTACTCATTCGTTCGCGCTATGGTCCGGTACTCCACGCGCGATTTACGGATTCTACTTTTTGGATGGCTGCTCGCTACGGCAACGACGAAGTGATGGCCCAGCTGGCTGATATCTGTCATGACGATGGTTTCATTGATGTGGGCGCCAATATCGGTCTCACCACTTGTTTTGCTGTGGAACGTTGTGCTGCAGTGCTGAGTCTCGAGGCCAGTGGCAGAGAATTCGTTGAGTTGCAACGAAACTGCGCACTGCTTTCAGCGACCCCGCCCCCAACTTGCCTCCTGGCAGCGGCAGCTGATCGAGCAGGCTATCTACCGTTCCGTGTTGGCCATATCTCCCACTCTGGAGGGAACTCCTTGGGCCCTGTTCAATCTGCCTCGGAGCGACAAATGATGATTCAGGCCTTGAAACTTGATGACTTGATCAATGCCACATCTCTCAGTGAATGGCCCGCAATGTCTAAGGCTTGGCAGAATTACAGTCTAGTTGTGAAAATCGACGTAGAGGGCTTTGAAGCCTCAGTCCTGAGCGGTATGACAATTTTACTTATGGAACGCCGATGCCGTAAGGTAATTGTGGAGGTTAATTGTGAGCGGGCGGCGGGCCTTGGGTTTGCCTTTGATCTCGATGCCTTTATGGCACAGCATGGCTATTGGCCCAGCGTGGAGGCAGCCGGGCGGCAGCATTTCGATCAGTGTTATCTCCCGCAGGCATGAAGTCAGCCTGCAGCGAGCCCTGTGATCTGCTGATCGTCCTCAGCTCCCTCGCCGCCGAAGGCTGCCCCCAGTTGGCTCTTCAATTGGCCCGACACTGGCAGCACAAGGGCCTGCTGGTGGAATTGCTGTGTCTGGACGATCAGCCCACAGACCTCAGGCCGGAATTCGAGGCCCTGGGGATTCCCATCCATACCTTTGAGCTTGGCAAGGGATTGGCCCGCTACCCCCGCCTTGCCTGGCTGAGCCACAGGCTTTGCTGCAGCCGTCGACCCACAGCCGTGCTCAGCTTTCCGCTCGGCTGGCATGCCTTCATCGCCTTGGGCGCCCGCGCGGCCTCGGTGCGGCGCGTATGTGCCCATGTCGGCAACCTGCCTCCGGTGTGGACCGGCAACGCCTTCACAAAGTTCAAACTGCTGGTGCAGCTGGGGCGACCCTTCACCCATCGGCTTCTGTGCTGCTCGGAATATGTCCGCGCTGCCACCGTGCGTGATTTTTCAGTGACACCCAGCGAAACCCTGGCGATCTTCAATGCCTGTGACCTAGAGCGCTTCTCGGCCCTAGCCCGATCGACTCACGTCCAGCTTCACCACCCCCCCCGCTTGGGCATGGTGGCCCGACTGGAAGTTCACAAAGACCAACCCACTTTGATCCGTGCCGTGGCCCTGTTGCGCGATCAGGGCCTGGTCATGGACCTGTGGCTGATCGGTGAAGGCAGTCACCGCCCGCAGCTGGAGGCCCAGATCACCGAGCTGGACCTTGCTGATCGGGTGCAGCTGCTGGGCAGCCGCCGCGACATCCCCGAACTGCTCGCTCAGCTTGATCTGTTTGTGTTTTCGGCTCGCCCCGATGAGGGCTTCGGCATCGCCCTGGCGGAAGCGATGGCCGCCGGGGTGCCGATCGTGGCCACCGACGTGGGCGCCTGCCGTGAGGTGCTCGACGGCGGCCGTTGCGGCCTGCTGGTGGAGCCGGGTGATCCGTCATCCCTGGCCGAAGGTATTCGTCAGGTCCTCGCTGATCCGCTGGCAGCGCAGCAACGTTCCGAAGCTGCCCGCCAGCGGGCGTTGCGGCAGTTCAGCGTGACGGCGATGGCTCATGCCTATGGGCAGGAGTTGGGGCTCTGATGCGCATCCTCCACGTCCTCAGCGGCCTCCATGCCGCCGGTATCGAGGCCCTGGCGCTTCAGCTCATTGCTCACGCGCCGGCAGGTGTGCAATGCGAGCTGCTCAATGCCGACAGCGACCAGCAGGCCATGGCCGCTGCGTTCAAGGCACAGCTGGTCAGCGGTCAGCTGGCGGCCCTGCATCAGTGGCGACGCTGCGATGGCCTGCGGCTGGCCTGGCGCAGTTTTTGGCTCTGCCAGCGGCGCCGGCCCGATGCCTTGCTGCTCTATCCCTGCAATCGCCAGGTGCTCTGGCTGGCCCTCGGAGCCCGTCTGGCCGGCGTGAAACGGATGGCGGTGGCTGTCCAGAACACCGCTCCGGCCGATCCCACGGGCCGTGCGACCTGGCATCAGCTGCTGCGCTGGTTTCAGCGTCTGGGCGTCGTGGCTGTCCCCTGCAGCGAGGCGGTCAAGTCATCACTTCAACCCCTGCCCCACGCCCTGCGACTGGGCCCTGTGATTGCCAACGGCTGCGATATCAGAAACATCTCCAGGCGTGCCGCTGCCACCAGAGCCCACCGGCCAGCTGGCGATGCCCGCCGTGTCCTGATGGTGGCCCGACTTGATCCAATCAAGGATCAGGCCACCCTGCTGCGAGCCTTCGCCGTCGCTCGCCTGCCGGGCTGGCAGTTGCAGCTGGTGGGGGAAGGGCCCGAGCGCCTGCGCCTGGAGACACTGGCGCTGGAGCTCGGCTTGGATCCGGCTGCGGTGTTCCTCGGCCGACGTGCCGACATTCCTGAACTGCTCGGTCAGGCCGATCTGTTCGCCTTTTCCACCACCGCTGCCGAGGGCTTCGGCATTGCTTTGATCGAGGCGATGGCGGCTGGGTTGCCAGTGATCGCCAGCGATGTGCCGGCCTGTCGGGAGGTGTTGCTGGATGGGGCAGCTGGAGAGCTACTGCCACCGAGAGAGGTGAGGGAGTGGAGTCTCTGTTTAGGCGGCTTGATGGCCTCCAGCGAGGATAGAATGGGTTTGGCTATCAGAGCTTTGACCCATGCTTCTGCGTATGATATCCGTACCTGTGCTATAAACTGGTTTCAGTTTATTTCCACCCTGCCATCTTATTATCAAAAATGATTGCTCTTAAGTCACTTGTTCGTGATGCCCTCACCGGTCTTGGCCGCGAAGGCGAGCTGCTGTTGTTCATCCGTTTTCTACGGAAACTGCCGGCTCTCTGGACTGAAGAACGCTGTGTCGCTCGACACCGCGATATGGAATGGGCTGACAATCGCATCGTGGTGGCTGGTGATGGTGACTTTTTCCCCATCTATTCGCCCGATGATCTCGGCAGCCACGGTGGTGGCTACCTGCGCACCTACAACATCTTCTGCCACCAAGCCAATGCCTGGTATATGCGGCGCGAGGTATCCAATTTTATCCAATACGCTAAGAAATACCACCGTTTTGCCGACGTAGGGTCGGCAGAGGGCTTTTATAGTGCTCTGTTTGCCTCGATACACGGCCGCAAAGCCGAGATTCTTGCCATCGACTGCGGCAGTACGACTGGCTGTAATCCAGCACATACTCCTGTAGTGCGTGACCAGAACCAAGCCATCTTTGCTGCAATGCGGTGGGATCTCGTCATAGCCTTTGTGACCGATTCTGCCAAGAAGTGCCCAGACTTCCCCCTGCCTCTGCATTGTAAGATAGCGACCCTTCCAGAAATCTTTCGCCAGGCCGACTTCGTGCCTGACCTCATCAAGTTTGACATTGAGTCTAGCGAGCATGAAGTGTTGCTTGATTCGCTTGATTACTTGCAAAAGCACAGGCCTGCGTTGATTGTTGAGGTTCACAATGAGATTCTTGAGCGTCGTGGCCTTTCCTTTAAGCCTGTGCTTGAAGCACTTCAGGGGATTGGCTATGTCGTCGTCGCGTACGACGATCCCGACTATCTTAAGTCAGATAACTGTCATGTTGTAATAGAGATGTCAGAGGGCGGCTAGATCCATTGTAAAATTTTATAATGAACCGCCAACTTCTCTCTTGCGGAGACTCCACCAATCTGGTCACTTGGAGCAGCACTCCCTATTTCTTGCTCCAGGCGGGTCTGAGGAACGGTCTACTTCAGGGCGGTCTCGTCCTGCAGCCTGAACGACTGCGCCTCCTGGGTCGTCTCTGGAACGTCGCTCAGTTGCTGCGCTACGGCAAAGCAGGGGGATTTCAGTACAGCAGAACCTTCAACCAGGCCCTGCTGGCCCAGGCCCGGCTACCGACCCAACAGCCCCTGGCCTTGCTCAGCCACTATCCCCAGCTACCGCCTGAGCCCTGGCCAGAAACGTGGCGGATTGATTTTTACATCGATGCCACCACCCGCCAGGTGTTCAAGGAGTACGGCAGTGGCAACCGCATCGCCCCGGGCTTCCAGCGGCAGGTGCTGAGGCGCGAACAGCTCGCCTACGCCAAAGCCACGGCTGTGGTCTGCATGGCCCAGTGGGCCGCAGATTCGGTGATCGCCGACTACGGCATCGATCCCGCCAAGGTGCATGTTGTGCCCGGCGGCGCCAACCTTGATGAAGGCCAGCTCGCCATGCTTCCGGCAGCGAGATCACCTGGCCCTCCAACAGCAACCCATCCCCTGCGGCTGGGCTTCCTCGGTAAGGATTGGCAGCGCAAGGGCGGGCCGTTTCTGTTGCTGCTCGCCGATGCCCTGCAACAGCTGGGCATTCCAGCGGTCATTCGCGCCATCGGCCCCGATCCTGTCAGCCTGCCGGCCCATCCGGCCCTGCAGTCACTGGGCTTCATCGACAAGCAACGCCAGACGTCCCGCTTTGTGGCCGAACTGCGCAGCTGGCACTTCGGCACGCTCTTCTCCAAAGCCGAAGCCTTCGGCATCTCCAACCGTGAGTGCCTGCGCCTGGGGGTGCCGGTCCTGGCCCATGCCGTGGGCGGCATCGCCTCCACCCTGCCCGATGCTGGCTGCGGCCAACTGTTCAAGGCCCATCCCACTCCTGCCGAGGTTGCCGCCTGGATCGCGGCCCGCCTCACGCCTTACGGGGGCTACACGGCCTGGCGAGCCGAACTGGCGCAGCGCTGCAACGAGTTCACCTGGGAGCCGGCGGTTTGTAAGCTTTATGCACTTCTTGCATAAATGAAACGCTGCCTCATGGAGCCGGCGTCGGTGGTGGTCGCAAGTCGATGGACCGGTTGTTGGTCTGTTGCGGCGATGCCCTTAAGGTTCAAACCCACGGCGGCTTGCCTTTTTACCTGCTCCAGGCAGGTCAGGCTCTTGGCCTGATCCAGGCTGGCCTTGCCCTGAAACCTGAAGCGCTGCGGGGGCGGCGACGGCTCTGGAATCTGTCCGAGTGGCTTCGCACCGGGCTGCCGGGCGGGTATCAGTACAGCCCTGGCTTCTCCAGAGCCCTGCTGAATCGGGCTGGGCTGCATGCTGATCAACCGTTGAAGCTGCTCAGCATCTTCCCTTTTCTGCCGCAATGCCCTTGGCCAGAAGCCTGGCAGGTGGCGATGTACATCGATGCCTCCACCCGCCAGGTGTTCGAGCATTACGGCAGTGGCGACCGCATCGCTCCGAGCTTCCAGTGCCAGGTGCTGGCGCGCGAACAGCTCGCCTATGAGCGTGCCCAGTCGATCATCTGCCGCAGTGAGTGGGCTGCCGATTCGCTCGTCACCGACTACGGCATCGACCCCGCCAAAGTCCACGTGGTGCCCGGCGGCGCCAATCTGGATGAGGCTCAGCTGGGCTGCCTGCCTTTGGTTGAACCACCGGCACCGCCCAGCGCCAGTCAACCGCTGCGGCTGGGCTTTCTTGGTCAGGAGTGGCAGCGCAAGGGCGGACCGTTTCTGCTGCAACTGGCCGATTGCCTGATCGGGCGCGGCATTCCCACGGTGATTCGCACGATCGGACCCGATCCGAGCCGCCTTCCGGCCCATCCCTCTCTGCAGCCACTGGGATTTCTGAACAAACAAACCGAAACGGCCCGCTTCGTGACGGAGCTGCGCAGCTGGCACTTCGGCACCTTGTTCTCGACTGCCGAAGCCTTCGGCATCTCCAACCGTGAATGCCTGCGCCTGGGCGTGCCGGTGCTCAGCCACGCGGTGGGAGGTATTCCCTCCTCCCTTCCCGATGGCGGTTGCGGTCAGCTGTTTGCCGCCCATCCCGCTGCTGACGATGTGGCGGATTGGATTGCGGCACGCCTCTCTCCCTATGACAGCTATCTCGCCTGGCGCCTGGCCCTGGCGCCGCGCTGGCGGGAGTTCACCTGGGATACGGCGGTGGCGCAGCTGGCGGGGATTCTGGAATGAAGAGATCACCAGAAACGGCCAGCGCGCCAAGGCGGGGGCTGGTGAACCAGGAGCCTTCAGATACGGTGAATCGAATGGTGCATCCCCGCCTGCCGATGATCCCGTCAGCTTCCCGCGCCGCATCGCTCACCCAACCATCAAGTCCCGCCCAGGATCTGACGCCATCCTCACTCCCGACCGCCTGAGTGCCATGGCCTGCTTGTGATGCTCGGTGCGACTTACCCTGGATGCAGTTCAGCCATCACATCCCTCGCCACGTCACTGTGTCCAGATCAGCGCAAGTCTCCGTACTTCCAGCTGGTGCTCATCGATCGTCACCTGGACATCAGGCTGCTGCTGGCCTTGAAACGCTGGCAGGATCGCCGCTTGCGATCACTCCCAGAACCAAATGCGCTGCGTCGATGACTGCCAATACCCAGGGGCATTGGAATCCCAGCCTGATGACAACATCCTGGCCGGCCATGCCAGCGACACCAATCTGCTGGCGGGGTGGTTGTGTGGTCTGGAGTGAAGAGCTTGCCTGAATCCCAGCAGCCGGGCCGGCACTATGCGGTGCTCCAAGCCGGTGCCCGCATGCACTATGCCGTACCGGCCCTGCTGGCTCGTGCCGGAGCCCTTGCGGCGTTCTATACCGATCTGCATGCCAGCCATCGCTGCTTGCAGGCCCTGAATACGTTCCTGCCGAAGTCAGCCCAGCCCAGGCCCCTCCGGCGCCTGCTCGGTCGGCAGCTCCCGTCCGAGCTACCCAGAAGGCTGGTGCGCGATCAGCTGCTGCTCTCGCTCACCTGGGCCCGCGGCAGCGGCCGCAGCGACACACTGGTGCTGAAGCGAGCCTGCCGTGAACGCTTTGCCGGCGCCAATGCTGTCTACACCAACTTCATCAACAACGACCTCGATACCGTTCAACAGGCCAAGGATTTCGGCTTGCACGTGGTGCATGAATTGATCATTACGGCCGATGTGGGCCGCATGATGATTGAGGAAAGGCAAAGCTTCCCGGGGATGGAGCCGGACGGTGAGCCTGCAGCTGTCGTCGAGCAAGGCATCGCCCATGATCGCCGGAAGTGGTCGATCAGCGATCAGGTGCTGGTGCCTTCCGCCTACTGCCAACAGACGGCAGTATCCCTTGGCTGCGATCCAGACAAGATCAGCCTGGTTCCCTATGGCATCCCGCTGCACTGGTTCAACGGCCAGGCCACTCCCCAGCCGGGCCGTATCCTGTTTGTAGGCCAGGTAGGGCTACGAAAAGGGAATCATTATCTGGCCGAAGCCCTTCGACTCCTTCAGGCCAGGGGGGTGGCTTGTGAATGCCGCGTGGTCGGGCCCTGCGGCGTGGATGTGAACCATCCTCTCTTTGCCGGCCCTGACTACCTGGGCCAGATACCCCGCAGCCAGGTACGCGCTGAATTCCTGCAGGCTGATGTTTTTGTTCTCCCCACCCTGGCGGAGGGTATGGCTCTGGTCCATCTGGAGGCCATGGCCTCCGGTGTGCCCGTGATCACCACTCCCAACTGTGGCTCGGTGGTGCGCGATGGCATGGATGGCTTCATTGTGCCCATCCGCGATTCCCGTATCCTGGCCGATCGCCTCCAGCAGCTGATCGAGGATCGCTCACTGCGCGAATCGATGGGAGAATCAGCTCGATCCAGGGCCAGCGACTACAGCTGGGATGGGTACAGCCAGCGCCTGCTCAACGTTCTTCTTCCTTCCACAACGTCATGAGCCCACTTGGCCCATCCCGCTCGCAAGCACCTGCAGCGCTTCGATCGCTGCATCGCTTCTCCCGAGCTGCACTCAACTATGGAGATCCAATTGCACTGGCCTGGCAGTTGTGGCGGCTGAAAAGCAAGCCCGGCCTGATCCGGATCAGTGACCGTGCCACTGGTATTGAATGCTGCAGTCGAGCTGGTGCCTTCCAGATGTTTGGAGAGGTGTATCACCTCCACCTTTACGACATCCCATGGCTGCCGATCCGGCCAGGCGACCTGGTGATTGACATCGGCGCAAACCATGGCTTCTATAGTCTTTACGCAGCTCATCTAGGCGCCAAAGTCTTAGCTTTCGAGCCCCAGAAAGATACTTTTGAACTATTGCAAGCCAACATCCGCAGCAACGGCCTGCAACACCGGATCACAGCCTTTCCCTGTGCCATAGGGGCGAGCAGCGGCACCACGACTCTCAGTGTGAGCGCCAACCTGGCCGGAGGGATGAGCACCACCAGCGAGCGCTTCCGGCAGAACAGCGGTATCGAGGTGATCGATGAATACGAAGTGCCGGTGCTCAGTCTGGAAGAGGTGATCGCAGAACATGTCCCACACTCGGTGCGCCTGATCAAGCTTGACTGCGAAGGCTCCGAACTGGAGATTCTCAGGGATTTGCCTGGCTCCGATTGGGATCGCATCCAAGGATTGGCCTGCGAGCTTCATCCCGAAGCTTATGCACCGGCGCATCTGTTCCACTGCATTCGCAAGGCCGGCAGCGATTTTCAGATCAGCACTCTCGACACGCTGACCCATTACGGCGTGGGCAGTGCCATCCTCCATGCCGTTCGGTCCTCCTGCGCGCTCGAGGCCCTGGCTGATCCCCCCTCGGCTCCGATTTCGCCATGACCCGCAGCGTCTGGTTTCCGATCCGACGCATCGGGCCTTACCACCATGCCCGCTTTGAAGCAGCCAATGCCCAGCTGCAGCTCACGGTGATTGAGACCCGTCCGGCCAGTCGCGAATATCCCTGGGATGCGGTGCCCCAGGGTGCTTACAAGGTTGTGCGTCTGCCGGTAGCTGCCGATCCTGAAACCGACCTGCCCAGTGCCTGCCTGGATCAGGAGCTGCATGGGCTGCTGGACAGCCAGGGCAAACCTGACGTTCTGGTGAGCATGGGCTGGGCAGATCGCCCCAGTCGCCGGCTGCTGCGTCTGGCTCGGTCGCTGCAACTGCCGCTGCTGCTGGTCAGTGACAGCCGCCGGGAGGATCAACCCAGGCGCTGGCCCCAGGAGCTCATCAAAGCAATACTGCTGCGCCAGCCCTCAGCGGCCCTCGTGGCCGGATCCCAGAGCCGCGCCTACCTTGAAGGCCTTGGTTTCCCCCCGCAATCGATCTTTCAATCCTGGGATGTGGTGGACAACGAGCTCTTTGCCAGGCCTGCAGACATCTCAATGCCAGCTGAACAGCTCAGGCACTTTCTCTGCGTGAGCCGTCTGCTCGCCAAGAAGAACCACCTCGGTTTGTTGCAGGCCTATCACCGCTACCAGAGCCATGGCGGCCAGTGGGGACTGCATCTCATGGGCAGCGGCCCCGAGGAAGGCCGCATCCGGGCCGCCATTCTGGCGCTGCCCTATCCGGAGCGGGTGCGCTTGCAGCCATTTCAGCAGCTGGAAAGGGTGCGGCGTGCCTATCACGAAGCCTCCGCTTTTGTGCTGGCCAGCCACACGGATCAGTGGGGCTTGGTGGTGAACGAAGCCATCGCGGCCGGTTGCCCCGTACTGGTGAGCAGCGGTTGTGGCTGCTCGCCCGATCTGATCGAGCACGGCTTGACAGGCTGGTCCTTTCAGGCTGACCAACCAGACACCCTGGCTGCTCTGATGCACGAGGTGGAAACATTGGGACCCGAGGCGCTGCTGAAGGTGTCCGCAGCCGCACGCGCCGGCCTCGAGCACTACGGCCTCCACAGCTTTGCCGGCGGCCTGGCGCGGGCCGTGGAGCATGCGCTTCAGCAGTCATGCACTAGCCTCAGCGCATCGCTGGTTGCTTCGCTGCTCGATTGATGCTGTCGGATCCTTACAGCCTTACCACGCAAGAGACAGCCTTGGTGGGCGGCCTGGCTGGGTTGATCGTTTGGGAGGTCTGGCGATCATGGCAAGGCCGAGATCCGCTGCAGGCCTATCAACCCACCATTTTCGTGGGAGCGATTCTTACTTACTATTGCCTGATTGGCCCGCTGCGTGCCATTGCCAATGGTGAGTGGGTGGATCGGGGGCTCGATCTGCGCAACACGATGGTGTGGGCGTGGGCCGGCTCGCTCATCTTCTACGGCGCTCTGCTGATTGGCTACCACTCTTTGCCACGCTGGCACTGGAAATCCCGGTTTACCGGCATCTATCTTCCAACTGAGAACTGGCGAAAGCTCGCCAGCAGATTGAACTGGGTTGGCATAGCTTTCTACACCATAGGCAGTGGACCAGTTGTGCTGGCACAACTCAATCCATTCGGCGCTCGTGAAGCCATTCGAGAACTTTCGGCTTCTGGTATGGACTTAGGAGCCTGGTCTAATTACTTTTCGCTCTGCCTCAACTTTTTAATTCCTGGCACCATTCTTCTGTTCGGATGCTGGGTGATTGACCGCAAGGGATTGTCGCAGTGGCTTCTATGGATGCTGGTGGGTGCCGGCCTGTTCACCACTTCAGGCTTCCGCTGGAGATTGGTTGTTCTGCTGGCACCGATTGCCCTTCTCTGGTTTCTAGCTCGCCAACGCCGTCCCAAAGCACTATTCCTGGCTCTCTTTGCCTCTGGGTTGATCTTCATCGGCGGCTATGTGGGCATTACACGCACTTACGGCCTTGGCCTGGATGTTTCACGACTTGAAGGTGAGTCGACTTCGGAAATTTTCAATGCTGGCTTCCGGGAGGCTTCCATTTTTCTGACGACTGGAGGTTTGATCGCCCAATCTCCAGATCGGTACCCCTTCGTCGGCCTCACACCAATCAAGAACGTACTCACATTCTTCATACCAAGGCAACTTTGGCCGCAAAAAGGCACGAATGAATACATTTCCAGGGCCACTTACACTCTTTACGGGGGGCCGAGAGCCGGCGGTTCAGCATTGCTTAATATCGCCGAATACTACCTGATGTTTGGCTGGCCTTCTCTGATCGCCATGAGCCTGTTACTGGGTGTAACTTTGCGCTCACTATATGAATGGTTTCTCCTGAATCGTTACGACCTCTCGGCCCAGGTCGTGTACATATGTTCAGCCTGCTTCCTTTATGTTGTCATCAGCCGAGGCTATCTTCCGCAAGTGGCTTCCTTATTGACTTACACGGTGATACCTCTTGCCTTGCTGCGCGGCTGGGCAATCCAGAACTATCTGAGAACTCGATATCCGCAGCGACGAGCCTGATGCGGATCCTCGTTGTTGGCCCAACAGCGCACTATGGCAACGGCGGTATCGAAACCCAGATCGCACAGCTGATTCCTGCCTTCCAGCAGCTCGGCCACCACTGTGTCGCTGTTGACACGTTTCATCAAGCCTGGTCTTCTCGTCTGCTCATCGATCTCAACGCCGCACTTGGGCAGAGTGACATTGTGTTGATGATGGGCTTGAATCTCAAGGCCTATGGCCTAACGCTGCTGCGCCGGCGGCCTGTCCTGTTGAGCCATCACATCATGGTGGGTGGTACTCGGTTGAGCCAACACCTGCATCGGTGGGTGGGCAGCAGTCTGCCGTCGGTCTTCAACAGCTCCTTTCTGGCTTCTCGGGAGCCCGGCAGTCGCTGGCCAGCCAAAGTGATCCATCCCTGCTATCCCGCGTCCCTTTATCCCACGCAGCTCCACAACACTGTGGCCTGGGACAAGCGCCATTTTGATGTGGGCTTCCTTGGCCGCCTGATTCCCGAAAAAGGTGCCGATCTGCTCCTGCAAGCCTCTGCAGACCTCAACCGTCCTGGTCTGCGTCTTCAGATGATCGGCTCCGGGCCCTGTAGGGAGCAGCTGGAAGGCCTGGCTGCCAAAACGGACATGTCCTTGCACTTCACCGGTGCTCTGGATGCGGCCGGGGTGGCCCAGGCCCTCCAGCAGGTGAAGGTCCTGGTGATTCCCTCCCAATGGCAAGAGCCTTTTGGCGTGGTGATGTTGGAGGCACTCGCCGCTGGCTGTCACGTGATTGCATCGGCAATTGGTGGTCTGCCTGAAGCAGGCTCTGAATTCGCCACTTATGTGCCGCCCAGTGATCCGCTCGCTCTCAAGGCAGCCTTGGAACGACTGATTGAGGCCCCAGCTCCGCAGCATCTGGCGGCACTTCAACTGCATCTGGAGCGCTTCCAGCCACAGGTGGTTGCCGGCTTGCTGGAAGCCGAACTCCAGCGAGTGCTGCAGCAATGATGCGGATTTTGGTGATTGGCCAGTCCTATGGCAGGGGGCATGCAGCCACCTCGGATCTGTTCACTGATCTGGTGGAGGGCCTGGCAGCAGTGGGGCTTCAGGTGGAGGTGCTCACCTCAGCGGCCGATGGGGCCCCTGCCTCCCTCAGCGTGAGCAACGGCATCAGCATTCACCGGGTCTCGCGCCAGAGCTCACTGTGGATCCGTCGTGTACCCGCCATGGGCAGGTGGCTGTCGCTGGTCTCGCTCTGGCTGGCATTGGTGAGCTGGTGTCTGCTCACCCGCCAACGCTTCAGCCATGTGATCGTTCTCGATACGCCCCATCTGCTCACCTTGGCAGCACTGGTGCTCCGATGGCGACATCAAAGTGCCGCCATTGCCTGGGTGATGGATCGGCCCCTGCTCCAGATCCATCGCCTCAATCGTCCCGGTTCTCTCAAATCCCGACTGGGTGCCTGGCTCAACAGCCTCCAGGTTGCTCTGTTTCGCCATTGCGATGCGGTCGTTGCGCTTGGAGACTGTATGGTCTCCACACTTCAGCATGAAGGTGTATCTCCCGGAAAACTGGTCAAGATCCGCACCTGGGATCAGGATGATCTTCCCCAACACTCCATCGCCGCAACTGAAGCCCGCAAGCTTGCTGGCTTGCCTCAGCACTTCACCGTGATGTATTCCGGCTATGCCGGGGCCTGGCATGACTTCAATCCCGTCATCGAATGCGTCCAAAATCTGGCTTTTGATAAGCGGTTGCAATTCCTGTTTGTCGGTGAAGGTCCTGGCATCCAGGCCGTCCAGGAATGGTGTGCAGCCAATCCAGGAGCCAACGTGATCTTCCGTCCCTTTGTCGCTGCGCAGCAGCGCAACAACTCTCTCTGCTGCGCAGATCTACATTTGGTTTGCCTCAAGCCGTCGATGCTGGGCACCTGTTCACCCTCCAAACTCAATCCTCTGTTAGGCCTGGGCCGTCCTGTACTGGTTGTGGCACCGCCCGGTTCTCAGATCGCCGTGGATGTCGTCAAGACAGGATCGGGTTGTTGCACCCCATCGGGCCCGGAATTGATTGCCGTCATCCGTGATCTACTGGCCAGGCCAGAGGCTCTGGAGCGGATGGCTGGCTGCGCGAGTGCGGCATTTCTTGAGCATCACTGCCGAAGCAAGGCGATTGGTGCATGGCTCCGACTGATCGAGAACCTTGCCTGACCCATTGCCTTGCTTGCTCCTTCCCATCAAATTGAATGAGTGGGCACAAGTTACAACAAGGCGAGCACCAATTGAAATCACCACCAGTGGCCACACATTGTTGACGAATGCAGGCATTAATCCCACCCACTCAACTGCATTCATCATTAACTCATTGAAGATAGCTATCAAACTTAATGGGCATAGCCTTGCCAGTCTTTCAGCATTCCAGTAGGCAGCACAAGCATCACATCACTACCACCAAAGCGACTTTGCGCCTGCTTTCTTCATAGGGCTGAGACCACCGAATTACCATGGCAGAAATTGCCCGAGTATTTACACTCAGCCATCACATCAACAGCCTCCCAATTAAATCGCTTAAAAAAGCCTGGGCTCCTATAAATCGCAGCCATTAATAGACTCGCTCCAAAGCCAATCATGCCCCTGCATCTCCTTTTTGTGAAGCATCCCATTTCTTGATCAATAAAATCATGAAAATACGAAATTTTCTGGCCAACCGTTGCCCCGCTCTCGGCAAAATAAAGCGCGTGGCCTGGGCAGCCGCGGACACTCTCGTACCGCGGAAAACCTACAGCCAGCATCGAGAAGATATCTTTTTTGCTAATCATTTGCAAGAAAACTCTTGTTATGACATCGGCTATATTGACGTTGGCGCCAATCATCCCACTTCCATTTCCAATACTTATCTGCTCTATCGAAAGGGCTACAGAGGGTTCTTAATTGAGCCCAACTCTGAACTGACATGGCTCTGCCGACTGTTCAGGCCGAATGACAGGGTTGTTCAGATGGGGATCGCAGGAAAATCCTCAGTTCTTGAACTCAAAGTCTCTTCAACTCCAACCATCTCATCATTTTGCAATGATCATCTTTTGAGTAGAAAGCAGGTTATCTGCGCTTCTGAGCTTGTGCCAGTCATGTCCCTTGATGATGCGATATCTTGCCTGCCTGGAACCATTGGCCTTCTGAGCATTGACGTTGAAGGCATGAATTTGGAGGTACTAGAGTCTGCTCACTCCATAGCTTTGCGGTCACATTTTATTTGTATTGAGCATGACGGGATTCAAGAAGCAGCAGTCTTGCGCTCCATCCTTGAAGGGCTTAATTTTCGCTATATGGCAACCCTAGGATGCAATCAAATTTTTGAGAACGGTCATTTTAAGCCTGGCATCAAATCCACATGCAGCAAGTGAACTTGGTTTTTTTATTGACTTCAGACCGATTCAAATTCTAACTCCGAAGGAGTTGGCGAATTAATTATCTTCTGAGACATCTCTCTCAGGCAGCTTTAGCTCGCAGTTCTTCTTACTATTCTTGACCTGCCTTCATCTTTCCCATTCGGCTGATGCCTCTGACGGCGGCATTGCCATCTCTGTTGCCGAGCTTCTCGCCGCCCAGCAGGCTGCCGGGCTGGATGCCCGCTGGCTCACCGCCGACCGCTTCGCGCCGCTCCACCGCGATCGTCTGCTCAGCCGCGCCGTGGGCGACGCCAACCCTTCCCTGCTCCACCTTCATGGTCTCTGGCGAAGCCCCACCCGCATCGCTCCGCACCTCGCTGCCTGCGGCCAGCCGCTGCTGATCGCCACCCACGGCATGCTCGATCCAGGCGCAATGCGCATCTCCCACCGCAAAAAGCGACTGGTGTGGCACCTCTGGGAACGCCGCGCCCTCACTGCTGCCCACGCTCTGCATGCCCTCTGCCCGGAAGAAGCCGCTGCCATCCGATCGTTGTTGCCCGATGCCCCCATCGCCGTGATCCCCAATGGTGTCGCGCTGCCCCCAACTGGGTCGAGGGCTGAGCCACTGCCGCCCCCGCCCTGGATTGACCAGGTCTCCAATGATGAGCAGGTCTTGCTGTTCCTCGGCCGCTTCCACAGCAAGAAAGGTCTCGATCCCCTGCTCAGCGCCTGGCAGACCGTGGCCGCAGATGCCGCTCGCCAGGGTTGGTGGCTGGCCCTGGTGGGTTACGGCGATGGTGGTGCCCTGCAGCGCCGGCTTGAGGCAGCTCCGATGTCCCGCGTGCTGACCTGCGGACCTGTCTTCGGAGCCGAGAAGCAGGCCGCCTTTGCTGCAGCCTCCGGGTTTGTGCTGCCGTCCTTCTCCGAGGGTCTGCCCATGGCCGCCCTTGAGGCCATGGCTCACCGGCTGCCCTGTCTGCTCAGCAGCTTCTGCAATCTCCCCGAGGCGTACAGCTCAGGCGCCGCCTTGCCAGCACAACCCGAACCCGCCGCCCTTGCGGCGTCCCTGCAGCACCTGTTTGCTCTCAGCCGGGCTGAACGCGCCGAGATGGGAAGATCCGGCCGTAGTTTGGTAGCGGCCACCTATAGCTGGCCGCAGGTGGCCGAGCAGACTCGCATCCTCTATCGCTGGATCCTGGGCGGTGGCGAGCGCCCCTACTTCGTACGCTGATTTAATTTGATGTGATCGTGCCACACACTTGTTCTTAGCGATGGATTCCAGAGAACCTCCGATGTCGCCACCTTGATTGCCACAATTACATCAATTTCTCCAGTTAATTGATACCCATAGAATAGACATTGAAGCTGTCTGGCTCCCGTTGCGCAGGCACCTGCTTCCGCATCACTCAGGATCAAATCTGGCTTGGAATCGCAGCCTTAGCCTCCCATCCCACTCAGTCATTAGTGATGATAGTTTCCGCAGACACACTGGGCCATTGATTAGTTCATCCTAGAGCCCTATGAGCTTCTGGCCTTGATCGATCCAGCCTCTGCCAAACAGGGAAACCACCCTTCCAGCCAGTGCACAATATTCTGACTAAAGCCTATTTCATTAAATTAATGGTCAAAAGTCAATTGGGCAGATACAATTTTATTACCACCAAGACTGTTGCAATGACGAGCTTGCTTTGGTGATGAAAAGTCCGACATTGACAGCGCCATCTTCTTTCCCAAACTTAATTTGACCATAAAATGTTTGAACTCCTTTTCAAGCCTCGTCCCCATCGAGTACTCGCCGCCCTCATCTCATCTGAGCCCAGAGAGACTCGTCTGCACGCCATTCAAATTGGCGCAAATGATGGAATCCTTGCTGATCCATTGGATCCAATGCTGAAAAGGTTTGCCAACCTATACGCTTCGAGAGTTGAGCCTATCGACAACTACTACAAGAGCCTTCTTCGCAATTGCGCTTCATCAGTCTACTCTGGCAGGGTAAAATGTATTCATGCAGCCGTTTCCAGTGTCGATGGCTATGAGGAGATGATTCTACCTGGAGAGGGCCATGCCCACAACGAGATGATGCAGGGATTGGCCCGATTATCGAGCGTCCAAAACGTTTCTGGATATGACGAGAGCGATTGGCAGTCGTTGCGTGTTCGAACTATTTCGCCGGACAGTCTCATACAGGAAGCCCTCTACCCCTGGGCCGATATTTACATCTCTGACTGCGAAGGATATGACGTTGACCTGCTGGAGCTAATTCCCCTATCGAGAATGAAAACTCGGGTTATCTGCATAGAGATGGAATATTCAGGCTGCTCATCCAATAGCGATCTTGCAGAGAAGATGCGAAGGCTATGGGGTATTCTCGGCGAGAATGGTTTCAACTCATCTGTTTGGGACGGATTTAATCTTGTGGCCTGGAAATCTCCAGCCTCCTGGTCATCCCGAAGGCCTCGATTAATCCAGAGAGATTTTGATCCTGACAGATTCCATCCTTCTTAGCAGTCTTTCCGGGCTTAGTTATACATTTCTAGGCCAATGCTGTCGCCTGTCAGCTCTGAATTGTCTTGACATCGTGCTTTTGAATCGTTGCCTCACCTCGCCCTCTAATGGTTTGTGGATGAGGATGTCTGAGACTGTTGCTTTGGGCCTGCCTTGCTTTTTGACTGACGCTGCCATTCTGCTGGAAAACTTCGGCTTCGGTGCGCCATGGCCCGCCGCCCCCCCTGCCCTGGCCTCGGCCCTTTCGCAGCCGTTGGAACCCAGCCCTGCCGAGCCCGCCGACGTGGACAGAGCCGGCGTCGCCTTGATAGCCGCCATCGACAGCCGACCTCAGCTGGCCGCGCCAACTCTCTCCCTGCATAGCTGGCTCCTTGAGGGCAGTCAGCGCCCGACGTTGTTGGAGCTGCTCTGATATCCCAATGGAGCAGCAACTCGATCGCTACCACACCCCACCCGATTGGCACCCCGGCGCTTCCTGGCTGGTGCAGATGCTCTGGTTCTGCCTCGGTGCGCCTCTGCTCGCCGCCGACTGGTTACCAGGTTCCGCCTGGCGGGTCAGCTTGCTGCGAGCCTTCGGCGCCCGCATCGGCCGCCGCTGCCGCCTCAAGCCCGGCTTGCGGGTCAAGTTTCCCTGGCGGCTGCAGGTGGGAGATCACTGCTGGCTGGCGGAGGGTGCCTGGATTGACAACCTCGCCCCCATCACTCTCGGCGATCGGGTCTGCATCTCCCAGGGGGCTTATCTCTGCACCGGCAACCACAACATCCGCTCCCCCTCCTTTGCCCTGCGCCTTGGCCCGATCAGCATCGACTCGGACGCCTGGATCGCCGCCCGCGCCGTGCTGGCCCCCGGCACCCAGATCGGCGCCGGCGCCGTCGTCGCCCTCGGTGCGGTCGTCAGTGGCACCGTGCCCCCCGGCGTGATCATTCGCGGCAACCCGGCGGTGATTACAGGGAAGCGATAGGGCGCTGGTTTAGCTCGGAACCAACCATCGTCAAAGGTCAATCCGAGCAGGTGTCATACGAGCCCAAGCGACACATCGACCGAGGCAAACCTTCAAGATTGCGTCTATCGTCAAGTCAGTAACTTCCCCGAAGCTTCGTGGCAGCCTGGCCTCACGAAGAGCGGAACAAGCCCAACCCTGCCAGCTCAATCCATCAGTGTGATTCAAGAGCCGCTAGTTCACGAAAATAAGAAACCTCGTGAACGGCAACAGCACCATGCCAGCTGCCAGGCTCGACGCACTCTGAATCCACAGAAGTGAGACCATTGAGGCAAGTGCCCTGCTCACCACACCCAGCGATGTCCACATCGATTCGGTGCCCTGGCCACCAGTCCCTTCCCCTGATCCGTTCCTGACTGTCCCCGATCCCGCTGCTGTCTGTGTACCGGCTTATTCGGTGCTGATTGTCGTTCCGACGCTCAACTCCCATACCCTGTTGCCCCGCCTGCTCGCCTCCCTGCAGGAACAGAGCTGGCCCCACTGGCAGCTGCTGTTCATCGATGGCCCCTCCGGCCCGGAGCATCGCCAGTGGCTACAGCAGTGCTGCAGCGACGATCACCGCTGCCGTTGGATTCGCCAGGATCCCGCCGAGCCCGGCATCTTCGGGGCGATGAACCAGGGCTTCGCCGCCGCCCACCCGGACGATTGGCTGTTGTTCTGGGGCTCCGACGACTGGGCCGCTTCCAGCACCGTGCTCGCCGAAGTCATGGTGGCCTTGGAGCAGGCAGCAACTGGTCCCGTTCCACGCCAGCCCCGTCCCGACCTGGTCGTCTGCAGCGGCCGCTATGCGGCTGCCGATGGTCGCCTCAGCCGCCCCAGCGCCTTTCGGCCGCTGTTCGGCAGCAAGGCCCTGCTCGATTCCGCCGCCTACCGCCGCGCCCTTCAGTGCGGCTCCACGCCGCCCCACCAGGCCACCCTGATCGGCCCCGGAGCCCGCCGCCAGCTTGCCCGCTA
>Ga0194063_10000545_pt1 | contig 27099 bp, 27 predicted proteins | sample SepL3720m_MetaG_FD_155459 | JGI IMG/M metagenome (GOLD analysis project Ga0194063, IMG submission 155459) | Anoxic zone freshwater microbial communities from boreal shield lake in IISD Experimental Lakes Area, Ontario, Canada - Sep2016-L373-20m | ecosystem: Environmental > Aquatic > Freshwater...
GGGGGCTGTAGTGGCAACGGGGGCACTGGTGGGCGATTGGCTGGTGCAGCCGACGCTTGCAACGGCACAGAAGAGCAGCAAGCCGATGCGGCTCACAGAGCGAGTTCGGTACGAAGCACTTCGAGTTCGGCAGCGATGGCGTCGCGAGCGAGATCACGAAGCGTGTAGATGTCGGCAACGGTCATGCCGGTGACCTCGATGGGTTCAAGCACTCGAACTTCGGCCACGCTGACACCAAGGCGCCAATCGTTTGGACGCAGCGCTGAGTGACAGCCGCTCACCGCTACGGGCAAGATGGGCGTACCCGTTTCGATCGCCAGTCGGAATGCGCCGTTCTTGAACTTTCCAAGCTCTCCGGTCTTGCTGCGAGTGCCCTCGGGGAAAAACATCACGCTGACCTTTTTGCTCAGACGATCGGCGCATTGCCGCATGGCATCGGTGGCGCTGCTGACCTCGCCGCGGGTGAGCCGAATGTCGCCGGCAAGCGACATCTCCCATCCCATCACGGGGATCCTGAAGTTCTCGACTTTGCTGAGCCACTTCATCTCGAACGGAAGGTGGCTGATGAGCAAGATGTCGACGAATGATTCGTGGTTCGCCACCACGATGTACGGCCGCCGAGGATCGGTTGGGATCTTGCCGCTCACGCGGAACTTCCACAACGGATTCAGACTGCACACGACTACACACAGTTTGCGGAATAGGTAGCCGGTCCAATAGCGACCCTTATCGAAGGGCGCAGTGACCACACGAACGATGGTCATCAACGGAAGCCAGATAATCACGCCAAGTGCGATGACTAACCACGCCCACAGCGACAACACGGTGCGCACGACAGCGCCGCCGAGCAGACGTTCGCGACGCGATCGTTTTGTTGTGGGTGAATTTGGCACGCATCTATGGTGCCATGCTCGACACTGTTTACAGGAGTCCGCCTGAACCGAGTCGACACGTTCCTTGCCTGCTACGGTTCCGTTTTTGCGCTTTTGTAAGCGCCAACGAGGGGGATTTTCGTGTCCATTGCGGTTTCTATTGTTCGCCGGGCCGCTGTTGCCGTTGGCATTGTTGCCTCGGTCGTTGGCCTTGGTGCAACCACTGCGCAGGCTGGTAACCAGCCAACGCTGTCTGTGTCGGTCTCATGCGACAGTCAGACTGGTCAGCAGGTCATCCACTGGTCGTACACCAACGTCGGCACTGGCAACGTAGAACTACGTCGAAACTTCGATGCGTTCTCGGGGGTTCAGCTTGCTTCGGGTTCGATGATCTCTGTTCAACTGCAGATGTCTCCAGACGTGATCGCGCCGAGCGAAACCGCCACTGCCACGTCGTTTGCCACGCCCGATGCAGTTGGCACGGTCGACGTTGTCGTCCAGATTTTTGATGCTGGTATTGACAGATTCCTGAATGTGGCCGGCACTGCCACACTGACGGGTTGCGAAGTGCCAACCACCACGGCTGCACCAACCACTACTACTGCGGCACCAACCACTGTGGCGCCAACTACCACTGCTGCACCGGGGTCACAGGCCCCGCTGCCAGAGACCGGCGGCGATAACTCGTTGCTTCCAGTAGCGGCTGCGTTGCTGGCCACGGGTGTCGTGCTGCTCGCAGCGCGCCGTCGTCTCAACGCCTAATCACAGGCGCCGGGTTCGTTAGCGACGAGCGAACTCGGCGCGCTTGTGGGCGCGCGCGAAGATGGTTTTGAGGTAGGCGCCTTCGGCGAACTCAATCGGATGGTCAACGCCGTGGCCAGTGCGCGCCACCTCGCTAATGCGGTGGCGGCTGCTCTCGGCGGCGAGATGAACCGCACCGAAGAACTCGACATCAGAGACTCGGCTTGAGCACGATGACTGAACAAGCAAGCCGCCGTCGTCGAGCAACTCAAGGGCCAATTTGGTGAGCCGCTTGTATGCGTTGAGTGCGCGATCGACATCGGCTTTGCGATGGGCGAACGACGGCGGATCAATGATGACGACATCGAAGCGTCGGTGTTGCTTGGACATCGTGCCCATGATCTCGAATGCGTCGCCAACCATCGTGGTGTGTTCGCACTTTTGCACGTTGGGGATGACCATGTTGTGCTGCATGTTGCGCAAGGCAGCCTCAATCGAGCCGGCGCTGATGTCGACGCTGATCACCGATTTGGCTGCGCCCGCAGCGGCATAGACCGAGAAGCCCCCGGTGCTCGAGAACATATCGAGAACTCGGGCGTCACGGGAAAGCCCCCGAACGCGCGCTCGGTTCTCGCGCTGATCGAGAAAGTGCCCAGTCTTTTGGCCGAGCACGAGATCGGCTTCAAACGTGAGCCCGCTTTCGCGAAACAAGATCGGGCCGCTTGGCAATTCGCCAACGAGCGCTGATCCTTCGCGCAGACCGAACGTTTCTTGGCCGGCCACGTCGCGACTGAACCTCAAGATCACCGCGATTGGACTCATCCGCTTTTGCAGTGCGGCAACGATGGCGCCGAGATGTGGAAGCCACGCTGTGCTGTAGAGCTTGATGACAAGCGTGCTGCCGTAACGATCGACCACGAGACCCGACATGGCGTCGTTCTCGCCATGGATCAATCGATAGGCCGTGGTGTCGCCGCGGGCAGTGATCACACGGCGCTTGTCGATTGCATTGTCGACACATTGCAGCCACCACGCCGGGTTGATATTGGCGGGCTTGCCCTGATGCAGCACTCGCACGCGAATGGGTGACTCAGGGTCGTACAGACCAATTGCCACGAACTCGCGATCAGCGTCGAAGATGACAGCAAGGTCGCCGGGGGCACCATCGTGACTGACCGAAACGACCGATCCATCGAACACCCAGGGGTGGCCGCCTTGGATTTGGCGGACGGCATCTTTGGTCACGCGCACGGCGAGACGGCGGGTGGATGGTGGCGGAACCTGATCAAGAACGTTCATGGCGCATGCATCATGCCTGACGAACGTGAGTGGTCGGCGCGATTTTGCCTACAACTCGGCACGGGTACCGGCTTGGCTAGTGTTATCGACAACTGCGCCGACACGTTCGTCGCGCATCCATTTCGCTCACCAAGGGGCAGCTCATGGCACACAAGGTTCAAGGCATCATCGCGCGGGGCAAAGGCCAACCGGTTGAGCTCACCACCATCGTCGTGCCCAACCCAGGCCCGGGCGAAGCGTTGGTTCAGGTGCAGGCATGCGGTGTGTGCCACACCGACCTGCATTACCGCGAGGGCGGCATTAACGACGACTTCCCATTCCTGCTCGGCCATGAGGCAGCAGGCATCGTTGAGGCCGTTGGCCCCAATGTCACCAACGTGAAGCCTGGCGATTTTGTGGTGCTCAACTGGCGTGCCGTATGCGGCAACTGCCGTTCGTGCCTGCGCGGTAAGCCCCAATTCTGCTTCAGCACCTTCAACGCAACACAGAAGATGACCCTGCTCGACGGCACGCCGCTGGCTCCTGCACTCGGCATCGGCGCGTTCGCCGAGAAGACGCTGGTGTCGGCTGGCCAGTGCACGCCGGTGAATCCCAAGGCATCACCAGCCGTTGCGGGTCTGCTTGGTTGCGGCGTCATGGCCGGCCTCGGAGCGGCGATGCTCACCGGCGAAGTGCAGCGGGGCTACAGCGTTGCGGTGTTTGGCTGCGGCGGCGTGGGCAACGCAGCCATCGCTGGTGCGCGACTTGCTGGGGCCACCACCATCATCGGTGTCGATCTCGATGACCGCAAGCTCGAGTGGGCGCGCCAGTTCGGTGCCACGCACACAGTGAACGCCAGCACCACCGAACCCATTGCTGCAATTCAGGCAGCAACAAACGGCAACGGTGCCGACGTGTGCATCGAGGCCGTTGGCCATCCCGAAGTTCTGCGTCAGGCGTTTTATGCCCGCGACCTCGCTGGCACCGTGGTGCAGGTGGGTGTGCCCACCCCCGACATGATCATGCCCAACATTCCGATGATCGACTTCTTTGGTCGCGGCGGAACGATGAAGCCAAGTTGGTACGGCGATTGCCTGCCGAGCCGCGACTTTCCGCTGCTCGTCGACCTGCACTTGCAGGGCCGCTTGCCACTCGAAGATTTCGTCACCGAGACCATTGCTCTTGGCGATGTCGAGGAAGCCTTCCATCGCATGGAGCGTGGCGAGGTGTTGCGCAGCGTGGTTCTGCTGTGATCGAACTGGTGACTACGTCGGGCATCTTTGCGCTCGACGGCGGAGAGTGGGAAGTAACCAACAACATTTGGCTGGTCGGAAACGATCGCGAGGTCATCATCATCGATGCGGCTCACGATGCAGCGCCCATCGTGCAAGCGGTCAACGGCCGGCGCGTGAAAGCGATCGCATTGAGCCACGGCCACAACGATCACATCAACGCGGCACTCGCTCTGCAAGATGTCGTCGACGCGCCAATCCTGTTGCACCCCGACGATCTCATGCTGTGGCATGTGATCTACCCCGACCGTGACCCCGACGGATGGCTCACCGACGGCGGGCTACTCACCGTTGGCGGTGCCGAGTTGGGTGTGCTGCACACGCCGGGTCATTCGCCCGGCGGATGCTGTTTTCATGTGGCAGGTGGATGCGCCGATGGCACCGACGCGGTGTTTAGCGGCGACACGCTGTTCTGTGGTGGGCCGGGAGCCACGGGTCGCAGCTTCAGCGATTACGAAACGATCGTTGCCTCAATTCGCCAACGCCTGTTCACCTTGCCGTCCAGCACGGTGGTGCATACCGGTCATGGCGACAGCACAACCATCGGCGCCGAGGCCGAGGCACTGCGCGAGTAGCACGGTGGGCGATCAGTAGCATCGGGCGATGACCATCTCCACGATGCGCGACGAAGCCCACGACTATCTCAGCGATGCCGTTGCGCTGCGGCGCCAGCTGCATCAGTGGCCCGAGCTGGGCAACGATCTGCCCATCACCCGCGAGGCGGTGTTGTCATCGCTCGAGGGCTTGCCGCTCGACCTGAAACTGCACACGAGCACCTCGGGAATCAGCGCAATGCTCACCGGCGGCAAGCCGGGTCCAACCATCTTGCTGCGCGGTGACATGGATGCGCTGGCCATGCCCGAAGACACCGATCTTGATTTCAGCTCGAAGGTAGATGGGTGCATGCACGCCTGCGGCCACGACACGCACACAGCGATGCTGGTGGGTGCAGCAAAGATGCTCACGGCACATCGCAGCGAGCTGGCCGGCCGGGTGTTGTTTATGTTTCAGCCTGGCGAGGAAGGCCACGGCGGAGCGCGATACATGTTGCAAGAGGGCCTGTTGAATGTCGATCCATTGGCCGATGGCACGCCGTCGCCAGTCACCGGCGCGTTCGCGTTGCACATCACCAGCTCAATGCCGGTTGGGATGGTCAGCACTCGAGGTGGAGCCATCATGGCGTCGAGCGACCGACTCATCATCACGGTTCATGGCCGCGGTGGTCATGCCAGCGAGCCGCATCGCGCGCTTGACCCCATTCCTGTGGCGTGCGAAATCGTGCAGGCGATGCAGATGATGGTTACCCGCAGCATCGATGTCTTCGATCCGTCCATTGTCACCGTCGGTCGAATCACCGCTGGCACCACCAACAACGTGATTCCCGAATCGGCGGAAATCGAAGGCACCATTCGCGCCGTGAGCGAGCGCACTCGATCGAAAGTGCATGCCGGCATCCAACGCGTCGCCGAGGGCGTTGCTGCCGCACACGATGCCACGGTCACCGTAGAGATTCGCTTGGGCTATCCAGTCACCTCAAACAACACCGACTTCGCTGCCTTTGCAACTGGTGTTGCAGGTGAGGTCATCGGAGCCAACCGGGTCAGGCAGATGCCCAACCCGGTGATGGGCGCTGAAGATTTCAGTTACGTGCTTGAAGCCGTACCCGGCGCGATGATGTTCCTCGGCGGAACGGCTGCGGGCAAGAACCCTGCCACTGCCGCACCGAACCACAGCAACCGCGTGATGTTCGATGAGCAAGCAATGGTGTCGGGAATGGCGTTGTACACCGCTGTTGCCATGCGCCATCTCGATCCCACTTCTTGGCTTGATGTTTGATGTGCTCTCACCCGACTCTTACACGAGAAATGTTGACTAGTACCCATGCCACCGAACACCCGACAGGCTCCACGCCCCCGCACGCCTGAGCGTGGCCCTGCACGAGCCCTGCCTCGTCCTCGCCCGTCGGCGTTGTTCGGCACCGATATCTGGATCATCGCCGCCGCGTACGTTGCTTGCGTGTTTGGCCTGTGGGCTTGGCATGGTGGCGTTTCTGCGCTCACCAACAACTGGCTCGACGGCTGGCTGTCACTCTCGCAGCTCTCTGGTTTGTTGGCGTCGGCATGCGGCCTGTTTGGTGTGGTGCTCATCGCTCGCCCCCGCACGCTCGAACGTCACCTTGGTCTCGACAAGATGTTCGTGTGGCATCGCTACCTCGGCGAGAGCATGGCCGTGCTTCTCGCTGTGCACATCGTCTCGGCAGTCATCGCCGGTACCGCCGATGGCACCGGCTTGTGGGCCGTCATCCGCAACTACACCGGTCGTCAGCCCTACATGGCCATGGCCACCGTCGGCGGACTGCTCATCTTCGTGGTCACGATTACCTCGCTCAAATCGATTCGTCGGCAGATGTCGTACGAGACGTGGTACTTCGTTCACCTCACTGCCTATGTAGCGCTGGCCATCTCGTTTGGTCACGAGATTGTCCTTGGCAATGACTTTGCTGACGACAAAGTTGCCCGTTGGTTTTGGGTCGCCATTCACGTTGGCGTGTTAGCCGCTGTGTTGTCGGGTCGCTGGGGTCGCACCATCATGTCGGTGTTGCGTCCACTGCGAGTTGAGTCGGTCGTTCCACTCGGCGCCGACATCAGCGCCATCACGTTGGGTGGCCCAGGGTTGAACCGTCTCGAAGCTCATGGCGGTCAGTTCTGCATGCTGCGCCCACTTCGCCCTGGGCTGTGGTGGCAAAGCCATCCGTTCTCATTGTCCGCGGCGCCCACTACTCGTGGATTGCGTTTCACGATTAAAGATCGCGGCGACGCCAGCGGAGTGATCAACAGCTTGAAGGTTGGAACCCGCGTAGCGGTCGAAGGGCCCTATGGCGTTGCGACCCCCGACGTTGCTGTTGGCTCAAAAGTGTTGTGCATTGTGGGCGGAGTCGGTGTGGCCCCAGCACGGGCGATGCTCGAACTGCTCACGCCCGATCAGCAGCCGATCGTGCTCTACCGAGCGCGATCAAAAGAAGACCTCGTGCACCTCGATGAGATGCAGCAGATCGCTCAGTCACTGCGCGGCGAGGTCCTCACGCTCGTTGGCCCATCAGTTTCGCTCGCCGTGAAGGACCCGTTTAGCGGTGATTCGCTGGTCCGAGCAATCCCTGATGTCGCCGAGCGCACGGTCTTCGTGTGCGGCCCCGATTCGCTCGTGCACGCCGCACGTCGGGGACTCAAAGCAGCCGGCGTACCAACGGAAAATGTTCACTTCGAAATGGTTTGGTGGTAACCGTGAAACAACAAACTCCAGTCTCTCTGGCACGTCGCGTGTGGCCAGCGCTTGCAGTGGCAGGTGCGTCGGCTGCATTCGTGTCGGCCCTTGATCACCCAACGCAGTTCGCCACCGACACGGTGTCACTCACCGGGGCTGTCGATCCAAACACGCCAGCCACGCTGGTTTCAGTTCCGGCTCTCGCGACCACCACGGTCGCGCCTGTGCCAGTAGACCCAGCCGCTCCTGCGCCAGTTGCCACCGTGCCACCAGTGCCATCTACCGCACCGCCTGCTGTCGCTGCGCCCGCGTGCGGCGCACCGATTGCCGGACCCGTGGTCAACACTCGTTGGGGCCCAGTGCAGGTGCAGGCCGGCCTCACCCCTGATCGCGTGGTGTGCGATGTGTCTGCTCTGCAGACTCCAAACAGCCACAACCGTTCGGTGCGCATCAACAACTACGCCAAGCCCATTCTTCATGACCGAGTTCTCTCTGCCGGCAACGCTCGAATCAATGGTGTCTCTGGAGCAACCATCACCTCGCGTGGCTATGTGGCCTCGCTGCAGTACATCCTCGACCACGCCTGATGTCTGGCCCCTCTCTGTCGCCGTTGCGCCGCAACGCACGATTGATGGGCACCATCGCGAGCGTGCATGTCTACGACGATCTCGACGATGGTCAGGTCGATGACGCCGTGAGCGACGCACTTGCTGAACTCGAACGTCTTGAGCAGATGTTCAGCACGTTTCGAGCCGACAGCGTCATCAGCCAGGTCAACCGTGGCGAACTGAACGTGCTCGATGCGCCACATGAAGTGATCGAGGTGCTCGATGCATGCACGTGGCTCGAACACGCAAGTAACGGAGCGTTCAGCGCCCGACGCGAAGATGGCAGCATCGATCCAGCCGGGTTCGTGAAGGGATGGGCGTGTGAGCGCGGCGCTGCCCGGCTCGCCGCAAGCGGCCTCTCAAATTTCATGTTCACAATTGGCGGCGACTTGATGGTGCACGGTGAGCCAGCGCCTGGCCAGTTGTGGACGGTGGCGATTGCCGATCCCTTGCACCCCGATGTCGTGACACGTTCGATCGAAATCGCCGACGGTGCCGTCGCTACGTCGGGCACGAGCGAGCGCGGTAATCACATTCGTCTGGTTTCCGCCACCGACAATCGTTCGAACAGCGACAATGAGTCGCAACTGCTGTCGTTCACCGTGGTCGGGCCGAGCCTCACGTGGGCCGACGCCTTTGCAACTGCTGCATTTGCGATGGGCCACAAAGGCCTCGAATGGGTGGCGCAGTTTGTTGGCTACGAAGCCATCGCCATCGATGCAAACGGCGGGGTCACCACTACGGCAGGCTTCACGCACTCCAGCGTGTAGGCGTAGTTGAGTGAATGGTGTCTACTCGACCGAGAGTGACTTCAGAGTGAGCTTGGGCTCATCGGCGAGCAGGCGCTGCAAGCGATAGATGTTTTCGAACAGGGCCACCATCGAGCCATCGGCGCGTTGCAAGATGCGGATGCCGCCGATCTGACGCAAGCGGTCGGCGCTTTCTTCGTCGGTGCCGCGAATGGCTTGATACGGCGAACCGGTTAACTCGACGGGAGCGTTGAACTCACTTTCGAGACGGTGCGCGAACACCTCGAACTGCAGTTGTCCAACGGCGGCCAGCACCAGTGCAGCGTCGCCCATGTCGGGGTCGCGAAGCACTTGCACAACGCCTTCTTCTTCGAGTACTTCGATGCCGCGGCGAAACTGTTTCACGCGGCTGGTGTCTTTTGGCCGGGCATTGGTGAACAGTTCAGGTGCGAAGCGGGGGATGCCAGGAAATGTGACGGGCACGTCTTCGTACAGCGTGTCGCCCAGTTGCAATCCGTTGGCGTTCACCAATCCCACGACATCTCCGGGATAGGCCTCTTCGACTGTGCTGCGCTCGGCACCGAACACGGTGGATGCGTACTTCGTTGCAAACGGCTTGCCGGTGCGAGCCACGGTCAAGTTCATGCCGCGATCGAAGCGGCCACTACAGATGCGCACGAACGCGATTCGGTCTCGGTGTGAACGGTCCATGTTGGCCTGCACCTTGAACACGAACGCCGAGCATGGCTCATCGATGGGTCGTGGCACGCCATTGACGTCGGGGCGTGCCGGGGGTGCTGGCACCAGTTCGACGACGGCATCGAGCAGGGCGCGCACGCCGAAGTCGGTGAGTGCTGAACCGACGAACAACGGTGTGCTTTCGCCTGCGAGGAACGAGGGCATGTCGAGGTCGGCGCCCACTGCGTCGAGCAAGCCGACGCCGTCGAGTGCGCGCTGCCACAGCACGCCTTCTTCAGCGGCTGCCTGCTCGAACGACATCTCTTCTTCGGGTGCGATGCGTGCGCCACGGGCCACGCGGGTGAATCGCGTGAACACCCTGCGCCGTCGATCGATGACGCCACGGAAGTCGCCCGCATCGCCCACTGGCCATGTGATGGGAGTGGGCCGCAGATTGATCTTGGTTTCGATTTCGTCGAGTAGTTCGAGCGGATCAAGACCCGGGCGATCGAACTTGTTGAGAAAGGTGAGCACTGGCAGCTTGCGAGCGCGGCACACTTCGAACAGCTTCAGTGTTTGTGGCTCGATGCCCTTGGCCGAGTCGAGCACCATCACCACGGCATCGACCGCTGCAAGCACGCGATACGTGTCTTCGCTGAAGTCGCGGTGACCGGGGGTGTCGAGCAAGTTGATGACGCAGTCTTTGTATTCGAACTGCATAACCGCTGAGGTAATGGAGATGCCGCGCTTTTGTTCGAGCTCCATCCAGTCGCTGGTGGCGCTGCGGTTCTGTCCCTTGGCCTTTACGGATCCGGCCTCAACCACGGCTCCGGCGTACAGCAAGAACTTCTCGGTGAGCGTGGTCTTGCCAGCGTCGGGGTGGCTAATGATGGCAAACGTGCGACGCCGTTTTGATTCGTCTTCTGGTCGAAAGTTGCTCACATCATCTCCGGTCGCCACACGCTATCGCCACGGCCAAGCGACTGGCCCGTGGTCACGCCCGTAGCGAGTGTCACCGAACGCCGTGGGCGATTTCGAGAATCTCAGCTGGCTCGGTGACGATCCATTTCGCGCCGGCCTGCTCGAGCTCGTCTTCGGCCGAGTAACCCCAGCGAACACCCACGCAGGGGACCCCATGATCGAAGGCTCCCTCGACATCGTGATAGCGATCGCCAATCATCACCGGGCGACAAGGCGTGAGTTGTTCGAGCACGTAGCCCAGCACGAGGGTCTTGGTGGCACGGCTCATATCGAACGTGGCCCCACCGATGATCTCGAACCGCTCGGTGTAACCGAAGTACTCAAGAATTCGCCGAGCCGTGAGCTCGGGCTTCGACGTGGCGATGGCCAGCCGGAATCCGTCGCTCGCCAACGTGTTGAGCAGATGCTCGATGCCTGGGTACACGTAATTGGCGAAGGCGCCGATCTCCCAGTAGTGCTCGCGGTACGCAGCAAGTAGCGCTTCGATCTCGGCGAGGTTGAAACCTTCGGCCAGAAATGCGGTTTGCAGAGGTGGGCCGATGAAGCGCAAGAGGTTGGCTGGGGCGGTGAGCCCGGTTTCTTTGAATGCATGATCGAGTGAGGCCAAGATGCCCGGTGCCGAATCGGACACGGTGCCGTCGAGGTCGAAGATGACGGTGTCGAAGGGGGCTGTGGATGGTGGCGTGGTCATGGTCGTCTCAGCTGGTTGTGTTGCCAGCGGCGCGAGGAAGTTAACGCACCACTGACTGACATCGTAAGGACGAAACGGCAGCACCCGACAATCGACCAAGCAGAGCCGGTCGCCTTAGGCTGACAATTCATGGAAATCAGACCGCTGCACCCCGATGACCTTGCCGCAGCGGTGGCGCTGAACAACGCGTCGATACCTGCGGTCAGCGAAGCCGATATGGCAAAGATGCAGGAGCTCGTTGCCGAGTCTCGGTTGTCGTTGGTGGCCGAAGAACACGGCGAAGTGCTGGGATTCTGTATCAACTTTGGGCCGGGTGCCCAATACGGCAGCGTCAACTATCAATGGTTTTGCGAGCGCTACGACGACTTCGTGTATCTCGACCGCATCGCCGTCGCCGAAACAGCGCGTAACCGTGGCATTGGTGCTGCGCTCTATGCGGCAGTAGAGCAACGCATCGCCGGGGCTCCGTGGCTGCTGTGCGAGGTCAACCTTCGGCCACGCAACGATGGGTCATTGCGGTTCCATCACCGCATCGGTTTTGTCGAGGTGGGCCAACAAGAGACCAACTACGGCATCCTTGTGAGCATGCTCGCGAAGGACCTGCGCGACCAGAGTTAGAACGTGCGCCGGTCGCGCAGAAACTGAAACCGCTCGCGCGTTTGGGCAACGTGCCCCGCGCTGATGTCGGCAAGCAGAATCGACTCAGAGCGTGCCGCCGTCGCCAAGAGTTCGCCGAGCGGATCAACAATGCGACTGTCGCCGCTATAGGTGAGCCCGCCGCCCTCGCCCACGCGGTTGCAACCGATGACATAGGCCTGGTTCTCGATAGCCCGCGCCTGCAGCAGGGTTTGCCACGCCAAGCGACGTGCCTCGGGCCAGTTAGCCGGCACGAGATAGATGTCGGTCTGCTTGGCAAGTTGCCAGAACTCGTCGGCAAAACGCAGGTCGTAACACACCAATGGGCTGACCCGCAGACCTTCGATGTCGATGGTGATCAGTTCGTGGCCCGCACGAAAGTGCTTGTCTTCGCCGCCGTAGGTAAACGGGTGAATCTTGCGATAGCGGTGCACCTCGCCCTGCGGGCCAGCGAGCACGAAGCTGTTGAACGGCCGCTGATCATCGGCGGGCGCGTCGAGCGGAATCTCGGGGCAACTACCAGCAACCCACAATCCATTGGCGCGAGCCTGATCGATGATGAACTGCGACGAGGGCCCGCCTTCGGGTTCACCGATGGAACGATCGGTGACGAAGCCGGTGCTGAAGGTTTCGGTGAGCAACGCCAGTCGGGCGCCCGAACCGGCTGCCGACTTGATCATCGGTGCGATGTGCTCGAAGTTCGCGTCTCGGTCGGCCCACACAATGTCGTGCTGAATGGCGGCGACGCGCACGCTTGATTTCGCTCTTGCGTCGCTCATGATGCGAGGGTCTTGAGGCGTGATACGGCTTCGTCGAGTACTTCGAGTCGCTTGCTAAACGCGAACCTGACTAAATGTCGGCCTCGCCGCTGGTCGGTGTAAAAGACCTGATTGGGGATCGCGACCACGCTGCACAGCTTGGGCAGCTCGCGGCAAAACGCCATGCCGTCTCCGTCGGGGCGTAGGCCGCGAATGTCGACCGTAACGAAGTAGGTGCCTTGGGGCAGGTAGACCTCGAAGCCTGCTTCGGTGAGGCCCGCGCAGAGCCTGTCGCGCTTGGCCTGCAGATCGGCAGCGATGCCAGCGAAGAACTGGTCGGGCAAGCGCAGACCCACTGCGATCGCCGGCTGAAATGGGCCGCTGCTTACGAACGTGAGGTATTGCTTCGCAGTGCGCGCCGCTGAGACCAACGCAGCGGGGCCGACAAGCCAGCCAACCTTCCACCCGGTGGTGTTAAAGGTCTTGCCGCCCGACGACGCGGTGAGGGTACGTTCACGCATGCCGGGCAACGTGCTGAGCGGAATGTGCTCAAGTCCGTCGAACGTGAGGTGTTCGTACACCTCGTCGGTGATCACGATGAGGTCGTGCTCAATCGCGATGTCGGCAATTGCTTGGAGCTCTTCGCGGTTGAAGACTTTGCCCGTTGGGTTATGCGGCGAGTTGACCAAGATGATCTTCGTGCGAGGCGTGATCGCCGCGCGTACTTCGTCGATGTCGAAGCCATAGTTGGGTGGGCGCAACGTGATGGCTTTCACTTGTCCGCCGGCCATGGCGATGCACGCTTGATAGATGTCGAACATTGGCTCGAACGTGATGACTTCGTCGCCCGTGTCGAGCAGCGCCAACAACGCGCTGGCCAATCCCTCGCTTGAGCCAGCGGTGACCAACACCTCTGTTACGGGATCGAAGGTGAGTCCGTAGAAGCGTTGCTGGTGCTCGGCAATGGCTTCACGCAGCGACGGTACGCCGATGGCTGGTGGGTATTGGTTCTGGCCGTTGTTGATCGCATCGATCGCGGCATCGAGTACCTCGCGGGGTCCGTCGGTGTCGGGGAAACCCTGACCGAGGTTGACCGAGTTGGTCGCCAACGCGAGCGCCGACATCTCGCCGAAGATGGTTGTTCCAAAGCCCTGCAGCTTCGAGGTGAGGTACGGCATGCGATCAGACATTGGCCTGATCGTAGAGCACCACGCAGCGGTGGGTGCAGGTGGTCAGTGCAGGTGGTCAGGTCCGAACGAGTGTGGGAGCAGCTCGTCGAGTGTGTAGGTGGCGCGCACGCCAGTGAGGTCACACGAGTAGATGGGCGTGTTTGGTGCAGCGAACTCGCGGATGCGCTGACGACAGCCACCGCAGGGGGTGCCGGTGGGCTCACCAGCGAACACGCTGAGAACGGCTGCGATCTCGCGTTCGCCGGCAGCCACCATCGCTCCGATTGCGTTTGCTTCGGCGCAAGCGCCTTGGGGGTACGCAGCGTTCTCAACGTTGCAACCGGCGAAGATGCTCCCTGACTTGGTGAGAATGGCAGTGCCAACGAAATAGTTCGAATAGGGCGCGTGAGCGTTCTTATGAACGGCCAAGGCTGCTGCGTGTAGTTCTGAGATTCGGTCCACACGCAGACCCTAGTGCGCGAGTGCTCAGTCGAGTTCGGTGCCGAGGATGCTGATGAAGCTCACCATCTCGCCTGGGTAGCCCCCGAGGTTGTGCGTGAGCGCGAGGTTGCGCTTGCCGTAGGTGCTGATGCGCCGCTCGAGAGGAGCCTCGCCGCGCAACTGCAGCCATGCTTCGTAGATCATGCGAAGTCCGCTGGCGCCAACGGGGTGGCCGAAGCTCTTGAGTCCGCCGTCGGGGTTCACTGGCAGATCGCCGTCGAGGTCGAATACCCCGTTATTGATTTCGCTCCACGCGGTGCCGCGTGGGCAAAAACCAAGGTCTTCCATCAGCACCAACTCGGTAGGAGTGAAGCAGTCGTGCACTTCGGCCATGGCGAGTTGGTTGCGCGGGTCGGTGATGCCTGCTTGCGCGTACGCGTCGGCGGCGCACTGAACGATCTCGGGGAAGGTGGTGTAGTCGTACGAAGGGTCCATCAGCCCACTGCCGTTGCCGGCCACCATGCTGAGCGCCTTGATGTACAACGGTTTGTCGGTGTACTTATGAGCGTCTTCGGCGCGAACCACGATGGCCGTAGCAGAACCATCGGCAACGCCTGCGCAGTCGAACACCGACAGGTCGCCCGCCACTGCTGGCATCGCACATAGTTGGTCGACGCTCATTTCTTTGCGGAATTGAGCGAGTGGGTTCTTCGCGCCGTTGGCGTGGTTCTTCGATGCGATGCGCGCCAGCACTCGTTTGAGGTCGGCGCGATCGACGCCGTACTTTTGCGCGTAGGCGGGTGCCACCATCGAGAACATTGCCGCCGCAGTGAGCGTGCGAGCGGTGCCGTCGTTGGGCACCGGAAAGGCGTTGAGGCCTTGCATGCCGCTGTCTTTTACCTTCTCGGCGCCGATAGCCATTGCGCTGTCATACGCGCCGCTAGCGACCGCATAACACGCTTGGCGCAGCGCCTCGGAGCCAGTGGCGCAGTAGTTCTCTACGCGCGTGACGGGCTTACCTTGCAGTTGCAGCGGGCGGGCTAAGGCAATACCGCTCATTGCTGATTGGGCGGTGCCGAGCCAGTAGGCGTCGATGTCTTGCTTGGCGATGCCGGCCGACTTGAACGCAAGGTCGCTGGATTCGATGAGCAGGTCGTCGAGGCCCTTGTCCCAGTGCTCGGTGAACCGTGTGCAGCCCATGCCGATAATGGCGACCCGATTTTTGATGCCATGCGATGCCATCTCAGCTGGCTCCGTTCTCTTGGTGTTCGCCGCGAATGGGGCGTGCTTTCCAGAAATAGTTGTGTACGCCGTCGGCCGTGAACAGCTTGCGGAATGTCATTTCGACGCGACCGCCAATGGCCACCTCGGCGGCATCGACATCGGTGAGCTCAATCGGTAGGCGACCGCCGTGATCGAAGTCGACCACTGCGAAGACCAGCGGGGGATTGAGCGAGTACGACAGTTTGTCGAGTGTGTAGGTCACGATGGTGCCGTGAGCGTCGGCCATCGCGCGTCGCTCGCTATCGAGTCGTGACGGCGGCATGTGCACTTCGCCTTCGTCATCGACCGAGCCGACAAAACCGAACTTCCAATCGCGTGAGCGCCCGGTGGCCGTTGCCGATGGCCGTGAAGGCTCAGGCCGGCGCGGAGGATCGACAGTGAGCATGCCGCGCCAGGCGAGGAAGCGACCGTACGTGATTGCTCCCACAGAATTGACCTGAGCCGCCACGGTGCGCCGTGGCTCGTACGACGCCAAGGCGTCGGTGGTGCGAAAGAGCATGACCTCTACGCCGTCGGCGAGCACCACAAGCGCGATCACTTGGTTTGGTGTGGCCGACTCAAGGGCCGAAGCAAGCAGCAGCGCGGGGTGAGCGGCACCGGTGTTACCCACGGTGGCGGCAAGCGAGTCGACGAACGCCTCGGTGCGAGCGCCAAGCGAACGAGCAACGCTGGTGTTGGCGCGATCGTGGGTGCCAGTAACCACGAGGTGATCGACATCGCTGGCCTGAAGTCCGGCTTGGGCAAGCGCCGCAGCCCATGCCGTAGGAGCCAGCGCCGCGTAGCGGGTTTCGCCAAAGCGCTCCTCCCACAGCTTCGAACGGTTGTCGCCGGGTGTGCGCCAGCGATCGAGGAACTCTTCGGTGGCTGTGCCGCGGGCGATGTATTCGGCCAGCAACACGCCTTGCGACGAACTGCCAACAAGCAGTGCAGCAGCACCATCGCCGCCAGCGGATTCGTCGGTGGATCCGGGAAGGCCTGAGCGCAGATCACTGGACACCACAAGCGCTGGCGCATCCATCGACAGCGCAGCATGCAGCGCGCCAACAGCCGACTTCACCGAGCCATTGGCATCGAACGCTGCAACGTGGCTACCAAGGCGAAGGGCGGCGTGGATCGTGGTGGCATTGGTCTTATCGAGATACGGCACCGCGACGGTGCTGAACCACAGCGATTCGGGAACCACGGTGCTGCGTTCGACTGCCGAACGTGCGGCTTCGACCCCCATCGTGGTGGCGTCTTCGTCAAACGATGCAACCGAACGCGTGCCCTTGCCGCCACCAGTGCCGGCTACTGCCGCAATGGTCGAACGGTCGAGCCGCCGATACGGCAGGTGCGTGCCCCACGAGAGGATCCCCTTCATTGGTAACCAACGTCTCCTTATAGTTTCGCGACGCCCGCGATTGCGTCGTCAGCCTACGAGCAGGGCGCTCACGAATCAGATGCCAACGACGGGTCAGAGTCTTACTGGTGCTCGGGCCCGATGGTGATTCCTGGGCATGGTGTCATCAATTCGCTGCGCCAATTGGTAACGAACTCGCGGGCCGTGCGCCGCCATTGGCTCAGCCGATCGTCGCCCGCGGGTAGACGATGGCGTGATGCATGCTTGGCTCGTTGCAGGTTTGTATGGGCCTCAACGCTGCCCGACCACACCGTGATCACTTCGTTGTCGGTCATCAACGTTTCGTAGAGGCCGGTTGCGGTGAATCCGTACTCGGCCATCAACGGCACTTGCACCGCCGCCACCGCCTCAAGGTGTTCAAGCGTGGTGCCTGGGCGAACCGTCGCGATCTCATGCACGAACAGTGATCCGCGTACGCCGGCGGCCACCAGCGACGCCGTGGTTGGACTGTTTGGGGCGCCAGCGAGCAGCCGATCGAATCCGCCGGTACGCGACTTGTAGGCCTCATCCCACCACGCGTTGAGTTCGGTGTTCTGCGTTCGTTTCAGGTTCAATCGCTCGACCGAAGCACCCCACCCGTCCCATCCGTTGGGGATGTCCCAGATGTTGATCACTTGCGGCCATCTGCCGGTGATGCCCATCACCGACCAGGTGCCCTGCAGCACAAAGTTGTTGATCTCGTTACCGCTTGCCTGCAGGGTGTGCTGCATATAGGGCCACGATCCTTGGCCCACAATGTCGATTGTCTCGTGTAGATACAGCGCGCTCACTTGGCCCCCGAATGCGGCACGTGCTGCCGCTACAGCGGCAGTTATAGTCCACCCAATATGGGTAACTACGACGATGTGTTCAACGATGGTTCGATAGCCACGATTCCGGCGATCGTTGACCGTGCGGTTGCGCTCTTTGGAGCCAGCGAAGGTGTCGTCGATGGCGACACGCGACTCACGTTCGCCGAGCTTGCCCAGCAGGTAGATGTCGCCGCGCAAGGATTCATCGCTGCTGGCCTCGAGCCGGGCGATCGTGTGTGCATCTGGGCCCCCAATGGCTTGCGGTGGCTGCTGGCCGCGCTCGGTGCGTATCGCGCCGGAGCCGTGCTGGTTCCGCTGAACACGCGCTTCAAAGGCCCCGAGGCCGCCTACGTGCTGCGCACCGCTGGCGTTCGCATGCTCTTCACCGTCACCGACTTTCTCGATACGAACTATCCGGCCCTGCTCACAGACGCCGACGCTGTCGATTCGCTTGAGACCGTGGTCGTCATCTCTGGCGATGTGCCGGCCGGATGCGTTTCGTGGGCCGATTTCATTGCTGCTGGTTCGTCGGTTGCTCACGCCGAGGTCGTGGCCCGAAGCGCAGCCGTGAAGCCCGACGACACCAGCGACATCATGTTCACCAGCGGCACCACCGGCCGGCCCAAGGGCGCAATGCTCAGCCACGGGGCAACGGTGAAAGGCTTCAACGCATGGGCCACTGTTGTGGGCTTGCGGCACGGCGATCGCTACCTCATCGTGAACCCGTTCTTTCACGCGTTCGGGCTCAAGGCGGGCATCGTGGCGTCGCTCGTGAAGGGCGCAACCATCGTTCCGCAAGCCGTGTTCGATGTGCCGCAGGTGATGCGTCGCGTTGTCGACGAACGCATCAGCATGTTGCCCGGGCCTCCCTCGATCTACCAGACCATTCTCGATCACCCGCAGCTTGCGTCGTTCGATCTTTCGTCGTTGCGTCTTGCTGTCACCGGTGCCGCCACCGTGCCCGTCGAACTCATTCGGCGCATGCGCGAAGAGCTCAAGTTTGAGACCGTGGTTACCGGTTACGGACTCACCGAGACCACCGGCATTGTCACGATGTGCCGTCACGACGACCCCATCGAAACGATTGCCAACACAGCCGGCCGAGCCATCCCCGATGTTGAGGTGCGCCTTGTCGACGAAGACGGAAACGATGTTGCTGTCGGCGAGGCTGGCGAGGTCTGGGTGCGCGGCTACAACGTGATGCTTGGCTATTTCGGCAACCCCGAAGCCACTGCCGAAACGGTCAACGCCGACGGTTGGCTGGCCACAGGCGATGTTGCGGTGCAAGACGCCGAGGGCAACGTGCGTATCACCGATCGCAAGAAAGACATGTTCATCATGGGTGGCTTCAACGCCTACCCAGCCGAGATCGAAAATGCGCTGCTCGGCTACCCCGGTGTGAGCCAGGTTGCTGTCGTTGGCGTGCCAGATCGTCGCATGGGCGAGGTCGGCATGGCGTTCATCATCGCCAAGCCCGGAGCCTCGATTGTTGCCGAGGATGTCATTGCGTGGTGTCGCGCCAACATGGCCAACTACAAGGTTCCTCGCTATGTGCAAACCGTCGATGCGTTGCCGATGAACGCCAGTGGCAAGGTGCTCAAGTTCGAACTCCGTAGCCGTGGTGCAGCATTCGTCGAATGACCGCGTAGGGCGATCATGAATCCAAACACGAACACCGAACTTGTCGAACTTGTCGAACTTGTCGATGTCGTCGACGAAGACGATCACGTGATTCGGGTGGTCACCCGCGCCGAGATGCGCGCCCACAGACTTCGCCATCGGGGCGTGTTTATTGCAGTGCAACACACCGATGGCCGTCTGCTGGTTCATCAACGCAGTTTCTCCAAAGATGTGTGTCCTGGGTTGTGGGACATTGCGGTGGGTGGCGTTGTTGCTTCTGGAGAGACCTATGACACGGCCGCAGTTCGCGAGCTCGCCGAGGAAATCGGCGTGGCCCACGTGGCGCCAACTCCCATTGGCGCAGGATCGTTCAGCGACGAATTCTTCGTGCTCAACGCGCGCTGCTATCGCGTGGTGTGCGACGGGCCGTTCGTGTTCGCCGACGGTGAGGTCATCGCTGCGCGATGGGTCAACCGCGCCGATCTCGATGATCTGCTTGCGACGCAACGCGTGATGACCGACAGCGTTGCGTTGTTGTTGGCTCAAGGCCTCATCACCGTCGCTGAGTAATCCCCGCATTGCCGATGCGGCCGTTTTCCAATTCGCAGGTCTCCGCGCACTCAAGGTTCCGTGCATGAGCACCCGAACTAAGGAGAACTTCGATGAGCATGTATGGCGCCAATCCAGAGCAACTCGCCCGCTTGGGCAGCACCATGAAACACCAGATCGACACCATCAACACGTTGGTCAGCACGGTCACCTCAGCGCTCGGCGGCACCACATGGGTGGGTCCGGCCCGCGACCAATTCGAGGGCGACTGGAACTCGACATTTCGCCCCGCGCTCAATCGTCTCGGGCAGGCTTTCGATGCCGCAGGGCAAGATTGCCTGCTGCGTTCCCAAGATCTTCAACGGGTGATGGGTGCTCGCTGATTTCTATTGGTGTGCTTTCGGCCTAGATTTCAGGGGTGCTGCAACTTGAGTTCACTGTCGAACCGTTCGTCGAGGGTCTTCCAGGTCCGCACGTCACGGCTGCAGTGTCTGCCGCCGAAGCTGTGGGAGCCACGGTCGAGTTCGGCCCGTTCGGCTCAAGTTGCACAGCATCTACTGAGGCAATGCCTTTGGTGATCGCCGAACTCGTCAGGGCGGCTTTCGCCAATGGTGCTTCGCACGTCACCATGCACGTGGCTCAGGGCTCCACATGAGTTTGCCTCGTCATCCGCTTGTGCTTGCAGTGCGGCCCGTCGCCGAGGCGTTGGGTGCAACAGTGCTACCGGTGAGCCAGCGCGAGCCCAGCGACATTCCACTGATGTGGGAGGGCGTTGTTGTGGCGGTTGTGCGGCCAGCTCCGCTGCATGGCGCACTCGATCGTCTCATCGAATCCGTCGAGCGCGAGTTCGGCAGTCCGCTGGCCGAGTTGGGTCGCGAAGATAAGCAGCGCGCCATTCGTCTGCTCGACGAGCGCGGTGCGTTCACCCTGCGTCGAGCGGTCGAAGATGTCAGCGACTCGATGGGCGTTTCGCGCATCACGGTCTATAACTACCTCAACGCCATTCACCGCTAGGTAGCGATGCAGCAGCAGTTTGTGGCCGTGCGCGCGGGCCGGCTTGTTCTCGATCGGCTCACTCTTGGCGACGTCGCAGCACTTCTCGAATACAAGAACGACCAAGCGGTCGCCCGGCACCAGGCATGGCCGATGCCGTTCACTGCCGAAGCCGCTCTCCAACTCATTGCCAGCACGGTTGGTCACTCGCTCGCCAGCGGCGGCCAGCTAGCGCTCCGCGATTCGTCGGGTCGCCTCATCGGCGATCTCATGGTGGCACCGGTTGCCGGAGTTGCCCACGCAGTTGAATTGGGCATCACGTTGGCCGCCCCATTCCAAGGTCAGGGCCTCGCCAGCGAAGCAGTGCGTGCTGTTGTCAACGAATTGTTCGCCAACGCCGAGATCCACAAGGTCGAGGCCTACGTCTCGGTGGCCAACGATCGCAGTCTCAGGCTGTTCGACCGTGCCGGATTCCGTCGCGAGGGGCACCTGCGCGATTCGTACACCACCCGCGATGGCGTGCTCATCGACGAGATCCTGTTCGGGTTCACCCGACTCGATCTCACGCGTGCAGCATCGCGATACGACGTGGTGGCGTTCGACGCCGACGACACGCTGTGGCACAGCGAAGACATGTTCTTCGCAGCCGAGCAGACCTTCGTCGAACTCGTCACGCCATTTGTAGACGCTGGCATCAATGTGAAAGAGGCGCTCACGGCGACAGAGCGGCGCAATATGCACATCCTCGGATATGGCGTAAAGGCGTTTGGCCTATCGATGCTCGAGTGCGCAGCGATGCTTGCCCCCGATCGACTTCCGGCATCGGTGGTCACCCGACTCGGCGAAGTGGTCCGCGCGATGCTGCTCGATCCGGTTCGGCTGCTGCCCGATGTTTCCAGCGTGCTCGAGCAGGTCGGGGCAGCGCATCGGCTTGTGCTCATCACCAAGGGCGACCTCATCCATCAGACCGCAAAGGTCGAGACCAGCGGCCTTGCGCATCATTTCGAGCGTGTCGAAATCGTGATGGAAAAAGACGTGGTTACCTACGCGCGGATCATCAACAACTTGGGCGTTCTGCCCGAGCGTTTCTGCATGGTTGGTAACTCGCTACGCAGCGATGTGCTGCCGGTACTCACGCTTGGGGGCAGTGGAGTACATGTTCCGTATCCGTTGCTGTGGGAACTCGAGCATGCGCCGCACGATCATGGACACACGGTTGTCGAACTCGAGTCGCTCACGCACTTGCCGCAGTGGTTGGCTCAATAGCTGCACTGACTGATCAGAGGCGGCGAAGTTTTACATCGGTGACCCGGTGATCGGCGCCCTTGCGCAGCACCAGCGAGGCGCGATCTCGGGTTGGCTCGATGTTTTCGCGCAAGTTGCGCCCGTTGATCTCGCGCCAGATGAACCGCGCGGTCTCTACGGCTTCTTCGTGCGAGAGCGCTGCGTAGTGCTGAAAGAAGCTGTCAGGATTTTGGAACACGGTTTCGCGCAGTGTGAGAAAGCGCTGAACGTACCAACCCTCGATGTCGCTCTCGAGCGCATCGACATAAATGCTGAAGTCGAAGTAGTCGCTCACGAACTCGTTGGTCTCGGTGCCTACCTGCAACACATTGAGCCCCTCGAGGATCAAGATGTCTGGCTGAGCAATCTCTACGTCGTTGCCCTCGACGATGTCGTACACCACGTGGCTATACACCGGAGCGGTGACAACAGGTGCGCCACTTTTCAGCTCGCGGAGAAACTGAAGCAGTCGCTTGGTGTCGTAACTTTCGGGGAAGCCCTTGCGGTTCATAATGCCGCGCTCTTCGAGCACGCGGTTGGGATACAAGAAGCCGTCGGTGGTGATGAGCCCCACCTTTGGATGGTCGGGCCAACGCGCCAGCAGCGCTTGCAGGATTCGGGCGAACGTGCTCTTACCCACGGCGACGCTGCCGGCCACGCCGATGACGTAAGGAACCTTTGAGCTCATCGTGCCCAAGAAGGTAGAGCTCACCTTTTGAAGGTTCTGCGTGGCGCTGACATACAGGTTCAGTAAGCGGGTGAGCGAGAGATACACCGTGGCGACTTCGTCGAGATCGATGCTCTCGTTGATGCCGCGCAACTCATCGAGATCGGCTTGTCGCAGAGTGAGCGGTGTGGCTGCACGCAGCATCGCCCACTCGTCGCGATTGAAGGAGAGATAGCGGCCCGACTCGGTTCCGAATGACACGACCGAAACGATAGAGGTTCGATCATGCCGTGCCGCATTTCCCTACGCTCGTAGCCTGTGCCCATCGTACGCTCCCTCGTTCCTCAACACAGCGGCTCCGACGCGTACGACACGTCGTTGTCGGCCGACGAACGTAAGCGCACCGGTGCTTGGTATACGCCGCACGCGCTCGTTGCTCACGTTGTCGAGCAGACCATCACTCACGTGCAACCAGGCACCGTGGTGCGTGTGCTCGATCCGGCCTGTGGCGATGGCCGGTTCCTGATTGAAGCAGCGCGGGTCATTCGTGCGGCCGGAGGAATCCCGCAACTCACTGGGGCCGACATCGACCTTGGTGGACTCGCCCGCAGCGCAACGACCGAACAGATCGAGACCCTGCAAGGCGATTCTTTGGAGCGCGATTGGGGCGATCGACGATTCGATGTGGTGGTCGGCAATCCGCCGTTCTTGTCGCAGATGGCAAGCACCACGGCTCGCTCGGGCCGGTCAGCGTTCGGCGGCGGTCCATACGCCGATGCTGCGGCCGATTTCCTGGCGCTGGCTGTGCGCCTCGCCCGCCCCGACGGTGGACGGGTTGGTCTCGTGCTGCCGGTGTCGTTGCTCACCGCGCGTGACGCTGGGCCAATTCGGGCGAGCGTGCTGCGGCAGGCTTCGATCAAGTGGTTCTGGTCGTCGTCCGAGCATGTCTTCGACGCGATGGTGCGCACTTGTGCCGTCGGCTTTGAGCGCGCCGTTGAGGCGTCGGTCGCGCATCCGACCATCGAGCGAACCAGCGGCGTCAGCTTTCACACGACGCCATCGCTTCTCGATCAACACTTCGCGAACGCCAACGATCATTGGGGTGTGCTCATCGCCGACTCACTCGGGTTGCCGCCCGTTCCGTCAGTGCTTGCTCGTGGCGTCCTCACCGATTACGCGCTCGTCACCGCCAACTTCCGCGATCAGTACTACGGGCTTGTCGGCGCTGTCAGCGACACCGCCGACGGACCTCCGCTCATCACCACAGGACTCATCAATGTCGCCGAGTGTCATTGGGGTCGCGTTGCAACGCGCTTCGCCAAACAACGCTTCGAGGCGCCACGCGTCGACCGATCGAAACTGGTGCCATTCATGCAACGTTGGGCCGAGCGCTGCCTGGTCCCGAAGGTGCTCGTTGCCACCCAGACGCATGTGCTCGAGGCCGTCGCCGATGTGTCAGGAGCATGGCTTCCAGCGGTGCCCGTCATTCGGCTCGTTCCCGGCGAGGGCGTCGATGTGCTTGCCATTGCTGCTGTGCTCACGTCGCCCGTTGCATCGGTATCGATTGCGCATCAGTCAGCGGGCAGCGGTTTGTCGGCAACCACGATGAGGGTGAGCCAACGAACGCTCAGTGCTCTGCCGTGGCCGCAAGGTGATTTGTCGCAGGCCATCAGTGCGCTGTGCGCCGGAGATATTGAGGCCTGCGGCCAAGCCGTCGACGCCGCATTCGGGGTTGATGACAATGACTTGTTTACGTGGTGGCTGAACGGGGTCGAGCACCAACGTTCGCGACGCTGACGAATCAGCGGGCAGAGCGACGACGTGTTCAGCGGTTCCAGGGAGCCGTGGGCGACACTGCGCCTTCGCCGCCGGTGAGCACATCGAAGCCATCGTCGGTCACAAGAATCATGTGCTCGAATTGCGCAGTGCGCTTGCCGTCGGCAGTGACGGCGGTCCAGTCGTCGTCCCACATGCGGTGCTGCCACGTGCCAAGCGTGATCATCGGCTCGATGGTGAAGGTCATACCCGGGCGCATAATCGTGTTGGCCCGTGAGTCGTAGTAGTGCAGGATTTGGATATCGGTGTGAAATTGCTCACCGATGCCGTGTCCGATGAACGCACGCACCACGCCGTAGCGGTGAGGTTTGGCGTGCGACTCGATGGCCTTACCAATGTCGCTTACTGGCCGATCGGGGCGAACGGCCTCGATGCCCTTCCACATGCATTCTTCGGCCACCTTGACCAAGTTGCGGCTGGCTTCGTCGACATCGCCGACCAAGAATGTTGCGTTGGTATCGCCGTGAACGCCGCCGATGTATGCGGTGACATCGAGGTTGATGATGTCGCCATCAAGCAACGCCCGTGAGTCGGGGATGCCATGGCAGATGACTTCGTTCACGCTGGTGCACACGCTCTTGCGGTAGCCGCCGTAGTTCAGTGGGCTGGGGTACGCACCGGCGTCGATGGTGAGTTGATGAACGTATGCATCGATCTCGTCAGTGGTGACTCCGGGCCGCACCATCTCGCCAGCGAGGCGCAGAATTTCGGCGCCCAGCTTGCCAGCGTGGCGCATGCGTTCGATGATCTCTGGAGTCTTGACTCGTGGCTCACTCCAGCGCACGATCTGGCCTGAATCGGCGTAGCTCGGGCGAACAATGTGCGCTGGTACGGGCCGGTAGGGACTGATTTCTCCCTGCACGACTCGACCTTCGAGTGGCTTGTGGCAACGCTTGTATTTGCGGCCGCTGCCACACCAGCAAGCATCGTTTGCTTGGGGGAGATCCAGAGGTGGGACCATCGTCGACATGGCTCAGAGGCTACGCCGTGGAATGCCAGACCTCACGCGTGGAGACGCCTCGGGCGAGGGTGAAGCACGACCTCGGAGCGCGCGAATTTGTCCGCGTCCTTGAGCCTTTGCAGAGATTCGAGGGCTGATGTGAGCTGAATGGACTAGTTGAACTCGCGTTTTCCATTCATAGACCTGAATTGCACACAAGTCCGCTGAGGCGGCTGGTGTGCCCCATCCCCTTGCGGGGCTACAAGGGAGGTTTCCGTGGCGGAGCGGATCGAATCAATGCCAACGCGTGCTGCGCGTCGGCCCCAAGGTGTTCGTCCAGCGGCGGCTGGCCGGCTGCCCCGAGCGATGGCTCAGGCGCCACGGTCGCGTCCATTACGTGTACCCGAACTTGTCGTGGGCGTGTTGCTCGTTGCTGGTTGTGCGTTGCTCGCTGTGGTGTTCAGTTCGCGAAGTAATGCCACCACCACTGTTGTGGTCGCGTCTCGCACGGTTGCACGCGGCAGCGCCATCGTGGCCGACGATCTCAAGGGAGCCGAGATGGCAGGGGCTACCACTGCGATGGTTCGTGGCAGCAACGCCGTCGATCTGATTGGTCAGATTGCGCTGGTCGACATTGCAGCCAACTCGCCATTGACTCAGTCGGTCGTCACGTCGGCCACTCCACTGCTTCCTGGCGAGGCGCTGACAAGCATGGCCTTGGCCCCCGGACAAGTGCCGCCCGACCTTGCTCCCAACGATCATGTGCGAGTTGTGGTCACTTCGATTGGGGTCGCGGGCGAGACTCAAGCCGCCTTGCTCGACGAGCAAGCTGTCGTGTGGTCCGTGTCGTTGGCCCCAGATGGCACCTCAACAATCGTGACCGTTCGTGGCCCAATCTCGCTGTCGAGTGCCGTTGCATCGGCCGCAAAGGTGCAGCTCGCCAGAGTTGGTGATCGCTGATATGACGGTTATTGCAGTTGGCACAGTGAACGGGTCCTCGGGCGCTACAACCCTTGCCTACGATCTCACCGCTCGGGCCGGCAACGGCGCACTACTCATCGAAGCCGATCCCGACGGCGGATGCTTGGCCGCTCGTTTCGATGTTGCGTTGAAACCCGGCCTGATGGAACTCGCCGGTGCAGCTCGCACGGGCATCGATGCCGATGACGTGTGGCGGTTCGCGCAAACGACGCGTGATGGTGTTGCCGTCGTTGTGGCGCATCCGTCGGCCGAGCAAACAAATGCTGCGTTGCGCGCCGCGCTCGGGCACGTGTTGACGGCGGTCGCTGACGTAGACACCATCGTGGTTGTCGACATCGGTCGCATCCGGCCTGGGTCAGCGTCGCTTGCCGCAGCGGCCTCGGCTGACCACACGATTGTCGTGTCGAATAACTCGGTTGAGGCCGTCGTTGCGTTGGCGCATCGGTCGCAATTGCTCAGCGCTTGCGGCTCGCCAGTGGTGGTGCTGAATAGTGCCCAGCCATACGGCGTTGCCGAGGTTGCCGATGCTGCACAAGGGCGCGTGTGGGGCGTCATCGCAGCGGCACGCACGCAACGCCAGCAACGCTCACGAGATGCGGC
>Ga0194063_10000546_pt1 | contig 27097 bp, 26 predicted proteins | sample SepL3720m_MetaG_FD_155459 | JGI IMG/M metagenome (GOLD analysis project Ga0194063, IMG submission 155459) | Anoxic zone freshwater microbial communities from boreal shield lake in IISD Experimental Lakes Area, Ontario, Canada - Sep2016-L373-20m | ecosystem: Environmental > Aquatic > Freshwater...
ACATTTAGCTTTATAAATTCTGTTTTACGAAATCCACCACATATTTAAATTTTTCTCCTAATTTTTCCCTTTCACCGATAGCCACGAAGGGCTTCATGTCTACGATGAACTCTTTTTCATTAAATTTATCCAGTCTTTTATAAATTTCCTCTTTATTTTTCAAATCTAATTCATAGTATTTTAACTTTTTGGCTATCATTTCGCTATTAAAAACCGCCCCTGCGCCTAATAGATAAGCGATATCGTAAAGATCTCTTCCTTTTTCTCTGGTCATTATGGCCCTTACTTTTTCAGCCATAACCTCATTCTTTGATAAATGATGAATGTATGAATTAAAAATAATAGGGAAATCGCTTTTTATCGTTGATTTTGATGGATCTAACGGCTTTTCTCTAAACGAAAAATCAAATTTGATAAACACTTTATAATCTATAAAATCAGGCTTAACAGTAAGTAAAAAAGTCCTACCTGAAATAATCTCTCTCTCTTTGAATGAAAATCCTGAATTTTCTTTACAAATTACATTAAAAAAGGCTTTTATAAAATCTTCAAAATCTTCGTCTTTCATATCTACAGTAAAATCGAGGTCTTCAGAAAATCTTTGAGCACCGAAAATAATATGTATAGCAGTTCCTCCCTTAAAATATATTCCCTCGCAGCCTTTCATGGAATACAGCTTATCCAGACACAATAACTGAACATATTCTCTAAGAACGACGGTTTCATTTGTCTTAAATTTCTTTGTCAATTCGTGTATCTGTTCCTTTGTTATCATAATATTTTATTAATTCTTAAAATTCCAATAATCTTATCTTTTACGATCCCTGATTTCACACTATTCATATATTCATTTAGTCTTTTTTTGTCTATATTCGATAAGTCATATTCGTCTATGTCTATTCTTTTTTTACCATTTATAGATAAATAAATCTGATCCAGTAGGGCTTTTTCAGGAAGGGCAATGAGAAATCCTTCTTTTTTTTCATAACCCCAAAAAAGATCTTTATTAATGCGAGAATAATCATAAAGATTACCATCAATTTCCTTACTTTTTGTCTTTTTAACTGTGGCACTAGTTATCTCGACAGGGAACTGGGAAAGTATGCCATGAAAATTCAAAGCTGATTCAAAAGAAATATATGATGGTTCATATAAGAAATTAGCTACTAGGAATTTACTTGGGTTTTTACTTACTATAATATATTTACCAACTTCAAGTCTTTTCAAAATACCATTCATAACGAGGCTATTTATCAGCACAAAAGGAGTCTTCTTTTCTCTAATACCTAAGATATTCCGTAGCGCTTCAATATTTATTATTCCAATATCTGACTGCAGTAGTGCTTCGGTTATTTTTACCTTATTTAATTTTTGATTATTCAATGGTTCCATACACTATCTATTATATAGACTCTATGGAATCATTACAAGCACTATATGTGGATAACTATATGGAAAAGTGTTATTTTGTATAGCTTATTTCTTCCCCTTCCCATGAAACTTCTTATGCACCTCATGTAATTCACTGTCTGTAATATGAGTGTATATCTGTGTCGTTCCTATATTTGCATGGCCTAAAAGCATTTGAACAGAGCGTAAATCCGCACCATTTCTCAGTAAATCAGTGGCAAATGAGTGGCGAAGGACGTGAGGGGTGACCTTTTTATCAATTCCTTCTTTAATAGCATAGTATTTCACGATTCTTTCTATGGAACGCGCCGTGAGTCGAAGTGAATCGCTTCTACCATTCTTAGAATTACTAGCCAGCCTTTTCTTCCCATCCTGTACAAAAAGGGCATCGTCCATATCCTCACGCTTATTTAAATAAGCCTTTACTGCATTCTTCGCATCTTCAGAAATGAAAACAACCCTTACTTTTTCACCCTTTCCTCGAACTGAAAGCTCGTCTAATGACAGATTAATGTCTCGCGGTAGGGAACATAGCTCAGAAACACGGAGTCCGGTAGAGAAGAGAAGTTCTAAAATAGCCTTATCACGTAAGCCCTTTAGGCTGCTAGTGTCAGGACTATTTATAAGTTTACCGAGCTCTGGAATGGAAATGAGGTCTAGCGACCTTTCCGGAACTTTCGCTAGCTCTATCCTATCCGCCGGCAAAGTTTTCACACCGATCTTAGCCATATATTTAAGAAAAGAGCGAAGAGCGATCAAATAATAATTCTGAGTGCGCTTTTTCATCGTTTCCACACGCCCACCCCTAGCACGGCCAGTATTCTGGCGATTCAGCCATAGGCGAAACTCACGAATAGAGTTATCCGTTAAATCTTCAGGTCTTTTTGCCTTAATATGGCCTAAAAAAACAGAGAGATAATGATCGTAATTCCTCACAGTACTGAGGCTTCGGCCTTTTTCTATCTCCACATATTCTAAAAACTGTCTTTTTAGTTCTAAAATATTTTGCGACATAGCTATAGTATACCAAAGAATTGTCAGCTTTAAAAAGTTGAAATATGTCCACCTAGATTAGACATATAATGATATATAGAGCCACCCCTTGCATTTTAAAAGGAAGTATGATAATGTTATCCCACGATGATTTCAAAGACCAAAAAAACAAAAATCATAAAAGAAGTAGCGATGCACGATAAAGACACCGGTTCATCGGAGGTCCAAATCGGAATTCTTACAAAGAGAATTGAGGAATTGACTGCTCACCTTAAGAAACACGCTAAAGATAATCACTCTAGACGCGGACTTTTAGGATTAGTTGCGGACAGACAGACTCACATTAAATACATTTTCAAAAAAGACCCTAAACGTTATAATGTTTTAGCAAAAAAGTTAGAATTAAAGAAAAAGTAAAGAATCTGGCCGCCCTCTAGGGCGGTTAGTTCTTTTCCGATCGGGGGTGTATAATTTCACTAGTTTTGAAGTTTTACAGTTTTGCAGTTTTATTAGTTTCACATTTTTAATAAGTTTTTATAAGTATTTAATATTTTATGACAGTAATTAAACACACAGAGCAGCGTGTCGGCGTTTTTATAGACACACAGAACCTTTATCACTCAGGTAAAAATCTTTATAATTCAAAAGTAAATTTTGGACAAATAGTAAAGGATGCCGTAGCAGGACGTGCGCTTATACGCGCAGTAGCATATGTTATCTCTACAGAAGCGGGTGATGAAAAAAGCTTTTTCGACGCATTAACAAAAGTCGGAATAGAGACGAAGACAAAAGATTTGCAAATTTTCGCAGGAGGAAGTAAAAAAGCGGACTGGGACGTCGGACTAGCGGTAGATGCTATTAAGATGGCACCTAAACTAGACGCTGTAGTTTTAGTAACAGGGGATGGTGACTTCGTACCTCTAGTTCAGTATTTACAGACTAATAATGGCTGTCAGGTAGAGGTAGTCTCTTTTGGCAAATCTACTTCAGCAAAATTAATCGCCTCTGCGGATGACTTTATAGACCTAGATTCAAACCCTAAGAAATATCTAATGTTTGTTCAGCAAAAGAATTCAAATAGAAGGGGTGGTGGTCGCGGACGTTCTCAGAATCCGAATTCCGCTCCGAAAGGCGCGCCATCTCCTACGAACCCTGTTTCAGAGAACCCTACAAATATCACTAATTAAAATAAAATGAAGAAAAAAGAATTTACCACCATCATAGGCGGAAAAACTTTAACAGCCACTTTTTCTGATTTAGCAGAGAGAGCACACGGTTCCGTATTAATTAAGTATGGGAATAGCGTCATCTTAGCCACAGCCGTAATGTCTGATAAACCTAGGGATGGTGGGGACTTTTTGCCCCTCACAGTGGAGTATGAGGAAAAGTTTTATGCATCCGGCCAAATTCTCGGAAGCCGTTTCGTACGAAGGGAAGGAAGGCCTTCTGATGAAGCCGTTCTCTCAGGAAGAATCGTAGACAGAACTATTCGTCCACTTTTTAATGAATGGATTCGCCACGACATTCAGATAATCATCACCGTGCTTTCTATAAGTGAAGATGATCCGGATATGTTAGGCGTTCTCGGTGCATCACTCGCCCTCGGCACCTCACACATTCCGTGGAATGGACCAGTTTCAGCTGTTCGTATAGCAAAAATAAAAGGTCACAATGATTTTATAGTTAACCCTACATATGGCGTCCGTGAAAATCCTGATTTAGAATTTGAAATGGTCGCCTGCGGAAAAGATGAAAAAATAAACATGCTCGAGCTCGGCGGAAATGAAACTCAGGAGCCTACTATTATCTCTGCCTTAGAATTCGCATCAGAAGAGATAGAAAAAATTCAGAATTTCCAGAAAGAAATAATTAAAGAAATAGGAAAGGCAAAAGGGGTGATAGAGAAACCCGTCGTCAGTAATGAATTAAAAGCTTTTTTTGCAGAAAAAATAGAACCGATAATGGACTCATACATCATGAGTGGAATGCCTGGAGGAGAAAAGATAGTCGAACTTCATACAGTATGGATGAAATTCCTCGATGAAAAGCATACACAAATGTTAGGAGAGCAGAGCGGACTATTAACAAATGAAACTGTTTGGAATAAATCCCGCGCTCAGGAACTTTTCGAAGAAAAAATTAATGAATATATTCATAAGGAGGCCATAGAAAAGGGAAGAAGACCGGACGGAAGAACGGTGGATCAAATTCGCCCCCTCTTTGCACAGGCTGGGGGAATTTCTCCGGTACTGCATGGTTGTGGAATATTTTATAGAGGTCAGACACATATTCTCTCAGCATTAACCCTCGGCGCGCCGGGAGATGCACAGATAATAGATGGAATAGAGGTAAAACAGGATAAGAGATACATTCATCATTATAATTTCCCTCCATTTTCTACGGGAGAAACGGGAAGGACAGGTGGAATGAGCAGACGTTCTATCGGCCACGGAGCATTAGCAGAAAAGGCTTTAGAGCCAATGATTCCGCCGAAGGAAGTCTTTCCGTATACTATAAGGATAGTATCTGAAGCTTTATCTTCAAACGGCTCTACTTCAATGGGCTCAGTTTGCGGTTCCACCCTCGCCCTCATGGACGCTGGCGTACCCATTAAACGCCCTGTTGCCGGAATTTCATCAGGTGTCATGATTAAAGACGATAATACATTTAAAGTCCTTACAGATATTCAGGGACCAGAAGATCATTATGGAGATATGGACTTTAAAGTAGCCGGAACTCGTGAAGGAGTGAACGCTATACAGATGGACGTTAAAGTAGACGGAATATCTATAAAAATACTTACCGAGGCTTTTGAAAAGGCAAAGTTAGCCAGATTCACCATTTTAGATGTTATAAAAAACGCTATCGCTGAACCTAGAGCAGATATTTCACCAAATGCACCGAAAATCATCGTTATAAAAGTTAAAGTAGATCAAATAGGATTAGTTATAGGCCCAGGAGGGAAGAATATTAACGGTATTAAGGATGATACTTTAGTAGAAGCTATAGATATAGATGATGACGGAACAGTATTTATTACAGGAAAGAATGGCTCTGCTGAGAAAGCGCGCGACATAATTCTCGGAATGACTAAGGAGTGGAAAGCAGGGGATAGGGTGGAAAACGGCGTAGTTACACGCCTTATGGAATTCGGGGCCTTTGTAAAAATCGGTCCGAATGCAGAAGGTCTCGTGCACGTCTCGGAAATCGCCTCATTCAGAGTAGATTTAGTCTCTAAATACCTTAAAGTCGGTCAGATAGTGCCTGTCGTCGTTAAAGAAATAGATGATAAGGGCCGAGTTAATTTGTCTATAAGGTTAGCAGATAAAGATTTTATAAAGAAAATTTAAAAAAGAATTAGAAGAGAATTCGGAAGAAGTGTATAATGGATATAATCTATGGATCCACAAGAAAAAAATAAAACTATTAATCCAAACAACTCAAATACGAACAATAACTCTGGCCAATCCCCACTAATTAGCCCACTTCGAACTTTCGAAAGTGATATTGCGAACGCACTGAAGCACAGCGACGCTTCGGTAGTTAAGGTCGCCATAGCAGAACAGGAAGCTCAGAGGAAAAGAGCTGCCGAAATACTTTCTAGGGAAAATACATCAAATGGGCCTATTCAGAGACCACAGATTCCAAATATTCCGAAAGAAATTCCTATAGAAAAAGTAGAAAAAACTTTCATTCCTAATCCAGCTGGAGTTTCTGTTCCGCCCCCTGGGTATGCACCCGCTCCAAAAGTTTCGGAAAGTCAGATACCCATAGAGGCCTTTAGAGTCATGCCTAAACCAGACCAGATCCAAAATAATCCAAAACAAAACCCATACGCTAGTTCAGCTACTCCCAGATTCGAAAGTAAAGCAGAGCCGGATTATTCATCAGACTTTTCAGAGGACTTTTCTTCTCCGACAAAAACATTTCCTTGGAAAAATATACTTTTAATACTCTTAGCTATAGGCTTTTTAGGCGGAGGGGGATACGGACTTTATTATTTATATTCAAATAGGCCAAAAGCAGATACACCTGCCACACTGACAGAACAAATAAATACGATAATCCCAGTATCTTCAAATAAAAAGATGGTCACAGCTTCATCTACTACATCTATATCTAAATTACTCGTCGATACACTAAAAGAACAGTCAGGAAGCAAAGGAACATTAACTAACATTTACTTCAGATTCTCTAATGATTTCAGATCTGGTGGTTCAGACATTTCTGCTCTAAATTTTATCTCTCTAGTAGGGCTTACTAATGTGCCAGATGCTCTCGTTAGGGCACTCAGGGCCCCTTTTATGTTCGGATATTATTCGGGAGAAAACCGTAATGAGCCTTTTGCCATCTTCCAAGTAGATTTTTTCCAGGGTGCACTAGCTAGTATGATCAGATATGAACAAAGCATGGAACAGGACTTCACTCCATTATTCATCCCGCTCGCAGATAACTCTCTGGCCACGACCACGTTTAATATTAATGCCACCTCTTTTTCTGATATTATTATTAAGAATAAAGATGTTCGAGTTATGAAAAGAAGAAGTGGACAAACCGTACTCCTTTATAGTTTTATAGACTCGAAAACCTTAGTAATTACAACGTCAAACGCTTCTTTCGAAGCCATAGTAGACTCTATAAATAATCAGAAGTTTGTCAGATAAGAAATAATCTGATAGGATTTCAAAATGAAACACGATACTGAATTTTTTAAGGCCAAACTAGAGGAAGAATTTAAGACTCTAGAAGAAGAACTTAAAACCGTTGGCAGAGTAAATCCTAATAATCCAGGAGACTGGGAAGCTATTCCTAGTGACGTAGATATAGACAGCGCTGATGAGAATGAATTAGCTGATAAGATAGAATTTTACGAAGATAACAGCTCTATTTTGAAACAGTTAGAGACTCAGTATAACGATGTCAGAAAAGCATTAGCTAAGATTAAAGACGGAAAGTACGGAATCTGTGAAGTTTGTGGAGAAACCATAGAAAAAACTCGCTTAGAGGCAAACCCTTCAGCAAAAACTTGCAAAAAAGACTCTCTAGCAAAGAAAAACTAAAATTTTGATAAAGAAGTTCTAAAGAAATAATAAAAAATTTAGCGGAATTTTATTTCCGCTTTATTTTTTCTTCATACCTCATATGTAATGATATATGGATGAGTTTTCAAAAAACATGGAGCGCACAAATTTTCGAGACGAAGCCGATGATAGTATCTATAGAAATAGATACAGGGAGAGGCCTGCATTCATTTTCTATCATAGGTCTTTGTAGTACTTTAGTAGGAGAGGCTAAAGATAGGATTTCAGCTGCCATAAAAAACTCTGGCTTTGTATCACCAAAACAAAAAAATCAAAAGATAACGATATCCCTCGGGCCCTCACATATTAAAAAGGAAAGTGCCAGCTTTGACCTAGGGATGTCTATAGCATATTTAGCATCACAAAATGAAATACCCATACCTGATGAAGGAATACTTTTTCTCGGAGAATTATCACTAGACGGTACAGTGAAATCAGTTAGGGGGGTACTACCCATAACCATGGCGGCTAAGAAAGCTGGTTTTAAAGAGATTATCCTTCCTAAAGAAAATACTGAGGAGGCATCACTTATTTCTGGAATAATAATTAGGGGCACAGACTCTATATCAGAAGTAGTTAATCATTTAAAAGGTGTTGCGATTTTAGAAATAACAGCTCACCATGCTTTTAATTCAGTAAATATTTCGAATGAAAACGACTTTAATAGAATTATCGGTAATAATTATGCAAAAAGGGGATTAGAGATAGCTGTAGCGGGGAAGCATAATATAGCCCTATGGGGTCCCGCTGGAACTGGTAAATCCATGCTCGCTAAGGCAGTTCCCACCATATTACCCAGATTATCTTTTGACGAAGCAGTGGAGGTAGCGGGAATTCATTCCCACCTTAGCTCAGAAAGGTGTGAATTAACCTCACCACCATTCAGATCCCCCCATCATTCATCTTCATACTCAGCTATAATAGGTGGCGGGTCACCAGTTCGGGCTGGAGAAATCTCTTTGGCTCATAAAGGAATATTACTCATGGATGAATTTTTAGAATTTGATAAAAGAGTTATTAATTCTTTAAGAGAACCATTAGAGGATCATAAAATATGTATTTCTAGATCATCTGGAATAATAAATCTTCCATCTGATTTCATATTAATAGCCACCATGAACCCCTGTCCCTGCGGTTATTTCGGCGTAACCAAAGGAAAAAGTAAGTGCGAATGCCCCGCGTATAGAATAGAAGATTATCGTAGAAAAATATCAGGACCGATATCTGACAGAATAGATATGTGGATAGAAGTCTCAGAGATAGACAGACCGAAGATTATAGAATATTCAGTCAGTGGCAAAGACTCTCTCGAAGAGAGCAGTATGGACATTAGAAGAAGGATAGAGGAATCTAACTCATTTTCAGAAAAATACAGTACTGATAATAATCTTTCTCCGAAAGATGCGAAAATTCTAGAAAAAGCCTCAGAAAAAATGCAGCTATCATCTAGATCCATTAAAAAGACTATTTACTTAGCCAGAACCATAGCTAATTTAGAAAAATCTGAAGAAATAAAAACGCCTCATATTCTAGAAGCACTTCAGTACAGACAAAAATTTTAATTCTTCCGAATGGTTTTAAGTTTTTTAGAAAGGATTTTTTGCCCCGCGAATTTCGAAGTGGACATGAGGGCCAGTAGATTTTCCAGTATTTCCAGATAAGGCGATCATATCACCCTGCTTCACGATCTGCCCGACCCTAACTAATGTTTTACTAGCATGGCCATACACAGTCTGAGTACCGTTCGGATGCATTATAACTACATAATTACCGTATCCTTTATTCCATCCACCATTATCAGCACTAATCATAACGGTTCCATCAGCTGATGCATAAATAGGTGTACCCACAGACACTCCTATGTCTACTGCATTCCAGCCGTGAATTCCCTGTGTCTTACGACCACCGACGACTGGACGAATATAGTAACCTGGATAAGAAGGACCACTTCCTCCTAGATATTTCGAATTTCCATTTGAAGCGATTTTGCTCGTAGAAGGTGTAGAAACGGGTATGGAATCAGCCATATCTACATCCGGTATAATCACTTCATCGCCTATATCTAGCTTTGAATTTATATTAAGGTCATTATAGGATAGAACTTCGTTCATATCCGCCTTATATTTCGTAATTATTGATTTTAAAGTATCTCCACTCTTAATAGTATATTTAATTCCAGATATAGGGAGAATTATTAAGGTTTGTCCGTCTTTTAGAGAAGCATTTTTTGATAGATTATTAGTCCAAAGTATAGTATTTACAGAAATATCAAATAAATCTGATATTTCGCTTAGAGTATCCCCTTTTTTCACAGTATAAACAGAGATCTGACCATTATTTTTTTCACCGCTTACATCAGCACTGGTTCCAGCGGGACCCTGTTCTGAGTCTAGGGCACTATTAGCCACCATTACTACATCCGACTCCTTATAAAGGATATTTGGATCTGGGTTAAGGGCCGCCTCTAAAATCTGCATATTCTGTGCACTTTCCTTAGGGGCAGTTACTGCATCTACTTCACTAATTAATGAGGCATTAACTGAGCTAAAAATACCCGCTTTTGCATAAGAAGAGGACAAAGAGAATAAAGTCACGAAAATCGCCGGAAGGATTATTCGGCTGTATAAATTAATCAGCTCTATTCTTTTATTAGAATATGATTTCATAAGACTGTAAACTGTTTTTTCACTCATTCTGCGCCATAAAATCTTACTGTATGTCTGTATATACCTAGTACATATGGCTTAACAGAGCCATATACATGCATAGTGGTTTAATGCATCTATCTAGGATACGAGCTTCAGGAAAAAAGTCAATACTATAACTGTATAAGATGTTGATAACAAGCACTTTACAGAATTGTCAATAGAACCGCTTGACCACCTAACATAATACCTATTTAATAAAGCAAAGTTAAGCGACTGCCTTATTAATAAATGATATAGTATAAAAGTGGCAAATATAAACTCATTAAATGATAAGCAAAGAGAGGCTGTTTCTATAACAGAAGGCCCTCTTTTAATACTAGCTGGTGCTGGGGCAGGAAAGACTAAAACTATAACCCATCGAGTACTAGAACTTATAAGAAAAGGTGTGGCCCCTCATGCTATTTTAGGCATAACTTTCACAAATAAGGCGGCAAAGGAAATGCGTGAGCGTATTTATAGACTAATAGAAGAGGATAAGACCTTAAATCTACCGGTTTCTATGACAGAAAGGCCTTTCATGACCACATTTCACTCACTCGGAGTACATATATTAAAGGAAAATGCCTCGATCTTAGGCCTTTCTAAGCATTTCACCATATACGACCGTGGTGATTCGAAAAAAGTAGTAAAAAACTGTTTAGAGTCCCTGGGATATGAATCAAAGGAATTTGATCCATATAAAATCCTATCCGCAATATCCAGAAATAAGGGTGATTTTAAGAGCGCATCGAGCTTTGTACCGGAAGATAAAGATTTTCTAGGTAAAGTTGTCAAAAGTGTATGGGAAAAGTACGATGCCATATTAAGAAAAGAGCATGCACTAGACTTTGACGATTTACTCTTAAGAACGGCTGAACTACTACGTGATAATCCCAAAGTTAGAGAATACTATCAGAAAAAGTGGCAGTATATTCACATAGACGAATATCAGGATACGAATAAAGTCCAGTACGAAATAGCACATTATTTAGCTGGGGCACATAATAATATCTGCGTTGTGGGTGATATAGACCAGAATATATATAGCTGGAGAGGGGCAGATATACAAAATATCCTTAATTTTGAAAAAGATTATCCTAGTGCAAAGGTTATTTTACTCGAAGAAAATTATCGTTCTACTAAGACTATTATAGCAGCTGCGAATCAGATTATAGAAAAAAATATACTTCGTAGAGATAAGCGTCTTTTTACAAATAATGAAGTCGGAGATAAAATCACACTTATCGAGAATCTGAATGAAAATGAAGAGGCGAGGATGGTGTCAGAAAGAGTCAGAACTCTTATGGCGAATAATGTAGATACAAAAAACATCGCAGTTTTGTATCGTGCGAATTTCCAGTCCCGCGTAATAGAAGAAGCTTTTCTTAAAAAAAATATTCCTTATCAGCTACTCGGCACGAAATTCTTTGAAAGAAAAGAAGTTAAAGATATGCTTTCTTTTTTACGCGCCGCATTAAACAGAGAAAGCACGGCAGACCTAGTGAGAATAATAAATGTACCGACACGCGGAATAGGGAAGGCTACCATCATGAAAGTTTTGGCAAATGAAGAGGGGTCGCTAAGTTCTGCTATGCAGGCAAAAGTTAGTCAGTTTTATAATTTCCTCGACTCTATCGTAAAAATTATTCCAGAAAAAACCGCGTCGGAGGTGATTATATATATTCTAAAAACGAGCGGGCTGGAACAGGATCTCCGCTCTGGCAAGGGTGAGGACCTAGAAGCACTCGAAAACATTGGTGAATTAGTCACTCTCTCTAAAAAATATGATCATATGCAAAATGGAGAGGGTATAGAAGCCCTTCTCACAGATGCCGCGCTCGCCACAGATCAGGATGAATTAAAAGAAGAAAAAAATGGAGTAAAATTAATGACCGTTCATGCTTCGAAGGGTTTGGAATTTGATTATGTTTTTATCTGCGGACTAGAGAAAGAACTTTTCCCTCACGTTCGTTTAGACGAGGAAAAAATAACACAGTCTGAAGCAGAGGAAGAGCGCCGACTTTTCTATGTGGCACTAACGAGGGCTAAAAAGAAGCTTTTTTTGCTCTATGCTAGAACCCGCACCATCTTCGGCACAGAGAGATATAATGAACCATCGGAGTTTATTGGTGACTTAGAAGGTGGCCTTTTAGAGCAGGAAGAGCTAGAAGAACCGCGTGGAATAAAAGCTATTTTTATAGATTTCTAATTAATAAAATATGATTTTCGCAAAAAAGTCTTTAGGACAAAATTTTCTTCACGATACTGGCGCACTTCACGATATAGCGCTCGCTGGGAATATTTCGGCAGGAGATACAGTGCTCGAGATAGGACCGGGTGAGGGAGCACTCACGAGCGAACTTTTAAAAAGTGCGAAGAAAGTGGTCGTGGTAGAAAAAGATGATCGTTTAATTCCGATTCTCGAAAAGAAATTTGCAAATGAAATGAAGGATGGAAAATTTATTTTAATTCACGGAGATATTCTAGAGAAAAATCCGAGCGAGCTCGGTTTGAAAAGAGGGGAGTATAAAGTTATAGCGAATATTCCTTATTATATAACCGGAGAAGTTACTAGAATGTTCCTAGAGTCAGAGCATTATCCGAGCACGGTGGTCTTCCTCGTCCAGAAAGAAGTAGCTGAGCGCATGGTAGATGAAAAAGAAAGTATTTTATCCATCAGCGTAAAAGTATACGGCAGTCCGAAATACATTCGAACAGTTAAGGCGGGAAGTTTCAAACCTTCGCCATCTGTCGACTCTGCTGTAATCGGTATTTACAACATCTCCAAAAGGATTTTTGAAGATAATAAAATAAATGAAGAAAGTTTTTTCGATATAGTAAAAACCGGTTTCTCACATAAAAGAAAAAAACTCATATCAAATCTCGCGGAATTTTATGATAAAGATGAATTAGAAAAGGTATGGACCTCTTTGAATTTAGATATAAATACCCGCGCCGAAACGGTTAAATTAGAAATTTGGTTAAAAATCGCCTCGATCCTATCTAAAATTATATAAACTATATACTAGACCCTGGCATACTAGAGCCATAAGACTGGATCATTCCAATGGCGGGAAGAGTAAAACATGATGTTCCTGCATACATCCAACACTGCCCAGCTCCGGGTATATAATCTCCTAAAAGCCATGTGGTCGGAACTGGTGGAGTAATAAAATAGTCATATGGAATAGCCGCTCCAGGCTGATAAACTAAGGCACCAGCTGAAGAAACATCGGAAATGAACATTGGGGACATGAAAACCCACATATTTCCGCTACATGTGCATGGAATAATCATGGTTACATATCCTCCGAAGGGTAGTCCGACAGCCTTTGCCTCATTTGAAAATAAGAAAAAGGAAGAAAAGATTATTAGAGAGAGTATAAAGATAGATAAAATTTTCTTATTCATATCTGAATTATACACCTATCCACAGAAATAATAAATGTTTTGCTATTATTTGGTATAATTAGCCTGTTCGAAAACGATTTTCATCGTGCAAAGACCAAGCGCAAAAATATTCTTATTAATCACATTATCTTTGATTATTATCGGAGGTCTTTTCCTGTTAGTCGAATATAGAAATAAAAAGGCATTAGCCACTTATAGAGCCCCTGATATTAAAGTTTCCGCACCGATTACAGTTTCCAGCACGAGTACATGGAATCCTAATGAATTTAAGACTTGGCAGGATTCATCAGGTGACACCACGGTGAATGGTCAGAAACCTTCGGCTAACAAAAAAACTGCTACCAGCACAGAAAAAGAAACAGCCACCAGTGCATTCTCAAAAAGCTTTTTCTCTAAATACATGTCCTTAGAGCAAAATGGAACAGTGGGAGATAAAGCTAGCCAGGACGCTATAATCGAAGAAGTTTTAGCTACTCAGGAAGCCCAGTTTAATGTGATAAAGTATAAAATGAATGATATTAAGACCGAAGAAAATACCCCAGAAAATCTCCAGGTTTACGGAAACACCCTTTCTACCATCTATTTAAAATACGTTGAGAAATATAAACAAAATCAGGTATTAGCTACAGAGAGCCAGATAAATCAGAATCCTACTTCTTTCTATATTCAAATGAATGAAGTGGGAATGATATATAAAAACCTAGCGGAAGATCTTTCGAAAATAACTGTGCCGAAAGCTTTAGTTAGTCTGCACACAGATCTTCTTAATTCGTTTTATAAAAGTTCCGAATCATTATTAGCTATAGCTGGTACAGAAAAAGATCCAGTAAGAAGTCTGCAGGGAATGTCTAGTCATAAAGATGCTACTGTGGCACAGGATAATGCACTGAGTGCGATTTCTAGCTATATAATATCAATGGGTGTAAAATTTACTCCTAGTGAACCAGGATATTTTTTGATGTCAAAATAAATCTATGCTTAATAATTTTAGAAAAACATTCTTCTCATTCGCACTAACCGTAAGTATGGTCGGGGGACTGTTCTATCCTATCCTTTCGGCGAATGCACAGATGGCTGTTCCTACTAATGAATCTGGAGGAATTGGGAAAAAAGAGTGTGGATTTACTTTTCTAGGTATCTGTACTCCGATGTCTCTTAATGCTATAGGCACCATGGCGGCAAAGACTTTAATAAAGACCATGACTCAGGATATAGTACGCTGGATTAATGATGGCTTTAAAGGAAATCCAGCCTTTGTTTCCGACCCAGCGGGCTTCTTTGCAGACGCTAGCGGAGAGATAATAGGTACTTTTATAGAAAGCAGTCCTGATTTGAATTTTCTTTGCAGTCCTTTCCAAATAGACATCAGGCTCGCTTTAGCTTTTAAATATTCTCCTTTTAAGAGAAGAATTTCCTGTACACTAAAGGCTGTTATAAAAAATTCCACAAATGCGGTTAAGAATGCGTCCATAAACGGCCAGGCTATGCGCGGATTCCTAAACGGAGATTTTAGTAAAAACGGTGGATGGAATTCCTTTGTGACGATGACTCAGAGCCCACAGAATAATATTTATGGTTCATATATTCAGGCAAATACTGAACTATATTACCGACTCGGTAAGAAAACTGAATTAAAGAGAGATGAATTAGGGCAGGGCAAAGGCTTCCTATCATGGAATAAGTGTACAAAGGTTCCTACATCTTCAGCACCACCGAGCGGAATGTCTCAGGAAGACCTCGCTGCCATGCCAGAATATGATTCTTCTACTAATTCTATGACGAGCACTGAGGAGAAGTGTGAGGTCCAGACGCCTGGTTCTGTTATAAGCTCATCGCTAGAAACTAGCTTAGGAAGCGGAGTAAGACAGCTAGAATTAGCAGATGCATTCGACGAAGTTATTAATGCGCTCGTCGCCCAGTTAATGCAGAAGGCTATAACATCAGGAGTTAGAGCATTGTCTGGAAGTGGTCCTGGAGATAAATCTTCATACTTCAGTGGTGAAGGTGCAAATATTGAAAAATTACAAAATGATGCACAGCTAGCTGATAATAAGAGCACGACACTAGGCCAGATCGGTGGATTAATAAATGTAGAATCTTCTTATAATGATAATTATAAGTATGCACTCTCCACAGCCATGACCACACTAGATTCACTTAATGCTGTCGAGAGATGTTATGTAGATAAAATAAATTCTGGATTATTAAGTTCATCTGAAGTAAATATCGCTAATCAGCAGATAACTAGAGCAGATAATGTTATTAAGAGCGAGGTTTCACCTGAGCTTCCTTCATTAAATAAAAAGACGACAGCCTCTGATAGTAATCTAAAAGAATTAGCTGCTATTAAACTAAAGATAGAATCCGCTACTGTTATAAGCGACATTTCTAGCGCCTTAATAGACCTCGATATTCTAAATTCTACACTACTACATAAGGCTCAGGATGTTACGGTATCACAAACAGAACGCGCTAGAATCGAACAGAAAATGGTACCAGTTAGAGCAAAGGCTTCTCAGATGTTAATCGAATGTCAACAATTTCCACATTATATTCCGAGCGGACTATAGTATACTTATATAACTAATGAACAAGAGACTAACCACAAAACTCTTCACTCTTCTTAGCATAACAGCTCTTTCGGTTTTACTTTTGCCACACACCTCCTTTGCTCAAAATGGGGGAGGGCTCCTGGCCGACGGTTTCATCTATGTCGTTGATCAAATCTTATACGTCCTCGGTAACGCATTCCAAACCATCTGCTCATATACTGTACTCGTCGGAGGTCTAGCCTTAAACGTAGCGATTTCTCTAACACTACAGATATCAAAAATCGTCGCAGGGGTCCCCGGAATTAATGTTGTCTGGACAATACTCAGAGACTTTTCCAGCATATTCTTTATCTTCATCCTCCTTTATGTTTCTATTTCTACAATAGTCGGAAAAGGAGATTCTTCGAGCGTAAAAAAACTAGTCGTAAGCATAGTATTCGCTGGACTATTTATAAACTTCAGCTTATTTATTACAAAGACGATTATAGATGCGACGAATATAGTGGCCATCGGTATTTATGATGCGATAATTCCAAACAGGGAAGCTGTAGATAATACAAGTGTTTTGGGATTCAAGAGTAGCTCTGTGGAACTAGACGGCGGTCTCTCTGATGTGTTTATGAATGGAATGAAACTTCCTTCAGTGTACAAAGGAATTACAAAGGACAAATTAGCAAATCCTATTACTTACTTCGTGCAGACTTCGGTTTCTGGAATAATAATGGTCGTCGCTGGAATAGTTTTCGCGGCTGGTGCCATACTCATGTTACTCCGAACGGTACAGCTCATAATCTTCCTAGCCATCTCTCCTCTCTTTGCCTTTTCCTTTATTAAAATACCCATTCTTAGTGACCACTTGGGGTCAGAGGGTGGAAAATATTGGAAACAGTTTATCTCTCAGGCCACTTTTGCACCAATATTCTTAGCCATAATATACATAGCCCTTAAAATATTAGAGCCTTCTGCGAATGCGACCGAATCAGAAATAGCACATATAGCAAATACCATTTCCGCATCTTCTGGTGTGACGAGTACTTTGGCTACCCAGCAGACAGTAAACACTTTCGGAAGTTTCTTAGCGAATCCAGGGCAGAGTGCTATAGGAATACTCATAAACTACTTTATACTTTTATCATTGTTCTTAGCCGCATTAAAGGCAGCGAAAGATTCCGGAATAGAAGGAGCGAAGGCCATTACCTCATGGGCAGAAAAAGGAACCGGCTGGGCACAGGACAAACTTAATCCGTGGAGTATGGCAAAGGGTGGGGCATATCAGATGGGTGGTAGGTGGGCTGTCGAGAAATTCGGGAAATTTATGGAAAATCAGGACAAAGGTGCTTCTAATTCCAGAACTGGTAGAATGATTCAAAACTTAATAACAAAACCATTCCTTGATAGTTCAGTAGGTAAATTAGCAAAACAAGAAGCTACCACAACAAAAGAAATTGCTAAAAAAGAATTTGAAATGGAGCATGCAGCAACCCTTAGTAACGTTCTCCTTAGTGTAAAGGCTGATGCGAGTAAGGAAAACAAAGACAAACTTATTAAGAGCCTAGACGCTATGTCTCCTTCTGAAATTCAGAATATTGGAATAAAAGACATAATAGGGAAAAAAGGAGAGAGTGCTAATACCACGCTCGCTGCAATGTTGCCACAGTCATACTATGATGCGGTAGAAAAGAAAGTACAGGCGGGGGATGTTAAACAGGGTGATTATGATGAATTAATAGCCGCAAGACATAATGGTTTTGTAATATCACTAAAAGGAAGTGATGAGATGGACAATAAGACAAAGAGTAACTTTACAAAACTTGATACCGATGAATTACTAGATATCCACAAAGCTGATAAAGAAGGTGGTTTATTTGGGACAAATGCGATTAAAAATCTTACTACCTCCCAAGTGAAAAAGATTCAAGAAAACAATACAGATCCAGTTTTGACAAAACAACTTTCTGAAAAAATTTTAGATGCGCACGTAGCAGGCCTTCATGCTGCCGCGGGACACTATGTTAACGAAAACAAAGCTAAGCTTGGTGTGGACGCTTCCCATAATCCTGATTTACATAATATTGTGTCCAGAACAAATTTTTCTAGCTTATTTCCTTAAAAAGGATTTATTAACAAAAAAATGGAAACCATTTCACCCGAAATAAAAAAATATATTAATTCAGTGGAGTTTGATAGTAAAATCGCGGCTATTCCTACTAAATTTTCTTTGCACATAGACCAGGTAGGGCAGTTCGTCGGTGCGGTTAGGGCATTCCTATATGGAAATATAAAAAGAGAAAATCTGGTTAGTGTTATAGCGGGTGATTTAGAAATAGACGAAAAGCTAGCAGGGGAGCTCGTAAATACATTTAACACCGAAGTTCTGATACCTCTTAGAGAAAAGATGCGCTCCAGTCTAGAAAATCAAAATACTAATGAAAATCCAGCACAAACACCATCAGAATCTTCCCCAATAACTCCACCATTACCAGCCCCGGCTGCGGTCCCAAACCTCCTCGATCAGGGCCTCCAAGGCACCATAACTACAGTGAAAAAGATAGATGTTCCTCCTCCACAGAATTCATACACGTCTGACCCCTACCGTGAACCGATAAAATAGCGTAAAATATACGCATGAACTTTCAAGTCCCTCAGTTCATAGAAGTTGAAGATAAAATCTTCGGCCCATTCACACTAAAGCAGTTCGTATACATTGCTGGTGGGGCCGGCCTTTCCTTTATAATTTACCGCGTTATTCCGTATACAATGCTCGCCATCCCAGTCATATTAGTCGTGGTGGCCTTTGTCCTAGCTCTGTCTTTCTATAAAGTGAATAATAAGCCCTTTATAAATATGGTAGAATCTGCTTTTACTTACGCTATTCATAAAAAACTTTATCTGTGGAAAAAGACTGAGCCGACAGCAAAGGAATTAAGCAAAAAAACAAATGCAGAAATGAAAGAAGATGCGAGCGCATTAACTAGACTGTCAGTACCAAAGCTTTCGGAAAGTAAATTAAAAGATCTAGCTTGGAGCCTAGATATTCACGAAAGTATTTATTCAAATAAAAATCAAAGATAATGTTAGCCTCTTCACAAAACACAACTCAAGATTTCGTCCCCATAAAAGAAGTTCGTGACGGCGTCGTTATTCTTAAAGATGGGGGAATGCGTGCCATAATCATGGCTTCTTCCCTAAACTTTGCCTTAAAATCAGGAGATGAACAGAATGCTATCATAATGCAGTTTCAAAACTTCCTAAACTCTTTAGATTTCTCAGTACAGTTTTTCATTCAGTCAAAGCGCCTAGATATCAGGCCGTATCTTAATCTTTTAGAGGATAGATATAGAGAACAGCTAAGTGAACTTATGAAAATTCAGACTAGGGAATATATAGAATTTATTCGCACTTTTACGGAGCAGACTAATATTATGAATAAGAGTTTCTTCATAGTCATTCCATATTCTCCGACCCTCATTAAGACAAAAGGAAATCCGATTACAAATATTTTAAATAGAAGAGATTCAGCAGTATCGAAGACAGAAGATTTCGAAGAAAATAGAAGTCAGCTAGACCAGAGGGTGAGTGTGGTAGAGCAGGGACTTATTCGCTCAGGAATCAGAGTTGTTCCGCTAGGTACTGAGGAAATCGTCGAGCTATTTTATAAGATATTTAATCCAGGGGATGTAGAAAAGCCGATTCAAATAACATAAAATTATGGGAATTTTTTCAAAATTATTCGGCGGGAATAAAGCGCCACAAATAACATCACTTCTTCCTCAGGAAATTTATGAGGCGGGGGTTTTAGAACTGAAGGATATCATCGCTCCTTCCGCACTAAAGATTAGTCCGAAGGAAATTAATCTGGGAGAAAAAATGGCCCGCACTTTCTTCGTCATTTCATACCCTCGCTTTCTTACTGATAGCTGGTTCGCCCCGATCATTAATTTAGACAAAGTTTTTAATATTTCCATATTCGTTCACCCTATAGACACAGCGAAAATTCTTCGACATTTTCAGAAAAAGGTAGCTGAAGTGCAAAGCCAAATACAGTCGAGAGAAGAGAAGGGGCTAGTCCGTGACCCTGTTCTAGACACTGCTTATCAGGACTTAGAAGGCTTAAGAGATCAGTTAATGCAGGCCCAGGAAAAGATCTTTGATGTCGGTGTGTACATTACCATATACGGAAGCACTGAAAACGAACTAGATAAAATAGAGTCGGAAATAAAGTCCCTTCTAGAGTCAAAATTAATATATATAAAACCCGCCCTGTTCCAGCAGGAACAGGGCTATAAGAGCATTCTTCCGCTAGCGAATGATGAATTAATGGTTCATTCTAAGCTTAATTCCTCACCTCTATCCAGCCTTTTCCCATTCGTATCCTTTGACCTCACATCAGACAAAGGAATTCTTTATGGAGTAAATAGACATAATTCTAGCCTAGTGCTTTTCGATAGATTCCTTCTAGAAAACTATAATTCAGTTACTTTTGCAAAAGCCGGTTCCGGAAAATCATATGCTACGAAGCTCGAAATTCTTCGAACTTTAATGTTCGATACTGATGTTATAGTCATTGACCCAGAAAAAGAATATGAGTATATGGCAGAGGCTACAGGAGGGAAGTACTTTAACATATCCCTCGCTTCAGAGCATCACATTAACCCTTTCGATCTACCAGCAGCCAGAGAAGATGAGTCTAGAGCGGATGTTTTACGATCACATATAGTAAGCCTCGTCGGCCTTTTCCGAATAATGCTCGGTGGGCTTTCTCAGACCGAGGATGCGATAGTCGACCGCGCCATCTCAGAAACATATGCCCTTAAAGACATCACACCTGAATCAGATTTCTCAAATACGGAACCACCCCTATTATCTGACTTCGAATTAGTTTTAGCTGGAATGGATGGTGCTGATTCATTAGTACAAAGGCTTTCTAAATACACGAGAGGTACTTGGTCAGGATTCATAAATAGACCGACGAATGTGGATATAGATAAAAAATTCGTCGTCTTCTCCCTTCGAGACATGGAGGAGGAATTAAAACCTGTGGCTATGTATATAGTCACACATCACATCTGGAGTGCTATAAGAAAGAATTTAAAAAAGCGCCTACTCGTAATAGATGAGGCTTGGTTTATGATGAAATCAGAAGACACAGCATCATTTTTACTTAGTTTGGCAAAACGTGGAAGAAAATATTATTTAGGATTAGCGACGATCACCCAGGACGTAGACGACTTTTTAAATTCTCCTTACGGTTTGCCGATTATCACAAACTCTTCTATTCAGATTCTTTTAAAACAGTCTCCTTCTTCTATAGATAAAATTCAGCAAACATTTAACCTTACTGATGAAGAAAAATATTTACTATTAGAGTCAGATGTGGGGGAGGGAATATTCTTCGTCGGAATGAAACATGTGGCCTTAAAAGTTATGGCTTCATACACAGAGGATCAAATCATTACGACAAATCCTCAGCAGGTTCTAGCCATAAAGCAGGCAAAGAAAGATTTAGAAGCGGCAAATGGATAAACAAAAAGATAAAACGAAATATAGAATAAGTACCACAACCAGTGTTTTTTTAGTGCTTTCGGCCATTATTCTAGATATAATCACTTTTTTCCTTCCTGTGGTAGGAGGTCTCGTGGAAGTGGTCGCTGCGGTTATTTACGGAATATATTTTTACTTTAAAGGGCTGGGGATTATAAGTGGCAAAAGGGCCGTCGTGGTTATTCTAGACGTGGTAGCGAAAATCATTCCATTAATTCAGGAAATTCCCTTTAATACGGCCGCCATGCTCGCGATTCTCTTCATGGTCAGGGTGGAAGATAAGACTGGAATAAATGTAGTGGCCGCCCTTAATCCAGTAGGTGCTAAAAGCATAAAATTAAAAACGAGAAACCCTATTCCACAAAAGCCTATGGACTTGGCCCAGCTAAGATCGAGAGTAGCCCCTGAATTTAAATCATACGGTGTGGCGAATAGTCCTTTTGTAAAAAGTTTAAAGAGAGGAAATATACAAAACCCTCCTCCATACCCTCCTCCATCACCAGAAGAAATGGCTGTCCCCTCAAAACTTGGATAAGTTATTAATAAATATGTTAAAATAGGCGTCATGAGGCAAACATTTCGCGCCACATTTTTCTCTACAGTTATTATATTTTCTTTCTTTTTCCTTTATTCAAACGCATCCGCCCAGCTAACAGTCGGCGGTGTTCTTCCTGCATATGTTAAAGGGAACATAGAGATGATATCTAACCCAGCATATCCTGCCCCTAATAGTAAGGTTGATATAACTATAGACAGTCATAATGTGGACTTAGACAGTTCTGAGATAACATGGCTCGTTAATGAAAAAGTCGTCAGTAAAGCTGTCGGATTAAAAACCTTAAACGTGACTCTCGGTAATCCGGGAACAATAACAGATATTAAGGCTCTTATTAAAAGCACCGCGGGAGACATTATTTCAAAAACACTTTCCATAAACCCTACACAGATAGATCTTTTGTGGGAAACAGATGGCTATGTTCCACCTCTTTATAAAGGGCTTTCACATTATACATATCAGGGTACAGTATATGTAGTAGCACAGCCGTATTTTAAGACAAAGAGTGGAAAAGTCCTTAATCCGAAAGATTTAGTTTACACATGGAAAAAAGATTCAAATGTCTTAGGAGATGATTCCGGAAGAGGGAAGCAGAGATTATCTCTTCCTGGGGATGTTTTGCAAAAATCAGCTTTTATAACCGTAACCGTAGTTTCTCCGGAGAATGAAATGGTCGGGCAAATGGGAATTAACCTAGAACCCGAAGATCCACAGGTCGTTTTCTATGAAAAAAATCCTCTTTTTGGAACACTTTGGAATAAAGCGGTAATTTCTCCGTACACAATGCAGAACAATGAAATAGAAATACTCGCTACTCCATATAATTTCACAAAGAAAGATGTCGTGACGAATAAAATGAATTATATTTGGCTAATAGGTGGAACAGAATATCCGGAGCTAGCAGGAAAAAACAGTGTTGTTTTAAGACCGAAGTCTGGAGCGAGCGGTGCTTCTACTATATATTCCGAAGTCACAACCCCTTTGCACATTTTACAAAAAGCTGAAAATTCTTCAGTAATAAACTTTTCTATAGCAAATGAAAATTCAAATTAAAAAAATTATCTTTTCCACCATAACTGTTTTCGTCTGTCTTTTCTCCTTTGTTCCGCTCGTCTTTGCGACGACGACCGCCGGCACACTCACGGGTGGGGTAGATCTTGGAGTTCGTCCGGTAAAAGATATTACCTATACTCTTCTAGAACCGCTACCGTGCGTTTCAGGTCCGGGCTGTACAGGTCAGCAGAAAACTATTCCAAACCTAGCCTACTACATTAACTATATGTTTAAGCTGGCTGTCGGAATAGCCGTCGTCTTAGCTGTTATTATGGTCTTTTACGGAGGTTTTACATACGCTACAACAGACCTAATCCCAGCGAAAACCGAAGGAAAAAAGGTTATTCAAAACGCCCTTATCGGCCTACTCTTAACCCTCGCTTCCTACATCATTCTCTACACCATAGACCCGCGATATGTGCAGTTTAACACAGGCCTAGACAGGGTGAAGGTGGACACAACCTCTGCTTTTGCTTTAATAATAAACACACAAGCGGAAGCAAATCTTAGAAAAACACTAACTGGGGAATATATAAACCGAGCACAAATTAGAAATGAACTTACCGATATCCAAAATCAAATATATGATTATCAAGAAAGATTAAATGACCCATTAATAAGTGATGAAGAAAAGATTACCTTGGAAAACGAGAGCATACCAAACGCAGAAAGGTCTTTGGTAGAAAAAAAGACAGCGTTGGTTAAGTCACAAAGTTTTTCTGAGGATGTAATGCGTGGTCTAGAGGACGCACATTTGGCTGTAAACGCTGTAAACAAAGACTCAACTTCTTACGACAAAGACGTGGCTGTGGAAAAAGAAAAGGTGTTGGTTGGAGAAAAAACACTTTTAGATGAAAAAATGATCTATTCAATCAACAAAAAGTTTGAGGATTTAAAAATTGATACAATAGGACGATCTAACGAAACTGAATTATTAAAAATAATCGATGACGAAAAAACAGTTACAGAAAACCAAGTTCAGTTATATGGATGGTCTTCTGCTACACAATATATATATGAAAAACCAGATGTAAAAAACAATCTTTCTGTTGCTGGGGTCGGCGCTACACCCCAATACGCATATGGTGCAACAGAAAAGGCGAGAGATATACAAAAATTAATCGATAAAATGGAATCGCAGAAAACATTTATTCAACAAGAAACGGCCCTTGCTACAAATTCGAAAAATGAGGTTGTTACATATGCCGACACAGAGATAGCAAAAGCAAAGGTACTATTAAACAATCTGAAGAAATAGTATGAAAAACAAAACCCTTATAATCATATCGGTGATAGTAATACTCCTTATAGGGGCGGGTACTTATTATTATTTATTCATGTATAAGCCGGACGACACGACGACGGGAACAGGTACAGGAACCGGAACGAATCCGACATTTAATCCATTCGGTGGGGATTCAGGAGGAGGAGGGAATAGTACATCTACTCCGAGAGCCACTCCCACCCCTTTCATCTTTGCCTCAACAACGAATCCAAATATACCAAAGCTTAGACTTATCTCTGCGGACCCAGTAGCGGGAGCTGTGGCTTCCACGACAGGTAGTTCGACCATAATCAGGTATATAGACAGAGGTCTCGGAAACATTATGGAGACGAAGGTTACAGGAACCGATGTCACGAGAATATCAGATAAGACTTTCTCCCAGATTTATGAGGCTTTCTGGTCAAAGAAGGCTCAGTCTCTAGTGATTAGAAATTTAGCAGAAAATGATGAAAATACAGTAAATACAGAGTTTCTTTCTATAATAGACCCGAAGCCGGTGAAAATAGGGACGACCACCGTGCTCGCCACATCAACCATTAAAAATGTTAGAGTTTCTTATGTCCCGACAGGAGTGGTGGCTGTGGCCAATTCTCCAAAAGATGTAAAAAATGAGTCTTTTGCCTTCTTAGTAAAAACGAATCCGGGAGTTAAGGGATTTATCCAGGACACAGTTACAGGTAATGTCGTCGAGGTTTTTTCTTCACCGCTCGAAAGCTGGAACCTCTTCTGGCCAAATCAAAACACCCTTATACTTTCCTCAAAGGCCTCGTCCATTAGCGTGGGTTCTGCATATACTTATGATATTAAAAAGGCTGAAATGACGAAAATCGTTTCAGGCGCGGGATTAACCGTCCTTCCAAATGGTGATATGAGTGAAATCGCCCTTTCTACTACAGCTCCAGGCGGAATTTTGACCCTTTCTATATATAAAACAAAAGAAAAGACTGTCGAAAATACTGTATTTAAAACATTGGTTGAAAAGTGTACATGGGGAACAGTAGAGAGTAAAACGCTTTATTGTGCCGTGCCAAACATTATTCCTGACGGAATCTATCCGGACGACTGGTATAAAGGTTTAGTTTTTCCAGGAGACAGAGTCTGGAAATATGATACTGAGACGGGGGAGGTGACTATGATCGGTGATCTATACTCTCTTTCTGGCAAAGCGATAGACGCCTATAATGTGTCTATAGATCCGAAAGATGGTTATCTAATATTTATGAACAAAAGAGACCTTTCTCTCTGGTCTCTCGAGATAAAATAATAGTAGGTGGTGGGTATTAGAATGTTTTATTAGCGTACTCCGCTTCTAATTTTCTTTTTACAAAGAGTTCCTGACCGATCATAAATAGATTACTAACCACCCAGTAAATACCGAGGGCGGCGGCTAATTTGAAAGAAATGAAGAAAATGACTATTGGAAAAACGTATTTCATATTTGAACCCATGCTTCTAGCCAGTTCATCCTGAAAACTAGGGGTTTCTCCTGGCTTCTTTGGTGGAACAGCAGGAACAGAAAGTTTTATTTGATAATACTGGGAAACTGCGGCTAGTAGAGCGATTATCCAGTTACTCTTACTAATATCTAAAAAGCCTAGAAAAAACATATCTATATGTGGTATGGAGACGAAAGAATATAAAAGGGAGGAGTCTACTTTAGGCAAACCAGAGCTGTAGAAAATAGAGTATAGGGCTATGAGTATTGGGAGCTGAATTAAAAGGAGTAAAAAACTAGAAAACGGATTCACTCCGTACTTTTTATATAAAGCCATTGTCTCTGAGGCCTGTTTTTGATTATCGTTTGGATACTTTGCCTTTATTTTTCTCACCTCTGGATCAACCTTCTTCATCATTAACTGTGTGACAACAGATTTCTTAGCGAGAGGGAAGAGAATGAGCTTAACTATAATAGTAAAGAGAATAACGGCCATTCCAGCGTCTAGCCATGGAATCACATCGAAAAGCAAAATGAAGCCGTTATATAGGGGAACTGATACTAATGCATGATATAGATAAGTCATCTGTCTATTTTATCTGATTTTAGCAATAATGCGAGCCACTTCCTCACAAAGAACCTTAAAATCCAGTTCTAATGTGTTTTTTCTGGCGAAAAAGATGACGCCGAGCGGTAATTCTTTATTATTTTTTATGTCTTTTTCTATAGCTGAATAGAATCTTCTTCTGATTTTATTCCTTTCTACCGCCGTTTTTACCTCTTTTTTGGAAATTGAAACAGCAAAAAGGCCCTTTAATTTAGGGTCTTTAAGCACTTTGCACATTAAAATCCCAGATCTATAGACAGACCCTTTCTCAAAAACCTCTAAAAACAGCTTTTTTGAGAGCCTATTCCTTTTACTTAGCATTATTTTGATGAGGAAACAGTGAGGGATTTTCTACCCTTTGCGCGTCTGCGTGCGAGAACATTTCTTCCGTCCTTATCTCTCATGCGTCTTAGGAATCCGTGTGAACGCGCTCTTTTTATCTTTTTAGGTTTATATGTGAATGACATAACAGAATGAGTATATAAT
>Ga0194063_10000547_pt1 | contig 27077 bp, 33 predicted proteins | sample SepL3720m_MetaG_FD_155459 | JGI IMG/M metagenome (GOLD analysis project Ga0194063, IMG submission 155459) | Anoxic zone freshwater microbial communities from boreal shield lake in IISD Experimental Lakes Area, Ontario, Canada - Sep2016-L373-20m | ecosystem: Environmental > Aquatic > Freshwater...
GGTATAGATATCGAAGATAACTCTTATTATAAAAGGGTAACCATAAGAACAAAGAATTTGGGGATCTCTTTAAGGGATGAAGTTGTTGGAACTGAGATTGGAACAAAAAGGCAGTTTATTGTAAAAAAAGGTCAATTTCTTTTATCTAAAATAGATGCTAGTAATGGTGCGTTTGGTATAGTACCTCAAACAGTAGATGATGCAATCATTACAGGTAATTTTTGGACATATGAAATAGACGAGAACATTATTGAACCTAAATATCTGAATCTTTTAGTTTCATTACCAGAGTTTATTGATATATGCAAGCGATCAAGTTCGGGGACAACTAACAGACGTTATTTGGATGAAGCTAAATTCCTTGATTTTGAAATTCAATTACCAGTTTTGTCAGTTCAAAAAGACATTGTTAATTACTACCTTGAAAAAGAAATAGCAATTGACTCTATGCACAAAAGTATCGCTGACCTTAAAAAAGTAGTTCTTTTTAATCCTATTGTAATATCGTTAGATTAAAAACCTTTGAGAATCAGTGGGATTTAACACTTTTATTGAAAAATTGAAAGCACTTGTACCAAAAGTTGATTATATATTGCTACACTTTAAGAATGAACTGGATACATATAGTTAGATGTCATTATAAGGGGAGGATATGATATGAAAGTATATTTAGAAGGAATTAAGAGTGGCATTAAAGCAGTTGGTATGTACAACGTAGAAACAAAAGAGCTAATCGTATTAAAAGGTTCAGTTGTCTCTGAAACAGTTTCATTTTCAGAGACCTTTCGAGGTATAAGTAGAATAGTCAAAAAGAGACAAGAAAATGTAACAGATAGAATAGTGATGAAAAATGTGTTATTCAAGAGTTCCTCAACTGCTGCTAATTTCATAACTGGTTGTAGCACAAATGGATTGACTGCATGGAAAACTGAATTAGGTTTAAAATTAAGAGAAGTTATAAAATAAACAACCTAGAACAGATATAATTATTATTAGTTAAAAGTGAGTGTTGTATTTGTCCAGTTTATTCATTATTGTTAATGGATTTGATATCAGAAAATGGGCAAAATGAGTTACTTTGACGAAAGATGCGGTTGTGAAGTTGCGGGAGTTGTTGGGAAAAGAAGTATACGGATTAATGTGGCATGAAAAAAATCAAACTTTTTGTGAGATTAAAACAATGAAGTAGTTTTTTTAGGATAATTAATTTGAGTTTCGATTCCAGATGGGGGATTAACATAGATGAGTTTTTGAAAGAATACGATGTAGAAATATATTAGGGGGATGAAGTCACATGGATGCAAAGCAATATGATTGGGTAGGTTTCTACAAGGAGTTTTCTCATCTTTTGTTAGCTTATAAAAACAATAGGAAGGCACTCATTGATAAGGTCAAGAGAATCTATAGCAATACTGGTATTAATCTGCCGACGTTGGAGAAAGATAATAAGATCGTTGACATAGACCCGTTTACGGTGTTTGGGCTGTTCAACAAAAGCTCCATGAAAGAAACAAACCGTCTGAAAATCATCTCGGAAGTAGCAGTAGAGTTTGGAGTTCGAATAGCTATCCCTACGTCTTTTGACAGTATTCCTGTGTTAAATAATCAAAATGCCACTTTTTACTATTTCGCAGAAGATCGTGCAGAGCACGATATTGAAGACTTGTGGGACCTGTTTGAAGCCGCTTTGAAGTATGCTGATAATCCTTCGGCAGAAAACCGGAAAGTTCTCTCGAAGTATTTTGACCTCGCCATCAATAAAAAAGGCAATGGTAATAGTAAAATCACGATGGGGCTTTATTGGATAGCTCCTAATTCTTTCCTCAATCTGGACCAACGTAACACTTGGTATATATACGAATCAATGAAAATTCCGGCAGAAGTCGTCGCATCTTTGCCGGATATTGAACCCAAAATAAAGGCCAAGAAGTATTTTGACACAGTTGAAAAGCTTCGCAGTTACCTTAGCAGCAGCGTGAGTAGTTTAAAGGACTTCAAAGAGCTGTCATTTGAAGCCTGGAGATATTCGGTGGAAGTGAATCAGGAAAAGAAAACCGAAAAAATAAGAGCCTCAAATGCGGCGTTTTTGAAGTGGTTTAAACCTTTAGTTCAGGCGTTACGTGATCTTGATGGATCAGCAACACCCCAAGATACCCGCGATAAAATCATCGAAAATGAACAACTTGCAGAGGAAGTGACACGCGAAACCAGAGGGAAAAACAATTTAAATAGGTTTGAAAACGAGGTGTCGTTTGCACGCAATTATCTTGTTTACGGAGGTTATATAGATAATGCAACATATGGAATATGGAAGTTGACTGAAGAAGGTTGGAAAGTCGATATGACAGAAAGTCTCGCATCTGAAATATTCAAGAAAGGTGTTAAGGCCACTCGTGATGATAAAGGAGCTGGCCTTGCTGACGAAGACGTAGACACTGTTCATTATTGGATCTATTCGCCGGGCGACGGTGCTATTAAGTGGGAAGACTTTTATCGGCAAAACATAATGGGAATCGGTTGGAGCGAGATTGGTGATTTAACGCAATATGCCAGCAAAGATGATATGAAGACTGCCATGAAAGAGATATATGACCCATCGCGGCCTTATAAAAATGCAGCACATGCCACGTGGCAGTTCGTACATGATCTGAAGCCAGGCGACATAGTCTTTGTAAAGAAAGGCATGCATCAGCTTGTTGGTCGAGGTGTAGTATCATCGGACTATTTTTTTGATTCAACCATTGATATAGAGTATGCCAATCTGCGAAAGATGAACTGGACTGATAATTGTTTAGAACAGCCAAAGGACCATCCGGGGCAGGCTGTAATGAAAACCTTGACGGATATTACTCCGTATACAGATTACGTTGAGAAATTATGCGCCTTATTTGATAAAGATGAAGATACCGATGACGACGAGATACCCGAGGTTTCATATCCACTTTATGACACAGAAAAGTTTCTTGATGAAGTGTATATGGATGAGGACAGTTATAATACTCTTGTTGGACTTGTTAGGACGAAGAAAAATGTTATTCTTCAGGGCGCTCCAGGTGTTGGTAAAACATATGCTGCCAAGCGTTTAGCATACTCTATGATGGGGGTTAAAAATCAGGAACGTGTGATGATGATCCAGTTTCACCAAAGTTACAGTTACGAAGATTTTATTGAAGGGTTTCGTCCTTCTGCTGTCGGAGATGGATTTGAAATTAAGAAGGGCTCCTTCTATAACTTTTGCAAGAAAGCAGCCGATGACCTTGAGCATGAATACTTCTTTATTATTGATGAGATTAACAGAGGAAACCTGAGTAAAATATTTGGGGAACTTCTTATGCTTATTGAGAACGATAAACGCGGAAATGCGCTGCAACTTCTGTATTCTGATGAGAAGTTCTCAGTACCGAAGAATTTATTTATTATTGGCATGATGAACACAGCAGATAGAAGTTTAGCCATGCTTGACTACGCACTTCGCAGGCGTTTTGCTTTCTATGAAATGCGACCAGGATTTGAATCTGATGGTTTCAGAGAATACCGCATGGGTTTGAAGAGTGAGAAATTCGATAATCTCATCGATTGTGTTGAAAATCTGAACGGAATCATTATAGCTGATGAATCTCTCGGTGAGGGGTTCTGCATAGGGCACAGCTACTTCTGTGAACTGGATGAAATTACACCTTCTGTGCTTTCAAATATAGTTGAGTATGAGCTTATCCCGCTATTAAAGGAGTACTGGTTTGACGAACCACTGAAAACCAAAGACTGGACAAACTATTTAAGGAGTGCTATTAAGTGATACCAGTACAGAATGTTTATTATATGCTGGCATATGCTTTCAAAGTATTGAATGAGCAAGCATATAATAATATATCCACAGAACAATTTAAAAACGTTGCGGAGCTATGCGCAGCCATTCTGACAAAAGGTATTTCTGTTCAACTCAAGAGAGGACTCGGGCGGGAATACATATCGGAAACGGATGTTTTATCTGCAATTCGAGGAAAGATCGATATTTCTGAATCTATGAAATCTCTGACGATGTTAAAAAAACAGTTGATTTGCGAGTATGATGATTTTTCAGTGAATTCCTATATGAATCAGGTTATCAAGACTACTGTTAAACTTTTGCTGCGTTCGGATATTTCAAAAACACGAAAAAAGGAACTGCATAAACTGTTCGCATTCTTTGGCGAAGTTGAATTGCTGGATGTTTATAACATAAACTGGAGCTTTCAGTACAACCGTAACAATCAAACTTACCGGATGCTAATTTCAATCTGTTACTTGATCGTGAAGGGATTGCTTCAGACTAATTCTGATGGAACAAAAAAGCTGATGGAGTTTATTGATGAACAGCGTATGTCCCGACTCTATGAGAAATTTATTCTTGAATATTTCAGGAGAGAACATCCAAAGATATTAGCTAATGCATCTCAGATTCCATGGCAGTTAGATGATGATATGAATCATATGCTTCCAGTTATGCAAACCGATATCACGCTTACGAAAGATGAGAAGACGCTGATAATCGATGCAAAGTATTATTCTAATACGATGCAGACTCAGTACGATGTGCATACACTGCATTCCGGAAATCTGTATCAGATATTTACTTATGTGAAGAACAAAGAAAGTCAGCTAAGAAGTCAGCCGCATGAGGTATCCGGCATGTTGCTCTATGCTAGAACCGATGAAGTTGCTCTGCCAAATAACACATATATGATGAGTGGCAATAGGATAAGCGTTCAGACACTGGATTTAGATTGTAATTTTGAGGAGATTGCGGCACAACTTGATGCTATAGCATTCCGATATTTTGGATCCAGCGCCTGAATCTTTTTATTTTGACCACACTTTTTATTATTTTGGTAAACTAATTCAGTAACGAACTAGTAGCAAGTGGCAACTTTTATAATTTCATTCACAATTTATTTCATATTATTAAACAATATCACAAAGAGTATTAATTAATTTTCAAATTCGTTAAATTAGAATCCATACTGTTTAAGCATTGATAAAAATTAAAATTACATAAAAATTAAAATTACTATTGACACCGAATGTGTTTATACTTATAATGTTAACAAAGATGCATACATAAAGGCGGTGGTTGTTTTTAGATGGATCCAAACATAACATTTGGTGAATACATAAAAAATAAGCGTGAAGCTTTAGGGGAATCGATTAGAGGACTTTCAGTTAAATTAGGAATGACCGCAGCATACTTGAGTGATATCGAAAAGGGAAATAGAGTTGCCCCAGAAAAGTTTCTTTCAAGAATTGCAGAACATCTCAAAATTAAAGCAGACGAGATTGACTGTTTTTATGATTTAGCCGGAAAAAGTCGCAAGAATAATTATCCTGACTTAACTGACTATATTGGACACACAGAAATTGCTAGAATTGCTCTTAGAAGGGCGCGTGATTTTAATATTTCAAAAGAAGAATGGCAGATATTTATTGATGGTATGAAAAAACAAAAAGACGATTAAGAGAAGGGGTGACATGATGCAATTAGACTATCCTCAGACGAAAAATGGGATGTATGAGCTCAGTAGAGACCAAATGGACGACATTGCTACAAAGATTTTAGGAAAATTTGCACCAGACGTATTAACATACCCACAACCCGTGAATATAGAACATTTAGCTGAGGAAAGTTTCTGCTTGAATGTCGAAAATAAGATATTATCTATAGACAACAAAGTACTTGGAGCAACGGCATTTGCTGATGATTGTATTGTGATTATAGACCTTTTGATTGGACCAATTCTAACTGAAATTAACGAAGGAACTGTATTTATTAATCAAGGGCTTTTAGGAATGTCAGAGCGTGCGAGAAGAAGATTTACCCTTGCCCATGAAGTAGCACATTGGGTGCTTCACCGCTCATATCACTCACCATTCAATCAAAGATTTCATTTTCGTAAAGAATATCAAAACTTTATTGCTTGTCGTGCAACACGAGTTGAATGTGCGAATCATGATAGAAATACGGTTTATGGTTTGGAAGAATGGCAAGCGGATAGTTTGGCTGCGTCTCTATTAATGCCGATTGAACTTTTTAAGGAAATTGCTCGGATAGTTTTTTATGAATACTTTGGTAGTAGTATTTATTCTGAAATAAAATATACGCACACTTTGTCTGAAGCGATTGGAAAAATTGCAAAAGTATTTATGGTATCAAAAAAAGCAACTGAAATCAGATTAAAGCACCTTGGTTTTATTGAACGAACGAATTCAGGAAGTTTTGCTTTTTAATTTAAACAAATAGCGGTGGGTTATAAGGTTAACTACTTAACTCATCGCACTTTTATCACTTTATGTTAACTAAAATGCTTACATAGAAACAAAGGAGGTAATTATGGTAAAGAAACTGAAATGTCCAATTTGTGGTTTTCGAGTAATCGACTCAGAAAGCGAGGTGAAAACGGAGTTGCGTGTAATCAAGGATTCTGAAGAATGGAAGCCTGATTACCTTGGAAAGTGTAGGAGTTGTAAGCAAGAGATTGGTCTTAAAAAATTAAATTAACAAAGGTATTTTAATACCCAGAGCACGTTGCGAATGCGACAGCGAGCCTGACAAGTAGCTTTTTAGCTATGCGTTAGGCTCGCTTTATTTGTGACCTAAAATTTTACTTGTCAGGCTCTTTTCAAATTACGAGAGGAGTCAAAGACAATGAAAATTAAGTATGAGTATTCAAAGAACGAAGTAGTCGAAATTGAAGTGGATGAGGGCTTGGGAGCAGTCATCCTGGAGCTGGATAGGCAAGAATATAACGTTAATCAAAAAGAAACGCGCCGCCATGTACTTTTTAGTGCTTTACCGTATGAGGGTGAACTTTTAGCTAGTGACTTTAATCTTGAAGCGCAGTTCATCATATCATTTGAGAACGAAAAATTAATCAATTGCATTAGTCAGCTGTTGCCAAAGCAGCAGGAACTCCTGAAAAAAGTCTATTTTGATGGCATTTCTGCTTCTGAAATTGCTCGGCAGGAAGGAGTTAATAAATCGTCAGTTCACAAACGACTGCAGCGGATAATTGAACAATTAAAAAAATCTTTAACATAGGGGGGGCAACTTTTGTCTTTCCCGTGACCTAACAGTGAAGGACAAAAAGTTTACCTTCAGAAGGTGGTGAAAAAGGAATGAAACATTCGATTGAAATAAGCGTGAGTGAGGGTGGCGGGCATAAAAACACTGTTCTGAAAAGCAGGAAAATATCACTGCCAAAAAAACTTTGGCGATTGTTTTTCGGGCTAGAGAGAAAGGCAATTATTTTAGTGCCAGGGGATTCGGTGGAATCAGTGTCAATCAAGGAGGTGGAGTCAAATGCAGGATCGTAACAATATGCCGATTAAGGGGACTCCGTATCAACACCAAATCAAAGCTTTTGAATTTGTTTGTAAGTTGTTTGGACTTTTGCAAAGTGTTAACAAGTCAAAAGGAACAGCGCTATTAATGGAAATGGGAACAGGGAAAACGATTACGACAATCGCAGTGCTTGGCACACTTTTTGCAGCGGGCAAGATAAAAAAAGTTTTGATTGTTTCACCATTATCAATCGTAGGAGTTTGGAAAGAGGAACTTGAAAAGTTCGCGAACTTTAATTATTCGGTAGCGGTACTATCTGGAACAGGAGCAAAAAAGGTAGACATGCTTAAACAATTGACTGGCACTGGGGTTCAGATTGTGATTGTGAATTATGAATCCGCTTGGAGGTTAGAGAAGGAATTACTTGAATTTGATGCAGATATTATTGTGGCCGATGAGGGTCATAAAATTAAGACTCACAACACCAAGCAGGCAAAAGCACTACATAAGTTGGGCGCTAAGGCGAGATACAAAATGCTGCTTACTGGTACCGTAATTACGAATAAGGCAATTGATGTTTTCAGTCAGTACAAATTTGTGAATCCTCTGATCTTTGGGAACAGTTTTTACACCTTCAGGAATCGGTATTTTGATATGACGGGTTATGGAAGTTATACACCAGTCCTTAAGAAAAGCATGTCGAAGGAGTTAATGGCAAGACTGCATAGCATTGCATTTCGTGTTACAAAGGCTGAGTGCCTGGACCTTCCTGAAACTACTGACATTATTCGACACGTCGACCTTGAAGCAAGTGCCATGAGGGTTTATAAGGATTTGGTCAAAGACAGTTTTGCAGAGTTACAAAAGGGTGAAGTTACCGTGACTAACGTTTTGACCCGACTGCTGCGGTTATCACAGCTGACAGGCGGATTTATCGGTGACGATGACGGAAATGCACCTCAGCGAATTAGCACAGCTAAGTTATCGGCACTGGAAGACATCCTGGAGGAAGCACTGAACGAGGGCAAAAAGTTAGTTATAATTGCAAGGTTTATAGCTGAGTTAAAAGCCATTTGCAAGTTGATCGAGAGCAAAAAGGTCAGATATTCACTGATCATGGGTGGGGTGAAGGATCGAGATGAGCAGGTATCACAGTTTCAATGCGACCCCGAGGTTCAAGTGTTTGTTGGCCAGATTGCAACGGCGGGACTTGGGATTACATTAACGGCTGCAAGCACAATGGTTTTTTATTCTCTTGACTATTCGATGAGCAATTTTGAGCAGACAAAGGCAAGGATCCACCGGGTAGGGCAAAAGGAAAATTGCACATACATCTACTTAACAGCAAAGGGTACGGTCGATGAGAAAGTATTGATGGCGTTGCAATCAAAAGCGGATTTAGCGAGGACACTCGTTGATGATTATAAGGGCGGAGTTAATCCGTTCGAAACAAAGGAGGAGGTGAAAAAGAAATGAGCGATAAAATGTTCGAATTAGCTGACAGTCTTAAAGAACTTAAAGACGCAAAAAGGCAGGCGGAGCAAGAGGTCAAAGACATCAACGCAAAAATTGAAGAAACTGATTTTCAATTATCTGAAATTATGGCAGAGACAGAAACACAAAGTTTTTCAAGAAGCGGCACCATGTTTTTCTTAAGCAATACAACTAGAGCATCGGCGCTGGCTGACAAGAAGGTTGAGCTTTACGAAGCGCTTAAGTCGCAAGGTTATGGTGATTTGGTTTATGAAACCGTTAATGCAAACTCACTATCGGCTTTTGTGAAAGAGCAGACCGCTGAGAACGAAGATTTATTACCTGACTGGCTTGATGGACTGGTTTCAGTCTTTGAAAAGACTTATGTCGGGGTTAGAAAAGCAACGAAGTAGCTTCTCTGATTCAAAGAGACAATGATTAAAGAAATAAGAGCGAAGGTAGCTTTAACATAAAAAAATATTTATTAATCGGAGGGTTTTGTTATGAAAAAGGAAAAAGATTTAGTAGTAGTAGGTGCAGGATTTACAAATTTAGCTGAGTTTAATATGGCATCAGCCATGAATGAGGAACTCGATGGCTTAGATGGTGGTTTTGAGAGAATCAAGATTCCAAGCGCAGGTAGTACCGTTTTTGAAGTGCCGGGTGAAGATCCAAATGAACCTGACGCAGTGAAAGAGTTTAGTGCGGTGATTCTTTATCACCACCCAATCCATGCGTATTACAAGAGTAAGTACACAGGTGGCAATCAGCCTCCTGATTGCGGAAGCTTTGACGGTTTGACAGGTGAAGGAACGCCCGGAGGTAACTGCTCCAAGTGCCCGTTTAATCAATTCGGTAGCGGCGAGAATGGATCAAAGGCTTGCAAGAATAGACGCAGGATTTATGTTCTAAGAGAAGGCGAGATTTTTCCGTTGCTTTTATCACTCCCAACGGGGTCGCTCAAAGAGTTTACAAAACACATCAAACGTCTTTTGTCTAAGGGCAAGAAGTCAAATTCTGTGGTTACAAAGTTTTCACTCAAAAAAGCAGTCAACACCGGAGGTATTGCTTACTCACAAGCGCAGTTTGCTGTTGATAGAGTTCTTACACCAGAAGAGTTTGCCTTGGTCAGTAAGATGTCAGATCAGGTCAAGGCGTATAGCAAGCAAATAGGGTTTGATTTGGATAACTCACTCGCTGCGGAAGAAGAATCACCGTTTGTTGATGCTGAGACTGGCGAGATCATTGAGCCACTTAAATAAGCTGAGTCTTTTGGTTGGGAGTGGGCAAGTTCCGCTCCCTATCCCAAAGACAGATTGGAGAAAAAGATGGAATATAAATGTGTAACAAATTTAGAAGAATTAAAAGCATATATTGCTGATAAAAAGATTGTAGCGTTTGACATTGAAACCGCGCCTGACGAGAAGTACAGAGATGAGAAGTTTGCAGCACTTAGCCCTCATAAATCAGATGTAACTGGAGTTTCGTTTTCAGTGGAAGTGGGTACAGGAGTATATGTGCCGCTTAACCATAAAGTTGGAAACAACCTAAAAGACACTGAATTGTTTTGGAATTACCTCAAGGAACTTTTAACGGATAAAGCCGTAATAAAAATAGCGCATAACCTTGCATTTGAAGCTGCGTTTATTTACAAGCATGGTATTGTGATCCTCTCGCCGGTGTATGACACTATAGCCGCTTCGCAGTTAACACTTAAATCAAATACTGTCTTTCGGGATCTACATGACAGTGGATTAAAGACACTTGTGCCAGAACTATATAATGTTCAAATGCCAAAGTTCGAAGAGGTCATGCAGGGACGCCACTTTGATGAGCTTTCCCCTCAAGATGATGAGGCCATTAACTATGCCTGTGCTGATAGCGATTTTACGCTGCAACTTTTTAGAACATTTAATGACTGGTTTGACCGCTTCCTTCCAAGACATCGATTTATTTGTGAGGAGATTGAATCACCAACTGCAGTGTATGTTGGGATCATGAAATATAACGGGTTATTGGTGGACAAGGAACTTATGCTTTCCAAGCAGAAAGAAGCCGAGGATAAACTCGCTGAAATAAAAACAGAGATTGCGCTGATTATCGGTAATATTGATATCGGGGCCAATGCATCAACCTCAGCCTTTAAGAAACATTTGTATAAGGATTTGGGTCTGCCAGTATTAAAAGTTACAGCAAAAAACAATGAAGCGGCTGACGATGAAGCGTTGATTTTACTTGCTGATTGGTGCGGGGAAAACAGAAAAGACTTAGTACCATTATTCCAACTTGTTCAGGAATACCGAAAGTGGGGAAAGCTCAAGTCAACATATATCGATGGATACCTTGGATTTGTAAACTCAGCTACAAACCGGATACATGCTGATCTTTTTCCGCTTGGAACAGAAACGGGTAGGTTTTCATCAAGGAATCCCAATCTTCAAAACATGCCTAGAATTGATGGGGACATTGCGGGAATTAGAAATTTCTTTATTGCCCCTGAGGGTAAAGTGCTATTGTCGTTAGACTTATCACAAATCGAGCTTCGTGTGGGCGCATTATTTTGTAGAGACGAAAGAATGCTTTATACATACAAGAACAACGGTGACATCCATGCTCAAACGACCAGTGTCATTTATAGAATTCCGCTCGAGGTATCGGCAGATAAAGGCGCCAAGTATTACAAGGAGCGACGCTCTATTGCAAAGAACTGTAATTTTGGGGTGTTCTATGGTCTGTTTCCAAAAGGGCTACAAAACAACTTGAGATTTAAGGCGGGACTCAATATTTCGCTTAACGAATGTAAAGTGATAATTTCGAATCTGAAAGACGGGTATCCAAGATTGGCGCAGTGGCAAGAGGTTGTTGTGAAAAAAGCAATCATAAGGAAATACTCTGAAACATTTCTGGGCAGGCGCAGGTATCTCCCAAACATCGACTCGGACGACTGGGGTAAGAGGAGCTTTGAACAGAGGTGTGCGCTAAACACTCCAATTCAAGGAACTGCCGCAGATATTCTAAAGCTTTCAATGGTTAGGATAATTGAGGGCTTGGTAGAGAGACCTTGGTTAATGCCACTGCTGCAGATTCATGATGAACTTGTGTTTGAATTACCGAAAGACAGGGTTTTGGAAGCCTCCCAGTTTATAAAGGAGTGCATGGAGCAAAAGCCTTTTGAGGAGTTTGATGTTCCAATCATAGCTGAAGCGGCTGTGGGTATGAGGTTTGGAGAGATGGAGGATCTGAAATGAGTGAAGCAATGAGGTTTATTTCAAGGATTAAGAAACACAAGGATGATCTTCCAAAACAAACGATCAAGACAATCAGGGGACAGGCCCTTGCAGGTGATGTTTTAGGTGCAAAGAAGGGCTTAGAGAGATTATTAAACGAGAGGATGAAATGTGATGAGTGTAAGTAAATATAACGAAAAAGGTTATCCCGACCCAACAGCGTACGAGGCAATTTGTAATATTGAGCGAGAGGAGAAATTAAAAGGCTTTCGGCCGATAGTATTTGTATGTTCTCCCTTTAAGGGTGACCTAGAAAAAAATACGCGTAGGGCAAGACGGTATTCAAGGTTCGTGGTGACTAGTGGCGGGATTCCATTTGCACCGCACCTTCTGTTTCCTCAGTTCATGGACGAAGAAGACAGTGTCCAAAGGGAACTTGGAATTTTCTTTGGCACTGTGTTTTTGAGGAAGTGTCAAGAACTCTGGGTGTTTGGTGACAAAATCACAAGTGGAATGCAGATTGAAATAGATAAGGCAAAGACACGAAACATTTTGATTCGATATTTCAATGAGCGCTGCGAGGAGGTGCAGGACAAATGAGTTACACTTTCCCAAAGGAACTGGCGGAATTGAAACAATGGGTGTGTTGGCGCTTGGAGCCTGCAAAGGATGAAGGTAAACCAAAAAAAATCCCGTATGATGCAGCAACAGGTTATAAAGCATCGTCAACAAACCCAAAGACATGGCATACCTTAAGAGAAGTTGAAGCGGCTATGAAAAAATATATGTATACGGGCATCGGTTTTGTTTTCACAAAAGAATCGGGTTTTGTCGGAGTGGACATTGATCATTGCAGAGATACCAGCACTGGTGGATTAAACGAAATCGCTGAGGCGATAGTTTCAAAATGTCAAACATATGTTGAGATCAGTCCGTCCGGCGAAGGTCTGCATTTATTTTTCAAGGGAGTTATGCCTGAGGGCGGGAACAAAAACACTCCAAACGGTGTGGAGATGTACTCAACCGGTCGGTACTTTACTATGACTGGGAAGCGGCTTGAGGGAAGTTGCGATGAAGTTGCAACCGATGACGGGGAGCTTGAGTGGATTCATAAAACATACATTCAACAAAGCAAAACCAATAAGTCGACCAAACGAAAAAAGCGAAGCGGCTCAAGGGCAGTTGCATTGTCAGACGAAGAGGTTATTGAAAAAGCAACGTCTACCGATAATGGAGCATTGTTCAATTCGCTTTGGGAGGGTAACTGGAAGGAAACGCATCAAAGTCAATCTGAAGCGGATATGGCACTTTGCTGCAAACTCGCATTTTGGACAGGCAAGAACAAAGAACAAATGGACAGGCTCTTTCGGCAGAGCAAGTTATTTCGTGAGAAATGGGATGAAAAGCACCATGCGAGTGGCGCAACCTATGGCGAGGAAACCTTGGATAAAGCGATCGAGCTTGTTACGCAAACTTACAGTTCCAACGGTGATATGCCAGTTTTTGAATATGAGGGTAGGTATTTTCGAAGCAAAGGAAACGGTATTTATCCTCTTACAAATTTTGTGATGGAGCCAATTGAGATGATTGTGTCAGAAGACGAAACTCAAATATCAGCAGATCTCGTTACGATCAGCGGTGAAGTTTTTCGTCAGACATTTTTGACTACAGATTTTTCTAACCTTCAGAGGTTTAAAAATATCCTAAACAAACGTACTCTTGGGCTCAGTTATACAGGTTCAGAAGCAGATCTCGAATTATTAAAAGGGCTCATATCAGGGCTTTCTTGGGAGAGAAAGACCGGGGTCAAGGCACTTGGGCTCTACCGCCACGGAGGGCGATGGGTATATGTTTCAACGGACGGCGCCATTGAAGCCGGCGGAGTCATGGTTGGTGATATTGTTCAATTGGAGAAGCATAAAAACATTGCAAGTGGGATCTTGGCTACGGACATTATCAAGGCAAAAGATCTTCTCGTTCTTGGCCCACTTCTACTTGGATACAATGAGTCATTAAAGACTGTTGGAGTATTGGCTTGGTGTGCTAGTTGCTTTTTGAAAGAACACCTTAAGCACTCTAAAATTAAATTTCCTCACTTGCTTTTAATCGGTGAAGCCGGGAGTGGTAAAAGTAATACATTGGAGCGAGTAATCTTGCCAATATTTTCTAGGTTAAAAGTTGCTGCAGCAAACCAAGTTACAGCATTTACGCTTATGAAAGACTCGTCCTCGTCTAACGTAATTCCGCAGCCGTTGGATGAGTTCAAGCCGTCGAAAATCGATAGGAATAAGCTCGCAGTGCTTTATAACCATATGCGAGATAGTTACGATGGCCATGAGGGAGTTCGTGGAAGAGCAGATCAAACGTCAGTGACGTATGAACTTTGTGCGCCGCTTGTAATTGCCGGGGAAGAATCTCCTGATGAGCCTGCAATTCGGGAGCGAAGTATTGAGCTGTTATTTTCTAAAAAAGACTTAAAAATTGCGGAACATAAAAAGAATTTCAAACGGTTAATGTCAATGTCAGATGAACTTGAAAACTTGGGGAGGGGCCTTCTGGATGTGGCACTTAGAACCGACATAGCTGAAGTGAATGCTTGGCACCGTGAAAGCCTTGAAGCCTTTGATAAAGAATTGCCATCTCGAATTGTCAGTAATCTTGCATGCTGTGTTGTTGGGCTAAAACTTCTGGAGCGGCTTAGTAAACAGAATGCACTGCTTTGGGAGCAGGTTTTTAATATTCCTCTGAATGAGTGTATTCAAAGCTTAGCACTTGGTGCAAAGGAGTATCTGCTTGACGGCAACACCTCAAACAAAGGAATTATTGAGCAAAGCCTTGAGGTGATGGCAAGGATGGGACTACAAAACGAGGTCGAGTGGATTTTGATCGAGAAAGAAACGCAGCTTGCTATTCGGTTAATTGAGGTCTATGACAAGTTCACAAAGTATCGAAGGGAGTTTGCAACCGGTGGTGAGTGTCTCGAATTATCACAATTCAAAAAGCAATTAAAAAACTCGGATCTGTTTATTGACAATAAAACAGTGCGTTTCCAAAATGATACGCACAAGGCGTATGTGCTTGATTTTAGGCTTCTTAAGGAGCGTTGCGATGTTGAAGGTTTCATAAACACAGGAGTAAAACCGCTTAAATAAAATGTTACCTTGTTACTATGTTACTTCATATTCTATATCTACACGAAAAAGTTGTTTTTTTTATTTTTATATACACGTGCGTGTGCGCGCGTATAAACGAAGACCTATAAAAAGTTCAGGTAACATGGTAACTAGGTAACAAACGAGGGAAAGAGCATGGCTGAAAAAGAGATAGTAAGTGCAATTTTAAAGTATTTAAAGACTGTGCCGGATTGCTTTGCATGGAAGACGCATGGCGGATTATATGGCACAGCTGGTATCCCGGATATCATCGCCTGTATAGGAGGGAGGTTTGTCGCATTTGAGGTGAAGACGAAACTCGGGAAACTGACAAAGTTACAAGAAATCACAATTCAAAGAATCAATGAAGCTAAGGGCAAAGCCTACAAAGTTACAAGTGTAAGTGAAGTTAAAAAAATACTTGAAAACTTGGAGGGAAACCCAAATGAATAAAATTGAATGCGCTTTCAGAACTAAAGACTATGGATGCAAAAAATTAACTGTTACGTATTGCATGGGTGCTGCTTGCCCTTTTGCACAGACCACAGTAAAGACAAGAGTTTCATTTAAAAAAGCGAGCGTAATATTAGTGAGTCTGGGTAAAGATGAACAACAGTATATTGCGGATAAGTATTTCTTTGGTAAGATGCCTTGGCAAAAAGGTGGTGCTTCAAATGACCGCTAAAGAATACTTGGGACTAGCATATCGCATTGATCAGCGAATCAATAGCAAGCTTGAGCAAATTACGTCGCTTCGAGAATTGGCACTTAAAGCAACATCAACCCTGACAGACATGCCGCATAGTCCAACCAAGAATACTAGTAAAATGGCAAATATTATTTGCAAGATGGTCGATTTGGAGGATGAAATCAACAAGGACATTGACATGCTGGTAGATCTAAAGTGTGAGATAGTATCGCTTATAAAAAAGATTCACAACACAGAATACCAAACGCTGCTTGAACTGAGATACCTCTGCTTTAAGACATGGGAGCAGATTGCGGTTGACATGGGTTATAGCTCCCAGCATATTTTCCGATTACATGATAAGGCTCTGAAAGTTGTGAAAATTTAAAAAGATGAGAGTAAATGTGATAGAAGGAGAGTTACATCTTATGTTTTAATTAGACTGAAGAAAGCATAGAAAGCCTTTGCGGGAAATAACCCGTAGGGGCTTTTTGATAAAAAATTGAGATATTTTGAAGTTGAGCTATAAACATGGTATTCTTATTTTGTTGGGAGGATGTAAAATGGATTATATGGATAAGGATGAAATGTTCGAATTTGAAAAATATATTTGTTCTGAAAAACCTATTACTTGGATAAGTACAGCAATGGGTCTTTTTTATTCAGCAGAAGTTTTGTACGAATTTGAATCTAAGAAATCGGCAGATATTTTTGAAAAAACTGGTGAATTACAAACTCTGTTCTCAAATGAAATTGTTAAGTATAATCATTTTAATTTTAGAGTTCAACGTATGCTTTGGGCATATGGGTTTGAAAACATTTTCAAGGTATTGATTATTGATTTGGAAAAGCAACATCATGAAAATAGTACGGAATTATATAAAATTATTAAATCGCATAGTTTTAACTATCTAGTACCAAAGGCAAATGTTACTCTTACCGATGATGAAACGTTTTATCTAAACATCTTAGAAAAATGCGCTGTTTGGGCGGGAAGATATCCTTTGCCAATCAAAGCGAACCAAATGTATCAACAACGAGCCGGAATGAGTTCCCACGAAGAGCTAAACGAGCGTGCTAAAAAAACAAGGGAGGACTTTGTAGCAGGCAAGATCCCAAGAATAGAAACGGAGTCAGATATCTTTCATTCGGGGATTGGAGACAAAGAAATAAAAATATACAAGGATCTGAAGACACGTTTAATTCAGTTGTTAAGGGAAAAAACATTATTAGAATGAAGTTGGTTTTGAAAAGATGAGAGTAAATGTGATAGAAAGAGAGTTAGCTGTTGTGATTTAATTAGTATGGACAAAGATAGAAAGCCTTCACAGGTAAAACCTGTGAGGGCTTTTGCTTTTGCAAGTGAGGTGGAGCATATGCCAAGAAAACCAAAGCGTCCGTGTTCCTACAGGGGTTGTCCTAACCTTACTGACAACTACTACTGTGATGAGCACAAGAAACTGATGGACGCACAGTACGACAAATACGAGCGCTCGCCTGAGCATGGCAAACGCTACGGTAGGGCGTGGAAGCGAATCAGAGACAGACACATCAAAGAACATCCGCTTTGCGAGCAGTGCAAAGAGCAAGGAAAGATGGTGCCAGCAAATGAAGTGCATCACATATTACCTCTTTCAAAGGGAGGCACCCATGCAAGTGAGAACTTGATGAGTCTTTGCACCAGTTGCCATAGCAGTATCACTGCTCGAGATGGTGACCGATGGTCAAAAAAATTGTAATTGAAACGGAAATGAGGTCAGGGAACAATTTGTACCCTAACATCAAGCACGGTGGGGGGAGGTCAAATCTCTGTGTGTTTTAAAGAGAACACCGGGGGCGGAGCCTCGCGCGAAAATTCGCGAAATCAAATGGGGGTATAGGGAAAAAATGCAAAGGGGAGATGAAAAATGGCAGGAAATCAGAATAGTGGTGGCAGAAGAGTGAACTCTGGACGAAAGAAGAAGCCACTTTCAGAAAAAATATTAGAAGGTAATCCCGGCAAAAGAAAGCTTAAAGTTATGGAATTCATGGATGCTCCAGAGCTTGAAGGTGTAACAATGCCCGCGCCAAGAGAATATCTCGCAGCTATACAAAAAGACGGCAAGGGAATATTGGCTGTTGATATTTATGAGAAGACATGGAAATGGCTTAGTGAGCGGGGTTGTGCTCATTTGGTTTTGCCACAGTTGATTGAGCAGTACGCAATGAGCGTATCAAGATGGATTCAATGTGAAGAGTGCGTTACTGAATTTGGGTTTTTGGCAAAGCACCCCACAACAGGCAATGCAATTCAGTCGCCGTATTTGAGTGCAAGCCATAACTTTAACAAACAAGCAAATTACATATGGACTCAGATTTATCAAGTGGTCAGAGAGAACTGCGCGTCTGATTATAAAAGCGGCACACCGCACGATGACATGATGGAGCACTTGCTAACTGCAAGACGCGGAACATAAATAGAAACGGAGATGTTTAAATGTTAATTGAAAAAATAAGTGTAAGTAAACTAAAGGCTGCAACCTATAATCCTCGTAAGGATTTAAAGCCGGGAGACGTTGAGTATGAAAAACTAAAGCGAAGCATTGAAGAGTTTGGATATGTTGAGCCAGTTATTTGGAACAAGACCACTGAAAATGTTGTGGGCGGTCACCAGCGCCTAAAGGTTTTGATGGAAAGCGGAGAAACAGAGATTGATTGCGTAGTAGTGGAGCTGGACAAGGAAAGAGAAAAGGCTCTCAATGTGGCGCTTAACAAAGTGTCGGGTGCATGGGATAACGATAAGTTGATGTCCTTGATTACAGACCTAAATGCAATTTCATTTGATGTATCACTCACTGGCTTTGACGCAGCCGAGATTGACGCTCTCTTTAAAGATAGCCTGAAAAATGGACTTAAGGAAGACGACTTTGACGTGGAGGGCGAGCTTCAAAAACCCGCCATCTCAAAGCAAGGCGATGTTTGGTTGCTTGGTGAACACCGACTTGTATGTGGCGACAGCACAAAACCTGAAACATTTAATGTATTAATGGATGGCAAAAAAGCAAACCTAGTTGTTACCGATCCTCCGTATAATGTGAACTATAAGGCCGATGCCGGAACAATTCAAAACGATAACATGAAAGATGAAGCGTTCTACGATTTTTTGTTTGCAGCGTTTTGTAATACAGCAAACGCAATGGAGTCGGATGCAAGTATCTATATGTTCCATGCAGACACCGAAGGCCTGAACTTTAGAAAAGCGTTTTCTGCAGCCGGGTTTTATCTCTCGGGCACTTGCATTTGGAAGAAGCAGAGTCTGGTTCTGGGTAGAAGTCCATATCAGTGGCAGCATGAACCGGTGCTTTTTGGTTGGAAAGTTAAGGGTAAACACAATTGGTACACAGATAGAAAGCAGACTACCATCTGGGAGTTTGATCGGCCCGGCAAAAATGCAGTGCATCCTACAATGAAACCAATTAACTTGGTCGCCTACCCAATTATGAATTCAAGTATGAGCAATTGTATTGTACTTGACCCCTTTGCAGGAAGCGGCTCGACACTGATTGCCTGTGATCAAACAGATAGGATTTGCTACTCGATTGAACTTGATGAAAAATACTGTGATGTAATTGTGAAACGCTACATTGAACAGGTTGGCACAAGTGAACGAGTGTTTCTTGAGAGGGATGGTACCAAAACAATGTATGACGAGGTCGCTGACGCGCTGAACGGTGAGCAACCTAATACATTGGCCGATAATTAAGAATGACTTGCTTTTATTAACTGTTTGAGTGATATATGTACCTACCAAAAAAAGAAAGGTAGGTGAATTGTTATGGACAAAGGTACAAAAAACAGGATTGAAGAGATTGTAATTGACCGAGTCAATCATCACAGTCTAAAGAATTCGTCGAGAACAAGCTCGAAAGTCAATGAACTGTTTGATTGCATTGAAAAACTTCGAGAAACGCTCACACCCGAGCAAGAGCTGCTTTATCACAAGTGTGAAAACGCACTGATGGAGGCAAATGCAAATGCACTACAGCATTATTATCGTGCAGGATTCTTTGACGCAGTAAGATTTTTTAAGGATTGGGGTGGTGAAGTTGACTAGATTTTGGCAAGCAGTAGTTGGAGCAGATAGAAAATGGGTTATCGGAATCATTTCTGAAATCACAAACTCACAAGTGAAGTACTCTGGGGTGCCAACATTTAAGTACGAAGCAGGAGGCTGGTGCATTGACAAAGAGAATGGTCTTTTTTCACCCAGTTTTAATGCGGAAAATGCACTGGAAATTAAGGAAGTATTAACAGCGCTTGAGAATGCCGGACTACAAACTGAAGGAGATCTGGTAATTGGGCTGTCAAGCGAGGGTGTGGATGAGGAATACGAGAAGAAACTTAACTCGCTAATTGAAAAGCGGTCAGCAATGATTTCAAAATCATTCGATCATCCCATTGATTCACTTAACATTTCGACTCAAAACGGTGAATGTGTTTTCAAAATGTTTAACGCAACGCTCGAATATGAAAAGGTTCACGCGTATTCGGTGTTTGTTGAAAAACTTGACGCATTGGCGAGAAAGCTTAAGTACTGCTCAGTAAAAGAGAAGCAAGTTGAAAACGAAAAGTATGCATTTAGATGTTTTCTGCTTAGACTTGGGTTTATCGGTGATGAATATAAGGGCCCAAGGAAAGTGCTCTTGAAAAACCTTGAAGGCAACTCATCATTTAAGTCATTGGAGGCGAGGGAATGATTTCTAAATCGACACTGGAGCAGTTAAGGAAGATGTATCCGATTGGCGCACGGGTTGTGCTTTTAAAGATGAATGACCCATATTCAAAATTAAAGCCTGGTGATATGGGAACGGTTGCTTGTATTGATGACATCGGCACAATTTTTGTGAACTGGGACACAGGCTCTGGCCTTGGTATTGTTTATGGTGAGGATTCCTGCAAACTACTATAAAATACACACATTTTGCCTTTAAAATTTGTGTACTTTTTTGGTTGAATTAGCTTGATATAAAACCCCTTTAGAGTGATATATGTACATAAGAAAAAACACACTTTTGAGAGGGGTAAAGAAAATGTTAAAAGCAAAGTTTGGAATCGAGATTGAACTAACAGGCATTACAAGAACGGCAGCGGCTAAAGCAGCGGCGGATTACTTAGGTGGGACTTACACAAAAGAAGGTGACTTCTACGACACGCACAAGGTTACAGCAAGGGACGGACGCATTTGGAAGGTTATGAGCGACGCAAGCATTCGCACTCAAAAGAAGGCGGGCGGTCAAACGACTAGCGCAGACAAAAACTACAGCGTTGAACTGGTTAGCCCAATTTTAACCTACCAAGAGGACATTGACACCATTCAAGAGTTGGTCAGGGTTTTAAGAAAAGCGGGAGGATTCACAAACGCCACCTGCGGAATTCACATTCACCTTGACGGAGCCAACCACACACCAAAAAGCATAAGAAACTTCATCAACATCATCGCAAGCAAGAACGACCTTTTCTACAAAGCGCTCGGGATTGAAACCGAGAGGATGCGCTTTTGCAAGAAGATGGACAGCGCCTTGGTTGAAAGAATTAACCGCAAAAAGCCAAAGACAATGACAGCGATTGAGAAGCTTTGGTACGAAGGTTACCCTGACAACGACAGACGCCACTACCACAGTAGCCGATACCATTTCCTAAACCTGCACTCCTTTTTTACAGGACACCACACAGTTGAACTTAGAGGTTTTAACAGCGAACTTCACGCGGGCAAGATTCGAAGCTACATAGTTTTAGCCCTTGCCTTAAACAACCAAGCCTTAACTCAGAGGGGAGCAAGCTCGAAGAAAAACCAGACCGACAATGAAAAATTCGCAATGAGAACCTACCTCAACAGAATCGGCCTTATTGGCGAGGATTTCAAGAACTGCAGAGAGCACCTTTGCAAGAATCTAGGTGGCTCAGCGGCATGGCGATTTCGAACAGCGGCTTGACTGACTTAGCTGGCGACAGGGGGCGACACTTGCCCCTTTGCGCCACTTAAAAAGGTAAAGGGAGTAAACACCCGAGTTCAAACAAAGCCCAAACGTGGGGGAAGGAAAAGAGATATGAAGAAAACATTATACATTGCGTACGGTTCAAACTTAAATTTAGAGCAGATGGCTCACCGCTGTCCAACAGCGAAGGTTGTAGGCAAGTCAAAGCTTTCTGGATACGAGTTATTGTTTAGAGGTGGATATGGTGGAGCGGTTGCAACGGTTGAAAAAGCAAAAGGTACAGCGGTGCCAGTTTTGGTTTGGCAGTTACAACCATCTGACGAGGTGGCACTGGATAGGTACGAAGGATTCCCGTCATTTTATAGAAAAGAAACGGCCAAGGTTCGGCTAGGAAAGGACTGGACGGAAGTCATGGTATACATCATGAACGACGGTAGAGCGCTTGGAGCACCGAGTCGATATTACTTTGAGGTAATAAAGCAGGGTTATGAATCGGCAGGCTTTGATACTGAGATTTTGAATAAGGCAGTCAAACAGAGCAGCGAAGGAGGAAGATAAAATGAGTGAAAAGGTAATGGAGCAGATTTTGGCAATCAGGGACAGCGGGGTTTGCAATATGTTTGATACAACCTATGTTCAGCAAGAAGCTAACCGACTTGAGTTTTTTGAACTTGTGCTTTTCATTGAGGATCACAAAGGCGAATATGTACACTTCATAATGACTGGTGAGCGATAGTATTTAAAAAGAAGAAAACAATTATTGAAGAGGGAACTCCAACCGGGGTTCTTTTTTTGTTGTTTCGTTTCGAAAAGGAGGTGGCAATTATCCGAAAACTTAAAAAATACAATCAGACAGAGTTTGCTGCAATTGATTCAGTTTACAACAAAGGCTTTGCGGATAGTGCCGTCAACTTTATAAATTGCCTTAACCACACCAAAGGCGAATGGTTCGGACAGCCTTTTGACTTAATCGACTGGCAAGAGCAAATCATACGCGATGTCTTTGGAACGATAAAACCTAATGGTTTTAGGCAATTCAATACTGCCTATGTAGAGATCCCGAAAAAACAAGGCAAGTCGGAGCTCGCTGCTGCAGTTGCGTTATTGCTAACATGTGGTGACCACGAATATGGTGCAGAGGTTTATGGCTGCGCATCTGATCGACAGCAGGCTTCCATTGTATTTGATGTGGCGGTCCAAATGGTTGAGCAATGCCCAAACCTAAAAAAAAGAATTAAGCCGATACTATCTCAAAAAAGACTTATTTATAAACCGCTCAACAGTTTTTATCAGGTTTTATCTGCCGAAGCTTATACCAAACACGGACTCAATGTTCATGGTGTAGTGTTTGACGAACTTCATAGCCAGCCTAACAGAAATTTATTTGATGTCATGACGCATGGTTCAGGCGATGCCAGAAAGCAACCGCTGTATTTCTTAATCACTACCGCCGGAACTGATCGGCATTCGATATGTTGGGAGGTTCATCAAAAGGCAGAAGATATTCTTAAAGGCAGAAAGAATGATCCTACATTTTATCCAGTTATTTATGGCGCTGCTGATGAAGCAGACTGGATGGATGAGAAGATTTGGAGGCAAGTGAATCCATCGGTCGGAATAACGGTCGACATTGAAAAAATCAGAACTGCATGTGAGAATGCCAGACAAAACCCAGCCGAAGAAAACTTGTTTCGTCAACTTAGATTGAATCAGTGGGTGAAACAGTCAGTTCGATGGATGCCAATGGAGAAGTGGGATAAATGTGATTTTCCTGTGTTCCCAGAAAATCTACTTGGAAGAGAGTGTTACGGTGGGCTTGACCTTTCAAGCACGACAGACATTACAGCATTTGTGTTAGTGTTTCCGCCGGAAGATGCAGACGATAAATACACGATACTTCCTTACTTTTGGATCCCAGAGGACAACATTTTACAGAGAGTCAGGAGAGATCATGCGCCGTATGATGTGTGGGAAAAGCAAGGACATCTAAAAACAACAGAGGGGAATGTGGTCCACTATGGATTCATTGAAAGTTTCATTGAGGATCTTGGCACGAAGTACAATATTCGAGAAATTGCTTTTGACCGTTGGGGCGCGATTCAAATGGTTCAAAATCTCGAGGGGTTAGGGTTTACGGTTGTTCCTTTTGGTCAAGGGTTCAAGGATATGTCACCACCGACAAAGGAACTGATGAAGTTGACACTAGAAGAGAAAATCGCCCACGCAGGACAGCCTGTTCTTCGTTGGATGATGGACAACATTTTTGTAAGGACTGATCCTGCAGGGAACATCAAGCCGGACAAAGAAAAAAGCACTGAGAAGATTGACGGTGCGGTTGCAACAATAATGGCGCTTGATAGATCATTAAGACATCAGGATGACGCGGGTTCGGTTTACAATGAAAGGGGAATCATTATTCTATGAAATTCTACATTTAAGTGTTGTTAAAACAAACTCGAGTTGCTTGATGATGTTTCTTGCATTTGTTATTGTTTCTTTGGTGATGAAAATGGAATTATCTAAAGAAGAAGCGGTTGAAATGCTTATAAAGTGGATGGGAAACAAATATTTTTTTGAGTATGCTTATCAAAAAAGCAACGAATTCAGAATTTATTTTGGTTCGTTAACTGATTTTGAAAAGCACAAGATTAGAAAGAGTCACAATGGAGAGTCGGCACAGTACTCAAATGTTTTACAGATTCAAGAGGTGGTGGAATCACCATTGTTTGACGTGATATTTAAAAAAATTAATAAAAATATTTAATGCCTCGGCGTGCATAACGAATCATAACGAATAGCATGTTGACAAACATAAAATAAAGCAGTATAATCTTTTTGTAGCGTAACAAGTGTAACGAAGCGTTACGCAAAATACAAAAGGAGGAATAGTAATGAATGTTTTTCAGATTAAAACAAAACCACACAACATTGAAAGAGGACGTCAATTTATTGAAGAAAATTTTATTTGCATCGGATGGCCTGGTATAGGAAGTCTTGATCATCTTTCTAAAGATGAGATTCGAGGACTTCTTGAAAAAAAATATCGATACACTGGTCACAGTCTAGGAAACAATCTTGGCCAGGTAAATAGTTTTGTTAATACTATGAAAATTGGAGATGTCGTAATTATTACTGAGAAGAGTTGGGCGCACATTGGCATTGTTGGTAATTATGAATACTATCCTCAATACGATAGTGACAAAGATGGAATGTGCCACAAGCGAAGTGTGAATTGGATTAGCAGAGTATTAATAGTCGAATTAAATAGTAGCATTCAGAAATTATTAAGCAACAGAAACACAATTTGTCTGTATCCAGAAACGTTTGAAGATTCTGGATTAGAAAAATATTTGTTTAATAATGTAACTGAAGGTCACAAACAAAAAAACAAATTTGAAGAAATGTATGAAACTGCTTTAAAAATTATCGAATCTGAATTGACTTCATCAGATATTGATAGAAGATTCAATGCAGCTGTAGAAATTCTTCGTTTGAAGAATATCAGTAATTTTAATTGAAAGGGGTTTTATCAATGACTAAAGAGCAAGAAATTATGGATTATTTACACGAAAAAGTCTTTGATCCCGTTTTAGACTCCAAGATAGCATCTTCTAATTTGAAAAGTGGTATTAACTTAACCATTATGAGAATGAATAAGCTGCGTGCTGAAAAGATGGTACAATACTTTTGGTCAGCAGTTATAGGAACAGAAAGAAGTATTGGATTTGCAAAGTCGATGAAAGATGAGGGCTTTGTTAGATTCGAGGAAACAATAGAAGAGTTTAGAGTTAAATTCAATGATGCTTGGCTTATAAAATAAAAAAGTAAAATTATTAAGAAACACTCTGGAAACGGGGTGTTTTTTATTGCTCAAATTAAGGAGGACGAGAAATGCGACTACCAATTATCAGTAAACTATTTCAATCAAGAGCCAGTCCGCAGAATGTGTTTTGGTCAAACGCGTACCAGTTTTTCTTTGGCAGCACCTCAAGCGGTAAGACGGTCAATGAGCGAACGGCAATGCAGACCTCGGCAGTGTATGCCTGCGTGAGGATACTGGCAGAAACGATTGCGAGTCTTCCACTTCACACTTACCAGCACACCGACAGAGGAAAAGAAAAGGCTGTTGACCACCCGTTATATTTTCTGCTTTATGCAGAACCAAACTCCGAGATGACTTCTTTCGTGTTTAGAGAAACACTGATGAGTCATCTTTTATTATGGGGTAATGCTTATGCACAGATTATTAGAGACGGAAACGGTAGAGTTCTGGGACTTTATCCACTGCTGCCGGATAAGATGAGCGTTGATAGGAACGCAAACGGTACAATTTATTACATTTATCAAACGGACTCAGGCGAAGTATTGCTACCCAAAGAGTCCGTTTTGCATATTCCGGGGCTTGGTTTTGACGGTCTTATTGGCTACTCTCCTATTGCTATGGCTAAAAACGCAATCGGAATGGCAATTGCAACTGAGGAATATGGAGCCAAGTTCTTTGCAAACGGGGCAAACCCCGGCGGAGTGCTTGAGCATCCAGGAGTAATTAAAGATCCCAAAAAGGTGCGAGAGAGCTGGAACTCAGTGTATGAAGGCAGCGGGAATGCACATCGAATTGCTGTGCTTGAAGAGGGGATGAAATTTACTCCTATAGGAATACCGCCAGAGCAGGCACAGTTCCTAGAAACAAGGAAGTTTCAGACCGAGGAGATCTGTAGAATATTTCGAGTACCACCGCATTTGGTTGCAGATTTGGACAAAGCAACCTTTAGCAATATTGAACATCAGTCAATGAGCTTTATTGATAACACGATTGTGCCTTGGGTTACACGAATTGAACAATCAATTCAAAAATCACTACTTACAGCTTCCGAGAAAAGCAGTTATTTCATCAAGTTCAATATTACAGCAAGGCTTAGAGGTGATGCCAACTCAAGGGCGTCATTTTATCAAACCATGCGCCAAAACGGAATCATGTCAGCAAATGACGTGCGGGCGTTGGAGGAAATGAACTTAATCCCTGAGGAACTTGGTGGCAATAAGTACTTTGTAAACGGTGCGATGGTGGACATGGCGCAGGCTGGTAGTTGGGCAAATTCATCTGGAGATAACGGAGTAAGTAATTTTGGGAAGGAGGAGATCAAGTGAAGAAATTTTGGAACTGGGTAAGGAACGAGGACAACTCAAGAACGCTCTTTCTCGATGGAGTAATCGCCGAGGAGAGTTGGTTTGGGGATGAGGTAACAC
>Ga0194063_10000548_pt1 | contig 27036 bp, 21 predicted proteins | sample SepL3720m_MetaG_FD_155459 | JGI IMG/M metagenome (GOLD analysis project Ga0194063, IMG submission 155459) | Anoxic zone freshwater microbial communities from boreal shield lake in IISD Experimental Lakes Area, Ontario, Canada - Sep2016-L373-20m | ecosystem: Environmental > Aquatic > Freshwater...
CTCTTTATTTTATCTGGAATCTCTTCGAGATCCTTTTCGTTTTCAGCTGGTATGATTATCGTCTTAATGCCTGCGCGGTGTGCTGCGAGGACTTTTTCCTTGAGGCCACCGATTGGCAAGACTCGACCGCGAAGCGTGATTTCGCCTGTCATCGCAACATCTCGACGCACGGGGCGGCCTGATAATGCAGAAATTATTGCTGTCGCTAAAGTAATCCCTGCGGACGGGCCGTCTTTAGGGGTCGCGCCTTCGGGAACGTGTACGTGTATGTCGGTGTTTTCAGCAAAGTCTGCATCAATTCCCAATTCCGCTACCCGCGAACGCACATAGCTCACCGCGGCCTTTGCGGACTCCTGCATTACATCGCCAAGTTGCCCAGTGAGTTCAAGTTTGCCCTTGCCCTTCATTACGTTAACTTCTATTGATAAAGTATCGCCGCCAAACGCTGTCCACGCAAGGCCTGTGGCGATTCCGATCTGATTAACTTCGTTTGCCTTATCATAAGAAAACTTCGCGCCGCCTAAAAACTCTAAGACCGCTGCTGCATTTACCGTTACTGTTTTCTTTTTTCCTTCAACAATTATCCTTGCGACTTTTCTGCAGATTTTCGAGATTTGGCGCTCCAGGCTTCGCACGCCTGCCTCGCGTGTGTAGAAATTGATGATGTTTCGCATCGCGTCTGGCTTAAAAGTAATCATGCTCTTCTTCAAGCCGTGCTCTTTCATCTGCTTTTGCACAAGATGGCGCATCGCTATTTCGAACTTTTCCTCGGTTGTGTAACTCGAAAGTTGGATTACTTCCATTCGGTCGAGAAGCGCGCGAGGAATTGTGTCAATTGAGTTTGCGGTTGTAATAAACATGACGTCTGAAAGATCAACCGCCAGTTCCAAATAATGATCGCGAAATGAGAAGTTTTGCTCACTATCAAGGACTTCAAGCATCGCAGACGCTGGATCCCCGCGGAAGTCGCTGCTCATTTTGTCGATTTCATCAAGCAAAATCAGAGGATTCATGCTGCCTGCTTGTTTTATTGCAGCAATTATTCTTCCCGGCATGGCGCCAACATAAGTCTTGCGATGCCCGCGGATTTCGGATTCATCCTTAACCCCGCCCAACGACATTCGAACATAGTTTCTGTTAATCGCCTTCGCGATTGATTTTGCTATAGAAGTCTTTCCGACGCCCGGAGGTCCAACAAAACACAAAATCGGCCCCTTGAGACTTTTTTGCATAATTTTTATTGCGAGAAATTCTATGATTCTCTCTTTTACACTATCAAGCCCAAAATGATCCTCATCTAAGGTCTTTTGCGCTTCGGTCAAGTTAACTTTTTCCGGAGTAACTTTATTCCATGGCAAATCCAGTACCCATTCGACATAAGTTCGAATTACACCTGTTTCGGCCGAGCCCGCTGGCATCTTCAGCATGCGATCGAGTTCTTTTTCAACCTTATCTGCAGCTTCTGGCGGTAGTCCGTTTTCGAAAATTTTACTCTTCATCTCATCGACTTCGCCAGCAATGCCCTCTTTTTCGCCAAGTTCGGACTGAATCACCTTGATCTGTTCGCGAAGATAATAATCCTTTTGCATTTTATCAATCTGCGAACGCACTTTGTCGTGAATATCTTTTTCAATTTGCGCTATTTGAATTTCAGAAATTAAAATCTGAAGCAAACGCTCAAGCCTGCGATTTCCGTCAAACTCCTCCAGCAACTCCTGCTTCTGCTCTGTTTTCAAAGGCATGTGCGAGGCAATCGTGTCAGCTAAATTTGCATTGTCGTTAATTGAGACAAGTGATGCAAGCGCTTCACTAGGTACTCGCCCCGTGAGCTCTGAATATTCACCAAAAAATCCGAGCATTTGGCGCTTCAACGCCTCCGCTTCTGGGCTTAAAGGTTGCTCGCCATCTTCATCCGAGGCATCTTCTATTCGCTCATATTGCTCAACCATGGCCTCAAAATACGGCTCTGTATTTGTATATTCTGTTATTATCCCCCTGTGAACACCCTCCACAAGCACCCGAATCGACTCGCCCGGCAGTCTCAAAAACTGCTTAACCTTCGAAATTGTACCAATCCTAAAAACCTCTTCGGTGAGCGGGTGCTCAATCGTAGGATCCATCTGCGTAACCAGCATAATCATCTGGTCTTTTTCCATCGCTTCCTCAATTGCGCGTATGGACTTCGGCCGCATTACATCAAACGGCAGAGTCATAAACGGAAACACCGTAATTCCCCGCAGCGGCAACACTGGCAATTTTAAAGTATCTGTAACTATTAATTTTTTGTGCATTATTTTAATCCCTTCGCAAATCCTATGCCATACTCAACTAACTCTGCAATTGCGGTTTCGTCTGGACGAAACTTGACTCTGTACGGCTCGCCGACAACGTTCATGCCCATGCCTTGCAGCTTTTCAAAAATTAGCTTCGCAGACTCCCCGCTCCACCCGTAACTTCCAAACGCACCTGCAAATTTAGGCTTAAACTTCAGCATTTTCATATCATCTAATAAAGAAGTAGTTTCTCTTAACGCAGCATTCAAAACTGTGCAACTACCAATAATTACACCGCTCGATTTAAAAATCTCAGTCAGAAGGTCGCTTCTATCTGTTGTCGCGACATTAAACATTTTATATTTAACTCCCTCTTCCTGAAGTCCGGAAGCTATTGCCTCTGCCATCTGACGAGTAGAATCATACATAGTCTCAAAAATCACGCAAACCGAACCATCGCCTACGCCCTCAACCCATTGTTGGTATTTCTCAATGATTGCCCCGACGTTTGATCTCCAAAGCACTCCATGACTAGGTGCGATCATATCAATATCCAGGCTTAGCGCCAACACTTGCTCTAGTTTCTTCTTAATTATTCCGCTTAACGGTGTAAGAATATTCACATAATACTTTATTGCTTCGCGCATTACGACATCAATGTCATTAACGTCGTCAAAAAGTCCGCCCGGCGCAAAGTGTTGGCCGAAGGCATCGTTTGAAAGAAGCAGTTTTGCGCCATCAACATAAGTCATCATACTATCTGGCCAATGAATCATCTGCATTTCAACGAATTTTAGTGTGTACTTCCCTGTCTTGAGCTCGTCGCCAGTCTTCACAATTCTAAAATCCCAGTCCTTATGAAAATGAGCTTTGATGATATCCGCGCCGTTTTTTGTGCAGTATATCGGCAAATCAGGCCGAACATCCATAATAATTTCAAGGCTGCCACCATGATCAGGCTCCATGTGATTAACAATAATCGCATCAAGTCCCGCAATCTCGTTTTCGAGATTTTTTTTGAATTCTTCTTTATACGGGTACCAAACTGTGTCTACAAGCACGTTTAACTCATCCTTGATTAAATATGAATTATAAGACGTGCCTTCTTGTGTAGAAAATTCATGCCCGTGAAAAAACTTAATATCCCAATCAATTTTTCCTGTCCAAAATATCTGAGGTTTAATTTCTATCATAATTATCTCTCCAATCAGGGGTACTCTTATCTTACGCAGTCAAGCGACGCTTTGATAAAACTCGCAAAAAGCGGATGCGGTTTGTTTGGTCGCGACTTCAGCTCAGGATGGTATTGAACGCCTACAAACCATGGGTGTTCAGGTATTTCTATGACCTCAACAAGTTTGCCGCTCGGCGAAATTCCTGATAGTTGCATGCCCAATGCCGTTAGTTTATCTCTATACTCATTATTAAACTCATATCTGTGTCTGTGTCTTTCGTGAATTAAAGTTTCGCAATAGATTTCTTCAAGTTTTGACCCCTTCACAACATCACATGGATATGAACCCAGCCTCATTGTGCCGCCCTTGTTTTCAATGCCTTCTTGCTCTGGCATTAAATCAATAACAGGTGTCGCCGATGAATCAAATTCTGTGCTGTTTGCTTTTGGCAATCCCGCAACATTTCTCGCAAACTCAATAACAGCCATCTGCATTCCCAGGCAAATTCCAAAATAAGGAATTTTATTCTTGCGTGCAAATTCCGCCGCCAAAATCTTGCCCTCAGTGCCTCTGTCACCAAATCCACCCGGAACCAAAATTCCATTAACTCCAGCAAGTTGATCGTCTATAGTCTTTTCGCATAAATGTTCTGAAGAAATCCATTTTATTTCAACTTCTGCTTCGTTTGGCAAACCGCCGTGCTTTAGCGCTTCGCTAACACTCAAGTATGCATCATGAAGCTCCACATATTTTCCGACAAGCGCAATCGTAGTCTTTTTCGTAAGGTTCTTCGCTTTTCTGACCATTTCAGTCCATTCGTCCAAATCAGGTTTGCTATTCACAAGCTTCAACCGCTCACATGTAATGTCTGCAAGCCCTTCTGCTTCAAGCATTAGCGGAACCTCATATAACCAGTCCGCATCTAAATTTTGAATAACGTTTCCGCCAGGAACACTACAGAACAAGCCAATTTTATCCTTCATATCTCTGCTAAGTTCTTGTTCCGTACGGCAAACAATGACGTCTGGCTGAATACCTATACTTCGCAACTCCTTAACACTGTGTTGAGTTGGTTTTGTCTTTAATTCACCCGACATTCTAAGATAAGGAACAAGGGTAACGTGTATGTACATCGCGTTTTCTCTGCCAACATCGCCGGAAACCTGGCGAATCGCCTCCAAAAACGGCAAACTTTCAATGTCGCCGACTGTTCCACCAACTTCTGTAATAATTACATCAGAATGGTCAATCTGTCCTACTCTAAATACGCTTTCTTTTATGCAATTCGTAATATGCGGAATTACCTGAACAGTTCCCCCTAGGAAATCCCCGCGTCGCTCTTTATTAAGAATTGTCCAATAGATTTTGCCTGTAGTTGCATTACAATCACGATTCATGTTTTCATCAACAAAACGCTCGTAATGACCAATATCAAGGTCTGTTTCTGCTCCATCTTCCGTCACGAAAACTTCTCCATGCTGGTAAGGACTCATAGTTCCAGGGTCGACATTTATGTATGGGTCTAGCTTTTGAAGCGTAACCTTGTATCCTCGTGCTTTTAACAATCTTCCTAAGGAAGCTGCTGTGATCCCTTTTCCTAGCCCGGATACAACTCCACCCGTTACAAAAATATACTTTGCAGACATTTCAGAAAATCCCCCTGAATAATTATTATTGTTATGATTTTATTATCAAACTGCTATGGGTGTCAAGGTCAACTCTTTTCAAGTTGCGCATATGCTGCCATAAGTCGTCTCATTCCTACATTTTCAAACTCGATTTCCAATTTTTGTTCTTTTCCGGCGCCATCAACCTTAGCAATTTTTCCCTTGCCAAATTTTTTGTGCATAACCGTCTCGCCTGACTTAAACGACTGAACATTCTCATCAATTTGAAAGCCTCTTTGAACTTGCATAATTGGCGGTTCATCCGTTTTTTGAAAAGTACTCTGTTTACTTTTAGAAGAAACACGTTGGCCTCCGCCACTCAAGCCCGTTGGAATGCCCATTCCAAAGCCTCTGTAACCACCATTTTTAATTTCAACCAATTCACTTGGAATTTCATTAATAAATCGTGATTGCACATATCTTTCTGTCTTTCCAAAAATCGTTCTCGAAAAAGCAGTAATTAAGAAGATTTGTTCTCTTGCTCTGGTAATACCTACATAGCAAAGTCTTCTCTCTTCTTCAATATCATCTTCAGAGGCAAAAGATCTAACCCCAGGAAACAAACCTTCGTCCATCCCAGCCATAAACACAACCGGAAACTCAAGTCCTTTTGCGCTATGTAATGTCATTAATACGACTTGACTAGCACCTTCTTGCATACTATCAATATCGCTTACTAAAGAAATTTGTGAAAGAAAGGACTCAAGTGATTTTTCTGTTCCCTGCTCGTCTGCCGCCTTTTCAAAATCAATTGCAACGGATTTTAGTTCGTTAATATTTTCAATTCTGGTGCGCGCTTCAATGCTGTTTTCTTTCTCAAGTTCCAGAACCAGTCCAGACTCCTTCAATACTTCATCGAATAACTCTGTAACCGTCATGCTTTCAGCATAAGCGCGCAGCTTCGTGATTATTGCCGCGAAATCCTTTAACTTGGCAGATGTTCTAGTCAAATCAGGAATCTTTTCAGAAATATTAATTGCTTCAAATGCGCTTATTCCATTAATAGAAGCCACTTTTTCTATTGTTGCAACTGTAGATTCGCCAATTCCGCGTTTTGGGGAATTAATTATTCGTTTTAGGCCTATATTGTCCGCCGGATTCATAATTACTTTCAAATATGCACAGACATCTTTTATTTCTTTACGGTCATAAAACTTTATGCCCCCAAAGATTTTATACGGAATCCCCTCTCGTACCAACTGTTCTTCAAAGGTTCTTGATTGGGCATTTGTACGATATAGTATCGCAAAATCTGAATAACTGCGCCCCTTAGCAACCTGACAAATTATTTCTTTTGCCACGAATGTCGATTCATCATGTTGATCCGACGCCTTATATACAACCGGCTTATTGCCGCCAGTTTCTTCCGTCCATAGTTTTTTTGGCTTACGTCCTGTGTTTTGGCCAATAACATTATTTGCAGCATCAAGAATATTCGAAGTAGATCTATAGTTCTGCTCAAGTTTAACAACTTTGCAGCCTTTAAAATCATCCTCGAAATCTAGAATATTTCTAATATTTGCGCCTCTCCATCCATAAATAGACTGATCATCATCTCCAACAACACAAAGATTGTTTTTGCCTGAGGATATTAAGCTTACAAAAGTATATTGCGACGTATTCGTGTCTTGATACTCATCAACCATGACATATTGGAATTTCTTTGTGTAAAACTCAAGCACGTCGGGATTTTTTTGAAACAACTTTATTGTCAGCATAATCAAGTCATCAAAGTCTACCGCGTTATTTGCCTTAATCTTCTTTTGATACAAATCATAAATAACAGCAATCTTTGACATTCTAAAATCAGACGCATACATGGTTGTGAACGCATGCGGTTCAATTAGTTCGTTTTTTGCTTTGCTTATTTGCTCTATTACGCTCTTAGGCGGGAAGTTTTTATCATTTAACTTCAAATCAGCCAGACAATCTTTGATCAAGGTAACCTGATCGCCCGTATCATATATTACAAAGTTTTTATTATATCCAAGCCTGTCAATGTCTTTCCTCAATATTCTAACGCACGCAGAATGAAAAGTGCTAATCCACAAACTAGAAGAATCAATTCCCAATAAGTGCTGTACTCTGCTCTGCATTTCTCGAGCTGCCTTATTTGTAAACGTTATTGCAATAATATTTGCAGGATGAACGCCTGCCTCATCGACTAACCTAGCTATTCTGTGTGTCAAGACCTTTGTCTTACCACTTCCAGCGCCAGCTAAAATGAGCATAGGCCCATCGCCATGCATGACCGCTTGTCTTTGAGGTTCGTTTAATCCTTCAGTATATTTCATTATATCCCCCTTAAAATTAAGAACCGCAGCATTATGGGTGCCGCGGCGCTTGTTTGCCTTATTACACCCTTATAATTCTGGTTCAATTAATCCATAATTACCATCATGTCGTTTGTATACCACATTTGCTTTATTGGTTTCAGAATTGTAAAACACAAAAAACGAATGTCCTATCAAATTTAACTGCAAAATCGCTTCTTCAACGTCCATTGGTTTTGAAGAAAACTTTTTGCTCCTTACCACAGAAAAATCATCTTCGCCAACACTTTCCGTGTTATCGCTATTAAATCCATCGAATCTCAACGAACCGCCGTCATGAATTTTTCTTTCTAATCTCGTCCTATTCTTTTTTACCTGCTTTTCAAGTACATCAATAACTTTATTTATTGAATTGTACATATCATCGCTACTCTCTTCTGCTCTAATAAATACTCCATGAAATAATATGGTAACTTCAGCTACGTGCTTTTCCTTGTGATTTTCTTTCCTTATGCTCATGGTTACGTGAACTTCTGTTCCTGGGTTTACGAACTTATCTAACTTGCTCAGTTTGCTTATAGCTTTTTCTTTAAGACTTTCCGTCACAACCAAATTTTTTCCTGTAACAATAAACTTCATACTAAGCAACTCCCCTCGTGTTAAGTTCTAGTTAAAGAACTACTTCTTGTCTAAGGCTAATTTTAACACAAAAACGGCAAAAAAGCCACCCGCAAAATGACACTCAGCTTACAGTTGTTTCACGTGAAACAATCGTTCGTTTTTTAATTAACACAAACAACTTTGGACTAAAACTCATTTTGCTTTTTTCCCCTTCGTTTATGCCTATTTTTTTGTGTTAATTTTTATAACAATTTTTACACGAATTTTTCATTTTTGTATTGCTTAAATGAAATTGTTTTGATATATTATGAAATACACTTTTGATTAAACAATTACTTTGACGATAAATGTTTTACTCTACTAAAGAAAAAAATATACGAGCAGCGCAAATGCTCTATGATTAAGTTGTGTACCCTTGTGCATAGCTTTATTTTTTGACTGATTTATATAGATACTGGAGGAAATTATGAGCAAGTATATAAAAGAATATTGGGCCAACGCACTCAGTCTTTTAAAGACAGAAGTTACCGATATAAGTTACAAAACATGGATTCATCCGATCAAACCACACTCGATTTCTGGCAATGTTTTTTATCTGTTGGTTGATTCTACTTTTCAAAAAGATTTTATAGTAAATAGATTTAGTGATTTAATAAAAAACTGTATAAATCAAGCAAACTCCGTTAAATATAAAATTACTTTTATTGATTCGGCAGACGCCTTATTAAATGAACCTGTAGAAGTTTCAACCCCTTCATTTGAGACAACTCCAGACGAAACATCCTATACGTTTTTAAACTCGCTTCTTAATTCAAAATATACTTTTGATACGTTTGTTATTGGTGCTGGAAATCGATTAGCACATGCAGGTGCTGTTGCTGTTTCTGAGAATCCCGCCCATTCTTATAATCCACTATTCATTTATGGTGGTTCTGGTTTAGGAAAAACACACTTATTGCACTCTGTTGGCCATCATATTTTATCTCAAAACCCTAAAACAAAGGTTTTATATGTATCCTCAGAACTTTTTGCAAATGAGTTTATCAATTCAATTAAAGATCGCAAAACCGAGGAGTTTCGCACAAAATACCGAAATATTGATGTTTTAATGATTGATGATATTCAGTTTTTTGCAGGCAAAGATTCATTACAAGAAGAATTTTTTCACACATTTAACGCTCTACATCAAGCTGATAAACAAATTGTTCTTTCGTGCGATCAATTACCAAAAGAAATTCCCACCCTTGAAGAACGGCTTCGCTCCCGCTTTGCGTGGGGCCTAATTGCTGATATTCAAGCCCCTGATTTAGAAACACGTATTGCTATTCTTAAAAAGAAAATTGAAACAGAAAATTTAGTAGTCCCTGAAAAAGTTCTTTTCTATATAGCAAGCAATGTTTCATCAAACATCCGAGACCTAGAAGGAGCATTAAATAAACTTGTTGCTTACTGCACATTATTAAACTCCGAAATGACCGAAGAATGTGCTGAAATTGTTTTAAATGATATGTTGCATTCTAATTCAAAAAGAACCATTACCTGTGATATAATACTAAACACTGTTGCAAAATATTTTGATATTCGCAATGAAGAAATTGTTGGTAAGAAAAGAAACAAGGAATTTACTACACCTAGACATATAGCTATGTTTTTGTGTAGAGAATTAACAGATTTTTCACTTCCTCATATAGGTAAGATTTTTTCAAAGGATCATACCACAATAATGCATGGAATTGAAAAAATTGGATATGAAATTGCCAAAAATAATGAAACAAAAAAGGCGATTGACGAAATAAAAATGAATATTATTGGGAAATAGTTTTCCACAACGCGTTGTGGAAATGTTAGAAAAGAAGTGTTAATAAAAAATGCAAAATGTTTTACAATTATTTACTGTGTAAAACCGAAACATTTTTTCTACTTCTTTTCAACAGGCTATAACGCACTATCTACAAGGAAAAACATAGTTATACACAGTTTCTACATAGCCTAATACTACTAGTACTAAAAGACTTATATATAATATGACAAGGAGCCTTTTTATGAAAATTGTTTGTTCAAAAGAAAATTTAATTGATGCAATTAACACCGTGCAAAAAGCTGTAAGTACAAAAACCACAAATCCGCTACTGGAATGTATTTTGTTAAAAGTAGAAGAGAATTTTATTTTAACAGCTTACGATCAGGAGATAGGAATTGAAAAAACAGTCCCAGCTGTTATTTTTGATGCTGGCTGTGTTGCATTAAATGCAAAAGTTTTTGGTGATATAGTTCGTCGTTTGCCAGATGCGGATGTATCTATTGAATTAAAAGAAAATCAAACTGTTTTTATTGAATGTGGACCCACAAATACACAATTAAAAGGATTTGAAGGACATGCTTTTCCTACGATAGAAGATGTAGTTGGAGAAAATGTTTTTAGTGTGAGACAGGGCGTAATAAAAGAAATGATAAGACAAACTATCTTTGCTGTTGGTGTAGATGATTTTAGACCAATATTAACCGGAACACTAATTCAAAGCGAAAATGGAATTTTAAGCTTTGTTTCAATTGACGGAATGCGCATCGCTTTAAGGAATTGGACGTCAAAAGAAACTGCAGCTGATTTTAAGGTTATTGTTCCAGGAAAGACGCTTAATGAAATAGGTAAAATTCTTTTACCGAGTGAAGAAGAAGTGAAAATTGTTGCTTCAAAAAATCAAATTATGTTTCAATTTGATGGCTGTAAAATCGTTTCAAGATTAATTGAAGGTGAATTTTTTAATTATAAAACATCCATCCCAACTACTTTTGCAACAACAATAACTGTTGATAAAAAGTTCCTTTTAGCTAGTATTGAACTTGCCTCTACAATTACAATGAATGAAAAAAGATATCATGTGAAATTCAGCATTGCAAAAGAAAAACTTACGGTTTTCGCAAAGACAGATTTAGGCGAAATAAAGGAAGAAATTGATGTTTCCGTGGACGGAAACGATCTTGAAGTTGGATTTAATCCAAGATACTTTGCTGACGCACTTAAAGTTATTGATGATGAAAAGATATTAATTAAATTTACGTCGACAGTTGGACCATGTATTATTAGTCCACTTGATGAAGATGATTTTATGTATTTAATATTGCCGCTCAGAATAAAAAGTGAGGCATAATAATGAATAAACACAAGATTCAAACAGAATATATAAAATTGGATCAATTTTTAAAATGGGTTGGCGCGGTCGGGCAAGGCTCAGATGCAAAAATGTTAATTCAGGAAGGTCTAGTTAAAGTAAACGATGAAGTTGAAGAAAGACGTGGAAAAAAGCTTCGAAGCGGGGATATAGTTGAAGTTAGTGGCGAACAATATGAAATAGAATAGGTAGGTACAGGGGTTGAAAATATCATCAGTTACTTTAAATAACTTTAGAAATTACGAAACGTTAGACTTAAAGTTAAATGATGATTTTACTATTCTTTATGGCGAAAATGGCCAGGGAAAGACAAATATAGTCGAAGCAATTTATCTTTGCGCGACAGGAAAATCACACAGAACATCAAAAGAAAGGGAGCTATTGAAATTTGGCTGCGATGCGTTTGATGTTTTTTTGCGTTTAGAAAGAGAAAATTTCACAAAAGAAATTGAAATAAAGTGGAATGATGAAAAAAAGAAGCAAATAACAATAAATGAAATACCAATAGTTAAAATGGGCGAACTTTTAGGTGTTTTGAATGCGGTGATGTTTTCGCCAGAAGACATGGCTATAGTCAAGGAAGGCCCCTCAAACAGGCGAAGATTCATAGATATCGCATACAGCCAGATAAAAAATTCGTATTTTTATAATCTGCAGCAATACGGAAAAATACTTAAGAACAGAAACGCTCTTTTGCGTGATATCGCGCTGTCCGGGAAGAATAGTGACACAATGGATGTTTGGAATGCGAGCCTAGTAGAAACAGGCAGTAAAATTATCGTGGAAAGATTAAAGTTTGTCGAACAAATTTCAGCACTAGTAAACAAGTGGCAGTGCGTTTTGTCAGATGAAAAAGAGGATCTGCAAATGTTATACGAGAGTACCTTTGCGATACCAAAGTCGCACGAAATTGAAGAAATTCGTGCTGCCTTTTTAAAAAAACTCGAGGCAAATTATAAAAAGGAAATTCATATGCAATCAACGCTATTTGGGCCGCATAGAGACGATTTTTTGCTCACGCTAAACGGCAAAGAAGTCCGTCATTACGGATCTCAGGGCCAGCAAAGAACGGCGGTGCTGGCGCTAAAACTCGCTGAGGTGGATATAATGATAAAGGAGACCGGTGAAACCCCAATTTTACTGCTTGATGATGTTCTTTCAGAGCTAGATATTAAGAGACAAAAACTGCTTATTAAGAGCGTAAAAGGCATTCAAACCATTATTACTTGTACAAATAAAAGCGCCGTTAAATCTGTTGGGAAAAAAAGCAGTTTTTTCGAAGTGAATAATGGCAAAATTATTTGATTTTATGTTATAATGGACTAAATTTGCGGGGAGGTAGTAAATGTGTTTGTTCACATTGGTGGAGATTTCGTTGTTTCTGAAAAAGAAATTGTAGCTATATGTGATTTAGATACTGCAACTACCTCTAAAATAACACGTGATATGCTAAAAAAGGCCGAATTAGAGGGTTCAATTATTGATATTTCAAAGGAACTCCCAAAATCATTCGTTGTCACGACGCAAGAAAACACAAATTTAATTTACCTTTCACCAATTTCAACCGTTGCTTTACGCGGAAGATTATCTGGGATAAGGAGCTTTTGGGAGGGCTAAAAATTGGCGGATATCGACGAAATTCTTGAGCGAGCAGTTGACTCAGAAAGATACGACGAAGGGCAGATTCAGGTACTTGAAGGGCTAGAGGCTGTGCGAAAAAGACCGAGTATGTATATCGGTTCTACTTCTGAACGCGGATTGCATCATTTAGTTTATGAAATAGTTGATAATAGCGTTGATGAGGCTTTAGCAGGGCGTTGCGATACTATTCAAGTGACGCTACGAAAGGATAACACCGTATTTGTTCGAGATAATGGAAGCGGTATTCCAGTTGGTATTCATCCACAAATGGGCATTCCAACACTTCAAGTTGTACATACTGTACTGCATGCCGGTGGAAAATTTGGCGGTGGTGCATACACTGTTTCGGGCGGACTTCATGGAGTTGGAGCTTCTGTAGTAAATGCGCTTTCTGAGTTTATGGAAGTCCAGGTTTATCGTGATGGCAAGATTTATCGTCAGCGTTATGAAAAAGGCGCTACGATGACTGAGCTCGAAACTATAGGCGAGACCAATGAAACGGGCACACAAACTATATTTAAGCCTGATGGGACAATATTCGAGACGGTTGATTTTAGCTATGATACCTTGCTTACGCGCTTTAGAGAAATGGCGTTTTTAAACAAAATCATTACTATTGTGTTGCGCGATGAGCGTGAAGAAGAGCCTATTGAGAAGGTATTGCACTATGATGGGGGAATAATCTCCTTTGTGCAGTATTTGAATAAAAACAAAGAAATAATCAACCAGGATGTAATTTATTTTGAGACCGAGAAGGAAGGTTCGTATGTTGAAATAGCTATGCAGTATAATGACGGCTACAATGAAAGCATTTTCAGCTACGCAAACAACATAGCGACTACCGAGGGTGGCACTCATTTAACGGGCTTTAAGGCTGCAATCACTAAGGTTTTGAATGATTATTCAAGAAAAAGTAATCTGCTGAAAGAAGCAGATAAAAATCTTTCTGGCGAAGATGTTCGCGAAGGGCTTGCGGCAATAATTAGCGTAAAGCTTAAAGATCCTCAGTTTGAAGGTCAGACAAAGACAAAGCTAGGAAACAACGAGATTAGAGGGCTTTGCGAGCAAGCTGTGTCGGATAAATTGACATGGTATCTTGAAGAAAACCCTCAAATTGCGAAAGCGCTACTTGAAAAGTGTGTAAGCGCATCAAGAGCAAGGGATGCAGCGCGCAAGGCGCGTGAGTTGGCAAGACGCAAAAATGTTTTTGAGTCAAATTCTTTGCCTGGAAAGCTTTCGGATTGCTCCGAAACAGATCCGACACAGTGTGAGATTTATATCGTTGAGGGTGACTCGGCGGGTGGCTCTGCAAAACAGGGTAGAGATAGAAAAATTCAGGCGATTTTGCCGCTTTGGGGCAAAATGATGAATGTCGAGAAGCAAAGACTAGATAAAGTGTATTCAAATGAGAAGCTTTCGCCAGTTATTTTAGCGCTAGGAAGCAACATTGGTGCGGATTTTGACCTTTCGAAGCTAAGGTATCACAAAGTTATTATTATGGCGGATGCCGACGTTGATGGATCGCACATTCGCACGCTGCTGCTGACGTTTTTGTTTAGGCATATGCGCCCGCTTGTGGAAGCTGGTCACGTATATATCGCGCAACCGCCTTTGTTTAAGGTTGCAAAGGGCAAAGAAGAATTCTATGCCTACACCGATAAAGAAGTTGATGCTCAGTGTCTAGTGCATGGATGGAAACGCGAAGACTGTGGAATCCAGCGTTATAAGGGTCTTGGAGAGATGAACCCAGAGCAACTTTGGGAAACTACAATGAATCCTGAAACGCGTACAATCCTTCAGGTTACGCTTGATGATGCGGTTTCTGCGGATGAGACATTTAACATGCTTATGGGCGAAAAAGTTGAACCAAGAAAAGATTTCATTCAACTAAATGCTAAAAAAGTTGCAAATCTAGATATTTAAGGGGTGGATGTGTTGGCAAAAGTAATTGCGGTTGCAAATCAAAAGGGCGGCGTCGGGAAAACAACGACAGCTGTAAATTTGAGTGCTTGCTTAGCGTATAGAGGCAAGAAAACCCTATTAATTGATGCCGATCCGCAAGGAAACGCAACCAGTGGCCTTGGTTTTGAGAAAAACACCGTATCGCATTCGATTTACGATGCGATTATTAACAGCACGGAAATTGAAAAATGTATACTTGCAACAGAAGTTGAGAATTTAGACCTATGTCCAGCAAATATTCAGTTAGCAGGAGCTGAGGTTGAGCTAGTATCGCTTATTTCGAGGGAAACGCGCTTAAAAATTGCAGTCGATGATGTGCGAGAAAAGTATGATTATATATTAATCGATTGCCCTCCTTCGTTAGGCTTACTCACTTTAAACTCACTGGCGGCAGCGGATACGATTTTGGTTCCAATTCAATGCGAATTTTATGCATTGGAGGGGTTAAGCCAGCTAATGTCCACAGTTAAAGTTGTTCAAAAGCATCTTAATACGCGGCTTGATGTTGAAGGCGTTGTTTTGACTATGTTTGACGCAAGGACAAATCTTTCTTCGCAGGTAGTAGACGAAGTTAAAAAGTATTTTAGCAAAAAAGTTTATAGAACAATTATACCTAGAAATGTTAGGCTAAGCGAGGCTCCGAGCTTCGGCCAGCCTATAATCATATTTGATTCAAAGTCAAAAGGTTCAGAATGTTATTTGAGTCTAGCAGATGAAGTTATTGAATATTCTACATAGGAAAGGCGGTGTAAAATGGCGGTAAAAAAGGGGCTAGGAAAGGGATTAGGAGCACTTCTTCAAGATGCAGACTACAAGCCATCTGAGGGACAAGAAGTGTTGGAATTAAAAATTGGAGATGTCTCGCCGAATAGAAATCAGCCAAGACAGTCGTTTGATGATGTTAAGTTAGCTGAATTGGCCGCATCAATTGAAAAACATGGAATAATGCAACCCTTGATTGTAAAAAGAGAAGGATCAAAATATTTAATCGTTGCGGGTGAGCGAAGATGGAGAGCCTCTAAACTTGCGGGTCTTAAGACTGTACCGGCAATAATACGCGAACTTTCATCACGCGAAGTTATGGAAATGGCGTTAATAGAAAACATTCAACGTGAGGACTTAAACCCTATAGAAGAAGCGGATGCATATGAGAAATTAATGACGGAGTTTGGTCTTACACAGGAACAGTTAGCTGAAACAGTGGGCAAAAGCCGGCCAGCAATCGCAAATGCAGTAAGACTTTTGTCTCTTCAAGATAGTATTAAAGGTATGATTGCTGATGGAGCAATGAGTAGCGGGCATGCACGAGCGTTGCTGGGAATCACGGATGTTATAAAGCAGAAAGAACTAGCTGATCAAATTGTAGAAAATGGCATGAGCGTTCGCCAGACAGAGGAATTGGTTAAAAAGACGGATGGTATCTTCGCTGAAAAGAAGAGACCAACAAAAATCAAAGCTCGCAAAAGCGCTGAAATAATTCAACTTGAGGGGAAATTGAAAAGCTTTTTAGGAACCCGAGTTAGTATAGACGTGCTTGACAAGAAAAAAGGGAAAATTGTTATTGAATATTATTCAGTTGATGATGCCGACAGACTTGTAGAACTGATAATGAAAAAGTAATTGTTTCACGTGAAACAAAATTTATACATGAGGAGAAATGAAAATGTTTACAGGGTTTTTAGATGTATTGGGGTATAGTGTTTGTGGATTGATATTATTTTGTATAGTTTTACTTATTCTATTGATTAGGAGCATGAGTAAACTAAAAAAAATGAATGCTAAATATAGCAAGTTCATGAAGGATGCAGTTTCTGGCGGCAATCTAGATAGCGTTATTGACTCTTTGATAGATAATGATGATGTTATGATGATTAAAACAAGGGAAATGAGTCAACAGATTGCAGCATTAAAGAAAACTGTATCATATTGTGGTCAGAAAATTAGCATTGTAAGGTATAATGCGTTTGCAGATGTTGGTAGCGACCAAAGCTTCTCGATAGCAGTGTTAGACGAACGGGACAACGGAGTTACAATTACTGGAATTTATGCGCGGGAAAGTTCCTCGATTTATGCAAAACCAATTCAAGAAGGAAAGTCAAATTATGCACTTTCAGTTGAGGAATCGCAGGCGATAGAAAAGGCAAAAAAAGAATATAGAGAAAGAGTTTAAGGTGAACTTGAATGTTAGATATAAAATTAATTCGAAATAATCCAGAGATGCTGGAAAGAGTTTTGTTGAAGAAAGGGGCTTTTGACAAGAAGACCCTACTTGAACTTGATACAAGCAGGCGTACGGCACTTCAAACAGTGGAGGGTCTAAAAAGCCAACAAAACGAAGCATCAAAGCAAATACCTCAAATGAAAAAAGACGGAAAAGATTCCACGGGTCTCATGGAAGAGATGAAAAGAATATCAGAAGAAGTAAAAGTGCTTGATCAAAAGGTGCGAGAAATTGACGACGCAATTGAGCAGATATTGTACACAATTCCTAATTTACCACATGAATCTGTACCTGTAGGGGACAATGAAGAGGCAAACGTGGAAGTTAGAAGGTGGGGAACGCCTAAAACATTTGAATTTGAGGCAAAGCCACACTGGGAAATCGGGGAAGCCCTTGGCGTACTTGACTTTGAGGCGGCTGCAAAAGTTACTGGAGCAAGATTTACTTTTTATAAAGGTGCAGGCGCAAGGCTTGAGAGAGCCCTGATAAACTTTATGCTCGACATGCACACGGATAAACACGGCTATACCGAGGTGTTTCCGCCGTTCATGGTTAATAGAAACAGCATGGTCGGCACAGGTCAATTGCCAAAGTTCGAAGAAGACGCATTCAAAGTAATGGGAACTGAGTATTTTCTGATCCCGACGGCAGAAGTGCCGGTTACTAATATGTATAAAGGCGATATTCTTGATGGAGAACGCCTACCAATCTGTCATGCTGCATATTCAGCGTGTTTTCGTGCGGAAGCAGGATCTGCTGGACGAGATACTCGTGGATTAATTCGCCAACACCAATTTAACAAGGTTGAAATGGTAAAATTCACCACACCCGAGACATCTTATGCAGAACTAGAAAAATTGACGCTCGACGCGGAACAAGTGCTTATTGCACTCGGCCTTCCATATAGAACAATGGCTTTGTGCACCGGCGACTTAGGATTTACAAGCGCGAAAACATATGACTTAGAAGTCTGGATGCCTAGCTATAACCGTTATGTAGAGATTTCAAGTTGCAGTAATTTTGAGGAATTTCAGGCTAGGCGCGCAGGCATACGTTTTAGACGAAGTGCTAAGGATAAACCGGAATTCGTGCATACTTTAAACGGATCAGGTGTTGCTATCGGCAGAACAACTGCATGCATATTAGAAACATATCAACAGGCTGACGGGACGGTGCTTGTTCCGGAGCCGCTCCAACGCTACATGGGCGGCCTTAAGGTGATAACCAAACTGTAAAACGTATCGCGCAAGCGAGAGGAGCAGTGGGAATTTTGGTATTAGTATTACTTGCAGAGGGCTTTGAAGAAATCGAAGCAATCGGAACGGTTGATATTCTTAGAAGAGCAGAGCTTTCGGTAACGATGGTTTCAATTAGCGACGAAAAAGTCGTAGCAAGCGCACGCGGTGTGAAGGTGTTTGCGGATGCTGTGTTAAGCGAAATTGATGTGCGAGTGCAAATGTCGTGCGAGGCGCTTGTGTTGCCGGGCGGCGGAGAAGGGGTGAAAAACCTTTCGAAAAGCGAGGGTGCAAGGCTCTTGACCAAAGAGGCTGCAGCTGCAGGGAAAATGATCGCAGCAATATGCGCGGCGCCAACGTTTTTGGGACAACTCGGGCTCCTTGAAGGAAAAAACGCCACCTGCTATCCAGGAATGGAGAGCGAATTAAACTGTGGAAAATACTTGTCGGACGCTGTTGTGGTTGACGGCAAATTCATTACCTCGCGAGGCGCGGGAACGACACACCTTTTTGCAGCAAAAATAGTTGAAGAACTTGCTAGTAAAGACCTTGCGGATAGTGTTTTGGAGAAAATGATTTTTTCTTGACAAACACGCGTGTGCCGTATAAAATTACCTTTGCGCCGATTTTGAAATACGTTTTCTGAAACGGCCGCAAGCATAGATGGAGAGATGGTCGAGTTGGTTTAAGGCACCGGTCTTGAAAACCGGCGTAGGTGTGAGCCTACCGTGAGTTCGAATCTCACTCTCTCCGCCATATTCGTATCACAAAATTGATACAATGCCGAACCCCTACTCCGTAGGGGTTTTGAGCGTTTTAGAGGGTAAAAAGAGAAGAGAAATACGAGGAATTACAGCGAGGAAATGGTAATTTGTGGTCAGGGGTGTGCAGGGTGTTGCACATTTTAGCGATAGTCAGCAATCATGTATTGAAAGCAATGTTTGTGGTATAATTTAAACGAGTTTTTTTGGAGGAGACGTTATGAAGACAGTGGATTTTAAGGTGCGTCAGAAAGGCAAAGGAATTTTTAAAGACTTTCAGAATAGACTTTTGGCCAATGAATTTTGTGTTAAATGATGAAAACTCAAATGATGATAGTGTCGACAATTTAGTTAATAGGGAGGTATGCGATTTGAAATTTAGCAATCCGTGGTTAAGGAATGCAAGTGACGATGAATTAAGCTCAGAACGAGAGAAAGTCAGGAAAAGGTATATCGGTGGAAATATTGATATTGACGAGGCAGATAAATTGTATGATATATTGCACAGGTTTGATGTTGAAATGACTAATCGAGCAAATTTGAAATACAAAAAAGAACACCCTGATGCCAAGCCAAGACATCGTGAACATGGTTGGTATTTACCGAATGACGACTAACAAATTTTATTAAGCTGAACTAGGAGGCGGTCTGTATTGGGAAATGAACCAATAAGGCATCATTATATTCCACAGTTTATTTTAAAAAACTTTTGCTTTAACAAAAGAGGCGATTTGCATTACCATGATATTAAAACTTCTAAATCCTCTATTAAGAATGTAAGAGATATTTTCATGAGCGAAAACTTGTATCGTGATGAAAACAACAATTCCGATAGGCCTACAAAAAGTGAGAGTGATTTTGCCGCTTATGAATGTGAAGTATCAAAAATAATTAAGGAGAAATTTCTTTTTATTGATGACGTGCAATTATCTACCGAAGAAGATGAAAAACTTAAGCTTTTTTTTGCTCTTATGGGTTTCCGTTCTAAACACACGTCAGATAAGTTTGGTTTAAATGCACCAGATGTAAACAAAAAATTTTATTCCTTATTTCAGAAAGACGGGGATTTAGCAGCTTTATGGAAAAGAAACCTTGGTTATATTGTAAATTGCAGATCTTTTGCTGAAGTTTTAAATCACAAAAATATTGATGAACCATTCAAAATATTTATGAGAAGAGATACCCTCGGACTCTTTGGACAATATTTTATTTTGACAGAAAGAAGAAGCGGAACGGAACAATTTGTAATTTCCGATGCATATCCAGTTGTGGTGAATGGTTTTATAACACAAATACCATTACATCTTTATTCAATTTTCACAATATCACCGGATAGAGCTATTTTGTTAGCAAGCACTGGGGTAGAGGGAGCGCCCAGCGATGTCACTTGTTTTCGGAAATGCGTGTTTACTCCCCCGAAAACAAACCCAAACGACAATTCCATAAGAATTCGTTTCAAAAGACTGTATGAGGAAGAGGTTAAATATATTAATTCAGCTTTAATCAAAAATGCCTGCGAAGGGTATGTGTTCCAAAAGAAAAAACTTTAAAAATGTAGTGTTGGGAATTTAATAAAACAGGTTTTAGATGTGTAACATACATAGAAACAGATTGAAAAACCTATGCACATATCAGAGAAAAACTGCTTGAGGTAATAATGTAAAGGTTGTTGTGAAAATTGGGAATTTGAGTTAAAATGAAGAAGTATTTGTTTGTAAAAAAAATATGTTGTTAATTTTGAAAGTTGGTGAAAAATGAAAATGGATTTTATTTGTTCTTCCTGTGGGAAAAGCTGGAGTCAAGAAGAGGATGAAGATGGTTTGTACAATGGTTATGGGAATCCGCCATGTCCGGATTGTGAAACACCCGGAAGCGATCCAAATAACTATGGCGACTTTATTTGTCCGTATTGCAACTACGAGTGGCGCAAGTATGGAAATGGCGGTTTAGTACTTGGTTGCTGGCCAAATTGTCCAAAGTGTGGAACAATGGCAAATGAAAAGTAATAAAAAAACGGGATAGAAAATTAGTTATGACTACAGAAATAGGATTTTTTGTTTATAGTATGATAATGTGAGTAAAAGTTATTGATTTATGAGGTGATAGTTTGGCTGAGAAACAAGAAAAAAAGTTTTTATTAAGTCATATATTCGACCCGAATAATGAATATGCTTTATGGATTATTTCCTTTGCAACAGCAAGGCAAGATTTATATCACGTTAACAAAAGTTTGATAAAAATCAATTCATTAAAGGAAGATGCTAATCAAGAACCATCAATTGATGAAAAAATTAGCGCTCAATATTAATTGAAAATGAATATAGGGCACGTCGTTGAAACCATTAAACTTTTAGAATCTTCGTTTGAAAGTGATTCGGCTGATAGAAAATATCATTCTTCAATCAAAACGGAACTTGTGCGAATTGAGCAATTTGAAAAAACTTACAACGAGTTGTTGAAAATGGTACATGATAATAAATTCTATAAATTTGTTTTGAAAAGAGCTAGAAATAACGTGTTCCATTATAATCGTGGGCAAGAGTATAAAAAAAGCATTTTTGATTTTGAAGAAACCATAGAAACAATTAACTATTTGATTAAAGACAATTTCACATCTGGGATGGTACTTAGTGATGTTCGCGGTGAAAACAGCTTTTATTTTGCGGAGGAAATCCAATTAAATTCTCTAATAAAATCGGGCGAAGATTTAAAACTTTCAGAACGCGAATTAATAAGCAAAATTAGTGTAATTACATCAAAAATAATGGACGTCTTATCAATAATAATTGATGATTTTATACTTAACAAGATTGATTTGACGAAAATTTATGATTGCGAATATTAGCGCGTCTTCTCAACCCTGATATGTTATAATCTTTTAGAAAGAAATATACAATTTTACTATTTAAGGATTAACAAATGGCATTACATCTGATAATCAAAACAGTCATTTCATAGAAAGAATTCGAAACTGGACAATTAATAACATTACAATCGCAGGAGGAGACGCCAGTGAATGCACAGGACAAAATATACTTTTCAGCATTGTCAAAGTACAGGGCAAAAGGCGCAGATTTACTCGAAGAACCTTATATGCGTGGTGTAAAGAAAAGCGTTGTAGAAAAATATTCTGACCAAGCTCATTTTATCTATGAATTAATCCAAAACGCCGATGACGCTGGGGCTACTTCCGCACGGTTCGACTTAAACTCTAACGAACTGATTTTTGCGCACAATGGGACAAGAAGGTTTTCAATTTCTAATCCAGAAACCGAGGAACTTGATACTGATGCTGGCAAACTGGGGGATATAAATGCTATTACATCAATTGCTAACTCAAACAAAACGGAGGCTTCAATTGGAAAGTTCGGGGTAGGATTTAAAGCAGTTTTTCAGTACACTCAAACACCAAGTGCATACGATCCGAATTTCCGATTTAGAATTGAACGATTTATTGTGCCAGTACAAATTGAAGAAGATTTTTTCGGAAGAAAGAAAGAGGAAACTTTGTTTGTATTTCCATTTAATCATGCTGATAGAAGTAGTGAAGCGGCTTACGACGATATTTTCAATAAACTACGTTCATTAATTTATCCAGTTTTATTTTTAACTAATTTGAATGAAATCACGTTTGAATGCTCAAAGCTAGTAGGAATTTACACTAAGGTGATTGATGAAGTATTAATTTTAGATGATACCATTGCACAACTTATAACTTTATCGCAAAAAAATGGCGACGATGAAAATGAAGTATTTGAAGATAAATTATGGTTGTTTACACGAACCGATGAACTTGGCAATGCATACTCGGTTGGGTTTTCGTTGAATACTGAATCTGAAGCATGGGTTTTGCAAAAATCAAATTATGCTGCGTTTTGTTACTTTCCAACAAAAGAAGTTTCTGGCCTTAATTTCATAGTTCATGCGCCGTTCCTTCTCACAGATAGTCGCGAAGGTATAAGGGCAGGCGTGGAACATAACAATAATATGGTTTCGCTACTAGCGGAATTAGCGGCGGATAGTTTTGTTTACCTTAAAGACATTGGTCAACAGCGTGGAATGCTCCTTATAAATGACCATATATTTGATGTTATACCTTACGATGATACTAAATTTAATGACATTAATGATAGAAACAGGATTTCTTTTAAACCTTTTTATACTGCCATAAAAAAGAAATTTAGCAATGAAAAGTTGCTGCCAAGTAGTGATGGTTTTGTGTACTCTCAAAACGCATATTGGGCGGTCGTTCCTCAAATTACTGAGATAATTTCTAATGAGCAATTATCAAGATTAGCTAAAGATTATGGTGCTAAGTGGGTATTCGCTTCTTTTGGCAGGCAGGAGACCACGCGCTCAAACAAACAATTAGCGGATTACATTGATTCTTTAACTGAAAACTGGTTTGATCACGAGGATATTATTGGATTTATTACTGACGTTTTTATTGAAGAGCAACCTATAAGCTGGCTTCATCTATTCTATAGTTATGTAGCAGACACTATTGGTCGAACTAAATTAATAAAATCGAAAGCTATCTTTTTGAACCAGAATTATAAAGCAGTAGCCGCTTTTGATTTGATGGAACAAGCCATTTTGTTTTTACCTACCGAAGAGGAGAACGGATATGAAACAGTTAATTTTGAACTGTTAGAGAATGAAAAAACTGTTGCATTTTTAAATCAACTCGGTATCACAGTTCCGTCTCTAAAGGATGAAATATATAATAAGATATTGCCACAATATAAAAACGGTATTGCAGAAAACGCTCGAACTCATTCAAAAAAGTTTTTTCAATTCTATCAAGATTGCACCCAGGCGGAAACTCAAACTTTTATCTCTTTGCTGAAAGATTGTAATTTTGTGTTATTTAGCACAGCGAACGACGAACAACAATATTTATCCACAGCAGATTCGCTTTACTTTCCACATGAATCTCTACAAAAATGGTTTCAAGCAAAGCCGGATACTAAATTTATAGAATTTGATGAATATCTGCATCTTTTTGGGGAAGACCATAAAGAAGGGATAATTAGATTTTTTACCGACATTGGTGTCAAGAATGAACCGATGGTAATATCATTTTTAATGAATTATGAAGACGCCATGCAAATTTCTACAGATTGGCCAAAGTCCACCCGACAGCACAAATGGATTGATAAATATATTGATGGAAGTAAAGAAATAATTGAATTTTTGATTCAACACCCAAGCCCTGATGTGTCAGTCATAGTATGGGATCAATTGTTGAAATTTGTTGAAAACGGATATGCATATAATAGTTTACGGAATATTATGCAAGGGAAATGTGAATATTTATGGAAAAAAACTCAATTTCAATTGTTTGATTCGAGTGAAGCTATTAGGCTTCGTACTAAACCATGGCTTGTAAACAAAAGCGGGGCTTTTGTAGCTGCAGACGAGTTGACTTTTCAAATGCTATCAACACAATATAATACTTCAAGTGCGGAGGTTATAGAACTCCTTCAGTTTTTGGGTATTGACATCGATGGAAGATTTCCTGATTATGACGACAAAAACTTAACAGATGAGCAACGAATAAAAATTGAATTAGCTGAAGCCCTATCCGATATACCACCAGATGACTTAAGACGATTTGCAGAACAATATCGAGCAAATAAACACGTGACATCACTTCAGCCTGAATTTAACGAAACTACTGAAAGTGCTGCGGATATTAGCTCGGAAAATTCTGCTGTTTCTCTTATGGCGAAGGAAATCAGTAAAAGAGCTGTTTCTACACCAAAAGAAAAAGAAAATCTTCCGCCATCTGAGAACGAAACCACTTTAGACTCTGACGAGGACGACTTTACAAAGCCTTCAGTTGATTTCAGCAAAAAAATTGAGTTAGCAAAGCAAAAGAGTGCCGGAGAGATAGAAAAAATCGCGTATCTTGACGAATTGACGAAAAAGGCGTTAAATACAGCTAAATATTCTTTTGGCTGGTTTAAGGCTCTACTTGAATTAGAGTCCCTTAATAGTGGCGAGAATAGCACTAACAGCAGGGAGATTTCTATAACCTTCTCAAAGGTAGAACTTGAGAAAGGCACATTACGAACCCTTGTTTTAAAGCATCCAAGTCGTTATATTCCTCAATCAATGGAAGACCTTGCGGATATTCCACTCGAATTGCATTTTGCAGATCAGCCAATGGTAAAGGTTGCGGTTGAAGTTGTAAATGTAAAATCGTACACATTAAGGGCTAAGTTGAGGACAAATGCACAGATTGATGGGTTGGATTTATCACTTGTAAAAGAAGCAAAGATCGAGGCTAAGAACCCGGTGTTTCTTATTGAGGAACTTCGGAAAGCATTCAATAAATTGGGATTCGATGACGATTACGATATGCAGAGCAATTTATGCAAAAATATTGAGTTTGTATTTGGTCCTCCTGGAACTGGTAAGACAACACATCTTGCAAGAGAGGTTATCCTCAAAATAATGCGGGAAGCAGAGGATTTGAAAGTTCTAGTATTGACCCCAACAAACAAAGCAGCGGATGTCCTTATAAACCGACTTATGGAGAGTATGGGAACGGATCACAGTTATATTGACTGGCTTGTACGATTTGGAGTTACGAATGACAGTACTATTGAACAGAGTGGAGTATTTCGAGATAAAACATTTGATATTCGGAATTTTAAAAGAAATGTGACGGTAACTACTATTGCTCGTTTTCCGTATGATTACTTTTTGCCAGACGAGGCCACAAGACTACATTTAAGTTATCTTGAGTGGGATTATATAATAATTGATGAAGCTTCCATGATACCAATAGCAAATATCCTTTTTCCACTTTATAAGAAAACTCCAAAAAAGTTCTTTATTGCAGGGGACCCATTCCAAATAGAACCAATTACAACGGTAGATATTTGGAAAAACGAAAATATATACACTATGGTGGAACTGAAATCTTTTACTGAACCTACTACAATACCAATGCAGTACCACGTCGAATTACTTACTACTCAATACAGAAGCATTCCAGATATTGGCGAAGTTTTCAGTAAGTTTGCCTACGGAGGAGTTCTAAAACATAACCGATTATCTGATAGTAAAATACCTCTCTGCATTGATGATATTATAGATGTTAAGCCTTTGAACATTATAAAATTTCCAGTAAGCAAATATGAGAGCATTTTCCGTCCTAAGCGCTTACAAAGCAAGAGTAATTATCAAATATATTCGGCACTCTTTGCCTTTGAATTTGTGAAATACCTATCTTCACTTATCGAACGCGCAAATGATGATAAGTTATTTCGTATTGGGTTAATAGCGCCTTATCGAGCGCAATCTGACTTAATCGATAAGTTAATGAGTTCTGCCAAGATATCGAAGAACATAGACATCCAGGTTGGTACAATACATGGATTCCAAGGTGATGAGTGCGACATAGTTATTGCGTTGTTTAACCCACCCCCATCAATTTCAACTTCAAAGGATATGTTCCTAAACAAATTAAATATTATTAATGTTTCTATTAGCCGCGCAAGAGATTATTTGTTTGTGATAATGCCTGATGATAACACTGAAAACATAGGCAACCTCACATTGATTAAGACGGTCGAGAAGCTATGTAAAGAGCAACCGCAATGGGTTGAGCATCTATCTCCTTCAATTGAAGAGTTTATTTTCGGGAGTAAGACATTTCTAGAAGACAACTCATTTTCAACTAGTCACCAATTAGTAAATGTGTATGGAAAGCCTGAAAAGCGTTATGAAATCAGAAGCGAAGACAATGCAGTCGATGTGCAAATTCATGAATAACGTTGAACAGGTTAACCTATTTTTGTAGGTCGATTTTTATCAACGCAATGGCATTGTTCGAAAAAGTGCTTTAATGTTGTTTAATAAGCGAAGAAAAGATATGAGTATAGTTTCCTAGAAACATTTTAGTTCACTTACAATTTTGACCTTTTCCACTATGGTTTGCTGAAGATTGCCACTGATTTTTTTAGTATTATTACCGTTTCCTTTAAATCTGCGACTTCTTTTTTGAGCTGCTTAATTTCGGCG
>Ga0194063_10000549_pt1 | contig 27014 bp, 26 predicted proteins | sample SepL3720m_MetaG_FD_155459 | JGI IMG/M metagenome (GOLD analysis project Ga0194063, IMG submission 155459) | Anoxic zone freshwater microbial communities from boreal shield lake in IISD Experimental Lakes Area, Ontario, Canada - Sep2016-L373-20m | ecosystem: Environmental > Aquatic > Freshwater...
ATTTACCGCGAGGAGGTCATCATGAGCATATTTAAAGCGTATGACATTCGAGGAATCTACGGCAAGGATTTGAATGAGGATCTGGCCAGGGATATCGGCCGGGCTTTTGTTGCTTTTCTCAACTGCAGGAAAGTGGTCATCGGATATGACATGCGTCCGCATTCAATCCCTCTGTTTGACGCACTATGCCAGGGAATCTGCATGCAGGGAGCCGACGTCATCAGTGTCGGACTGTGCTCAACCCCGATGTCCTACTTTGCGAATGGATCCCTCGGTGCGGATGCCAGCATCATGATCACCGCCTCGCATAATCCTGGAGAATGGAATGGCTTCAAGTTATGTCGCGAACAGGGGATCCCGATAAGCGGAGCTACCGGGATTAAGGACATTGAGCAAATTGTGCAGAACAAGAGATTTCCCGCACCCGCCTCGAAGGCGGGGTCGGTCTCCACTTACGACATTGTTCCCGCCTATATCGCGCATGTCCGTAAGATGGGCGCCCTCAAGCGTCCCGTTAGAATTGCTGTTGATTTCGCAAACGCCATGGGCATTCTGGAAGCGAAATGTTTGGACGGGGTCATTGATATGACACGTCTGTATGACACACTGGACGGCACGTTCCCGAATCACGAGGCCAACCCGCTCAAGACCGAAACCCTTGATGCGTTGAGAGAAACGATCCGCAACGGGAAGTATGATTTTGGCGTGGCGTTTGATGGCGATGCCGATCGCGCGGGCTTCGTGGACGAGAACGGGCAGATCGTGGCGATGGACATGATAACCGCGCTTATAGCCTCCAGTATCCTTGAGCAGGAGAAAGGCGTGATCTTCTATGACCTCCGAAGCAGTTGGGCGGTCAAGGAAGTTATTGAAGCCAGTGGAGGGACTCCCATGATGAGTCGGGTGGGGCATGCTTTCATCAAGCAGCAAATGCGTGATCACAAAGCCATTTTTGCCGGAGAACTGTCGGGACACTATTATTTCCGGGATAACTACACCACCGAAAGTTCAGCCATGGCGGTTCTGCACATCGCCAATCTCATTACCCGGACCGGCAAGACACTCTCCGAATTGGTGAAGCCGATCCAGAGATATTTCGCCAGCGGGGAGATCAACTCCGAAGTTCACAATTCAGCCTTAGCTCTAGAAGCCATACGAAAGAAATACGCGGACGGGGCGATCACCGAACTTGATGGCATTACCGTGGAATATGCTGACTGGTGGTTCAATGTGCGATGTTCCAATACCGAACCTCTGGTTCGATTAAATCTTGAGGCGAAGACCCGGCGGAGAATGGACGAGAAACGCGATGAGCTTCTTAAATTGATCCGTAATTCATGATGATGACCCTTGAACAACAATTGTCTGAATGGTTGCGCGATGCCTTCCGGAAAGCCTTGCCGGAATTGGATTCCGACTGGTCGGCTATCACGGTTGTAGGCACAACCAGTCCTGAATTCGGTGATTATCAGTGTAATTACGCCATGGGATTGGCAAAGACCCTGAAGCAAGCGCCACGCATGATCGCCGAGGCCGTGGTGAAACAGGCGACTCCCCATGATGCCGTTCAAAAAACAGAGGTGGCGGGTCCGGGGTTTATCAACATCACGCTTTCCACCGACTGGTTGGCCCGGCGGATTGCCGAAACAGGCCTGGATGAACACTGCGGAACGCCGCAGGCGGGTCAGGGCAGGACCGTTGTGCTTGACTATTCAAGCCCTAACGTGGCCAAACCCATGCATATTGGCCATATCCGTTCCACGGTGATTGGAAATGCGCTCGACCGCCTGTACCGGTTTCTTGGATACCGGGTGCTGTCGGATAATCATCTTGGCGATTGGGGAACGCAGTTCGGAATTATGATCATGGGGTACCGTCATTTTGCCAATTCCCAGGCGCTGGCAACAGAACCAGTCGAAGAACTTGAACGAGTCTATGTCAAAAGCTACGAGCAGTCTAAAAAAGATGAGACTTGGCTGCACCAGGCACGACAGGAACTGGTCAAACTCCAGTCGGGGGATCCCGAAAATCGCGCATTGTGGAAGCAGTTTATCGAACTTAGCCTGAGTGAATTCGATCATATATACAAGCGGTTGGATGTAAGGTTCGACCTGGTTCGAGGAGAAAGCTATTACAACGACCGACTGGCAGGCGTGGTCCAGACTCTCATTGAGCATGAACTTGCCCGCGAGAGTGAAGGGGCCCTGGTCGCCTTTCTGGATGACGAGAAACTGCCGCCCTGTATCGTCCGCAAAAGTGATGGCGGATTCAACTACGCCACTACCGATCTCGCCACCATCCAAAGCAGGGTCGAGGAATTCGCTCCCGACAAGATCATCTATGTGACGGATGAGCGCCAACAGTTGCATTTCAAGCAGGTTTTTGCCGTGGCGCGTAAGATGGGGTGCGTTACCAGGCTGGAGCATGTCTGGTTCGGATTGATGCGATTGCCTGAAGGGACATTTTCGACCCGGCAGGGAAATGTGATCAAGCTCGAGAAGTATCTGGATGAGGCGGAAGCAAGGGCACTGGCCGTCGTAAAGGCGGGCAGCCCCGAAATGCCCGAGGTTCGGCAGAAGGAAATCGCCAGAGCGGCGGGAATCGGCGCCGTAAAATATGCTGATTTAAGCCAGAATCCTCAGAGTCTGGTCACCTTCACCTGGGAAAAGGCGCTGGCCCTGGACGGTAATTCTGCTCCCTATCTCCAGTATGCCTACGCCCGGATTGCCAGTGTGCAGGACAAGTACCGGGAGCAATTCCCAGGCATGGATCTGTCGAAGTTCCCGGTGATCATCAATGAACCTATTGAGCGAACCTTGGCCGTGCTGATCCTTCAGTTCCCGGAAGTTGTGACACGGGCGGCGGAAACCTACAAACCGAGCGCTCTGGCGGATTATCTTTACAATCTTGCTTCCGCGTACAGCTCCTTCTATCAAAATGTACCGTTTCTCAAGGCTCCGGAGGGCATCCGGGAAAGTCGTGTCAATCTTTGCGCCCTTGTGGCCCGCCTCCTGCGACAGGGGCTGAATCTGCTGGGGATCGAAACCCCCGACCGAATTTGAGCCATCGGTATCCCGGCGTTGACTTGCAACGCATGGCGTGAGATACTGCCACGCGTTTTTTTTAATGAATCACGGCGGGAGGCGTATGACACCGTTGATCGAGAAACTACTGATTCTTCAGGATTATGACCTGAAGATTCTGAAGATTGAAAAAGAACTGGCTGATATCCCCTTGAGGAAAGAGGCCATCGACTCCATGCTCGATGAGCACCGTCATGATGTCGTCAAGGCCAAGGAATTGCATAAGACTCGTCAAGCCGAAATCAAAAAGGCCGAACTGGAGATCGAGTCCTTCCGGGAGAAGATCCGGAAGTATCGCGATCAGCAGATGCAACTGAAGAACAATCAGGAATTTCGCGCCATGGAAAAGGAGATCGGTGGCGTGGAGAAAATTATCCGTGAAACCGAGGATCGTATACTGGGGATCATGGAAACGGTGGAGGTTGCGCTCGCTGGGGTGAAAACCTGTGAGGAGTCCCTGAAAACGGAGGAGGGCGGAGTCAAGCATGAGGTAGCCGCCATCGATTCCCGTGCCAATGAGATCAAGAATGAGCTCGATCACGTCAGGGATGCCCGGAGCAAACTCGCCTCTGAAGTGGAGGCTGTGCGGCTGGCCCAATACGATCGGATGTTCAAGAACAAGAAAGACCGTGTTCTGGTGTCCGTGGAGGACAATGGGACATGCGGAGGCTGCCACATGAAACTTCCGCCCTACATCTGTCATGATGCCAGGAAACAGACGGACGTCGTGGCCTGCGGATATTGCGGACGAATGCTGTATTGACGAATGCTGTATTAAGGATGCGTGTGTTGTGATGTCGGAAGGCGGAGGGCGTTCGGTCGCTCCAGGCTCGCGCAAGCGGGTGGGAGAGGAAAGTCCGGACTCCAAAGGGTAGAACGCCGGTGCCTAATAAGCCCGGGGATTTCCTGTCAAAGGGAAGTCACGGAAAGTGCCACAGAGACTATACCGCCACGGAGTCGCCGCAAGGCTGTTCCGGGGTAAGGGTGAAAAGGTGGTGTAAGAGACCACCGGGCGGACAGCAATGGACGTCGCAGGGCAAACCCCGTTCGGAGCAAGATCAAATAGGAAATCTGAGGTGACCCGCCTCATGTTGTCGCGAAAGCGGCACGCGGTTTCGGGTTGATCGCTTAGACAAATGACTGATCCCGTTCGCGGGAAACAAGATCCGGCTTATGCCCTCTGCCTTCCAATATCAGAATGCTGCACGAACGGTGGTCGTCGCAACCGTTGCCGCCAGTTTCCTGCTGGCAATCTATTATGGGCGACTCTTGCGGCGGGGACCCGTTTTCGAAAGTGAGCGACCAGGAAGCAGCGAATCAATCGGTGAGCTGGCCGCGTTTTCGTCAAGCCCTACAGGTCTGGCATGGCAGGCGCTTCAGTCCCGGACGGAGCAACAGGCGGGTAAGGCGGCAGGCGTGCATTCGCCGGATCGATACCGCCTTGCCGGCACATTTTTTCTCGAGGGGGCGGGGGACTCTCAGCGACGAGCCATTGTTGATGACATTGCCAAGCGATACCAGGCTATTGTCAGCGAGGGTGACAGGCTAGAGGATGCAGTGGTCTTGAAGATATTCAGGGATCATATTATTCTCCAAACCGCTTCAGGAAGCCGTGAACTTTGGGTTGAGTTTACTCCCGTTATGAGTGACGCCCGGATGACGGTATCCACGAATCAAGTGACTGCCCAGTCCGGTTCAACAAACAAGTTCGGGTGTATTCAAGTGCAGGAGAATCGGTGGCGATTCAGTCGCAAACCGATTTTAGATTACTATCAGGAGTTATTGGACGAGCCTGATCGAATGGTCGCCTTATTTGACACCATGAAACCTGTTCGGGATGAGCAGAATAAGATCACCGGATACGTGGTAGGCATTGAAGGTGAGAAGGATTTCTTTGAAACGATGGGACTTCGCCAGGGAGACATTGTGAGATCTGTAAACTCCTTTCCCATGACCAACCGGCGACGGGCCGAAGCGTTTATTGATCAATTCCTCAAGAACCAGATGAATGTCGTTGTTCTGGACGTAGAGCGCGGCGGTCAGACCGTTAAGCAGGTTTATCAGGTTCAGCCTTAAGTCGCCTGATCATAAGCTCGGTATTCCCATGGCTATTCAAGGCAGGGAAGACACAGGCATAGTTCGTGAAATCACTCTTCCTCAACATTTCAGGGGCTTTCTACGTCATCCTGCTAGACATAAGATATATTATGCGACATTGTTCATAAGTCGACATTTGTTGTTAATGAGGTCGAATTGTCATTTTGGATGGCGGTAATCAGCCTAGCAAATCGCTGCGTGCCTGCTTGGCGCTCTCGAGAAACCGGTGGACGCCCTGATAATCTTCCGCTTCGACAAGGTGGATCAGTTCCGTTAGGTGCGCCCCATAGGCCTTAAGCTCCCCAAGAATAGCGCTATGGTTGGTCTTCACAACATCCTGCCAGATCTCAGGCGAGCCTGAAGCCACGCGACTCGAGTCCCTGAAACCTGTGCCACAAAATGATTTGATGCTGGGGGCGAGCTCCCGTCCAACCGTTGTCGCCAGCAGAGAGGCCACAAGATGCGGTAGATGGCTCGTTCGGGCAATAAGTGTATCATGTTGATCAGGTGCTAACCTTACAACTTTGGCCCCTACTCCGCTCCACAACCATGTCACGACTTGGATGGCATGACCGGGCGTGTCCGGACCAGGCGTCACAGCAGTCATGGTGCCCTCATATAGATCTGCCCTTGCCGCATCCATCCCGTGCTTCTCCGAACCTGCTATGGGGTGACTGCCTACGAAAACGGCGCGCGAGCCTTTGAAAATATGATGCATGGCCTCGACTAATCGGACTTTTGTGCTGCCGACATCGGTGACCACGCATTCGGGTTCAAAGTGCGGAGAACATTCCCTGGCAACATCCGGGATGCTGCAAACCGGCAGGCAGAAAACCGTGATATCGGCTCCCCGTAAAGCGCCTGCAGGGGTCTCAAATGCGGCATCTGCGGCCCCCATGGTCAGGGCAAGCTGCCGCGTTTCCTCACGGCGCGCATACACATGAACTTCTGCAAGCCCCCTGCTTTTCAGGGCAAGTCCCAGAGACCCCCCCATCAATCCCATTCCTATTATGGACACTCGTTTCATTGTCACATCCTGGTTCGCGCAATCAGGTCGCAGTTATTTCCAGAGCTCGCTTCAACGCCATGGCACAGCGCCGATTATCCTTCCGGGTTCCGATTGTAATACGGATATAGTCGGATAATCCATAGGGATCCATGGGGCGAACAATGACGCCTGACTTCTGCATAGCCTCAAATACCTGTTTTCCCTGTCCGACCCTCACCAAAATAAAGTTGGCTGAAGAAGGAACAAACTCAAGATGCATATCCAGGAAGGCGGATTCAAAATAATTTACACCCTCGCGTATCATAGCGCGGGTTTTTGACACAAACTCCTCATCCTCCAATGCCGCTAGCGCGGCTATCTGGGCGATCGCCGAGGTGTTGAAAGGCTGTCGCACCCTGTGCATGAGTTTAATGCAGTCCTCCGGCGCTATGGCATAGCCAATGCGCAACCCAGCCAGCCCGTAGGTCTTGGAGAAGGTTCTAAGGACGATCGCCTTTCGACCCTCGCGCACATACTTGATGCAATCGGGCTGATCCTCCGGGGAAAGCAACTCAATGTAGGCCTCATCAAAAACCGCGATAACATGCTCGGGAAGCCCTTCCATAAAGTCGTCCAATTCCCCTTGTCCGACCATGGTGCCCGTGGGATTATTGGGATTGGCGATAAAAACCACCCGGGTTTCCGGCGTAATGGCCCGCCGCATTGCCACCAGATCATGGGTGAATCGAACCATCGGCACGCTAATCGTCCCAGCCTGAAACAGGGCCGCCATGAGTCTATAAACAACAAAGGCCCGGTCAGCCATGACAATATTGGTTGTATGGTCGAGAAAAACATGACCAATGAACTCGATTAACTCGTTGCTTCCCGCTCCGGTAATAATGGTCTCGGGTGGTATGTTCAATTTTCGACCAAGAGCCTGTCGGAGATTGAACGCATCGCCATCCGGATATTGATGCATCCGCCGTGACGCCTTGCGGATGGCGGCGGCCGCCTTGGGTGACGGGCCCAACGCATTTTCATTTGAGGCCAGCTTGATGATTTCACCTGCATCATGAAACCCCAGCTGCCGGGCAACTTCCTCAATCGGACGTCCCGGTTCGTAGATGCCAAGTCCCGCAATCCAGGGACGGGACAAGTCATTGAATGTCGTCATGCCTTCTCACTCCTGGTCGTGATTAGTTGCGGTTCGCGACGGGATAAGATCCCAACACCGTGACCAGTACGCAGTGGTCTGCAATATCGTTCAAGGCGTGCTTCACCGGGGGATCTTCGGCGTGTCCTTCCACATCCACAAAGAAATAATATTCCCAGCGTTTAGTGCGGCTCGGGCGAGACTCGATTTTCGTCATATTCAGCCCGAATTTCTTGAAGGATTCCAAAGCCCCATACAAGGTTCCAGCCTGGTGCTGAACCGCAAATAGCAGGGAGGTCTTATCACTGCCGGAGGGTTTATTTACATCATGACCGACGACCAGAAACCGCGTTGTATTCCCACTTAAATCCTGCACATCGGATTCCAGTACGGTCAGCCCGTAGAGCTCGGCCGCCAGATCACTGGCCAGCGCCCCGGCGTTCTTTTCGCGGGAAGCGAGCTCCGCAGCCCGCGCCGTGCTGGCAACGGGAATGAGTTCAACCCCTGACATTTCCCGCCTCAACCATTGCCGGCATTGCCCGAGGACCTGAGGATGGCTGTAGAGTCGCTCAATCCGTTCCCGGGGAACACGTGCCAGAAGACAGTTGGAAATCGTAATATAAAGCTCTGCGGAAATCTTCAGCGTTGTTTCGGTCAAGCGGTCAAGGGTGTGGGTAACGGCACCCTCTGTCGAATTTTCAACCGGCACCACCCCATAATCAGCCAGTTCCTTTTCAACGGCATCAAACACATCGCTGATGGTTTCACAAGAGAGATAATCAACGCTGCCGCCGAAACGACTGCGCGCCGCCTGATGCGAGAATGTAGAAGGGGGGCCCATATAAGCCACTTTCATGGGTTTCTCAAGCGACAGGGCGGCGGACATGATTTCGCGATACACAGCCCGTAAAGACTTTTTTGTCAAGGGGCCATTATTCATTCCTTCAACACGGGCAAAAACGGCCTTTTCACGAGCGGGTACATAGACCCCCTTCCCGCCCTTGTTCTTGAGTTTTCCTATCTCCAGCGCGTAACGGGTCCGCTCATTCAGCAGTTTAACGAGTTTAACATCAACTCCGTCGATATTCCTACGCAAGGATTCCACGCTCATTACTTTTCCTCCTCTTCGTCTTCCTCCTCTTCCTCCTCGTCGCCTTCTTCGTCTTCCTCCTCGTCGCTTTCTTCGTCTTCGTCAAACTCTTCTTCCGCGTCTGAGGTTCCGGAACTCGAACCGGTTTCGACGCCTGCATCGATAACAGATTCTACGGGCGTATTGGAAGAAACGGAGGCGGGCGAGGTCCCTTCGGCGATGGCCTGATCGGTCTTTTTCCGCATTGCATCCATGCGGGCAAGTTCATTAATCCCGGGCAATTCCTTAACATCCTTCAGCCCGAAGTGTTCCAGGAAAAGCGCTGTGGTCCCGTACAGCATAGGGCGGCCCGGAAGTTCACTGCGCCCGACAATCCGGATCAATTGCATTTCCATCAGCATACGAATGACATAATCCACAGCCACTCCTCGAACCCCCTCCAATTCGGCACGCGAAATTGGCTGGCGGTAGGCGATAATCGCAAGGGTTTCCAGCGCTGGCCGCGACAAACGCGTCGGTTTGCCGGCATTGAGCATGCGCCTCACCCATATACCGCCGGCGGGATCGCTCTGGAACCGGAATCCCTCCGCGCTTTCAACCAGATGAACCCCCAGCATGGCGCCTTCGCATTCAGACTGGATCCGGTTCAGGCATTCCCTGATCTCGGCATCCTTCAAACCGCTGTAGAGGGACGCCGCCTCGCTGTCTGCCTCAGCCGTTTCTTGAAGTACTTTCCGGATGGCCGCCATCGTCATGGGTTGACGGGCCGCAAAAATAATTGCACCCAGAACCTGCTTGAGATCTACCGTGGTTGTCTCCATTGTTCAATTCCCCTGCTCTGCGAATTCCTGTGCAATCACAATTTCCCCGAAATCTCCATCCTGCTGTGCCACCAACTGGCGCAAACGGATGAGTTCCAATATCGCCAGAAACGTGCACACAATTTCATTCCGGCTGGCCGCTTTCTCAAAAAGGCTGGAAAATGTCGCCTTACCCTTGTTCCGGACAGTTCCCAGTACAAACTCAATTTTGTCGACAACCGTGAATTTTTCATCGTAGATTTCGCCAAAATCATCAATTTTGATCTTTTTCAGCGCCTCGTTAAAAGCGGAAATAAGATCGAATAGACTCACATCCCCCAGTCCGACTCCAATCTCGGGCTCTACAACCATGCCGGAATCCGAACCGCGTGTGAATATATTCTCCTGAAAATACTCGCGTTGCTGGAGATGCGCCGCGGCTTCTTTAAACTTCTTATACTCCACCAACTGCTTGACGAGTTCCCAGCGCGGATCTTCCTCCTCGTCCTCCATCTCCGGACGCTCATCAACCGGGAGCAGGATACGGCTCTTGATCATCATCAGAGTTGCCGCCATTACAATGAATTCCCCCGCGATATTCAAATCCAGCAGCTTCATCAGGGAGAGATACTCCATGTACTGCTTCGTGACCCGCTCGATCGGAATATTGTAAATATCGACTTCATCCTTTTTGATCAGGTAAAGCAGCAGATCCAAGGGTCCCTCGAACACATCGAGTTGAACCTTGTAATCATCTTGAACAACAACCTGTGTCATATCCCGGCCCCTCTCATTGCAACCCCACGGCCCGGCGGGCTGCCATCAGTGTTTTGCGAGCCTCGACACGCGCCCTCGCGGCGCCGTCATTAAGAACGGTCTCGACAAAAACGGGATCCCGCTCCAGTTCGGCTCGTCTCATTCTATAGGGCTCAAAGTAACTCCAGAATTTTTCAAAAAGAGCTTTCTTGGCGGTCCCGTAGCCAAAGCCCGCAGTCTGGTATCGCTCCGCCATGTCGTTACGCTCTGTTTCGGATGCAAACAATTTGAACAACGCAAAAATATTGCAGGTTTTAGGATTCTTAGGGTGTTCCAGCGGGGTACTGTCAGTCACGATCCGCATGATCCTTGCCCTGGTTTCCTTCTCTTCGCCAAAGATCTCGATGGTATTGTTGTAAGACTTCGACATTTTCTGCCCATCTACGCCGGGCACGACCGCAACGTCGTCAGAGATCACAGGAACAGGAACGGTGAAGGTATCTCCGAACTGGAGGTTGAATTTCATGGCGATGTCACGCGTGACTTCAACATGCTGCTTCTGATCCCGGCCCACCGGTACGGTGGTGGCCTGTAGCTGAAGAATGTCGGCCGCCATCAGAACCGGATAAGCAAAAAGAGCATGCGATGGCGCCACCCCTTTGGAGAGTTTGTCCTTATACGAATGACAGCGCTCAAGAAGTCCCATGGGGGTTACCGTGGAAAGCAGCCATGCCAGTTCTTGGACTTCAGGAACATCACTTTGGCGAAAGAATACGGTTCGCTGCGTGTCCAAGCCGCAGGCGAGGAAATCAAGGGCAACATCGCGGGTATTGCGCCTCAGCGTCTCGGGATCAGAAACGCTGGTCAGGGCGTGATAATCAGCGATAAAAAGATACGCGTCACCCTGGCGTTGCAATTCCAGAGCCGGCTTCATCATGCCAAAATAGTTTCCGAGGTGCAGCTTTCCCGAAGGCTGAATTCCTGAAAGAATTCTCATTTTATTAATGGCATTCATAGTTAGAAATATTTCACGGCTCAAAAACACTGTGACTGTAACTTAAGCTGACACCTTCATAAAGCGTTTTCCTCAAAACAATCTGGCATCGTTCCCATGGTGTGTTCAATCTTAACTGGAGTTTCACCGGATAATCCAGTATTTTACAGACCCTTATGAACAGATTGACGCGACTCATGTCGATTATATCAGCTTTGTCGATGTCGGTTATAATGTCCGGGTGCCTGATGACAGGCGGAAAAACCCCGGCGACCCCCTTTAGCGTAACGATGAAATCGGCCAACCTGTTCACCGTGAAGGGGCGCGAAGTTGACGGTGCTAACCTTGTCGCAGCTCTAAAAAGAGCCAATGTATCGCAATCGGAACCTCTTGTGATCGACCTGCCCCCGAATACCTCATTTGAAACCGTGAAATACTTGACTCAAAAACTCGCCTCGGCGGGATATAAGCCTTTTTTCAAGAATCCACGCCATGCCGACACCTCGACGGGTCGTTCAAATAAATCCGGACGATCCGCTGATAGAGTGCCTGGGCCTTGAGACCAAAGCCTGTAATGCCCCCTACCCTCCTTGCTGAACACAATGCTTCCGAACGGGAAGGAGCAATTCGTTTGCCCCAGTCCAAAAAAACCGTATTTTCACTCGCTCTCGCCGCATTGGGTGTAGTGTATGGCGACATTGGGACAAGTCCACTATATGCCTTCCGGCTCTGTTTCAATGCGGCGACGCCTCCCACTGCCACGGCAATTCTGGGCGTGCTTTCCCTGATTTTCTGGTCATTGGCAGGTTTGATTTCCATTAAGTATCTCACCTTGGTATTACGTGCCGATAATAAGGGGGAAGGAGGAATCCTTGCGCTCATGGCGCTGGTGAGAAAGGACCGCAAGGATGGAGGAGCACGACAAAGTGCTGTCATCGTTGCCCTGGGGTTGTTCGGCGCCTCTCTATTGTATGGCGACGGATTGATCACTCCGGCAATATCAGTATTAAGCGCCGTCGAAGGACTGGAAGTTGCCGCACCCCGATTTTCAGGGTTTGTAGTCCCCTCCGCGGTATTCATCTTATTGGGGTTGTTCTGGGTCTAAAAACACGGAACACAAAAGGTCGGATCGGTATTTGGCCCCATCATGGTTGTATGGTTTGTGGTACTCGGCGCGCTGGGGTTGCCTCACATTTTACGGACTCCGGAGGTTCTTCATGCCGTAAATCCAGTCTATGCCTTTCAGTTTTTTATTGATCATAAATTCCACGCCTTTGTCACCATGGGCACGATATTCCTCTGTCTGACAGGGGGTGAAGACCTGTATCTTGATATGGGGCACTTTGGACGGCTACCCATGCGCATTGGATGGTTTTCTCTTGTGTTGCCCTGTCTGCTGGTAAATTATTTCGGGCAAGGGGCCTTCTTGCTGCATCAGCAGCACCCAGACACTTCAAACCTGCTCTACCACCTTGCCCCGGCCTGGGCACTATATCCGTTAGTCCTTCTGGCGACTGCCGCGACAGTGATTGCATCACAAGCCGTCATTTCAGGGGCCTACTCCCTGACTCGTCAAGCCATGCAACTCGGGTTTTGTCCGCGGTTGACCATCATTCATACCTCGGAAAGCACCATCGGACAGGTGTATCTGCCTGCCGTAAACAGCATGCTTCTGATTGGCACCCTTGCGCTTGTTCTGAGCTTTCGCAATTCAGACAGCTTGGCAGGCGCGTACGGACTCGCGGTGTCAATGACCATGCTGTTGACCTCAATTATGATGACGGTTTTCATGCTGCGTCACTGGCGCTGGCATCCTTTGCTTGTCGCTTTGATAATGATCCCGATATTCATGTTCGACGTGACCTACTTCACCTCAAACATTCTTAAAATCAAAGCCGGAGGCTGGGTTGGAGTCGCGGTTGCCGTGGTGATGTTTGCGATCACGACAACTTGGAAAAAAGGACGCACCATACTGCACCGCAAACTGGCCGACGACAGTTTACCCCTGAATCTGTTTATCGAAGACGTGAAACAATACGCCCCGATCCGCGTCCCGGGAACGGCCGTTTTTTTAACCGGAGCCATCAATATTGCTCCCCGAACTTTGCTGCACAACTTCAAACATAACATGATCCTGCATCGGGATATCGTTCTGTTGACCATCAAAAATGAAGAGCAGCCCTTTGTTGCTGAAAAGGAACGTGTGCTAATTCAAAAAATGGATGCAGGCATCACCCAGATCACGGCTCGCTACGGGTTCAGTGAAAACCCCGACCTCACACAATTGCTCAGCAACCTCACTATTGAAGGCTTGGATCTGACACCTAATCGCGTGACCTTTTTCCTGGGGCGCGAGACGATCATCCGGATTCCAAACCGCGACATGACGACATGGCGTAAACGGCTGTTTGCTTTCCTTTCAAAAAACTCCAAGGATGCTTCAACGTTTTTTAACATTCCCCCCAATCGCGTAATTGAGGTGGGAATCCAGGTGGAACTTTAGCACTTCACACCTGTTCTTCGTGAAGGAAGGGCGCCAGTTGCCTCTCGACACAGATTGTCCTCCATACTATTATGATCCTAATTTATAAGGAGGAAATGTCATGTCCAGCACATCAATTCTGATTAAACTCTCCCTGATAGTATTATCTGCCCTTGTTATTGGAACCGGGTGCAGTGCGTTTCGCGCTTCTGTTCAGAACGAAGACGTTGGCAACGCATCCGTCAGGCCTATGGACACGGGGTACGACTTTGGCGACTTGAGGTGGCTTGGCGAATCTGTTGGTCTTGATCTTCTGGCCGCCCCGATCATAGATCAAACCGGAAGGAAGCCCATTCTGGTGGTCATGGGGATTGAAAACCGCACCGATGAACACATTGACACCAAAGCCATTACCGACACAATACGCACCAAGGTCATCAATACCGGGAAAGCCAGTTTCGTTAATGAAAGTCAGCGTGACAACCAGTTGCGCGAACAAGGTTATCAACTCGCCAACTGCACGCCAGAGACCCGGGTCATGGTTGGCAGACAGCTTGGAGCACGCTATATGCTCACCGGTTCTCTGGTGAAAATTACCAAGGACACTCCCCGTCAGGTTCGACTTTCTAAACAGGAACAGGTTTACTTTCAACTGACGATTGAAGTTACTGATTTGGAAACCGGCTTAATCGCCTGGACAACACAAAAGGAACGTGTAAGAGGCGCAAGCAAGCCGTTGATTGGCTGGTAAGGATCGACTTCGCTCATTACAAGAACGGAGTTTTCATGCCGCGGGTTACGCAGACAACTGTATTGCACCTGCTCGTCATGTGGTTTTTTTGCGGTTGCGCCACCGTTCCTCTTGATAATGCGTTAAGGAATTTCAATTACGGACGCATTGATGAAGCCGATCGGGATCTCGCCATCATTCCCCCGGGTTCCAGTAAAATCATGCATTTGATGGAACGGGGAATGATTCGGCACCTGCGTAGAGACTATACCAATAGCACCGCAGACTGGCTTCAAGCTGTCAAATTGGAGAAGGAGCTCGAAACGCATAGTGTCAGCAAGGCAGGCGCAAGTATGCTGGTCAACGACACCCTGCTGGATTATCGGGGCTACCCCTTCGAGAGGACGTATCTCCATGTCTATCTCGCCAAGAATTATCTCGCACAGGGTTTGTGGCAGGAGGCAGGGGTCGAGGCCCGAGCCATCGCCCTGGCGCTGGCGCCTGCAAAACTTGACGGATTCCCGGATGATGCCTTCAGCCATTATATCGCTGCCTTTTGCCTGGAACTGAACGGTGATGACAGCAATGCTGCCATGCAATATCGCCACGCGGCCAAACTGGCGCCTAACATCGGACTCGATTACAGGACCGGGCGATTCATGCCTGCGACAAATCAATTTGCAGCATCAACCGGACCACAGCCCGTTCCTTCAATGTCCGGCGCCGAACTTGTCTGTTTTATTGATTTGGACGGAGTGAATGGGGTCATTCCGCAGTACGCCGACCTTTACGCTGACGGAACATACCTTGGACGCAGTCAAACATTAAGCAATACCCTGGATTTGGAAATTGCCAGCAGCGAGAGAATGAAAATACGAAGGGCTGCTAAGTCACTCGGACGCCTTGCGTTGAAAGGGGCGGTAGCCTTGGCCGCTTCCTCCAGAGATAACGACCTCGGCCAAATGGTATGGCTGATGTTGCTGGCAACCGAAACCGAAGATGTTCGACGCTGGTCTACCTTGCCTTCCCAGTTGGCCGTGGCCCGCGTCCCTTGTCCTGAGAACCTGAGGGAATTCGCGGTGGATATCAAGGGGTATACAGGTGTCACGCTTCGTCGCCTTGTTTTCTCTGCTCCGATTCCCCGTCAGAGGCGGATCTACGTGGCGGTCTGCCGGGATCATCCGCCTTAGAAAATCAGCTTGAGCACCAGCACGATCAGCAACCCTGCCACAATCAGCATGAAGAGGGCCTTATTGCGCTGCACGCGCCGTTCCTGTCGGAGGGGCCTAACGGAATGAAGACTCCCGGTTCCGAAGTAAGTGTTGAAGCGTTGGTCAGGAACCGGTTTTGGAATTTGAAGTGACGTCGATTCATTCGGCAGGTCGGTTCTGGGCCTTTCCGGCATACCAGGCAAGGGAATACGGACAGAGACGTCTTCAGGAAGGGATGCCCCGGACAGGTCGGATGACGCCGGCTTGATGACAGGTGATGTCCGTCCGGAAACTTGTTTGAGTCGCCGAAGGGCCTCAATAGAATCGGGAGTCTCAACGGCACGGGAAATCCCCTTGATCTCAGACTCCATGCGTGAAATCTCGCGCTGTATGGCGTCGAGTTTTTCCTGCAGCCGTGGATTCTTTCGACCTGATTGTTGCATGATCAGTTAGCGTAATTTGAAGGCAACGATAATAACTGACACGACAATCACGACAATCAAGGGAAGACTGGCCGCGAGTCCGGCTTTGAACCAATGCCCGAATCCTTTGTCAGCTGCATCGAAACCATCCTGATCAGGTGAAAGCGTCCGACGATCATCAAACAGTTTAGCGGGACCGCCGACCGCCTCCACAGTGGCCTGGGCCTTGACGAATTCATTACGGGCAACATCGATACGGGCGACTGCCTTGTTCAGTTCTTCGCGAAACACCTCGTCGCTCCATTCGGAATCATTGATCTGCTGCAACTCATCCAGAGCAGCTGCAAACCGTTCTCGAGTTGACCAGTAGATTTCCGCCTGCCGCGCGGCGTGCTCACCCATTTTCTGGAGCGAGATCACGCTTTCAGTAAGACGGTCAATCATCTCCTGTTTACCCCGTTCATATTGATCCTGTTTCTGAAGGAGGTCTTCAAGCATGTGTTTTTCACGTTCCATCTCGCCTTGTTTCTGCTTGAGGCGTTCAATGTGGAGTTTGGCCGAGGCCACCTGCGTATTGACCTCTTCGCGGTGACGAGCCATCCGGGTCAGGTTCAAATCGGATATCGGCCTGACAGGCGCCTCATCGGCCTTCATGTTGACAGGAACTTCGCCCCCGGCACCCAAAGAGGTCGTCTTGATTGCGTTGCGCCGCTGTCCCAGATCATCGTCAAAGAAATCCGTTCCCATGTCTTTCTCCTTCCGTCTTCCGTTCCTGTCAGTTCATCCACGACGAGTTTCAGATCCGTCCAAAGCTATCAGTCATGTCACTTGGGTTCAAGTCCCGGTTATTACCTCCGGTGGTCAGGCACGACAATCGACTGGCCTATCTGCAAGGCTTCGGCATGATTCAACTGTTCCCGGTTTGCCTCAAAAATGTCACGCCACCTCTCCGGATCACCGTAGTAACGCAAGGAAATAATACGCAGGGTGTCCCCTTTTGCGACTTTCACAACCCTTCCCAACGACCGGGGAGTCCGAATGCTTTCCTCGATCAATTGTCCCGAAACATTTCCTGCATTGGCGCCTTTGTTTCCGCGCAAAGCCGTCACGGTCGCCCGAAGCTGAGCAGCCTGTGCAGCAAGATTGGCCGAATGTATGATGAGTGCGGCGTTCTGCCGTTCGAGTTCATCCAGACGGCTCAAAATGGCGGCCTGGCTTGAAAAGACTGTCCCTACATAATACAACTGGGCAGATCGAATGTGATCCTGAATCATCCTTCTTTTTTCAGTATCAGGGCGCAATGCTAGATAGCGCTGGTAATGATATATGGCATCAACACTATTGCTGCCTTGTTTTTCCAGAAGAAAAGCAAGGCCAAGGTGAGCACGGGCAACGGACGGATCTCGATCCAGAAGAGCCTGATAGATGAAGCGGGCGCCTTCAATATCCCCGGCGGATTCCAACTCCCGCGCCTTCTTGATAGCAGGATGTTCACGTTCGGATTCATCCGAATGTCGGGCTTTCGGATCGCACCCGGCGACAACCGCCATGGTTGCCAGAAAAATGAACGCTCTTATTCCCGGGGACATGAATTCCTGTTCAATATCGCTTTTGAAGCCTCGACCACTTTTGAAACCTCTATCCGGCCCATGCATTCAACTGATGGCAACGGGCATACTTTACCAAAACAAGGCCTGCATGCCACGTCGGATATACAAACGACATGTTGCGGGCCATACGGCCCTGTGCGCACCGGATCGGTGGGCCCAAACATGGTCACCACAGGGACTCCCAACGCCACTGCCATATGCAACGGGCCGGAATCATTGACAATTGCCAAATTCATCTGTTTGAACCATGCCCCCATCTCCACCAGACTGGTCTCTCCGGCTAAATTGCGAATGAGTCCATTTCCTCGCGTCGATTCAAGTTCAACCCGAATCTGTTCACAGGTCATACGGTCTGTTGCGCCGCCAAATAGAAAAATGGACGCATTTAACTCGGTTCTGAGTTGTCGGGCCGTTTCCGTAAAATATGATAACGGCCAGTTTTTATTGGCGCGTCTTGAAACCGGTACTATGGCCACCCGTGGTTCTGGCTGGATTACAGGTTTCGGCATGATCGTGACGGGGAAAGCGACTGGGATGACAGGCAACCCAAGAAACCGGACCACATCCAAGTTTTCCTCTACCGCATGCCTGTTCTTGTCGCACGAAGCGGCCACATCGTCATAAAACAACCCCGCGCCTTCCCGGTGAAAAGAAGGGCCTAGTTTCTTCCTCCCCCTTGCAAAACGGGCCACAAGAGCACTTTTAAGTAAGCCTTGAAAATCAATCACATAATCATACTGCGTTTCGCGAAGGGCATGCAAAAAGTGCCCAGCCTCGGACCAGAACGCGCGACGGGGGAAAACAATGACCCTGGAAACAACCGGAAAACAGCGCACAAGTTCGACATACTCAGGTTGCGTTACCCAATCAACCTCCGCGCCCAATGCTACTTTAAGGTTATTCACTGCGGGCAGGGCATGGAAGACATCTCCCAGGGAGCTGAGCTTAATGACCAAAATGCGTTTGGGTTGATTCATCATCCGTTCCGAATTCTTGCCCGTTCGGCTTCCTCTCGTTCCTTAAGCCGATTGACCTCAAAACGCATTTCCGCAAAGGTTTTGGCTTCCTTTTCGGCATCCCCGGCCTCGCGGGACTCCCCGATCTTATTCCCGTAAAGGATTTCGATCTCAGCAATCTTGGCCTTCGTTCTGGCAGAAACATCCGCCATTGCCTCTTTCTGTTCTGCCGTCAAGGCGGTGATTACCTCGCCGCGTTTGGCCATCCGTTCCAGGGCCAGATCTAATGAGCTTTTCAATCGGTCAGCCATCGTCGATCTCCTTTCCTTCACACATCAATAATAGGACCTTTGCCAGGCGGCGGGGTCCTGATCGGTTCGGGGTTTATGGATTCCGCCCCATTGCGTCGACGGGAACGTGATCCCAGGGAACGGGGTTTATGGTTGCCAAGAATCATGCTCACTAAACTGATGATCAAGGAGGCTCCCATTGCCGACCAGAAGCCGGCCACATGGAACCCCGGCACGAGCATGGCGGTAATCATCAGTAGAAATGCATTAATTAACAGCAACATAAATCCCAGCGACAGCAGCACCAACGGCAACGCCACCGCTATCAGAAGCGGCTTCACCAGTGCATTCAGAATGCCCAGGATCATGGCCGTAGCCAGCAGGCTGGGCCCGTCTGCATAGTCTACGCCCCGCACCAGCAATGTTGCCACCCACACGGAAACGGCAGTTAACATCCACCTGATCAACACGCCCCTCAGGCGTCGACCTGCTGTTTCAACCGGCTCAGGATTCAAAGTCGCCTCCCCGTCGTGACTGTTTCTTTGCCGAATGAATACGCTTGTCGTTAAGTACGCGTTCCTTCTGCCGTCTCGAACGCCGCCGTTTCTGGCGTCGGATTTTTTCTACAGCCTGCTGTTTGGCGCTTTTCTGCCCGAGGATCCTTGCCTCCACGCGATCACAGAGATCACGACGGGCCAGAAATCGGTTCAGCTCCCTCGATCGCTCACGTTGGCATTTGACCTCGGTTTCGGTCGGTGTATGAAGAAGATAGACACAGGAGGATGTCTTGTTGATTTTTTGCCCCCCTGAGCCCGACCCAAGTATGAACTTTTCAACCAGATCCTGCTCCCGGATGCCGAGACGTGTCATTCTTTCCTCGAGGGCTTGTCGCTTTTCAGTCGTAATGTACACGTCAGGCATATGTCATCCTATAATGCCGGCTGGCGGTCCACAATCTTGGACAAGTAATGCTCCAATTCCCGCCCATACTCTGTGTCCTTGCCCATGTGAACAAGTTGCTTGTGAACATGGTGCAATCCGTCGGGACCCGAATCCGCCTCACTGACGGAAGTATAACGCCGACCGGGGTCCGGCGACAGCATGCGCTGGAGAATATGGATTAACCGTTCATTGCGCACGACATAGGGAGGCAGGTACTCGACAAGACGTTCGGCAAGTTTAAGTTTGAACTGAAGCAAAGAGGCTTCATCAGCGGAGGGATCACAAACCGGATCCCCGCGTAACATTTCCACACAAACCAATCCCGCGCTGAAAATATCAGACTGAACGAGCGGGGGCTGGCGCCGGTGAATTTCAGGGGCCATGTAAAGCGGTGTTCCGAGCAACCATGAAGACTTCTCGCCCGCCGATACGGCCCGGCCGAAATCGACCAGTTTCACATAGCCGAGGCGATCAATCATGATGTTTCCGGGCTTGATGTCGCAATGAACAAACCCCATAGCATTCAAGGCTTCCAACCCGCGGAGCACCATGCGAATGATGTAAATGGCGATTCCGGGCTGGATGCACAGTTTCCGGCCATCAATTCGGAATATAACATCGGTGAACCGCGCCCATTCCTCGCGCGAACTCCGGCTTTTGGAGCGGTCGAGATGGGTGGTGTCCAAAAACGCCTTCAAGTCGATCCCGTCAATGGCCTCCATTTGAAGATACCCGATCCCATAAGTCTCCTCATAGCTGTCGCGCGCCACCAGACTTGGAGTCTGCATGGCTTGCAGTCGTGAAGTTTGCACGGCAATCCGTCCCATATCAGTCCAATAGAGTTCGGGATTAGGATAGTTCGAGGGGTCAAAAAGCTTGATGGCATGGCGCGTGATGCACCCACGGGCTCCCTGGCGCAGACCGAGGAACACGACACCCTGGCGCCCCCGCCCCAGTTCCCTTAGGAACTGGTACGCCACGGGGTAGTAGATGGCCCGGGCCCGGATGATGGCGGAATAGTTATCAACCAATTGCCCAATGGTTGCCGTGGACGCATGGCCGGCGGGACGATCGCCGGGCGCCGAGTCCGCCGCATCAAAAACGGTTTCAGCCAGCTCGGTGTCAGGCATGGAAAACTCCTAGCCCCGCTTGCGGGGTGACTTGCCTTCATCCCCCAAGCCGGGGAACTTGATGTTCGGTGCGTGGCGGTGAAATTCCTGAATGCTGCAAACCTCAATTCGCTTGGAATCCTTCAATGCCTCAATGCCGGTAATCGCCGCCTTAAAGCCGTGGATTGTAGTCGTAATCGGGATCCCCCTGATCACGGCATGCGACCTCATTTTGACCTCATCCATCTTGGGAATGGGACCACTTGAGGGGGTATTGATGATCCAATTCACCTGCTTTTCCTCAATCAAATCGATCACATTGGGCCGTCCATCGGCGATTCGAAACAGCGCCTGACTGCGGATCCCATTGTTTCGCAAAAGCGTACTGGTTCCCACCGTCGAAAAGATTGAAAATCCGAGTTCCGCCAGCCGTCTGGCCATGGGCAATACCGCATCCTTATCCTCATCGCGAATACTGAGAAAGACGTTTCCGGATTGTGGCAGGGGATTGCCGGCTGCAATCTGGCTTTTCAGGAACGCCATCCCGCCGTTTGAATCAATGCCCATGACCTCCCCTGTCGACTTCATTTCCGGAGTTAAAACCACATCCACGCCTGGAAACCGGGCGAACGGGAAGACCGCTTCCTTCACCGAAAAATGCCTGGGAATGATTTCGCTCGTAAAATTCATGTCCTTCAGCTTGAACCCCGCCATGGTCAATGCTGCCAGCTTTGCCAACGGCACGCCAATCGCCTTACTGACAAACGGAACGGTTCGGGAGGCACGCGGATTAACTTCCAACACGTAGACAATCCCGTTCTTGATGGCGAACTGGACATTCATTAAACCGCAGACCTTGAGTTCCTTTGACATTAAGATTGTACAACGCCGGATCTCTGTCTTGACCTCCTCAGACAAGGTGGGAGGAGGGATCGTGCAGGCGCTGTCTCCGGAATGAATGCCCGCCAGTTCAACATGCTCCATGATGGATCCGACAATGGATGTCTCGCCGTCGGAAATACAATCCACATCCACCTCAACCGCATTTTCGAGATACCGGTCAACCAGGACGGGACGCTCCGGCGAAACTTCAACGGCTTCCTCCATATATTTCCGGAGCATTTCGTCGTTATATACAATGACCATGGCTCTTCCGCCCAGGACGAACGACGGTCTCATCAGTACGGGATAGCCGATTCTCCCTGCAATAGCCTCCGCATCCTCCACGGTGGTGGCCATTCCGTTCTCGGGTTGGCACAAATTAAGTCGTTTCAGCATGGCGGCAAAAAGATCGCGATCTTCCGCCATCTCGATACTGGAAGGTTTCGTTCCGATGATATTGACGCCATTGGCCTCAAGATCCTTGGCCAAATTGAGCGGGGTTTGACCGCCGAACTGAACAATGACCCCCCAGCAGTTCTCACGCCGGTAGATATGCAGCACATCCTCCAGTGTCAAAGGCTCGAAATACAACCGGTCGCTGGTGTCATAATCGGTCGACACCGTTTCCGGATTACTGTTGACCATAATAGTTTCATAGCCGGCGTCATGCAGGGCAAAAGCCGCATGAACGCAACAGTAGTCAAACTCGATTCCCTGCCCTATGCGGTTGGGGCCGCCACCAAGAATCATGATTTTCTTCTTATTCGTGGGACGACTTTCATCAACATCACCATAGGTTGAATAGAAGTACGGGGTATAGGCGGTAAATTCAGCCGCACAGGTATCCACCAGACTGTAAACGGGAAGCAATTTCAATTCCTCGCGTGCTTGTCGAACCTCTCCCTCCTTGCACGCTAGCAAGTGCGCGATTTGCCGGTCGGAATAGCCCATTTCCTTGATTTGTCGGAATAGAGGGGGGTCGTTTTTCAACTCGAAAAGGGAACTCACCGACCTGATTTCATCTTCATAGGCCACCAATTCCTCGAGGTGGCGAAGAAACCAGGGATCAATACCAGAGAGTTCATGAATGGTTTCGACGGTCCACCCGCGACGCAAGGCGGCGTGAATCACGAAAACGCGCAAGGCATTGGGTCGGATGATCTCTTTTTTCAGCATTTCATCCGACATGGAGTCAAAAGGACCATCCTTTCCGTCGGCTCCAAAACCCGCCCGTCCGATTTCCAGGGAACGACAGGCCTTCTGGAACGATTGTTTAAAGGTTTTCCCGATGCTCATGGCCTCCCCCACGGACTTCATCTGGGTGCCAAGCGTACTATTGACGCCGGGAAACTTTTCGAAGGCAAAGCGCGGCATCTTGGTGACAACATAATCGATAGAAGGTTCAAAGCACGCTGGTGTCTCACGCGTGATATCATTGCGCAACTCGTCCAACGTGTAGCCCACGGCCAGTTTGGCGGCAATTTTCGCAATGGGGAAACCCGTGGCCTTGGAGGCCAGTGCGCTAGAGCGGGAAACGCGGGGATTCATTTCAATGATAATCATCCGTCCGTCTGCCGGATTCAGCGCCCACTGCACATTGGAGCCGCCCGTATCCACTCCGATGGCCCGCATCACGGCAATCGAGCCGTCACGCATGATCTGGTATTCACGATCCGTCAGTGTCTGGGCGGGCGCCACGGTTATACTGTCGCCGGTATGGACCCCCATGGGATCCATGTTTTCAATGGAGCAGATGATGACAACATTGTCCTTATTGTCGCGCATCACCTCGAGTTCGAATTCCTTCCAACCCAACACTGATTCCTCTACCAGCACTTCGGACGTGGGGCTGTAAAACAACCCCCTCTTGACAATCTCCTCAAATTCCTCCTCATTCCAGGCGATTCCGCCACCCGTTCCTCCCAAGGTGAACCCCGGGCGAATAACGACCGGATACCGGCCAATGAGTGCCTGGACTTTCCAAGCTTCCTCCAGATTGTGAGCTGACCCGCTGACCGGCAAGTCGAGTCCAATCTTCTGCATGGCGGCTTTGAACAGGGCACGATCCTCGGCCATGCGTATGGACTCCGCCTTGGCGCCAATCATTTCCACGCCATAACGCTTGAGAATCCCGCGGTCATGTAACTCAATACCGAGGTTCAACGCCGTCTGTCCGCCCAGAGTCGGCAACAGAGCGTCCGGTCGCTCGCGCCGGATTATTTCCTCCAGCATCGTGGCCGTTAGGGGTTCAATATAGGTCCGATCCGCAAACTCCGGATCGGTCATAATGGTGGCAGGGTTGCTGTTAACCAGGACAACCTCGTACCCTTCCTCTTTGAGCGACTTGCAGGCCTGAACGCCTGAATAGTCAAATTCACAGGCTTGACCGATAATGATCGGTCCTGAGCCGATCAGCATGATTTTCTTGATGTCTGTTCGTTTTGGCATAGCGGCGTAGGATAACGGCTAGAAGCCTGTTTTCCTAGATTTTTTTTGTCCTTCGCCTACCGTTTTTTCACGGCATTTCAGTGCCGCGGCCACAAATCCCTGGAACAAAGGATGAGCATTCAGAGGAGTGGACTGGAACTCAGGATGAAACTGGCAGGCCAGGAACCAGGGATGATCCTTGAGCTCGATAATCTCAACAAGGTCACGTCCCGGACAAACCCCTGAGAACACAAAGCCATGCTTGGCCATTTGCTCCCGGTATTTGTTATTGAATTCGTAACGGTGCCGGTGCCGCTCCGTGATGTCAGTCTTTCCATAGGCCTGATGGGCTTTGGTGCTCTCCTGAATTTTGCAGGGGTAGCCGCCCAGACGCATCGTTCCGCCCTTTTCGGTGACATTCTTCTGTTCCACCATCATGTCAATCACAGGAAACAGGGTCTGAGGGTTGAATTCCGTACTGTTGGCGTCCTTCATGCCGCAGACATTCCGGGCATACTCGATCGACGCACACTGCATGCCCAGACAGATCCCGAAAAAGGGGATATTGTTAAGCCGAGCATATTCCACCGTTTTGATCTTGCCTTCAATGCCACGATCACCAAACCCTCCCGGAACCAGAATTCCCGACACCCCTTTGAGCAGGGCTTCAGCCCCCTGCTTTTCAACATCCTCCGATTCCACCATGCGGACCTGGATAGTGGCGCTACTGGCGATGCCGCCGTGAGTAAGGGATTCGTAGATGCTCTTATAGGCATCTTTCAGGCTGATATATTTACCGACCACCGCGATTTCTATGGCTCCATTAGCGGGTGCAATCAAGGTATCGACCATCTGCTTCCAGTCATCAAGCTTGAGAGGATTGACGTGCAAGCCCAGCATTTCCAGGATGTAGACGTCCACATCCTGCCTGGCCAACTCGAGCGGAACCTCATAAATGGTATGATCGACATCCTTCTCCTCGATCACCTTGTCCAGATCAACATCACAGAAAAGCGCCAGTTTTGCTTTGTGCTCGTCCTGCATGGGCCGTTCACAGCGACAAATCAGGATGTCAGGAATGATGCCAATGGTGCGCAAAATGCCGACCGATTGCTGGGAGGGTTTGGTTTTCATCTCGCCGGCCGCCTTGATGTAGGGAACCAGCGTCAGGTGGATGAACAGGCCATTTTGTCGTCCGATCTCATGCCGGAACTGGCGAATTGCCTCAAGAAACGGCAGCGATTCGATATCCCCGGCCGTTCCTCCGATTTCGGTAATGGCCACGTCAACGTCATCCGCATCCAGAGACCGGATGGCGGTCTTGATTTCATCCGTGATATGCGGAATGACTTGAACGGTTTTACCGAGGTATCCCCCCTCCCGTTCCCGGCAAATCACCGTACGGTAGATGCTGCCGGAAGTGTAATTGCTGTTCCGGTTGCATATGACCCCGCCAAACCGTTCATAGTGCCCAAGGTCCAGATCGGTCTCCGCCCCGTCCACGGTAACATAGACCTCGCCATGCTGGTACGGGGACATGGTTCCCGGATCCACATTCAGATAGGGATCCAGTTTCTGCATCCTGACGCGGTACCCCCGCCGTTCAAGGAGAAAGGCCAGGGAAGCCGCCGTCAACCCTTTGCCAAGTGACGAGACGACGCCGCCGGTGATGAAGATATGCTTTGTTCTGCTTGTTTTAGAACCCATAATAATTCGTCCTTGTTCGAATCTGCTCCGACGAAATGCATCCAGAGTGTGAAATACTGCCACGATCGCTTTTCGGACGCAATGTTTTACAAAAGGCAATCTCTGTCCAGGAGCATGAATCCCGGGATTGCGGCCGGATTGCAGCGGCATTGACTATCGAATTGACTTGCTTTATTTTGTCAAGAACATCATAGGAAAGGCACTGAAGGAGACATTCCGATGATCCGAAAAGCAATAGATATGGCTGTCGAAAGTCGTTCAAATATGCGAACCGGAACCGGAACCGTTACACTCCAGCACTTCTTCAAGCCGGAAGAAATAACCGCAAAGTCTCGCTTGTGCGCCCGCCTTACCTTGCCGCCGGGCGCCAGTATCGGGCCCCATCAACATGCCGGCGAGGATGAAGTGTACATTATCACAAGAGGATCAGGGTTGCTGGATGACGGCAATACAAGAACTCCCGTGACTGCAGGAGACGCAATCCTGACAGGGCATGGCGAGTCTCATTCCCTTCTCAATACCGGAACAGACGAACTTGAACTTATTGCCGTAATCATGAGTTACGCATGAACTGCACATTTATTGGTTTCGCATGGGGGAGCCCCTCATATGAGTATTGACATCCTGATGCTGTTCGTGAGTCTGGGCATGATCCTTCTGGCGAGTGTCGTATTTACCAATGGGATCGAATTGCTGGGGCATCGCGGCGGCCTGCACCAGGGAATCACTGGGAGCATACTAGCCGCCGTGGGAACGGCTCTGCCGGAGACCCTTATCCCGGTCATTGCCATCCTGTTTTTCCACTCCGCCACGAGTCACGCCGTCGGGATCGGCGCCATTGCCGGCGCCCCCTTCATGCTGGCGACCCTGGCCTTTTGCATCACAGGGGTGGCCGTGATGGCGTACACTCTGGCAGGAAAACGTACCTGGGCTATTCATACGGATACGTCCGGGGTCTTGCGCGATCTAAAATATTTCACCATCCTTTACGGCATTGCCATCCTCGCGTCGTTCTTTCACCACTATCCCCTCATCCGCTGGGTGATTGCCATAGGCCTGGTTTTTGGCTATGTGCTCTACATCCGCGAGACGCTGGCTTCCGACGGGCACGAGGCTGAAGAGGTCGAACTCCTTCATCTCAGCAAGTACTTTCGGCTTCCTGAGAACAGGGCGACGATTGCCATTCAGGTGATCGCCTCGCTGCTTCTGATGATGTGGGGTGCCCATATGTTTGTTGGGTATGTCAGCGAGGTTTCAACTCGAATGGGACTCTCAGCCCTCA
>Ga0194063_10000550_pt1 | contig 26997 bp, 23 predicted proteins | sample SepL3720m_MetaG_FD_155459 | JGI IMG/M metagenome (GOLD analysis project Ga0194063, IMG submission 155459) | Anoxic zone freshwater microbial communities from boreal shield lake in IISD Experimental Lakes Area, Ontario, Canada - Sep2016-L373-20m | ecosystem: Environmental > Aquatic > Freshwater...
TTTTTTCCTGGATGTCAATAGGCAAGGACTGACCCCTTCGCCGCAATACCGCATCGAGTGCATGCTTGGTCACGGCGGAATGGGGGCTGTTTACAAAGGACTTCAGCCCGAACTGGATCGCCCGGTCGCCATCAAACTTCTGCCCGCAGAGCTATCGGCCGACGAGCAATTCGTCAGCCGCTTCAAGCGCGAGGCCCGCACACTGGCCAGGCTCCACCACCCCGGCATCGTGGCGGTGTATGCTTTCGGCCAGACGAGCGAGGGCCATCTCTATTTTGTGATGGAATATGTCGCGGGCACCGATCTGCGCCGCGTGCTCCAAGGCCCCGGGCTGAACCCCGACCAGGCATTTGAACTCATCGGCCAGATTTGCGAGGCCCTTCAGGCGGCACACGAACAGGGGGTCATCCACCGGGACATCAAGCCCGCCAACATCCTCCTTGCCGGCAACGGCCGGGTGAAGCTCGCCGACTTCGGCCTCTCGCGCCCGCAACAGGAGGACGACCTTGCCGGGCTCACCATGTCGAATATGATCATGGGCACGCCCGATTATATGTCTCCGGAGCAGCGTTCCGGGTATTCCGACCACCGCACCGACATTTACGCCCTCGGCATCATGCTCTACGAGATGCTCACCGGCCGCCCTCCGCGCGGCGCGTTTGTCCCGGTGTCCCGCAAGATCCAGGTGGATGTCCGCATTGACGAAGTCGTCCTCAAGGCGCTCCAGGAGGAACCCGAACTGCGCTACCAGCAGGTCAGCGAATTGAAGACCGATCTGGATCGTATCCGCACGAGCACGGACGCGCCAAAAGTGGTCCCGCCTGTCATTGCGCCGCGACGGCGGATGTCATTCACGGCCATTTTCCTCCTTCTCATGCTGCTCCTCTTGGGCGGCTTCCTCATCTGGAAAAACCGTCCACAAGCGCCCGCCAATCCGCCGACTGTTGCCAAGGCGGAAACCGCTCCGACCCCCGCAACTCCGAGCGCCACGCAAATCAAGATCGTCGAGCAGGCGCTCGTCTCCTACCTGTGGCAATGGATTTCATCACAAGGTGAGGATTCCAACATCCGTTTCCTTCCGGATGGAACGGTCAAGATTCCCAAAACAAAGGCTGTTTATCGCTGGGTCGTCACCGGGCCGAAGACATTCACGTTGGAACTCATCGAGAATGAAAACGGCAAGATAGACGACAGGGCGAACGCCGCATCGTTCACCTTCGATGAAGCCTTTACCAGCTTCGCGGGACACAACCCCTGGCTGCCCCGTCGCGAAGAGGTGTTCATCGGAATCCGATCCTCGCTGTTCATCCCTGCTGCCGAGGTTGCAAAGGAAACCGCCCCTCCGCCCGCCGCGACTCCTGAGCCAAAGGCCACGCCCTCACCAATGCCCGACGTGATGGCATGGTTGCTGGAGAAAAAGGAGCGCTGGCCGAAGGAAGTCAAACTGACCCGGCCAATCACGTTTCCTGTGTTTGTCGGTGGGAAAGCGGCGGGGTCCGCACAAGCCCCCGCAGGAGCCATGGCCACCGTGACCAATCTTCAGGCAGGGCAGGTGACTCTTCTGTGGGTGAAAAGCACAAAAACCGTGCCTGTCGATGCCACGGATTTGCTCGCAAGGGCTTCGGATTCGCTCGCAATAAGCCAGCCGGCACCTGTTACCCCAACTGTGGCATTGGCGAACAAAAAAAAACCAACTGTTGCACCGTGCATCATCGTGCCGCTGACTGCTCATGCGTTCAGAGAAAGTTCTCTCATGGAGCCGTGGATTTCCGAACGCGTGAGGTTGATGTCTGAGGGTTCGGGTTTTGCCGAAGCCCTTCGGGAAAAGCCGGCCTCTCAGATCAAGAGTGAGCCAAATCTTCAAAACCCGACATATTTCCGCTTTCCGCTGGGAAACCGTGAGTTTCTTGCCATCCTGGATGTCGGCAAGGACGCGGAAAAGGCGACTCTCTACATTGATTTTGACGGGCAGGGACTTTTCAAAGCTATCAAGGGCATTGAGGGAGTTGATAAATCCCCCGCGCGTTCATCCGCAAACTTCCAGTTCGGCCCGATCACCCTCCCGAAAACCAAGGAAACCGTGGCCGGTCCCTTCGAGGTTCTGGTTTCCTGTTACGTGAGGAACAAGAAGGATGCAAACATGGTTGATCGGCCCATTATCTATGCTCAAAAATTTGTCGCCGGCAAACTCCGGATCGGTTCCGAGGAATATGCCGTTGCCTTTGTTGATGGGTCATTTGTCGGAAGATTTCAGACGTTCAACCCTTCAATAGAACAGTCGGCAAGGGCACGGGATCAGCGCTTTGGCGCGACCAGGATGGGGGTCGATCTGGACAAAAACGGGAAGTTCGATTTCTACAAGGAAGCCTTCCCCTTGGTGGATCTGGTGCGGATCAACGACAAATATTACCGTGTCAGCATCGCCCCGGATGGCTCGGAGGCGAAATTCCAGGAGACGAAGCCCGAGGTGGGCGTTTTGGACACCAAATGCCCGGGTATGGAAATGTCCGTCATCTCCGACAAGTGCGCCGCGCTGCTGACCGCGAATGCGGACGGCGAGTGGGAGCTTCCGCCGGGAAAATACCACAACCGGTGTTTCGCTCTTTCCCGAATGGTCAACGATAAAAAATGGACCCTTGACGGATCCAACCAATCCACCCAGGCGCGGTATTTTGAAATCAAAGCGGGAACACCGACGGTGCTCCCACTCGGACCTCCGCTCGCCCTGAGTTACTCCGTGGATAAAACCGCTGGAGGATCCGTCTCCATCGGTCTCAAGGTCGCCGGCATATCCGGGGAAATTTACTCTTCAGTCTCGCCGGCTCCCCAAGTCACTTTCACTATTACAAGCGAAACCGGAGAGAACCTCGCCCAAGGCAAGTTTGAACATAGGCTCATCTACGGGGGGTACTCCTCCTCGTGGCAAGTGCCACCCGATTTCACCGGCGGATTCCGCATTCAAACGAAGGCCAACCTCGGCCCGTTCGAATACAAGCAGAGCGATCAGATTCTCCATCTCAAATAAGGTATCTCTGTGCACCGGTTTGAGCATGGTAGCATCAAAGTCAAAGGGGTCCTTGCTCTTTGACATTTTGCGCGTCTTGCCTGGAGCCACAAGGTCTGCGGAAGCAAGAGTTCGTCTCCCGGCAGAGGGGCGTCATCCGGCCCACCGGCCAGCAGCAGAACGTGATTCCCATCCACTGGGCCGCGTGACATCCTCCCCGGATGCCCGCAACAGATTGGCAGAAATGGCTGTCCGAATCCTGTTTCGTGTTCGTGGAACGAATCACCGTCGGCGGGAAGTTGACCGACTTCCGGGTGGTCTTGTTGGCCGTCATCGGAGACCGCCTGCAATGCGTGACCCGCTACGACACCGCGCACGGGTTCGCCCACCGCGATATTCTCCGCTTCGACGGCTCCCTACTCAAGAAAGAGCCCGTGCAGGAAAAAGACTTCGATCTTGCATTTGATGCCGCCACGACGACGTTATTTTGAATCATGAACGCCACCTTGCCGCATTCCTCGCGACCCGCACGGAATAATTCCGCCCCGGTTATGCTCGAGGCGCACCGCCCGCGCGTTCGTGACTTCGACGCCAAGCTGGTCAAGCTCGGCTTTCGACCCGCGACCCCGGAAGAGTCGCGCAACGCCCGCGAGGCCATCGCCCGCACCGACGCCAAGATTGCACGGCAGCTTGCCGTTGCCTGATTCCTTCTGGGGAGCATACGCATCCGGCGCGTGTTGGGGTTGGCGACCCGCGGACCCTTCTTCTCTCGACGGACGCCTGCGGCGAGGCGTCCCTACCGGAGTGGGTTGGCGCCGCGGCTCCGGCCTTGGATATTGGAGATTCCTTGTTGGGTGTTGGAAATTCTTCCCCTGCAGAAAAAGCGAAATATCCAATATCCAACAAGGAATATCCAAGGAGGAAGGAATCCCGGCGCAGTCACCCGGTAGGGGCACATCGCCGAGGTGCCGACTTTTTTCCGGGGAGCACACGCGCCCCCTGGCGTGTTCTGTCAGGCTTCCAGCCGGGCAACTCCGGGAAAGGGTTGGCCGCAGATGATCAGGCAGTTTTTTTCCTCCCGAACCGGAACAGCGTGCGTATCGCCTTGCGGCAGTTGTTTTTGTCCGGCTCGTAGAAAAGTAACCGCGGGACGCCCCCTGTGCTCGGCAGCTTTCGGGCATGCGCCCATTCATTGATTATGCGGCCGGCTTGGTGAAGAACGCGCGCTGCTTGGCGGTGATCTTTTTTTCGAGTTTTTCGAGGACGAGCAGCATGTCCTCCCAGACCTTGCGCTTTTCCGAGAGGGACTGATTGCGGAGAAGGTAGGCGGGATGGTAGGTGACCATGACCGGGATCCCCTGGAATTCGAGCCAGCGCCCGCGCAGGTCGCGCAGCGGGGAGGTTTCGCCAAGGAGGCCTTCGGTGGCGGTGGCGCCGAGCGCGACGATGACGCGCGGCTTGATGAGCGCGATCTGCTCGCCAAGCCACGGCAGGCAGGTCGCCATCTCCGCCGGCTTCGGTTTCCGGTTCCCGGATTTTCCGGGCGGCATGTCGGGACGGCATTTGAGGACGTTGGCGATGAAAATGTCCGAACGCTCGAACCCCATGGCCTGGATGATTTTTGTCAGGAGCTGTCCGGCCATCCCGACAAACGGCTCGCCCAGCTCGTCCTCGTCCGCCCCCGGCGCCTCGCCGACAAAAAGCAGCTCCGCCGCGGGATTTCCCACGCCGAAGACGACCTGCGTGCGCGAGCTGACGAGGTGCGGGCATTTCACGCAGGCGAGCACCTCCGCGCGGAGCGATTCCCACCGGCCGCCGCCGGAAGGTGCAGAGGGACGGCTTGCGGGCGGGAGTTTGGCAGCCGACCGGCTTTCTGTAGCCACGCCCGTGCCGGGCGTGTTCTGCGGCGCGGGTTTGGCGGGTAGCCGACTTTCTGTGGTTGCGCCCGTGCCGGACGTGCTCTGCGGCGCGGGCTTTGTGATCCGCCGTTTTGCCAGGGCGGCATCGCGGAGGCTTTTCAATGCGGCCGTCGAGCCTTTCGGCGCGGGTTTGATGCCGTGCTGGATTTTCTTCAACATCGGGAGTGTGGCGTGGAGGGCCTTCTGGAACGGATCGCTCATCGTGCTGTCCTATCAGCTTGTCCGCGGCAGCGCCTCAATTTTTCTCCCACGCTGAAATTTTTTCGGACCCTCCGTTTCTTGGGATTGCTTTTCCCGGCGTCCTGGAGTTTATTGCGCGACCGAAAAATATTATATGTCAAAAAAAGTTGAAACCAAGACGCGCGAACTCTGCGAAGCCCTCCTCGAACACCGCGAAGCCGGCGGCATCAGCCGGCGCATCGACGCCTTCCGGGCCGACGCCACCGCGCGGGAGCTGCATGAAAGCCTGATGAGCAAAGGCCGCTCGCTTCAGGAAAAACAGCACGCCGGCGAAACGCTCGACCCGGCGGATGTCTCCGCGTTTGAATCCGACCGTGACGCGCTGCTGAAAAACCCCGTCGCCTCGGACTTCTTCGACGCGCAGGAAGAGATGCACAATCTGCAAAAGGCCGTAAAAAAAGCCGTGGCCAAGACGATCGAGTTCGGGCGCATCCCCACGGCCGAGGAACTCGCCGGCGACGGTTGCGGCTGCGGCGATGGCTGCGGCTGCCACTGACTCACTCCAGCGTCGTGCAGGCGGCGATCTCGTTGGCGTGAAAATCGGCCGATCCGATCCGGAGGTGCAGGCGGGCTTCCCTGCGGGGATCAAGAACAAAAAACAAATCCTGCCCGCATGCCGCCCGATGTTCCAGAGTTTCCATAGCCAATTTCCATAGCGAGGTCATCCTGCCATGGATGTTCCTCAGTTCGGCGCATCTCCGATAAGTACAAAAACAGGGGGCACGGGCGTCTCGCCCCGTTTGGAGACTGGTCTCGCAGCAATAACTCAGTGCCCACACGGGCGGGACGCCCGTGCCCCCTGTTTTGCGTCGGCCGCTTATCGTCTGCTTATTTCCAAGAGATGGTATCAGACATCCTGACACCGCCTCGAGAAAATGAAAGGGTGGGGAAACCCCATTCGAAACGATAATCTCAGACATCCTGACCTCGCCATGAGAAACCCTGATCCGCGCGTCAGCGCAAGGAATGGAGGGCGGTCGCCCCCGGCCGCCTTGCTGAGCAGCCCGAGGGCGACCTGCCTCCCTTTATCTACCGTTTGTCGAGCCGCACTCCCTACGTTCTGCGATCTTACGCTGATTTGGGACAAAATGAAAGGGAGAGGAAAACGGATGATCCCAACGCGCGATGGTAGGGATGCCTTCTCCGCTGCGCTACAGTATCAGTTGACGCGTTCGCTCCCGCTCATCTTGCCCTGTGGGCTGCCTTCGGCAGTCTCCCGAGCGGCTGCCCTCGCCGCCTGGGTGTGCTCCCTGCACCAAACGTTCGACTGGCCCGATTCACGTTGCGCTATCGCGCTGGTTTTGCCGAGGCGTCCGTCGAGAGAAGTCGGACGGCTCGGCGAGTTATCCCTACCAATGATCGGCTCACCAGCTTTCCCCGCACCTCAGGATGTCTGAATCTGCGTCTACACGGGCGGGATCTGCCTGCCGGCAGGCAAGGCGCCCGTGCCCCCTGGGCTTTTGCGTCTCACACGCTTTTCTCACCTGTAAGGATGTCCGGCCCTATTTTTCCGCCAGCTCGAATGGGATTGCCGGGAGAAGTCCCATGGACGAGTGATACTCGCCATCTGGCTTCTCGTTTTTCCCCGGGTTCCGCCGCGCGCTCAATTCGACTATCAGATTTCCCCGGGTGCCGGGCTTTGTTTTTTCGGAGTCTGCCCGGAATGCGATTTCGACCCCGTCGTCGCTGGGCGAGACCCCCTCGACCGAGATGCCCTCGGGCGGATTTTTTAGCTCTGCCTTCATGCCGTCTTTGCGGGTGGACTTGGGGAGAAGCACGGTGGCAAGACCGCCGGTGGCGGAGGAAATTCTCATCGGCCCCGGCGCGACCTGCAGGGGGGTCCTCGGAGATCGGCCCGGGAGCGAATAGGCGAGCAACTCAGTGGACGGAACGAGGTGATGATAAATGAAGGCCTGGAGCATGTCGTCGGCCGGCACGGCCTTGCGGGCGACCTGTGCGCCCGCGATCTCGGCGGTGCCCGTGATTTCGATGCGCTCGGGCGCGGCCTTCGGCGGGTTGGGGAACGTGAGAGTGGTCGTGACCGAATCGCTCCCGGCCGGGATACAGCCCCCGGAAAGCACGAACCCTTCCGGCGTGACAGAAAGCCGGATGTCGCCCGAGAACCCGTCCTTGCGCAGCGCATGGATGGTCACCGGCACCGCGACGCCCGGCGCGCCGTTGATCCCGGAGGGGATCACGCGGAGCGCGAAGTCCGGAGCCGGACGGGAGATCCGGAGCCGATAGGAAAATTCCGGCCCTCCCTGCCGCTGGGCATCGCCCAGATGGACATAGAAAATCCCGTTCGAGGGCGGCTCGAAAAAAACCCGCGAGTCCGCATGGTGGGTGAGCAGTCCGGATCCCGTGTCCTCCTGGTCGTCGCTATAGGCAAGCTGTCGGCCGGCGGCGTCGGTGATCCGCAGGAACGAATCCACGGGGGAGTTGAGCCTGCGCGCGAACACTTCGAACACGAGGGGCTTTCCCTTTTTTCCTTTCACGGCAAAGACGTCGGTGTCGCCGGGCGGCTCGATGCGCCCGTTGATCGTCGTCGGAACGGCCACGAGCGCGGCGTGGGCGGTGTCGTTGTCGGGCTCGACCGAAAAGTCCTCCGGAATCGTGTCGTGCGCGAAGGCGACATCCATCGAGAAAAATCCGTTGGCGAGCTGCGGTACGGGTTGGATGCCTTCGCCGGGCGGCACCTGGGAGGAGAGCATCTGGCGCGGAAGATTCCATCCCGAAACTTCGACCGTCGTCGCCGAGCCGGCGCTCCCGCCCAAGGGAAAGATTCCCGTGACAAAAGGAATGCGCCCCGCGGTGATCCGGTAAACAAAATCCTCGCGCCCCCGGTGCAGGGCATCGCGGATTTCCAGTTGATAATCCCCGCTCTCTTTCACATCGAAAGCCAGCACGGGATCGGGCGCAAACCGCGCGGATTGCGCCGACGCCACTTCGACGCCGGCGCTGTCAAAGACCGTGAGCACAGACTGAAACCAGCCGGGCACGGCATCGGCAAGGTAGGGTCGGAGATCGCGCGCCTGCGCAAAAAAGACCAGCCGCTCCCCCTTGGCCGCATGGAAGAGATATCGGTCGCTTTGCCCGGGCATGATCTGCCCGTTGAGAACGACGGGAAAGCGGATCGTCGGCGGAGACGGAGGCGCCGGATCGGTCGGTGCCGGACGGATCTCCTCCGGAAAGGTGCCGATAAAAACGGCCAGCGGATTCGAGAGCCCGTTTTTTCCGAACAGCCGCAGCGTGCGCGGGCCTTTTGGCGCATCGGCGGCGATTTCCAGCCGGAGGGTCACCGACTCGGCCAGTTGCTTGTTGTCCTGCCGCTTCGGATCGTTGCGCTGGTTCTGCATGATCTTGAACAGGCGGATCTCCTCGTCCGTGGCACCGTCCTCCTGCAAAATCGCGGCGATGTCCTCCTTCTGGTTTTTTTTGGCAGTTCCGGCCTGGATCGCTTCCATCCTTTCTTTCCGGTGCTCCGCGAGGGCTTCACGGAATTCCTGGGCGCGCTTCCCGGGAAGCGGCCTGCTGTAGCCGACAACCGTGACCTGAACTCCCTCACCGGAAATCATGGCGGAGGTCATCTTCTCCAGGTTCTGTCCGCCGACCAAAACCTCGACCGCCGATCCCATTTTTCCCCCGGCCGGATAGATGTAGGCGAGCCCGGGCTCGTTCGAGCGCTGCGCCTGGCAAAGCCCGTTGGAAAAATAAAGGATCCCCATGGCTGCCGCTGCCAAAAAAAGTCGGACGCCTCGGCGAGGCATCCCTACCATCGCTGGTTGGTAGGGGCACATCGCCGAGGTGCCCGACTTTTGGCGCGGCAGCGCCCGCCCGATCGATCTACGGCTGGCTCGGCGGGGCATCCCTCCCATGGCATGGAGCCTCACATGATCTCCTTCAGGCGCCCGCCGGATTTGATGTTTCCTTTCATCTCGGGGATCAGGCGCACCGCGTCATCGCCGACATGCGGGAATGTGCCGTCGGGGTTGATCCCGAGCAACTCATACATGCTGCCGATGAGATCCCAGGGATAGACCGGACGTCCGGCGACCTCCTCGCCGGTGGCGTTCGACGCGCCGACAACGTGTCCGCCCCGGAAGCCCCCGCCGGCGACCAGCACGGAAAAGACCTTGCCGAAGTGGCTGCGGCCGCCATTCCAAGGGGCTTCCCACTGGACGCGCGGGGTGCGGCCGAATTCGCCCCCGCACCAGACGATCGTGCTCTCGAGCAGGCCGCGATCCGCGAGATCCTGAAGCAGCGTGGCAACGCCCTGGTCGAGCTCGGGCAGTTTTCTATTCATCGCCTGGAAGTGCTCCTTGTGGGTGTCCCAGCCCTTGAAGTTGATGGTGACAAATTTGGCACCGCGCTCGACGAGCCGGCGCGCCGCAAGGCACGACTGGCCGAACGTGTTGCGGCCATATTTATTGCGGAGCTCGTCGGGTTCTTTCGAGAGATTGAAAACCTCGGCGCCGTCACCCAGGATCATGTCGTAGGCCGCGTCGCCGCATTGGCGGAACTCCGCAAACCGCTCGTCGTTGGCGAATTGCTTCCCGAGCGTGTCCAGCCGTCCGAGCAGCTCGCGCCGGGACTTCTGGCGCTCGGGAGAAATCCCCTCGGCCACGATCCCCTCGACCGCCCATGGGGTCTTGGCCGGATCCCCTCCGGTGGCGAACGGCTTGTAGCGCGGCCCCAAAAATCCGGCCTCGGAAAACCGTCCCTGTGTCCCGGTGAGGACGATGTAGGGCGGGATGAGGCCTTTGTAGCCGGCGTCAAATCCCTTGAAGAGCGACACCACCGCGCCGATCGATGGATAGACCAGCCGCTCCCCCTCCGGATGCCCGGTCTGCATCATGTAGGCGGCGGTCTCGTGGCTGCTGTTTCCGTGGGTCATGCCCCGGATGAGAGAAAACTTGTCGGCCTGCTGCGCGAGATTCGGGAGGAGCTTGCTCAACTGGATCCCATCCACATTGGTCGTGATCGCCTCGGTGAGCGGACCGGCATAATCGCGCCCGGCGTCGGGCTTCGGGTCGAAGGTGTCGAGGTGGCAGGATCCGCCCCAGAGCCAGATCTGGATCACCGCCTTGGCGCGCGGCGCCGCACCGGCCGCTTCGGGCGCGGCGGCAAACCCCGCCATCTGCCCGAGCACCACGGTCGCTGCGACAAGCAGGCCGCGGACAAAAAGCACGGGACGAAAAACTTCCGGGGAATGCCGAAAAAAAATGGGAGGGCGAAGAAAACGGATGACCCCATTCGAGACGGGAATCTGCGCCCACACGGGCGGGACGCCCCCTGAGCTTTCGCGTCTCACAAGCTTTCCTCGCATCAGTATGTTTGAAATGGGGTTCATAGGATCAGTGTCGGTAAAGGAATTCCGGGCTGTTCATGAGCGCCCAGGCAACATCGAGCATCTTCTGGTTTTTTCCAGTTTTCTCCGATGCCTCGAAGGCGGCGACCGTGGCGAGTTCCTCGGCCGTGGGATTCCGCGAGAGGATCGTCAGGTAGAGAAGCGAGACGGCCTCCTGCGAGCTTTTGGCCCCGCCGATCAGCGCGGCGAGCTTTTTGCTGTTGTTGATTTTGGAAAGGATGCTGCGCGAATTCAGCAGGCTCAGGCGCTGCGTGGTGGTGATCTTCAGTGTCCGTTCCGCAAGCAATCCGGTGTCGCGCGGCGGGCGTCCGAACAGCTCGAGGAACGAGCTCGTGATGCTGCCGTCGGGCACCGAGATCGCCCGGGTTTCGTCCGGAAGAAACGTGAACGGCTCGGGGATCATGCTCATGTATTCCTCGCGGGCTCCGGTGATCTGGTTGATCGCGTCAATGAGGACTTCCGCCTCGAGGCGGCGAACCACATACGGACCCGCCTCGTTCCTCCCGGCGGACGGGATCGTGGTGAGCTGGTAGGTATCGGAATTCAGAATGATCCGCAGCAGTTGCTTCGTGTCGTAGCGGGCCGACTCGAGCTGCCTGGCCAGCCAGGCGAGGAGCGCGGGATTCGAGGGGGGGTTGTCCGGTCGGCTGTCATCGGGCTCCTGGATGATGCCCTTGCCGAAAATCCAGAACCAGAGCCTGTTGGCGGCGTTCTTTGCGAACGGGGATTTCGGGGAGGTGGTGAGCCACTGGAAAAAAACCTCCCGGGGATCCACATTCGGATCCAGCCTGGCTTCCGTCCCGTCGGGCAGGAGGGCCGCTGCCGGACGATCCCGCTCGTTGCGCGAGCTGTCGAAGAACACGATCTCCTCTTTCCATTCTTTGGTCTTCTTGAATCCGACGCGGGAAAAAAACCGTGCGAGGCCGGCCCGTTTTTCCGGCGTCCAGTTTGCGATGCGTTCGCCCAGGAACGTGAGGGCGGCGGCCGCCGCGAGCGCCTCGGGTTCCCGGCTGCCGGCAGCGCGGAGGAAGTTGACCTCCGGATCCCGGAAATTGCTGCCCTCGGATGTCAGCAACCGGCGGGCGAACTCCGTGCAGGACATGTTTTTCCTGAGGCTCGCGCGGATCCATCCGTCGTAGGCCTGGGCCGCGTTCGGCCAGAGGTTCACCGGAAATTCGGATTTGACCCGCAGGATGTCCCCCCACTTCATCCCCCAGTAATCCGCATACTCGGGGCGCTCGAGCAGGCGGTTGATCAGCTCGCTCCGCTTTCCTTCGCTCTTGTCATCCAGAAACGCAGCGGCCTCCTCTTTGGTCGGCAAGGTTCCGATGACATCCAGAAAAACACGGCGCAAAAAAACCGCGTCCGAACACGCCCGCGCCCGGCGGCCTCCCGCGGGATTCTGCTTTGCAACCAGGCTGTCGAGGGTCGCGGAAATCGGAGAGATGAGCCGCACGACGGGCTCTCGCTCGAAGGGCAGAATCGCGGAATCCGCCGCAGCTCCGCAGGCCGCGATTCCCAAGAAGAGTCCCGAAGCTAAAAGAAATCGCATGGCCGGGCTGCAATGGATGTTTCGCCGCACATAAAAATCCTACTCCCCATTAAACTCCGCAGAAATGAAAAGTTGCGAAACTCCGCAACTTTCCTCCGCGTCCGCAGTTGAATCCCCAACCGATGCAATCCTCCGCTTCTCCCGCCACAGGAATTTCCTCCGGCCCCGCCACGCTCAAAACCATCGCGCATCCGGGCTGGGTCGAATCGCAAATCACCCTGCAAGAGCCCGCGGACGAGCCGGCGATCCGCAGCGCGCTCGAGCGGCTGCCGGACGGCGGGGCGGAGTCGGTGCTCGGCGTGGATTTGTTCGGGACGCACGCGCAGATCTCCCGGATGGAATCGTCGGTGCGCCGTGCCGGGATCGCCGCGCCGGTCACCGCCGTCGTCTCGACCTCGCCCACCGGCGGGGGATTGCAAATGGCCGCCGCCTCGGGCATCGAACGGACTCCGCTTTTTCTCGACGGTGAGATCGCAGGATACCTTCTCGAAGATGCCGAAGCGCGCCACTGCATTCTGGGCGGCCTCAGACCCCGGGATGCGCGGGCGTCCCGCGAAAAGCAGACCGAAGAAGTTTTTTCCTCAATCGAAAAAACCCTCGCCCTCGCGGGCATGGGTTTCGAGCACGTCGTCCGAACCTGGTTCTATAATGAAAAAATCTTGGACTGGTATGCCGCCTTCAATTCCGTGCGGACCGGATATTTCACCCGCCACGGCATCCGGCGCATGCCGGCCAGCACGGGCATCGGGGCACCGAACCCCGCCGGGACAGCCCTCGTGGCGAAGGCCCTCGCCGTACGCCCTGCGGACGGCGGGACGCGCATCCGGCTCGTCCGCTCCCCGCTGCAGTGCGACGCGTTCGCCTACGGCAGCGCGTTCTGCCGCGCGCTGGAGGTCGCGGACTCCCGATCCCGCACTCTCTATATTTCCGGCACGGCCAGCATCGAGCCCGGAGGCAAAAGTGCCCGCCAAGGCGATCCCGCCGGGCAGATCGGGCTGACGATGGATGTCGTGCGCGGGATCCTCGATGAGGCCGGCATGAAAATCGACGACGTGACGCGCGCCATCGCCTACTTCCGCGATCCGGCCCACCTGCCGCTCTGGCAGGATTATTGCCGTCTTCTCCCCCCTCTGCCTCTCGTCTCCGTGGGCTGCCACGTCTGCCGCGAGGATCTCCTCTTCGAGATCGAGCTCGACGTTTCCCGATCCCTTCCTGCCGGCCGCACGGAGCAGGGGGCTGTAAAGTTGATTATTTAGCAACCCGCATCGACTCCAAACCTGCGATAGAGTTCCCGGATCTCAGGCTCATCCTCTACCGGAGCGTCGCCGATCATGATGATGCCTTTGGCGCTGCCCAGATGGTTGACGATGACTTCCCATGCCCGCCAGCCGTGCGGATCCTGACCGGTGAAGAACTGGATGAGCTTGCCGGCATCACGGATTTCGCGATACACCTCCGGCCATTCGGAGACGCCGGGCTGGCCTGCGCCGGGCACCCATTGCACGCCCTTGAGTTCGGGGATTTCCAGCAGGGAATCGAGGTGTTTCAATTGCGGCACGCCGTCGAGGTGATAAAACGGGTTGGTCAGCTTTTTGCAGGACGCCACCAGCTCCGGCTTCGCGAACCGCTCGAAGCGCTCCGCAGCTGCGGAGCAAATGTCGCGTTATTCCCGGGTTTTGCCTTTTCATGGCCTGCCGGGTTGGCGCATGCTGCGCGCATGAATTATTTGGAGCGGGCTAAGAGGGTTTTCGAAATCGAAATCGAGGAGGCGGCGGCGGTCTGCGCGCGCCTGGACGGGAATTTCGACCGCGCGGTGGATCTGATCAAGGCGGCGGTCGAGGGGCGCGGGAAGGTGGTGGTGCTGGGCGTCGGTAAATCCGGCCACATCGGGGAGAAGATTGCGGCGACGCTGACGAGCACCGGCTCGCCCGCAGTGGTGCTGAATTCGCTGAACGCGCTGCACGGCGACCTGGGCGTCGTGGCGGAGGGGGATGTCGTGCTTGCACTGAGCCACAGCGGGGAGACCGACGAGTTGCTGGCCGTCCTGCCCGCATTCGTGCGCATGGGGCTTCCGGTGATCGCGATCACCGGCAACACGGGCTCGACACTCGCGAAGGCCGCCAGCGCCGTGCTGGACGTCGGGGTTTCGCAGGAGGCCTGCCCGCTGAACCTCGCCCCCACCTCGAGCACCACGGTCATGCTCATTCTCGGCGACGCCGTCGCGATGGCCCTGCTCGAGGCGCGGGGCTTCCGGAAAGAGGACTTCGCGCGATTCCATCCGGGCGGCAGCCTTGGTCGCGGGCTCCTCCTGCGGGTCAACCAGATCATGCGGGCGGCAGAGGAACTCGTGGTGCTTTCCGCGGGCGACTCGGTGCTCGATGCGGTGCGCGGAATGACCGCCCGCCGGGCCGGTGCGGCGGTGATTGTTTCCGGCGACGGGCGGCTGGAGGGAATCTTCACCCACGGCGATTTTGCGCGCCATTTTCCCGGAACCCCCGACATCGGCCCGCGCCCGGTGGGGGAATTCATGACGAGAAACCCGATCACGATCTCCGGGGAAAAACTCGCGGCCGAGGTCCTGCAGATCCTCGAGCACAACCGGATTGACGATCTCGTCGTGGTGAACGAAACCAACCAGCCGATCGGCGTCGTGGATTCGCAGGATCTGACCCGGCTGAAAATCCTCTGAGCCCGGACTGGCGGCCCGGAAATTCGCGATCTTAAATGAACCCGAAAACCGCAGAAGAGCCCGCGAATCGCACGAATCTTCGCGAATAGGAGACACTTGCAACATCAGCATGGAAGCACAGTTTTGGACGTGTCCGCCCATTTCAGACATCCTGACGTGTGGGGAAAGCTGGTGAGCCGATCATTGGTAGGGATGGCTCGCCGAGCCGTCCGACTTCTCTCGACGGACGCCTCGGCGAGGCATCCCTACCATCGCGGTTGGAGTCATCCGTTTTCCTCGCTCCCTCATTTTCTCTGGCTGACATCAGGATGTCTGCATTTCTATCTGCTTGATTTTATTCGCGTTCATTCGCTGAATTCGCGGGCAAAATCCGTTTTCGGGATGAAGACAACCCTGCTCGTCGCTCTGGCTCTGCTCGCGCTGGCCGGATGCGGGAAGGCTCCGCAGGTGCCGCCTGTTCCCCCTGTGCCGCCGTCCCTCGGAAGCCGGGAGCTCCGCGTCTTCTGCCGTCCGGAATCCCTCCCGGAAACGGTCGTCGCCCGGTTCACGAAGGAGACCGGCATCGCCGTCTTTGTCGAAAACTACGCCAGGAAGGAGGAGATGCTCGCAGGGCTGCTTCACGGCGACCGCCACGATCTCGTCGAGGCCGACGAGGATGCCGCTGGTGCTCTGGCGAAGGACGGACTGCTGCATCCGATCGACCGCGCCAGGATTCCGAATTTTAAAAATATTGCGCCGGCGTTTTTGAACAGGAGCTTCGATCCCGGCAACAAGTTCAGCGTCCCCTTTTTCGCCAGCCCGGTGGGGATCGTCTTCAACGCGGAACAAATTCCGGAGGGCGTCAGGGGATTGGCGGATGTGTTCGTGGAGAAGAACAGGCGGGCGATTGTTGTTCTGGATGACACCCGCGAGATCGTGACTTTGGGATTTCTCGCGCAGGGGATTCCGATCAACGAGGTGACCGATGAGAACCTCAAAAAAGCGGGAGCCCTCCTGGCGAGCTGGCTTCCGCTGGCGAAGGTCTCCGGCAGCCCGGTGGCCGCGCTGGCCGCCAACGATGCGGCGCTCGGTATCGTCCGGGGAAGCGAGGCGGCTGCCCTGCTCGACAAAGATAAAAAGTTCCGGTGGGTGATCCCGGCCGAGGGCGCGCACCTCGCGATCGCCAGCCTCGTGATCCCGAAGTCCGCGGACAACGTGGAGAACGCCGAAGCCTTCATCGGTTTCCTCCTCCGCCCGGAGATCGGCAAGGAGGTCTCCGACGCGCTCCCGTCCACGAACCCAAACCTGGCCGCCCGCAAACTGCTGACGGCCGGACAGCGCGCGAATCCCGCCAGCTTCCCGACCGATCAGGAGATGGCCAGGATGCAGACCTTCGAAGACGCCGGCGAGCAGGCCTCAAAATTCGACGCGGTCCTCACGGCCATCAAAGGCCGCTGAGCACCGGAGGGAAGCTCAGGGCTACGCCTTGAGCTCCGCTCCCGTGATCGCGTCGGTGATGATGAATTTTTCCTGGTGGAACGTGGGATCGGCGCGGAAGGAAAGCCGTCCGGCGTACCTCCGTTCGATCTCGACGAGGTGATCCTCGTCGTCCGTGCGCAGGCGGCTGAGAAGCTCCGGGTGCACGGTGACCTTGACCTCGTGGATGGTATCCTGGTTTTTTCTCATCACCGAATGCAGCGCGCGCTGGAGTTCGACGCTCATGGTCATCGGGCTTTTGATCATGCCCTTGCCCTGGCAGTGCGGGCAGGCCACGAAGACCGCGCTGGCGAGGCTTTCGTTTGCGCGCTGGCGGGTCATCTCCATGAGGCCGAGCTGGGAGACCGGCAGCACGTGGGTGCGGGCCTTGTCGCGCTTGAGGCGATCCTTGACGCGCTGGTAGACCGCCTGCTGATCCCGGCGGCCCTTCATGTCGATGAAATCGGCGACGATCAAGCCTCCGATGTTGCGCAGCCGGAGCTGGCGGGTGATCTCGTCGGCCGCCTCGAGGTTCGTCTGGAGGATCGTCTTTTCCATGTCCCGGACTCCTTTGTTGCGGCCGGTGTTCACGTCCACGGCGATCATCGCCTCGGTCTCGTCAATGACGATGTAGCCGCCGCACGGGAGCCAGACCTGGCGGTGGAACGCCGCGTCGATCTGGGCCTGCACGCCGAAACAGTCGAAGACCGGCTGGGCACCCGTGTAGTGCTGGATGGATTTTTTTGCGCGCTTCGAGACATGCCCGACGAGCGTCTGCATCCGTTCGACGGCCTTCGCGTCATCCACGATGACCTCGTCCACCTCGTCGGTGAGAAAATCCCGAACCGTCCGGTCGATCAGGTCGGGCTCCTCGAAGAGGCAGGCCGGCGAGCCCTTTTCCTCGAGTCCCTTTTGAACCTCCGTCCACTGCTCCAGGAGGATGCTCAGGTCGCGGACGAAATACCGCGCGCGCTGCCCGGCCCCCACCGTGCGCATGATGATCCCCATGCCCTCCGGCACCTCGAGCTCGCGGAGAATCTTGCGCAGGCGCTCGCGCTCCTTCGGGTCGTCGATTTTCCGCGAGATCCCGAACTGGTCGTTGAACGGCATGAGGACGAGGTAGCGTCCGGCCAGGCTGATGTCGGTCGTGATGCGGGGCCCCTTGTTGCTGATCGGTCCCTTTTTCACCTGCACCAGGACGTCCGAGCCGACCGGGTAGATGTTCGGGACATCCTTGTGCGTGATCCGGGGCGCCTTCTTTTTCTTGCTCTCGCCGCCGCGGCTCACCGACTCGATCCCGCTGTCGAGCGCGGCCGGGATCGCGTCCCAGAACTGAAGGAACGCGTTTTTTTCAAAGCCGATGTCCACGAACATCGCCTTGATCCCGTGTTCGATGTTCCGGACTTTCCCCTTGTAGATGCCCCCGACGATATTGCGGTCGGTCTCGCGTTCGATCGTGTATTCCTCGAGGATGTTGTTCTCGAGCAGCGCGACGCGCTTCTCAAGCTTCTCGCAGCTGACGATCAGCTTGATGCCAGTGGATTTTTTACGGATTCCCAAAATGCGTTTTACGGTTTCTATCATATGATTTATTGTGTTGTCGGCGCGCCGGGCGCACCGGGGTGATGGAGTTCATCGGCGGGTGTTGGGAGGAGGTTTTTGCTGGCGGTTCTCGCCATCTTTCTTCTCTTTTTTTCCGCCGAGGAAATTGAAAAACTTCTGGAGGGCATTCGGCGAGCCCTCCTGGTTTCTGACGCGGCCGCGTTCGTCGGCGGCCTCGCGCACGTTCGGCTGCGCCGCCGGGCGGTTCTCCTGGCTGGCGGCGGCGGCGGCGGTGGCGTCGGCCGTTTCGCCATCGTCACCGACCGTCGTGGCGGCGGGGATGTCGCGGCCGAAGTCGACGCTTTCGACGAAGCGGAAATTCCCCTTCGCGGGCTCGAGGGCGGCGAGCAGGGGCGGCTCCCCGCCATCCTCTGTCTTCAAAACATCCTCGAGGATCTTGGCGGCGATCGGTGCCGAGACGCCGCCTCCGGATTTCGCGCCCTGCACGAAGACGACCACGGCGTATTTCGGATCCTCGTAGGGGGCAAACGAAACGAACCACGTGTGGTTGTCCTTCACGCCCGAGCGCCAGAACTGCGCGGTGCCGGTCTTGCCGGCGACCTCCGTGCCTTTGATGCGCGCGCGGCCGGCCGTGCCGCCCTCTTCGTTCACGACCTTCCACATCCCCCGGCGGACTTTTTCGATCTGCTCCGGCGTGAGCCCCGCGTCGGCGACCAGATTGGCGCGCACGCGGGCGGGCTCCTGGGCGACAACGGTTCCGTCCTGGGCGACGACCCGGTCAATCAGGCGCGGGTAAAATACGGTTCCTCCATTGGCGACAGCCGACGCCACCATGGCCATTTGGAGAGGCGAGGTCAGCACGTCGCCCTGGCCGATCGAAGTGTTCGCGGTGCGGCCAGAAGTCCAGCGGCCCTGTGGCTCTCGCTGCGCGAGCCATTCCGGTCCGGGGAGAACTCCCGGTGCTTCGCCGGAAAGCGGGATGCCGGATCGTTGTCCGAGGCCGAGCATGTTTCCGACCGCGACGATCTGGTCGATGCCGGCCGCGTTGCCATACTGGTAGAAAAACGCGTTGCAGGAATGCTTGATGGCATCCTGGAGGTGGAGCGTGCCATGCGGGGGGAGGCGCTTGTCGACGACCCAGCATTTCATGAACTTGTCGCCGTAGGTGACGCCGCCGCTGCAGGTGAACGTGCGGTCGCCCACGCCGGCCCGGAGCCCGGCCAGCGAGACCGGAATTTTGTATGTCGAGCCCGGCGCATACGCGCTGATCGCGCGGTTCAGCAACGGGTTGGTCTCGTCTTTTGTGAGCTCGCCCCAGTCCTTCGCGGCGATCGCGGGAATGAAGACATTGGGGTCGTAGGAAGGCACCGAGGCCATCGCCAGAATGTCCCCGTTTTTCGGGTTGACCACGACGGCGGCGCCGCGGCCGATCGCCCGCAGCGCCTGTTCGGCGAAGGATTGGATGCGGGCGTCGATGGTGAGGAACACGTTGTTCCCCTGCACCGGTTCCTTGCGGCTGACTTCTCCCTCGATGATCCCCTTGACATTGCGCTGCAGGATCCTCGCCCCCGGCTCGCCCTTCAAAAAGTCGTTGAGAAAAAGCTCGATCTGCGCCTTGCCCTCCATGTCGGGCTCGTAGAAATTAAAATCCCGGATGTCGGGCAGCCTGTCGAGGTTGTTCGGCATGCCGACATATCCGAGGAGATGCGCGGCCAGCGAGCCATAGACATACCAGCGCACCGGCTTCACGGTGACGTTGACGCCCGGAAGCCCGAGGTTTTTTTCCGAGAAGACCGCCATCTGCTCGAAACCCAGATCCTGGCGGTAGCTGTAGGGGATCTCGCGGTTGTTGCGGTAATGGATCTGGAGGACGTTCGCGTTGAAATCCACGGCGACGCCGAGTTCCTCCAGGCGGGGGATGACTTCCTCGGAGACGATTTTCACGACATCCGCCTCCTGCAGATCGCGCGGCATGTTATGCACGCGCCCCCGGTAGCTCACGATCGGCACATTGTCTTTCCCCTTCGCCTCCCGGTAGGCGCGCACCATGTCGGGCAGGTAGAAATCCACTTCGAAGCTCGCGCGGTTCTCGACCAGCTTGATCCCGTTCCGATCCAGGATTTCCCCGCGCACGGCCGGGATGCGCACCGAGACCTGCGAGCGGTTCCCGATCCGCGCCGTGTATTCCGCACCGCGGGCGATCTGCACATACCAGAGCCTCATCGTGATGCCTCCGAGCGCCACGAGCATGAGGAGCCCGAGAAAGAGGATGCGCGTGGTGGATCGGGCGCGCTTCACGGATCAGTAGCTCCTTTCGGTCGCGAAACCCTGCGGGAGCATCGAGGCAAACGGCTTGACCGCCGCGTAAAGGATCGGCGCAAAAACCGAAGCGATGCACCCGGGGGCGAGCACCCGCCAAACCAAGGCGGCATCGAACTCGAAGCCCTCGCGCCGCAGAGAAATCATGGCGAACTGCATGAGGAGATAGGCCGCGGTGCCGCCTCCGGCCAGAGGAATGAGCGGCCACCAGTGGCCCTGCAGATAGCCGGGCCTGAGCCCGTTCGCGATGCTTCCGTAAATCACGAAGAAAACAATAGAGCAGCCCAGCGCGATTTCAACCCGACCCCCGACCACATGCAGATACATCAGATCGCAAAGAAAGCCCGTAAAGAACGCGGCCGCGAGCATCAGGGGGAACGGCAGCGCCATCGCGGCCATGCAAAAAATCAGCGGGACAAAAACAAACCGCGCCCCGTGCAGGACATGCACCGCCGGAAGCGCCTGCTGGAGGAGAAGCGCCAGAAAAACTCCGGTGCAGGCCGCGGCGAGCCCGGTGGCCGCTTTCATTTCGCCCCCACCACCACGAAGACATCCTCCGTCCCCGAGAGATCCACGGCCGGATCGACCGCCGCCTGTCCGTCCAGCGGACGGGTTCGAAATTCCCTGACGCTCCCGACCAGGATCCCCGAAGGGAAAACCCCTCTGCCGACTCCGGCGGTATAAACCTTCTGCCCCGGCTCCAGCACCGCGTTTTTTGTCAGAAAATTCAAATGGAGCTCGCCGGGCGTCCCGCTTTCCTGGATGCGTTTTCCGGAGAGGATCCCCTGCTCGCGGGTTCCCTCGACCTTGGCCGCGACGCGGCAGGTTTCATCGGTGACCAGCACGACGATCGACTCGCTCTTGGTGACCGTGGTCGTTTTTCCGACGAGCCCGATCTCGGTGAGCACCGGCTGGTCGGTCTCGACGCCGTCCTCGAACCCGCGGTTGATCCGGACCGTGTTCCACCAGGTCGAGGCATCGCGCGAAATGATCCGTGCCGGCAGGAGCTTGAAGACCGAGCGCTCGCGGTATCCGATCGCGGTGCGCAGCCGGTTGTTCTCGGCCTCGATCTCCCGGAGAAGGTTGTTGGTGGCGAGCAGCACGCGGTTCTGGTCGCTGAGCTTCCGGTTTTCCGCATCCAGCTCGTCGAGCGTCTTGAGCTCCAGCCCGACCGATCCGAGCTTCTCCTGCACGGCATTGCCGGTGCGGAGGAACGGAGCCAGCACGGAGAGAAACTTCCCCTGCAGGGATTGCATCTCGCCGGACGGAAGGGCCGAGAGGTAAACGCCGGCGGCGAGCACCGCCAACAGGAGAGCAATGTTGAGCTTCTTCATGCGGGATCAGGGCAGGAAGCCCCGGCGGAGAGTCACGGGCGGGGACGCTCGGAGGAAACGGCCCGCAAAAACTTGAGCTCGGAAAGCGCGCGGCCCGTGCCCTCGGCCACGGCGCTCAGCGGATCCTCGGCCACATGCACGGGGAGCCCCGTCTCCTCGGCAAGCAGCTTGTCGAGCCCGCGCAGCAGCGCGCCCCCTCCGGCAAGCACCAGCCCGCGATCCACCAGGTCGGCGGAGAGTTCGGGCGGACACCGCTCGAGCGTGATCCGCACAGATTCCACGATGGTTGTGAGCGGTTCCTGCAGTGCCTCGCGCACCTCCTGCGACGAGATGAGAATCGTCTTCGGAAGCCCGGCCACGAGATCCCGGCCTTTGACCTCCATCGAAGTTTCCTTCTCCATTTTGTAGGCCGAACCGATTTTGATTTTGATGTCCTCCGCCGTGCGCTCGCCGATCATCAGGTTGTAGGCGCGCTTCATGTAGTTGGTGATCGCCTCGTCGAGCTCGTCGCCGGCCACGCGGACGCTCCGGCTGAAGACGATTCCGGAAAGCGAGATGAGCGCGACTTCGGTCGTCCCACCGCCGATGTCAATGATCATGTTGCCGGCCGCGTCCTGCACGGGAAGTCCGACGCCGATCGCGGCCGCCATCGGCTCCTCGATCAGGTAAACCTCCCGCGCCCCCGCGTGCGTCGCGGAATCTTTCACCGCGCGTTTCTCGACCTCGGTGATCCCGCTCGGAACCGCAATCACCACGCGGGGACGCACCATCCTCCGCCGGTTGTGAACCTTGCTGATGAAGTGCCGGAGCATCGCCTCGGTGATCTCGAAATCCGCGATCACGCCGTCCTTGAGCGGACGGATGGCCACGATATTTCCTGGCGTGCGGCCGAGCATGCGCTTCGCCTCGTCGCCCACGGCCAGAACGCGGTTGGTGCCCTGATGAACGGCTACGACCGAGGGTTCGCGCAGCACAATCCCGTGGTCTTTGACATAGACGAGTGTGTTGGCGGTTCCCAGATCAATGCCGATATCGTTTGAAAAAAATCCCAGTAGATTGTCGAACATCGGTGATGGTTTGTTGGGTAAATGGTTGTTGGGGCAGCCCCGCACCCCCCCTGTCGCCAGTGGGTGCCTCAAGCGCTGCGAAAGGGTTAAGATTGGTTTCCCTGAGCCCGTGCGTCAAGGCTATCCTTGACTTTTTCGCCCGTGCGAAGATCGGGCCCGGCGAAGATGCACTTGCAACGATCGGGTTTCCGGCTTTATTCGATGAAGAATGTTTGCTCAAAAAGAGGCGCTGATCCGGCTGCTCCACGACAACGACCCGGAAACCGTCCGTCTCGTCAAGGAGCAGCTCGCTGCGGGCGGCGAGGAAAAGATTTCCGACCTGCAGGAGCTGATGCGGGTGGATGACGAGTGCGTGTCGCGGCATGTCCGCGAGGTGCTCACGACGATCAGCGGGCGGAGTGCCGGGGAGGAGTTTTCGCTTCTCTGCCACTTTTTCGGGGACGGCCTGGATGTCGAGCAGGCCTGCTGGGTGCTGGCCCGGGCGCTGGAGCCGGGGGTCTGCATCCTCCCCTACGAGCACAAGCTCAGCACCTGGGGCCGACAGTTCCTCGTGAAAATCTCGGGCGCGGTGAGTAACCGCGAGCGCGTGCTGCGGCTCTCGGAATTTCTCGCCGGGGAGCTCGCGTTCCGCGGCAACACCGACGACTACTACTGCGAAAAAAATTCCCTCCTCCCCCGCGTGATCGAAACCCGCGCCGGAATCCCGATCACCCTGACGTTGCTCTACATGATGGTCGGAGCGCGCGCGGGAATGAAAATCGAGGGGATCAACCTCCCCGGCCACTTCATCGCGCGGCACGGCGAGGTCTATTTTGATCCGTTCCACCACGGCAGGATTTTGATGAGGCAGGACGTCGAGGGGATCCTGCTCCGCCAGGGGATCGTGTTGAACGACGGCCATCTCCGGGCGGCCACCCAACGCCAGGTGCTGCTCCGCATCCTGGCGAATCTTTTCTACGTCTATGACCTGCGCGGGGACGGCGAAAAGCGCGAGCGCGTCCGTTGCTGGATGCAGGCCCTCAAGTGCTGCGCCGGATGAGCGGCGGGGTTTCCGGCGCGCGGGCGGGCGGGCGGATCGAACGGTGGATCGTCGGGCACCTCCGCGAATCGGGCTGCACGGTTTCCACCGCCGAGTCGTGCTCGGGCGGCCTGCTCGCCCACCGGCTCACGGATGTCCCCGGTGCCTCGGAGGTTTTCCCCCGCGGGTATGTGACGTATTCCAACGCCGCGAAAATCTCCGACCTCGGGGTGCCTGGCGGCGTGCTCCGCGCTCACGGTGCGGTGAGCGGGCCGGTGGCCGCCGCGATGGCGGAAGGGTGTCTCGCGAAGGCGGGGAGCGACTTCGCGCTCGCGCTGACCGGCATCGCCGGGCCGGGAGGCGGCACCCGCGGGAAGCCGGTCGGAACCGTCTTCATCGCGATGGCACGGAAAGGAAAGCCGACCGCGTGCGGCAGGTTTCATTTCTCCGGCGGCCGCGGGGAGTTCAAGCGGCTCGCCACGAGCGCCGCGCTCGATATGCTCCGCCGCGAGCTGCTGAGCGGCTGAAAAAAATCCGCCGGGCGGGCTATCCGCCCCAGCGGGCACCCTCGCTGAGGGCGGGGATCCACCCGCGGAGGTGGCCGTCGGCGTAGTTGGTTTTTCCGATCGCGCCGATCATCTTTTTTCCGGTGGCACGGCGCCAGAGCCGGCTCATGCTTTCGCCGGTGTGGCAGCTCCAGCTCTTGATCAGGGCATCGCGGGTGAAGAGCCCGCGGCGGAGCTTGGCGAGATCGTTCTCGTGGAGCCAGCTCTTCGACCCGCTGTCGATTTCGTTGCTGTAGTCGAACATCCAGCACGCGCGGTTCGAGTGGCCGAAGAATTCGAAGTCGGCGATTTTGACCTCGTCGCGCGGCCGGCCGGCGTTGAGGTAGTTGATGACATCGTCGCCATTGGCGATCCAGACCAGGTTGACGCGGTATTTGTCGCGGACGGAAAGAATATTTCCGATCAGGTCGGCCTTGTCCTGGCGGGCGCTGCGGCGGATGTAGGAGGGCTTGTGAACGAGCCAGGTGATCGCTGCCTCCGGGCCCTGGTCCTTGCGGATCTGCTCGATGCGGACGCGCGCGGCGCGGATGAAATTCCCCCACCAGATGTCGTGGGGAACGGCCTTGTATTTTTCCCACTCGATCAGCGAGGGGCCGCCGCTGAGAACGATGTATTCCTTCTGGACGGCGGCCGAGGCGGAAAGGACGCCGGACAGAAAAACGAGGAGCAGAGCGCGGAACATGCCGACAAGGATTGGCGGCCGGCGCGGAAGATCAAGCACATTCGGCTCGAAAAACCGGGCGCTCTCACAGCATCGCCTGGGCGCGGGCGGCGATGTCCGCGACATCCCAGAGCCGGCCGATGCCTTCGTAGCCGCAGGCTAGGAGGCCCTCTTCGGGCCCGATGAATTCGGCCCCGCGCGCCTGGAGCGTCGCGACATTGGCCCGCGTTGCCGGGTGCGCCCACATTTTTCCGTTCATCGCCGGGGCGATGAGCAGCGGGGCGGCGCAGGCGAGGGCGATCGAGGTCAGCGCGTCGTCGGCAATCCCGCAGGCGAGCTTCGCGATGACATTCGCCGTCGCGGGCGCGATGAGCAGAAGATCCGCGCGGTCGGCCAGCGCGACGTGGCCGGGGCACCAGGCTTCCTGCCCGTCGAAGATCCCGGTGACGACCGGGTTCCGCGAGAGCGTCTGAAATGTCAGCGGCGCGACAAATTCCCGCGCGCCCGCCGTCATCACCACGACGACATCAAATCCGGCTTTCACGAGCCGGCTGGTGAGGTCGGCGGCTTTGTAGGCGGCGATCGAGCCGGTGACGCCGAGGACGATCGTTTTCATAATCCGGGAATTTCCAGCCGCCGGCTGAGGTAGCGCTCCGCCCGCATGACGGCGCGGAATTTTTCGATGTCCTCCTCCATCGAGCCGCTGATCAGGGTGTAGCGATAATTCCGCCAGTGCCGCATTTCCGCCGCCGCGTTGCGGAGGCGCGTGGCGACCTGCTCCTCGCTCTCCGTGCCGCGCCGGCGCAGGCGGCGCGCCAGCTCGTCCAGGCCGGGAGGCATGATGAAAACGTCGGCGAGAGCGGCGGCGATGACCGGATCCCCGCAGCTCCGGATGCTCGCCGCGCCGGCCGTATCCACGTCAACAAGCACGTCAACCCCCCGGGCGAGATTGTCCACGACGGGAGATTTCCGCGTGCCGTAAAACTGCCCGTGCACCTCGGCGAATTCCAGAAAATCGCCCGACGCGACCCGCGCCAGGAACTCCTCGCGGCCGAGAAAAAAGTAATCTTCTCCGTCGGTTTCGCCCGGCCGGGGCGGGCGGGTTGTGCAGGAGACGGCGTAGACGAAGTCCGGCTTCTGCCGCAGGGCGGTCGTGAGCGTGGTCTTCCCGGCTCCGGACGGGGCGGAGAGGACGAAGAGGATTCCCGCGCGTTGGATTTTATTCAATGTTGGCAAGTTGTTCGCGGATCCTGTCGAGCTCCGCTTTGGCCTCGATGATCAGGCGGGCGAGTGCGGCATCGGAGGATTTCGCACCGATGGTATTGAACTCGCGGCCGAGCTCCTGGGCGAGGAATTCCAGCGTGCGTCCGACCGGGCCGTCGGAAGCCAGCTTCTCCCGGAACTGATCGATATGGCTGGCCGCCCGGTGGAGTTCCTCGGTGATGTCGCCGCGCTCCGCGAGCAGCACGACCTCAGTGAGGAGCCGGGGGTCGTCGCCCGCGATCCCGACTCCGGCCCGCGCCACGCGCCGAAGAAGCGACTCGCGCTGCTGAAGCGTGACCCGCTTGGCGAGGGGCGAAATTTTTTTGGCGATCCCGCCGAGCCGCCGGATCGCTTTGTCCAGCACCGCCTGCAGGGTGGTGCCTTCGCGCCGGCGCGTGGAGACGAGTCCGTCGAGCGCGTGGTCAAGCGCGGTCAGGACCGCCTCTTTCACTCCCTCGCCGGACGGTTCGGCCGAGCGGACCACGCCCGGCGCCCGCAGGACATCCGAGAGCGTGATCTCCCCGTGAAGCGCGAGCTTTTTCTGGAGCGCCCGCGCCTCGCGCACAAAAACCGCCGCCCGCCCGCTGTCGAGAATTCCCCCGGAGTTGCCCGCCGGATGCGAGAGCGTGAGATTCACCTGCACCCGGCCGCGCGCCACTCGGGACATCGCCCGCTCGCGCACCACGGGCTCCAGCCACGCGGCTGCGCGATCGCAGTGGAAAATGATCTCCGCGGTCTTGCGGTTCACGGAAAAACATTCCACGACGGCAGCCCATGTTTTTGTCCGGGACTCCCCGCGCCCGTGTCCGGTCATGCTGGTCATGCCGGAAATCTATCCGCCCGCCCGCGTGCCTGTCGAGGAGGTTCCGCCGGCGCGGATCTGCGCGTCAGCGCAATCCATGGAGGGATGTCGCCCCCGGCATCCTCTCTGCCACAGCAAGGGCGCCGAGGGCGACGCCCCTCCCTTTCAGATATCATC
>Ga0194063_10000551_pt1 | contig 26993 bp, 27 predicted proteins | sample SepL3720m_MetaG_FD_155459 | JGI IMG/M metagenome (GOLD analysis project Ga0194063, IMG submission 155459) | Anoxic zone freshwater microbial communities from boreal shield lake in IISD Experimental Lakes Area, Ontario, Canada - Sep2016-L373-20m | ecosystem: Environmental > Aquatic > Freshwater...
GCGTTGTCGCTGACCGTGACACCCGCGCTTTGCAGTTTGGCGTCGGCTTCTGGCACTACTTTGTACAGACCGGCCGACTCCACCATGGTGAAGCCCTGCAGTCGCAAGGCGGCCAGAAACTGGTTCATCGCCGCAGTTCGACTGACCGGCTTTTCCGTCACCAGTGTCAGCGTGCCCTTGACGCGCGGGTCCACCACCACGTTGAAGCCGGTGATGCTGGCCATGGTTCGCGCCACGGCATCAATTTCGGCATTGCTGAAGTTCAGCGTAACGGGTTCAGCCGAACGGACTGCTGTCGCAAGCAGCAGCATGCTGATAGCAAGGGAACAAACCATGCCGAAGGGACGCCGGAAACTGGTAAATTTCATACAGATTCAACCCACTTTGATGATGGCACGGGCACCGTCGCGACGCCCGATGATATTCAGAAGATTGGACAAAGCCTCAAGGCGCTCCGGCGGGGCAGTGGCAAAGCCCTCAAACCGGAGTTTTGAGCCCACCCACTGACCACTGCCGGACAATTGTAGACTGCCCTCCAGCGTCTCCAGCGCAATGCTGGGGCTGGCGCCACCGAGCAGCGAGATGCGATAACTGCCCATCGGTTTGAGTGTTGACAGGCGAGACGACATCTGGCTTGCGTCGAGTTGCACACGCCCGCCCAGCAACAGGCGACCCGCGGCCCACTGCAGCGTCAGTCCCTGCGTCGTGAGCGTCAACTGACCATCGGCTTGCACCGTGTTCCAGGGGGTTCCCAGTCCGGTCAGCCACTGCGCCGGCCACTGCGACAGGCTGTCCGCCAGCGCCAGTTCGGTGCCGGACCAACGTGGCTGTATCGTCACACGCCAGGCCTGCTGCATGCAGCAGTCGGCCTGGATTTCAGCACGCAAGCCACTCCAATGGGGGCTAAGCACCCAGACCAGTCTTCCCGGCAAGGTGCTGGCGTCACTGCTGCCGGCACCACCGGCCAAGCCGAGTCGGGCCGAGCCATTCCAGACGGTCCCCTGGGCGTCATCAAACACCACCCGCCCGCTAAGGGCCGCTTGCAGCGGCTCGGTCAACCAACGCGCGGGTGCAAGAAGCAGGGTAGCCAGCAACAGTCCGAGCAAAGCGCCAGCACTCGCCCATGACCAAGGGGGGGTCAGTTGCCGGGTCACTTGAGGTTCAGCGTCACAGTGCCATCCCAGTTGCCACTGGCGCCGCGCAACAAGCGCGCCTCGCCCGGCACCGCACGCACATTGAGTCGGACCTGTAGCAACCACTGGGCCAGGGCGTCGGCCGAAGCGCCCTTGAAAGTCACGGTTGCTCGGTCACCCGCGATCTGTAACTGCGCTGTGGCACCGAACGACTTGACCGAAGCATCGAGCAAACGCCGCGCCTCATCCACTGCGATCCGCGGCTGCGCCTGCAAGGCTTTGGCCTGAGCCTGCAGACTATGCATCTGCTGCAGTTGCGCATCCAGCAGCAGCCGCTGGCTTGCCGCCGAACGCAAGGTGAGCAGCGCCGGTGATATCGCCAGCCACCACACCAAAGCGGCCAGTACCAGCAGAGCGGCACCGAGCAGCCACTGGCGCTCGCGTCTGGCCAGGGCCTGCCAACGCGCCAGCAATAGCGAAGAAAAGTTCATGGTGCCACACCCTGTTTGATAAGCAGCGCGTCGCCCTCGGCGCTGACTGCATAAGCCTGGGGTTTGAGCTTGAAGGCAATCGCCGAGATCTCGTCAGGCTTGAGCTTGAGCCCCTTGAGTCTGAGCTCGCCCGCGGCAAATTCCAGCGCCGTCGGTATGCTGCCGGCCGGTGCCGCCAGACCGAACGCTGCCAGCATGACTTCCATATCGCGTGGCGTTGCTGCGCCGCTGGCCTGCTGCAGCAAAGCCACCTCCTTGTTCATCTGGACCACCGCATCGACCACCACGCGCACCTGGGGGAAAGTGCTGGTCAGCACTTGCGCAATGGCGCCGCGCTGCGCCGTGATCCGGGCTTGTTCGCGCCAGGCCCAGGCATTCAGACCGACCAGATTGATCAGAAGCAGCGCCAGCACGGCAAAGCGCGCAGGTCGCCAGCGCGGGGCTCGCAGCAGACTGACGAGAGAGTCCGACAAACGCTTTCTGGTTCTGGCCCCACTTGAATTGGCCAGATCAAACTGCGCCAGATCCCAGGCCGACTGGATCGCCTGCAGACGCCGCTGACCGACCGGTTGCAGGCTGGCACTGCGCTTGAACAGTTGCTCGGCCAGCGTCGCGACGGCAGGCTCAGCCACCAGAGGGCGCGTCTCTGGCCAGTTCAACAAGGCCACCGACGCCTTCGACAACGGCCACAGCGCCACCGCGCCACCATTGCCCAAAACCAGTTGTGCCTGCTCCGGCTCCCCGGTAACGTAGAGCGCGTCACTTAGCACATCAGGAGCAAACTCGGGCACGATCCGGCTGACCGGCCGTCCCGACTGCTCCAGCGCCTGCAGCGCCGAACGCAGCCAGGCCTTGTCACAAGCCGCCACCCAGACCGGAGTGTCTTCGCTGGCCTGGGGCTCGAGTGCAAAGTGCAGTTGCGCCGTCTCATCGAGCAACTGGTCTTCCAGCAAACCTTCCAGCACGGCACGCAGGCGCGACGGTCCGCCCTCCTGGAACATGCGTCGCCCCAGCGTACCGCGAGGCAACTGGACGCGATGCCAGGACAGCTTGTCGGCACGCACCAGCGCCACCACCTCGACCGCGTTGTCGACCTGCGGCAGCAGCGCCAACGGTACCCGCGACTGCTCGCCCACCACGCGCCCGTCCGGACTGAGCAGATAGTCGTACAGGTCAGCCGAAGCGGAAGAAAGGGTGATGATGAGAGTGGTCATACGCAGGTCTTGCCGCTCATTGTAAGGGGGCCCCCGGTGCCAGCGCACCCCGTTTGCGCGCCAGCGTTTTCACCTCCATACCATTGCGCTGCACCAGCGATTGCTCCTGCACCAGGGTCTGCTCGACCTGCAGAATGCCGCGCACTTCAAAGTAGCGGCTGGCCACGCCGTGCTCGGCTTCCGTGAAGCGCGCCCCGGCACTGCCGGCGATCTTGCTGGCTTCGCTCAGTGTCGTCAGGTGCGACAGTTCCCGGGCTCTCACAAAACGGCTCGCGTCGGCCATCTCGAAGGCCTCGACGCAGGCATAAATCACCTCGGGCGCGGCGGTATTGAGGTTGACCGGCGTGCGCACCGGCAGCAAGGTGATGTAAGAGCGCAAGCTGGCAAGGCTGCGCGGCGACAAACCAAGCCAGGTCAGTTGATCGAGTTCCTGCGGCGACAGGGGCAAGGCCATATTGGAGCGGCTCGCTATGCTTGTGTCCTGCACCAGGAGCAAATTTTCGATCATGAGTGCGAGCTCACTCGCCGGCAGGTTCAGCAGGTCAAACAGGCGGGTAAAGGCCAGCCGGCTTGGTTCATCCACTTTGCCGTTTTGTATCAGGTTGGTCACGTTCAACCTGGACTGCAGGTCAATGATCTGGCCAGACAAAAAGGCATCCTGGGTTTCGTCGGCGGCCAGCGCATCACTGCGGTCGGCTGCCAGGAAGGTGGACAGCCGCGCCTGCTCCAGTGGCACGGCCCAGGGCTCGGCCAGATGGTCTGCGCCGCCCTTGCGTGCATCTTCACGCAGGATCAGCCGGGCCCAGTCGAGCGCGCCCGTGAGGACCCAGCCCGACTGGGTGCGGCCCCGCTCGGCCGCCTCAACCTCGACCGCACGCCACTGTTGCCACAGCGCGCTGGCAGCAAGCGTCGCCACCAACACCACGGTCAGCATGGCCGTCAGGATCGCCGCACCGCGCTGGCTTTGCGACTTCATTTGCCCCCTCCGATGGTCGGACGCAGCCAGTCGCGCGTAATGGTGCCAGCCAGTGCCTGACCCGAAGCCAGCGTCAGCACCAGTCTGACCGCATCCGGCGTGGCGGTCTCGGTCACCGGCTTGGCATCGGCCGCGGCTCCTGCACTCGACAGGGGGTTGCTCCAGGCGTCGCCGCGGAAATAGAAAATCTGCCACTGATCAAGCGCTGCGATCTGCACCTCCCGCAGCCGGTCGTCTTCCGTCGGACTTTGCGCCCATTGCGCGGCCTTCTGCCACGCCGTCTGCAACTCGCCGCGCGTTTGCAAAGGGGGCGACTGCCAGCGCAACCACTGACCCTGCCCCTCAACGCTGCGGCGCGACCAGGCCACCACACTCGGGCCCGCGCCCGGGTCGGCGCTGTTGCGACGCAAGATACGCAGCGCCCGACCATCCCAATCCAGACTGGCCGTGTTGGGCTGCACGACCAGGGCGTCCAGATCAGCGCCCCACTGCGCCAGACCGGCCTGCAGGGCGTAGACCTCATCGGAATACTGTCGCATCTGGGCCTGCGAGCGCGTCATGCCGTCCAGACCGCGCCAGCTCAGAGCCGCCATCAGCGCCAGCAGACCGATCGCCACCAGCAACTCGATCAGCGTGAAGCCACGCAGCACTCGCAGACCAGACCGGTGGCGACGCATCAGTAGCGCCCCACCACAGTCGACAGGCGCAGCACCGGCGACTCTTCCTTGTTGACCTGCGCATCGATACGCAGAAAATTGGGGTTGGGCGTAGGGCGCACCGCCAGCGCCACCATAAAGACGATGCCAGCCTGCTCACACAGGATGCTGTTGTCGCCCACCCCCGGCATCTGCTTGGCCAGACGGACTTTGATCAATTCGTTTTCGGCACAGGTCTGGGCCAGCAACAGGTCCGACTGGCGCTGCGCATTGCGCGTCAGGGCCGCACTGGCTTGCAGACCTGCCGTCAGTGCAATCGCCACAATGCCAAGCGCAACCAGCACCTCGATCAGGGTAAAGCCACGCTGCCCGCCTATGAATCTCATGGCAGCGCCGTCTTGAGCGAAAAAGGTCGCACCCCGTCGGTGCTCAGCCGCACACTTTTCCCGGGTGCACGACTGGAGATCAGGGACAGTTCCTGCGGACCAATGATGGGCTCGGGACCTAGCGTCAGCAACACCGTGCCCGCCACTCCGGCAACCTGGGTGTCGGGGTCCAACCACTGCTGGGGCAACTCGGGTCCGCTCAAACCCTCGAACCGAAATCCGTCTTCGGTGGGATGCCAGCGTACCGGCACGCCGCTGACACGGGAGCGCGCACGCGCCGACTCCAGCAAAGCACTCAATCGTTCGGCATCACGCTCGAGTTGCACTAGGGAAGCATCGCGCATGGCAAAGCCGACGCCGAGCGAGGCCATGGCCACGATGGCCACCACGACCAGCAATTCGAGCAAAGTAAAGCCGGAGCCCGATCGCTCAGGGCTGCCAGCTGCCAATGTCCGCATTCTTGCCCTCACCACCCGGCTGTCCGTCGGCGCCCAGTGACATCACATCGACTTCGCCTTTAACGCCGGGATTGAGGTAAACGTAAGGTTTGCCCCATGGGTCATTGGGCAACAGGTCAAGGTAGGACTTCCAGTTCGGTGGTACCGGCGCGGCAGCGGGCTTGGTCAGCAAGGCCGCCAGGCCCTGTTCCGCCGTCGGATAACGCTGGTTGTCGAGCCGGTAGAGCTTGAGCGCCTGCATCAGGTTGTTGACATCGGTCTTGGCGGCCGTAACGCGGGCGTCGTCGGCCCGGTCCAGCACATTGGGCACAATCAGGGCCGCCAGCACGCCTATGATCAGCAGCACCACCATCAACTCGATCAGCGTAAAGCCGTCCTGAATTCGGCGGCGCAATGTTGCGGGATTAAATTTCATGGGCTTGCATCACTTTAATATCTTGGGCGCTTCAATGATAATCGTTCCATGAAGACACAATCCCTGCACCTCTGGTGGCTGCGCATTGCCACTTTTTTGCTGGCCGCCCTGGCAGCAGCCAGCGCCGCCTATTGGGTGCTGAAGTGGAGCGCGCCAGCCTCCGCCAGTCCCGCGTCGGGCCCTGCACAGTCCTTCGCCCGCGCGGCCCAGACCGACCCGCAAGTGGTGGCACGTGTGCTCGGTGGCGGCCAGAAGGCGGTTGTTGCCCTGGTGGAAAGCGCAGCCAGTCACTTCAAGCTAATGGGCGTCGTGGCCAATCGGGCGCACGGTGGCACCGCCCTGATTTCGGTCGATGGCAAACCGGCACGCCCGTACCTGGTTGGCGCCGCGCTCAATGAGTCGCTGGTGTTGAAATCGGTGGCCCCCCGCAGCGCGGCGCTGGCCGCCAGCGCTGACGCTCCGGCCTCCTTCACGCTGGAGTTGCCCGTGCTGGCCAGCACCCCAAGCAGCAAGGCTGCGCCCGCTGTCGCAGCGACTGCTGCGCCAGCCCCGGCGGCCGCCGCTCCACCCGCACCGGTGTCAGGCAGACAGCCCCGCTCCCGAGCAGGCAGATCCAGTTCTGATTCTGAGTAGGAAAATCCCGCGCTAGCGCTGGAGCGCCGTGCGCATCGCGTCAACCACGGCTGAATAATCGGGCTTGCCAAAAATGGCGCTGCCGGCAACAAAAGTGTCGGCGCCGGCATCTGCCACGCGGCGTATGTTGTCGACCTTGATGCCGCCATCGACTTCGAGCCGGATATCCTTGCCACTGGCTGTGATGCGCCGGCGCACTTCCTCAATCTTGCGCAGCGCCGAATCGATGAAGCTCTGACCACCAAAGCCCGGATTCACGCTCATGATGACGACCAGGTCAATCTCCTCGATTACCCAGTCCAGCACATCGAGCGGCTCGGCCGGGTTGAATGCCAGGCCGGCCTTGCAGCCCTTTCCTTTGATCACCTGCAGACTGCGGTGAACGTGGCCGGATGCGTCCGGGTGAAAACTGATCAGATCGGCGCCGGCCTCGGCAAAGGCGCTGGCCAGGGCGTCGACCGGCTGCACCATCAGGTGCACATCAATCGGCACGGCCAGGCCGGCCGCCGTTTTGGCATGGGGCTTGAGCGCACTGCAAATCATCGGCCCGAAGGTCAGATTCGGTACGTAGTGGTTATCCATCACATCAAAATGGATCCAGTCGCAGCCGGCGGCAATAACGCTTTTCACTTCTTCGCCGAGGCGGGCAAAGTCGGCCGACAGAATGGAAGGGGCAATGCGGTAGTTCATGTCGGGAGTTTAATCAGATAGCATTGGCTTATGTCCAAGTACCAGTTTCGCGTCGAAGTCGTACCCCGTTATCTGGCCGAACAGTCGGATCCGGAGCAGAATGTGTACGCGTTTTCCTACGCCATCACCATCACCAATGTCGGTGAAATCGCTGCCCAACTGATCTCCCGCAGCTGGAACATCAATGATGCCCGCGGACATACCGAACGCGTCAAGGGGCTGGGCGTGGTTGGACATCAACCCCTGTTGCAGCCACGGCAATCTTTCCAGTACAGCAGCGGCACCCGCTTGCGCACCCCCACTGGCACCATGCACGGCAGCTTCTTCTGCGTCGCCGAAGATGGTGAGAAATTTGAAACTGATGTGCCAATGTTTGTCCTGGACGCGCTCAGCGCCGGTGACGGCCGGCGCACCCTGCACTGAGCGATGGGCGAATTTGACCTGATAGCACGCTACTTCAAGCGACCGGCAACCCGCGCGGCGCTCGGTGTGGGTGATGACTGCGCCCTGCTGCAGCCAGCGCCGCGAACGCAGTTGGCCATTTCCAGCGACATGCTGGTCGAGGGCCGACACTTCCTGGGTACCGTCGATCCGCGCAAACTCGGACACAAGGCTTTGGCGGTGAATCTGAGCGACCTGGCCGCCTGCGGTGCCAAACCACTTGCCTTTACGCTGGCGCTGGCACTGCCACGCGTTGACGAAGACTGGCTCGCCGCATTTTCCGCTGGCTTGCTGGCGCTGGCCGACGCACACAACTGTGAGCTGGTTGGCGGCGACACGACCCAGGGACCGCTCAACATCTGCATCACGATCTTCGGTGAAGTTCCCGTGTTGGATGGCAAATCACTGGCTTTGCTGCGCAGCGGCGCCAAGCCCGGTGACGACCTCTACGTCAGCGGCACGCTGGGCGACGCCAGAATCGCGCTCGAAGTTTTCCGCGGCACGCTGTCGGTGCCAGCACCGGTGTTTGAGATGGCACGCTCACGCATGGAGCAACCCACACCCCGGGTCGCCCTGGGTCTGGCACTGCGCGGCATTGCCAGCGCGGCAATCGACGTCAGCGATGGTCTGCTGGGAGACCTGGGCCACATCCTGACGCAATCGGGCGTTGGCGCGACGGTACAGGCTGATGCCGCCAGCGCGCTGGTCGCGTCCCGAAGCATTTGCCGCGACAACTCGACCATCGCTGGCCAGACCATCGGCATCGATCAGTGGCGCAGCCTGGCCCTGGCCGGCGGCGACGATTACGAGTTGTTGTTCAGCGCGCCAGCCTCGGCGCGCTCGCAAGTGGCGCAAGCCGCCGAGTCGAGTCAGACTGCCGTCACGCGGATCGGCACTATCGAGCGGGAAAGCGGCTTGCGTCTGGTCGATGCGGACGGCCGGAAGTTACCCAACAACTACAGCTCGTTTGACCACTTTGCGTGATTTTTATACAATCTGAATATTATTTATTCAATTTGTATGAATTTATTTTCCCGAGACTTGTCCGTTGCGCTGCAGCGCATGGCACTGCAGTTTCCCATCGTGGCCGTGACAGGTCCCAGGCAATCGGGCAAAACCACACTGGTGCGGCAGGTGTTTGGCGACAAACCGTACGTGTCCCTGGAAGACCCGGTAGAGCTGAGCTTCGCGCAAACTGACCCGCGCGGTTTCTTGCAACGATTTGCGCGCGGCGCCATCTTCGACGAGGCCCAGCGCTGGCCCGACCTGTTTTCACACTTGCAAGGCATGGTGGATGCCGAGCGCACGCCAGGTCGCTTTGTTCTGACCGGATCGCAACAGTTCGGACTGATGGCAGGTATCACGCAGTCGCTGGCTGGGCGCGTTGGGCTCGCCCGCTTATTGCCCTTGGCCCTGTCGGAGATCAAACTGGGGATCAGCGATGACCTTCACACCCATCTTTGGCGCGGCGCCTATCCGGCACTTTGGCAAAGCCAGTGCAGCGTCATGGACGCCAACGACTGGTTTGGCTCCTACGTTCTCAGCTACATCGAACGCGACGTGCGCCAGCTCCTGCAGGTACAAAATCTCACGACTTTTCAACGCTTTGTGCGCTTGTGTGCGGGGCGCAGCGGCACCTTGCTGAACCTGGTGTCACTGGCCACGGATGCGGGCATCAGTCACACCACGGCGCGGCAATGGCTCTCGGTACTGGAATCCAGCGAACTGCTGTTCTTGCTACCACCCTACCATCGCAATTTCGGCAAACGCCTCGTCAAAACGCCCAAGCTGTACTTCACCGACACCGGCCTTGCCGCCTGGCTGGTCGGCATCCGTGACCCCCAGTTGTTGGCAATTCATCCGATGCGGGGCGCCCTTTTTGAGACCTGGGTGCTTAACGAATTCCGCAAGTATCGGCTGAACCAGGGCTTACCCACCGACCTCTATTTTTGGCGCGACAACAATGGACTGGAGGCCGATCTGGTGTTCGAAGTCGACGATGGCCTGCAGTGTGTTGAGATCAAGTCCAGCCAAACCATTACGGCAGACCTGGTACGCGCCGGTCAGCGCGCCTCCCGCTTTGTGACCGAACCCGCACCCGCGCCCTGGCTCATTCACGGCGCGACAGACAACTACACCCGCGACGGCGTGCGCTGTATCAGTTGGCAGCGCTTTGCCGATCCGCAGCAGGCTTAGGGCGGCACAGATAATCGCGTCATGCCCGAGAACCCGTCCCCCGTTGAATATCCGATACGCCCCAGTGCACGCTTCCTGCTGGAGCAACCAGCGCACCTGATCGCGCTGGGTTTTGGCTCGGGCTTGAGCCCGATCGCGCCGGGTACAGCCGGTACCCTGTGGGCGTGGGCCGCTTTCGCCGTCCTGCAACCCTGGATGAACGAACTGCGTTGGGCATGGGTGATCGCTGCCGCACTGCCGCTGGGCTGGTGGGCCTGCAGCGTCTGCGCCAGGAACATGCGTACGGCCGACCCCGGCAGCATCGTCTGGGATGAGATCGTTGCTTTCTGGCTGGTGCTGTGGCTGGTCACGCCCACCGATTTCTCGGGTCAGTTACTGGCGTTTGCCCTGTTTCGCTTTTTCGATGCCGCCAAGCCGGGCCCGGTGGGATGGGCTGACGCTTTGTTTCATCGTCTCGATACCGTCAAAGACCGCTACGCCTGGCGCAAGGCCGGATTTGGCATCATGCTCGACGACCTGGTGGCCGCCGCCTGCACGCTGCTGGTCATCGCGGCCTGGAGATTCCTTCAATGAGTACTGCAGCGCCCGGAACTGAACCATCGGTAACAGAACAAGTGCTTTCGCTGTCCCGCCTGCTGCTGGCAAAGAAGCTCAGGCTGGTCACGGCCGAGAGCTGTACCGGCGGTCTGATTGCGGCCGCCTGCACCGATCTCGCCGGTTCCAGCGCCTGGTTCGAGCGCGGCTTTGTCACCTACTCCAACGATGCCAAGATGGAACTGCTGGGTGTTGAGGAGCGTTTGCTGCGTCGCGCCGGTGCCGTCTGCCAAGGGGTGGCACGCGCCATGGTGACCGGCGCACTGGCGCACTCGCATGCGCAGGTGGCCGTCGCCGTCACCGGTGTGGCCGGTCCGACTGGCGGCAGTGCCTCCAAACCGGTCGGCACGGTCTGGTTTGGCTTTGCCGTGCCGGGTCAGGTCGTCACAGAAAAATGTCACTTTGATGGTGACCGCGCCGCAGTGCGCGCGGCCACCGTGCGCCACGCATTCATCCGACTGCTGGAACTGCTGGGCCAGTAGCTGTCATTGCGGACCCCGGATCGGAGTCCGGGGCAGGCCCGATCCGCAATCCATGGCTCGCGTAGCACTGGATCCCGGGTCAAGCCCGGGATGACAGCATCGGGGCCGGGATGACAACATCAGGTTCGGATGAAATCCTGTAAGCGCCGGCGCGGCGCCGGCTCAACGGCTGGCGCATAACCGACCCTGGCCCACATCTGCACGGTTTGTCCAGGAAGCGACGCGCCGCACAGCGCATGGATGTCGGCATAGGGCCTGGCCTGTTCCGGATATTCCTGCAGCGCTTGTGACAGCGGCTGCATCGACAGGCCCAACGCGGTGGCCGCGAGTTGCACGCGCGCGTAGGCACGACCGGCGTTGATTTGTGTGACGCGGTCATTGCCCTGGCTCACCAGCCACAGGAAGCCGGGCGTGGAGTCGAGCTTCTGGCCGAAGTCCTTCACCTGACTGGTGCTGGCGTAGTCGTCTGGCGCCGGCGCCTTGCTGCGGTCGAACAGGCCAACCTGATTGAGCAGCCACACCTTCGGGTCCAGATTCGAGAGCCCATCACGATGCGCGGCGATCTCGCTGGCACCGACACGCAGCACGTCATAGGATTCCATGATGGTGCGTGGCGTACTGAGTTCGATGCGCCATGCCTCCAGCGCCAGGCTGCGATGCCGCGCCAGCGCGTCGACCTGCTCGACACCCACATGGCCAAAGCCCAGCTTGTGTGGCAGCACCGCTTGCTGCATGGCCTGCCAGGCGACAGGCGCGACCGGTCGTGACGCGTCATAGGCGCTGCGGTTGGTGTGGCGCAGCAGTACCTGCCCGAACAGCGGGTCTTTGCTGATCGTCACATCCGGCACCAGCTTGATGCGCGCCACCGGGCGAGCGTCAAGCTTGTCAGGCCCGAAAGCACCCTGCGGGAACAGCGTGATGTCAGCGCGCAGGCCGCGTTCGCGTGCTGCCAGATCCAGAAGTTCGAGAAAAGTGCCATGGCTCATCATGATCTGGCGCGACAGCGGATCGGTTTGTGGCAGCAGGCGTTTCAGATCACAGCTCAGGACGATCTCGTCCGGTGTGCTCAGGTCTACCACCCAGGACTGCAGGTTGTGCGAGTGCGGCGCCAGAATCGCGTAGCTCAGCAGCCAGCGTCGCACATCGGCGCTGGTGCTGGCGTGATGCGCGGGGCCGCGCCACGCCTCAATCGCCTCCTCGGGCATCCTGTTGGAGCCGCAAGCCGACAGGCCGCCCACACCCAGGGTCGCAGCGGCAATGGTGCCCCCGCCTGTGATACGAAGAAAGTTACGACGTTGCATACCGGACCTCTGCCTTCAAGTTTCCCAGCAGCCCCAGGTCTGCCAGTGCCGATTGCGCTGCCCGCGCCAGCGGCGTGTGCGGTTCCGGACCGATCAAGGCTTCCAGTTTGTCATTGGCGAGCGCGTGCGGTGTGTGCCACAGATACTGCATCTCGGCGAGTTCCCGGAACATTGGCACCGCCCAGCCCAGCGCCTTGAACAGCCACCAGGGCATGGCGCCGCGCTTGAGCGTCGCCTGGGAAGGCAACCAGCCCTGCTCTCGCGCCAGGGGCTCCAGAACAGCGAGCCAGTCGGATCCGCTCAAGCGGTAGCCCTTGAAGTGAAACATTTCGAATGATTCAAAACGCCCCGGTTCGACCAGGGCGCAGCGCGCGAGGCGTTCGAAGGTCTGAGCCAGATCGGGCAGATAGGCCCAGGCGGTCGGCACATCCCAGGCGCCGGGATAGCTGAGCTCTCCCTTGTGCAGATTTTTCGTCACCGCCAGATCAAACCAACTGCCCTTGCCACTGCCGAAGAAATCTCCGGCCCGGATCACCACGCTGCGCAGCGGGCCGGCCGCACTGGCCTGGCGCATGCGTTGCTCCATGGCGACGCGGATCTTCCCTTTGCGCGTCTGCGCCTGTTGTGCGGTGTCCTCGCACAGCACAGCCGGCATGCTGGCGCCAAAGTTGTAAACATTGCCTGGCAGCAGCAGCAGCGCATCAAGGGAGTTCGCCAGCTCGATCGCACTATCGAGCGCCGGCAGGGCCTCACGCTCCCAGCGTGGATACGGCGGATTGATCGCATGTACAAGCACCGCGGCGCCGCGCGCAGCCGAAGCCAGGGCCTGCGTGTCATGCAAGTCGGTTGCGAGCCATTCGATGCCCGGCTCGGTCGGCACCTCAGCGCCGGGGCGCAGTTGCCCCAGTACACGCCAGCCCGCATCGCGAAAAGCGCGGGCTGCGGCCAGGCCAAAGCGACCGCGCGCACCCAGGATAAGAACGGTTGTTTGCATGATTCGTTTGCCTGATTAAGGTTTCAGATGGGTTCAATGAAATGAATTGTGCAAAAGAACGCCTTGCACCACAATCCACAAAACCAAATAACAGAAGTGCACTAATGAATACCACTCTGCAGAACGGTTTTGACTGGAGTCTGGTGCGCTCTTTCCTGGCAGCGCTGGATCAGGGTAGTCTGCTCGGTGCCGCACGACTGCTGCACATGAGCCAGCCAACGCTGGGGCGCCACATCGCGGAACTGGAGAGTCAACTCGGTGTGCTGCTGTTCGAGCGCACCGGGCGTGGCCTGGTGCCCACGGCCACCGCGCTGCAGCTGGCCCAAGCGGCGCGCAGCATGGAAGCGGGTGCCCTGCAACTCTCGCGTACCCTGTCGGGCGCACAGAGCCAGAGCGCCGGCACTGTGCGCATTACCGCCAGTGTCCCGGTGGCCGTGCAGCTGCTGCCGCCGGTGCTGGCCGCGATGCGCCAGGCACTGCCCGACATTCAAATCGAGCTGGTTTCAAGCAATCAGGTCAGCAACCTGCTGCGCCGCGAAGCCGACATCGCCGTGCGCATGGTGCGACCGGAGCAGAGTTCACTCATCGCCAGGAAGATCGGGGCTGTGCGCCTGGGTGCCTACGCCAGCCGGGGCTATCTGGAAAGCCACCCACCCTTGCGCAAAGCAACAGATCTGTTGCAGCACGAACTCATAGGCAGTGACACCGACCCCGCCATCCTGCAAGGCTTTGCGGCCATGGGCTACCCGGTCACGCGCTCGGCGTTTGCGCTGCGCAGCGACGATTTCATCGTACAGTGGCAAGCCGTGCGCGCCGGCCTGGGCATCGGGTTTTGTGCCGACTACATGGTGCGCAGCGATCCGGACGTGGTGCAGGTGCTTGCCGGTCAGCTCAAGATTCCTTCGCTACCGATGTGGCTCGCGGTGCACCGGGAAATTCGCACCAACGCACGCATCCGTCGCGTCTTTGATTATCTGGCTAACGCGTTAGCGGCCACACTTTGAAGTTTGCTATCCTGCTGAAAATCGCAGCAACATAGGCAGTTCGATCTGCCAGTCAGGGAAATCACCGTGAGCGACCGCTTTTTGCGACGGCCGGCCAGTACAACCCGTCCTGAAACTGACGTAGAAACCCGGCTGCTCTACGCTGCCTACGAGCGCAAGCCGATGAACGTGCTGATGACTTTCGGCGCGACCTTTGTCATCACGGGTCTTTTGTGGCGCATTTTCCCGTCGTCCACCTTGACACTTTGGGCGGCGGCCATCCTCATCATTGCCGCGCTGGGTTATCTGGAATGCATAGCTTTTCAACATGCGGCACCCGCATCGCAAAAGATCGCAGGCTGGAAGACACTCTTTCTCGTCCAGTCCACCCTGGCTGGCGCCACTTGGGCTAGCGGCCCGAGCCTGATGATTCCGACTGCCAGCGGCACCGAGTTGACCTTGTTCGTCGCCATCCTGCTTGCAGTCTGCTCGGTCGCCACCACCTCTATGGCAGAGCAGCGCACCGCGATGATGGCTTTCGTGAGCGCAGCAACCTTGCCACCAGCCTTCATACTCTGGAGCAGAGGCGGGGAGCTCGAAGGCCTGGTCGCTCTGGCACTGCTTTTTGGCATGCTTCTGTCGGTCTTCGTCGGCCGACGGCTGAACCAGTCGATGCGGGACCTGATGGGCAATCAGGTCCGAACACGTGCCATCCTGGATACGGCACTGGATGCAATCATTGAAATCAATGCCCAGGGGCGGATTACGGACTGGAACCAGCAGGCTCAGACCCTGTTCGGCTGGACCCGAAGCGATGCCCTCGGACTCGCGCTTGATGAAACGATCATCCCGCAGCGGGACCGCCAGGCGTTCCAGAACGATCTCAATGGAAGCATGGCGCGCAGATCAGAGTACGTTCTGAATCGGCGTACCGAGCGGACCGCGATGCGCAAGGATGGCAGCGAGTTCCCGGTAGAAATGACGGTCACGCCGCTGCAGAGCGGCACCGTATGGCACTTTGCCGCTTTCATTGCCGACATTACCGAACGAAAACTGGCTGAGGCGAAGGTCAGGGACAGCGAGGATCGCTATCGCACACTGATCGAGTGGTCGCCGGAAGCGATGGCTGTCTACTCCGGCGGCCGTATCATTTTTGCAAATCCTGCCGCCGTCAGCTTGTTTGGCGCGGAGCAGGAGCAGGATCTGCTGGGAAAGCCGGTCCTGGATCTGACTCACCCGGACTACCGCGAAGCTATTTCAAAGCGTGCCAACGCAATTGCCGTGGGCGGCGGTTCAGTGCCCATGATCGAAGTCAAGTATCTCAAGCTCGATGGCACGGTGGTCGACGTCGAAGTCCAGGGAAAGTCCATTACCTACGACGGCAGACCAGCAATTCTCGGAGCCATTCGGGACATCACTGCGCGCAAGCAGGCGCAGGAGGCCCTGCAGGAAAATCGCGAGAAATACCGCGCTTTGAGCGAAGCGGCATCGGAAGCCATCTTCATTTCAGAGCAAGGCCGATGCCTGGAGCAAAACAGCCAGGCGCAAGAAATGTTTGGCTATTCCAATGCCGAGGCGGTCGGTCGCCTGGGCACCGACTGGATCGCGCCGGTCGACCGTGCCCGTGTCATGAAAAACATGCTCAGTGGCTATGAACTGCCGTACGAAGTCACCGCACTGCGCAAAGACGGCTCAACCTTTGCCGCCCTGCTGCACGGCAAGATGATGCACTACAAAGGCAAGGTCGTGCGTGTGACGACGATGGCCGATCTGACGGAGCGAAAGCAGGCCGAGGAAGCCCAGCGCATCGCCGCCACCGCCTTCGAATCGCAGCAAGGCATGTTCATCACCAACGCCGAGCAAGTCATCCTGCGTGTCAACCGGAGCTTTACCGAAATCACGGGCTACCACACCGATGAAGTGCTTGGACGCAGCCCCCGTCTGCTGGCCTCGGGTCGCCATGATGCCGCTTTCTATGCGGCCATGTGGGCCGAAATCGAAAGCAAGGGGTCCTGGCAGGGCGAGCTCTGGAACCGGCGCAAGAGTGGCGATCTGTTTCCCGAGTGGTTAAGCATCAGTGCCGTCAAGAATAGTGCTGGCGATGCCACCCATTACGTCGCCGTCTTCACCGACATCACGTCGCGCAAGTCGGCCGAAGACCAGATCCAGAGCCTGGCCTTCTACGATGCACTGACCGGGTTGCCCAATCGTCGGCTGTTGCTCGACCGTATGGAGCAGGCCCTGACCAGCAGCGCGCGACGCCGACACAAGCACGCCCTGTTGTTCATCGACCTGGACAATTTCAAGACCCTCAACGATACCTTCGGTCATTTTCAGGGGGATATGCTGCTCGAACAGGTGGCCACGCGCCTGGCCGGATGTGTGCGTGAAGGCGACACCGTGGCGCGTCTTGGCAGCGATGAGTTCGCCGTGATGCTGGCAGACCTCAGCTACAGCGAGGTGGAGGCAGCGACGCAGGCCAAAGGCGTCAGTGCCAAGATCATTGCCACACTCAACCGACCCTACGAACTGGCACATGGTGAGCACCACAGCACACCCAGCATCGGCGTTTCCTTGTTCGGAGCCGATCCTCAGGAGAGCAGTGACGCACCGCTCAAGCGCGCCGAGCTGGCCATGTTCGAGGCCAAAAGCAGCGGCAAGAATGGGGTGAGTTTCTTCGACCCGCAGATGCAGGTGGAAGTGATGAACCGAGCCGCGATGGAGGCGGATTTGCGGGAGGCTGTGTTGACGGGGCAGTTCCTTCTGCACTACCAGGCCCAGGTGGTTGGCGCCGGTCGCCTGACTGGCGTGGAAGCCCTGCTGCGCTGGCAACATCCGCAGCGCGGACTGGTGTCGCCAGTCGAATTTGTTGCGCTGGCTGAGGAGACCGGCCTGATTCTTCCCATCGGGCAATGGGTGCTCGAATCGGCCTGCCGGCAACTCGCGAATTGGTCGACCGAGCCGTTGATGGCTCAGCTCAGCGTTGCTGTCAACGTCAGTGCGCGCCAGTTTCAACACGAGGATTTTGTCGCCACCGTGCAGGCGGCACTGGCTGGCGCTGGCGCCGGCGCCAATCCCAGACGTCTGAAACTTGAACTGACCGAGAGCATGCTGGTCACGGATGTCGAGGGCATCATCGCCAAGATGAATACCCTCAAAGCCACGGGCGTCAGTTTTTCGCTGGATGACTTCGGCACTGGCTACTCATCCTTGTCCTACCTGAAGCGTTTGCCGCTGGACCAACTCAAGATCGACCAGAGTTTCGTCAGAAACATCCTGACTGATACGAACGATGCAGCGATTGCCAAAATGGTCATCGCGCTGGCCGACAGCATGGGCCTGACCGTCATCGCCGAAGGAGTTGAAATCGAGGCGCAGCGAGACTTTCTGGCGCATCAGGGTTGCCATAGCTACCAAGGCTATTTGTTCAGCCGGCCGCTGCCCATCGAGGACTTCGAAACGTTTGCGCGAGCAGCTACACTGCCACCCTGACAGTGTTTCATTTCCACCCTGAATCGACCCCAAACAATGACCGCTCAGACCGTCAGCTCACCCCTGCAGCAAATCGGGCAAACCAGCGCAAGGCTCGGCGCCCGACTGAACCAGCTCGTGGAGTGGCTGTGTGCCCTGATCCTGGGTATTCTGGTGCTTGACGTCGGCCTGGGTGTGTTTGGTCGCTACGTGATTGAACTGCCAGTCACCTGGACCGAGGAGTTGGCGCGCTACCTCATGATCTGGGCCGCCCTGCTGGCGGTGTCCAGCGGTGTTGCCAGGCGCGAACACGTGGCCGTCACGGCGCTGCTGGACCGCCTGGGGCCGCAGGCCCGGCGTCAGGTTTGTCTGGCCATCGATGCGCTGGCCTTCACCTTTTTTGCGTTCCTCTGTTATTTCGGCATCGGCATGACGCGACAGGGCGCAGATCAGTACGCCACCATCTTCGACATGACGATGTGGATCCCGTTTGCAGCGGTGCCGGTGTCATCGGCGCTGGTGTGCGTGCAACTGGTGCTGTCGGGTCTGCGTGATTTCAGTTTGGGCCCGCCGAGCGCGCCGCTCGTGGGAGAAGCATCATGATGTGGGTTCTGGTGCTGTTCTTTGTGCTGCTCGCTGTCGGCGTGCCGATCGGCTTTGTACTTGGTATTGCCGGTGTGCTTGGCATCATGCAGGTCGGTGGCGCCGAGATGCTGGCGATGGCGCCGCAACGCTATTTTGCCGGGCTTGATCTGTTCACCTTTCTGGCCATGCCGCTATTCATCTTTGCTGGCGAGATCATGAACCGGGCCGGCATCACAGAGCGGCTGGCCGCCTTTGCCGACGCACTGGTCGGCCATCTGCGCGGCGGCATGGCGCAGTCGTGCATGGTGTCCTCCGTACTGTTTGCCGGGATCACTGGCGCGGCCGTCGCCGAAGCAGCCGCCTTTGGCAGCACCATGGTGCCGGCGATGACCAAGAATGGTTACAAGCGACCCTTTGCCTGCGCTGTGGTGGTGGCCGGATCCATCATCGGCCCGACGATTCCGCCGTCCAACCTGATGGTGATCTACGGCTCCATGATGGGCGTATCGATCGCCGGCTTGTTTGCGGCCGGCATCCTGCCGGGCCTGGCAATGGGCCTGTTCTGCATGTGTGTCATCGCCGGCCTGGGTCGGCGCCTGAACCTGCCCAAAGGAGCTGAGCGGCCCAGCCTGCGCCGCGTGCTCTACGCTTTTCGGCACAGCCTGAGCGCACTGGTGATGCCGGTGCTGATTCTTGGCGGCATTCTCAGCGGCGTTGTCACGCCAACCGAAGCCGCAGCCATTGCCGTCTTTTACGCCTTGGGCCTGGGCATGTTCGTTTACCGACTGGTCAAGCTGGCCGATCTGGTGGACATGCTGGTGCGCACGGCGCGCGTCACTGGCGTCGTCTTCCTGATCATTGCCGCGGCCTCCATCCTGAGCTGGTGGATGACCTATATGCAGTTGCCGCAGATGATCACGCAGCTGTTTCTGGGCCTGTCCTCCAACCCCTCGACCATCATCCTGATGATCCTGTTGCTGCTGCTGGTACTGGGCATGTTCATGGACATCAACGCCATTCTGATCGTGCTGGGCCCGATTCTTGGCGCGCTGGCAACTTCGATCGGCATGAACCCGGTGCAGGCCGGTCTGATGATTGTGCTGGCACTCAACATTGGTCTCATGACGCCACCGGTGGGTGCGAGCCTGTTCGTTCTCAGTTCCATCACCGGCGAGCGCATCGAGGCCATTACGGCGGCCATGTGGCCATTCATCATTGCCGAGGTCGTCGTGCTGTTCCTGGTCGCCTACTGGCCCAGCTTGACCCTCACCATGCCAAGACTGCTGGGCCTTTGAGCCCTCTGTGCCAAGTTGTTTCCAATCTCAACCCCAATGGAGTTCATCACCATGCGTTTATTCAAATCCATCGCACTGGCGGCCGCACTTGGCCTTACCGTGGGCATGTTGCCGGTCACGGCTCAGGCACAGAAAGTCATCAAGCTGGCGCACCTGAACAAGAACGACCCCTTCGACAACGCCACCGGCGCCATGGCGACCGTGTTCAAGTCGCTGGTCGAGTCCGGCACCAACGGCTCGGTCACGGTGCAGGTTTTCCCGGACGGCCAGTTGGGCAAGGACAACGAAGTGATCCAGCAGGTGAAGACGGGTGTGGTGCAGTCGTCCATTTCCAGTGTCGGCGGCATTGCCTCGATCTACCCGATGATCGGCGTGCTCGACGTACCTTTCACCTACCCCAATATTGGTGTCACCTACGAAGTGTTTGACGGCCCGTTTGGCAAGCATCTGGCAAGCGACATCAGCAAGAAGACCGGTCTTGACGTGCTGGGTTTTGGTGACACGGGCGGCTTTTTTGCCTTCAGCAACTCCAAGCGCGCCATCAAGTCACCCGATGACATGAAGGGTCTGAAGATCCGCACCATGGGTCTGGATTCACACAAGACCGTGGTCAGCAGCATGGGCGGGCAGCCGGTGGCCATCAACTGGGCCGAGGTCTACACCTCGCTGCAGACAGGCGTTGCCGACGGTCAGATGAATCCGATCCCTATCATCAAGTTCGCCAAGTTTGACGAAGTGCAGAAGTACCTGACGCTCACCAACCATCTGTTCACACCCTATGTCTGGATTCTCAACAAACCCTTCTTCGACGGCCTGTCGGCGCACGAAAAAGACGTCGTGAAAGCGGCAGCACGTTCGGCCATCGTTGCCTCCCGTGGCATCAACCGCATCATCGAAGCGTCGGATCGCGGCCTGCCGGCGCTGGCGCAGAAGATGCAGATTTATTCACCTACTGCGGCCGAGATCGCGAAGTTCCGCGCGCTGGCACAACCTGCGGTGAAGGCCCAGATCAGCAAGAGCTACGGCAAAGAGGGTGACGCCCTGCTGGCGGAATTTGAAGCCGCCATCGAGAAAGCTTCCAAGAACTGAGGCTCTGAGGCGAATGTCCATGCGGTCGGGTGCACTGGATTGCGGATCAGGCCTGCCCCGGACTCCGATCCGGGGTCCGCAATGACAAGTCAGAGATCCGTGATGGCAAGCTATAGCAAATTGCGCATTAATGCCGCTCGCCTGGGTGCCCGCCTAGACCAATTGGGCCAGGTCGGCGCGATTGAAGGCGGCGGCGTTTGCCGCCTGGCGCTGAGTGCCGAGGACGGCGCCGGTCGTGACCTGGTCGTGCGCTGGATGCGCGAGCTCGGCCTGTCGGTCAGCATCGATGCCATCGGCAACGTGGTGGGCCTGCGCGCCGGCACGGAGGCCGCGCCACCCGTGATGACAGGCTCGCACATTGACACGGTTCGCACTGGTGGCCGCTTTGATGGCAACCTGGGTGTGCTGGCCGGCCTGGAAGTGATTGAGACACTCAACGACGCCAGCATCCAGACACGCCGGCCGCTGGCAGTGGCCTTCTTCACCAACGAGGAAGGTGCGCGCTTCAACCCGGACATGATGGGCAGCTTGGTCTATGTTGGCGGCATGGAACTTGGCGCGGCGCGCGCCACGGTCGGCATCGACGGTGTGAGCGTCGGCGACTGTCTGCAAAGCATAGGCTACGCTGGTCCCGCGCCCTGCGGCAAGCCCGAGGTGCATGCCTATGTGGAGCTGCATGTAGAGCAGGGCCCGGTGCTGGAAGCCGAGGGCATCACGATTGGTGCGGTTGAAGGTGTGCAAGGTATCTCGTGGACCGAGTTCACGCTGCTGGGCGTCTCCAACCATGCCGGCACGACACCCATGCGACTGCGCCACGATGCGGGCTATGTGGCCTGCGCCATCGCCAACAAGGCGCGTGAGATCGCACGCGAGATGGGCGGCAATCAGGTGGCCACCGTCGGCGCCATCAACCTGTCGCCCAATCTGGTCAACGTCATTGCCTACAAGGCCCTCTTCACGGTGGACTTGCGCAATACCGACGAAGCTGCGCTGCAGGAGGCCGAACAGCGCCTGCACAGCTTCGCTGCAGAAGTGGCCGCTGCGGAAGGCGTGACGCTGACGAGTCGTCCGCTGGCGCGCTTCGAGCCGGTGGACTTTGACCCCGCCAGCATCTCGCTGGTCGAAGCAACAGCGCTAGCACTTGGCCTGAGCGTCAAGCGCATGCCCAGTGGTGCCGGGCACGACGCCCAGATGCTAGCCCGCGTCTGCCCGACGGCCATGATTTTTGTTCCCAGCGCGGGTGGCATCAGCCACAACGTGAAGGAATTTACCGACCCGACAGACCTGGAAGCTGGCGCCAATGTGCTGCTGCACACGCTGCTCAAACTGGCTTCGTGATGAGGAGAAATTTGACATGACGAGAATTGTGAAGGTCGGCGCTGCCCAGCTCGGACCGATTCAACGTGCAGACAGCCGCGCCAGCGTGGTCAAGCGGCTGCTCGAACTGATGCGCGAGGCCCATGCCATGGCCTGCGATGTGGTGGTGTTTCCGGAACTGGCGCTGACCACTTTTTTCCCGCGCTGGTACATGGCGGATCAGGCCGAGGTCGACAGTTTCTTCGAATCTCAGATGCCAGGGCCCGAGACCCGTGTCCTGTTCGACGAAGCCAAGCGCCTTGGCATCGGCTTTTACCTGGGCTATGCCGAGCTGATTGAAGAAGAGGGTCGGCCACGCCATTTCAACACTTCGATCCTGGTCGACAAGACCGGCACCATCGTCGCCAAGTACCGCAAGATTCACCTGCCCGGGCACGCCGAGCATGAACCCTGGCGCGAGTTCCAGCACCTGGAAAAGCGTTATTTCGAAACCGGCAATCTGGGCTTTGGTGTGAAGCGGGCTTTCGGCGGCATCTTCGGCATGTGCATCTGCAACGACAGGCGCTGGCCCGAAACCTACCGCGTCATGGGCTTGCAGGGCGTGGAGATGATTCTGCTGGGCTACAACACACCGGTGCACAACCCGCCCGCACCCGAACACGACAACCTCTCGCATTTTCACAACCAACTCGTCATGCAGTCCGGCGCCTACCAGAACGGCACCTGGGTCGTTGGCGTGGCCAAGGCCGGGCGCGAAGAAGGCTGCGACCTGATCGGCAACAGCATCATCGTTGCACCCTCGGGTGAGACGGTGGGAGCCTGCACCACCACCGGTGACGAGTTGGCCGTAGCGCGCTGCGATCTGGATTTGTGCAACTCCTTCAAGAACACGACTTTCAATTTCGCCAAACACCGCGAACCGCAACACTACGGCATGATCGTCGAGCGCAAGGGCGCCATCCTGCCGCCCGAGTGAGCGACAGACGGAACTGAACATGAAGTGGTTTTGCCGTTGTTACCGCTGTGGCGCAAGCTACGACCTGGTGCCGGGGCGCTATCTCTGCGACGTCTGCTCGCAGCAGCAGCAGGCGGACCGGCCGCTTGAAGGCGTGCTGGAGCTGACCTGGGAGGGTGCGGCGGATCCCCACACCATCCCCCTGCCGGTCGAGCCCGAGTGGTTTGCACCGATCCCCGTGGGCAAGACCCCGCTGTGGGCGCCACAACGTCTGCGTGAACAGTTCGGCGCCCCGAATCTGTGGCTCAAAGACGATACCTGCAACCCTTCCGGTTCTTTCAAGGACCGTGCTTCCTGGCTGGTGGCTGCCTTCGCCAAAAAGCATGGCGTCCAGGAAATCGTGCTCGCCTCCACCGGCAACGCGGCCTCCAGCATGGCCGCCGCGGGCGCTGCCGCCGGTCTTCGCATCAAGGTTTTCCTGCCGGCCTCGGCACCGGCGGCCAAGCGCATCCAGGTGCTGCAGTACGGCGCCGAGCTGATCCCGGTGAACGGCAGCTACGACCAGGCTTTTGACCTGTCGCTGGAATATTCGACCCGAACCGGTTCCCTATCTCGCAACACCGCCTACAACCCTCTGACCATCGAAGGCAAGAAGACGGTCTCTTTCGAGATCGTGCAGGACTTGCGCGAAGCCGGCGCCGGCGCGCCGGACCATGTCTTTGTGCCGGTGGGCGACGGCGTGATCCTGGCCGGTGTGTATCGCGGTTTTGAAGACCTGTTGAAACTCGGCCGGATCCAGAAAATGCCCACCGTCTGGGCTTGCCAGGCAGAGGGGTCCAGCGCGATTGCGCGAGCGCTGGCATCCGGGCGCGAGGGCGCGGACGCCTTTGCCACACCGATCCCGTCGCAAACGCTGGCCGATTCGATCGCAGTGGACGTGCCGCGCAACGGGCTGCACGCCCTGTCCAAGCTGAAGAAATACGCCGGCAAGGCCGTCATCGTCTCCGACACCGAAATCCTGTCTGCCCAGAAAGCCCTGGCCGCCGGTTCGGGTCTTTTTGCCGAACCTTCTTCGAGCGCCGCCTTCGCCGGCTGGCTCAAGGTACGCACAACGATTGCGGCGCAGGAGAACTGCGTGCTCCTGATTACCGGCTCCGGTTTGAAAGACGTCAAGTCGGCAGCGCTGGGCCTCGGACTCGAACCCTGAAAACACAAGGAACAAGAACATGATCGATCTCAAAATCAACGCCGCACAGCGCAAGAAGAACATTGCACGCTGCCGCGACAAAGGCATCATCCTGCCAACCTACGCCCAGATGCGCGACCCAGACAAGATTCCGGACGCGATCAAGAAGGAGCTCTCCAGCATTGGTCTGTGGCAGGTGCATCCCCGAAACCTGTTTCGCATCAACTGGCACAACGAACCGGTCGAGCAGGGTGGCGCCTTTGGCGGCGTCAATTTTGTGGAACTGCCGCGCGCCATCACCGGCAGCAAAGCCAGAATTGTGGGCATCGTTGGCAAATGGTTTCCGACCGGCGCGCACAAGGTTGGCCCCGCCATTTCCTGCCTGCTGCCCGAACTCGTCACCGGGCGCTTTGACCCCGAGACCAAGAAGGCAGTCTGGCCCAGCACCGGCAATTACTGCCGCGGCGGCGCCTACATCTCGCGCCTGCTGTCCTGCCCCAGCGTGGCCATCCTGCCGCAAGGCATGTCCAAGGAGCGCTTCGAGTGGCTGCGCACCATGGCCGAGGAAGTGATTGCCACACCCGGCTGCGAGTCGAATGTGAAGGAAATTTTTGACAAGTGCATCGAGCTCGAACGCACCCGCCCCGAGGCCGTCATCTTCAATCAGTTCGACCAGCTTCCCAACTCGCTGTGGCACTACAACGTGACCGGGCCAGCCATGGAAGAAGTGTTCCACAAGATCGCCAGGCCCGGCGATGTGGTCGCCGGTGCCGTGCTGTCCTCCGGATCAGCCGGCACCATGGCCGCAGGCTCCTATGTGCGCGACACCTTCCCGGGTGCCAAAGTGGGCGTCGCCGAAGCGCTGCAATGCCCCACCATTCTGGAAAACGGTTTTGGCGACCACCGCATCGAAGGCATTGGCGACAAGCACATTCCCTGGATCCACAACATGCGCGAAACCGACGCCGCCATTGGTGTCGACGACGAGTTGCCAATCCGCTTCATCCGCTTGTTCAACGAACCGGCGGGCCAGAAGCTGCTGGCAGAAAACGGTGTCAGCAAGGACGTTCTGGAAAAGCTGGAATGGATGGGCATCTCGAGCATTGGCAACATGATCGGCGCCATCAAGTTCGCCAAGTACTACGAGCTCGGCGAGAACGATGTCGTCTTCACGGTATTCACCGATTCGATGGCGATGTACCAGAGCCGTCTGGAAGAACTCAACGCCGAGCGCGGCGTCTATGACCAGCGCCAAGCCGATCGTGATTACGACCGCCTCTCAGGCATCTCGCTCGACTATGTGCTCGAACTCTCGCAGGTTGACAAGCGCCGCGTGCACCAGCTGAAGTATTTCTCCTGGGTCGAGCAGCTCGGCAAGAGCGTGGAAGAGCTGCGCGCGCAATGGGACGATCACCGCAATTACTGGGGCTGTCTGCGTACGCAGAGTACCGAGCTCGATGTGATGATCGAGGAGTTCAACGCGGAAGCCGGCGCCCGTTGAGAGTCCGCCCGATTCCGCCACTGACCTTGAACCCGCCTCTGTCATCCCGGGGCCCAGTACTTGTCATCCCGGACCTGATCCGGGATCCAGTGCTACGCATGCACTGGATTGCGGATCAAGTCTGCGGCTGAGGCTTGCGTACCAACACTGCTTGATAGATCTGGCTGCTGGGGCACTCAGCGCAGCGGCATAAAGGAGGAGAACGAAGGTCGGGGGACAGCCGCGGAGCTGAGTGCCACTGCGGCCTGATCCACAGCGTTCAGACGCCGACCCTAACGCCAACAGGCAGCAAAGCCGCAAGACCACCCTCGGGTTCGAAGCGGGCGTTGCGGAAGGTCAGGCGCGTGGGGCCTGACCAGGCGCGCTCGGCCACCGGATGGCGCGGATCACCGGGGTAACAGATAACACGCTGGCCATCCTGGTCGAACGGCGAGGGTTCGATCAGCGCCGGTGACCGGCTGCGGGCCGCTGCGAGGACCGCAGCAACATCAGCAAAGTGGGTCAACTGGCTCAGAGTCAGGATCTGCGGTGGCGCCATCTCGATCTGGTTATCCCAGTACTGGCGCAATGCCTGCGCCGGTCTGAGCCAGAGGGTTTCCGTGGCTTCGTGGTCGTCATGCAGTGCCTCCTGGCCCTGCGGCGCTTGCGCCACAAAAAAACGCGTGTCAAAACGCTTGTGGGTCATCGACGCCACGCGCGGCGTGATCCAGCGCGACCAGGGTGCCAGATGGCGCGTCTGCAGCGGCAAACCGAGTTGCTGCAACACGCCCATGAAACTCTGGCCGGCGCCCAGCAGCACACGCGCCTGCAGCAAGACTTCGGGAGCAACACCGTCGCACAACAACAGGCCACACTCCTCGAAGGTTTCGCGCAGGGCCGTGACATACAGGGCCGCAGCGGTCTTCGTGTCCAGATCTTCCTGCTGCAAGGCCTGCAGCAAGTGCCGCAGCGGCTGGTCGAACAGGTCTTGCGCAACCTCACCATCTGCGCCGTCCATCTTGCCGCCGGGGAAGACGTGCACACCGCCCAGCACATTGGAATTACCGTGCCGGCGCATCATCAGCACCTCGGGCCCGAGCGCGCTGTCACGCAGCAGCATCACCGTGGCTGAGGCCAGCGGGGCCGTGTGGACTTCATCAGAGTGGATTTCAATCGCCATGGCCTGCATTGTCGGGGACGGCAGCGGGTGCTGCTGTCGCCATCGTGCAGAAAATGGGTTTAAATCGGCCCATGAACACTGCAAGCAAAAGTCTTTCCCGGCGCGCCGCGCGCCGTTTCTGGGGCTGGGGTGCCGCCGATACAGTGCTCGACGCGAGCGAACAGGCCACCGTCAAGTTCATGGTCGAGCAGCTCGGCGGCCAGTTTGCCGCGCTGACGCCACCGATCGTGGAAGACTTTGATCTGCCCGCACCCAGGATCGCTGCGCCAGCGGCGCTTGCCGCCATGTTCTCCAGCGCACCGCTGGACCGACTCAATCACGCTTACGGCAAGAGCTACGCCGACTGTGCGCGGATGTGGTTGCGCCAGGTTCCCAGACCACCGGACTGGGTC
>Ga0194063_10000552_pt1 | contig 26986 bp, 35 predicted proteins | sample SepL3720m_MetaG_FD_155459 | JGI IMG/M metagenome (GOLD analysis project Ga0194063, IMG submission 155459) | Anoxic zone freshwater microbial communities from boreal shield lake in IISD Experimental Lakes Area, Ontario, Canada - Sep2016-L373-20m | ecosystem: Environmental > Aquatic > Freshwater...
CTCATAGATAGTTTGTATCAAACTGAGCGCCAAATGGATACATATGTTTTAAAATATTTTTCTCAATGAATTCTTTTTTGCGCCCGCATCTTGCAAGGACTATGTGTGTCATGCGGATGCTCCGAAATTGAAGAGGTGGATCCTGCCACAGACCCATATATCCAGACTCGCAAGGGCTTCTGGAGGCAGCCTCTCGTCGATGTTCTGGCCGGGACTCACCTGCCGAGGCTTTTGAGTGCCGAGGAGCACACCGCGCAATTGACTCATAACGACTCAAGCAGTGGCACGACCGTAATTGAAGATTACGAACTGCGCTTTCAGGACATCCTGCGCAAGGATGAGAAACCGATTGATGTGCTGAGTTGCACCACCACCATGGAGGCAGGTATCGACATCGGTTCACTCGAGGCCGTCGGATTGAGAAACGTTCCTCCACAGCGGGAGAACTACCAGCAGCGCGCGGGCCGGGCCGGACGTAGAGGCTCAGCGATTTCGACCGTGGTCACCTATTGCCAAGGCAATCCTCACGACAACTACTATTTCCAAAACGTCCATCTCATCGCGTCCGGCAGCCCCCGCGAACTTATCGTGAAGAGTGACAATCCAAAGATTGCACGGCGCCATGTCCATGCGTTTCTCCTCCAGGAATTTTTTGGCACACGAGCCGACTTGCACGCGAGCGCGGACATTCTCAGCAGCCTGGGGAGTCTTTTGGATTTCTACACGAGCCAGGGCGACATCTCAAAAGAGGCGTTCATCTCATGGGTTGAGGCCGGTCTTGATGCGGGCCTTGCCGACTCGATTGCAAAATGGGTGTGGTCTCTGCGCGATGTGGCTGATGTGAAGAAATGGGCGCGAGACACTTGCCTGAACTTCTGTGCGCAGATTGAGGGACTAACGACCAAGGCAAATGCCGTAATTGCGAGAGAAGAACTCACCCCGGATGACCAAAAATCCGATTTGCTGAAGTTCTTGTTGGATGAGTCGCTCCTACCCAGCTATGCATTCCCGACCAATTTGTCGGCGTTTCAGGTCGAGGATGTGGTTTCCGATAACTCGGGGCAAAAGATCGGTATTGTTTACCGCCCATCCCAGAGCGCCACCCGTGCTTTAACCGAATATGCACCCGGACGGGTAATCACGATTGATAAAAAGGAATACCTGTCAGCGGCCGTGGTTGCCAATGCGAGCACGAAAGACGCCTATCGCGCGCGCGCGCTATTCGATAATCCGCACCGGCGCCCATACGTCTTTTGCAGTGAAGCGAGTTGCTGCTATGTCGAAGATGTTGGCTCCGGTGACGCATCGTTCCGCGTTGATATTCCTTGCCCGCTCTGTGCTGTGGGGCAGTTGCGCGTGATGGAAATGATAAGTCCGGAAATTTATCTGCCCGAGGGTTCTGCTCCCATTGCAAAACTTGACGAGGAGCCGGACATCACTCGCGCCACCCCAGCTCAGTTTCCGGTGCCGATACACCAAACCGATGAGGGCATGGAAGAGGTTGGCTCTCTTTCTGGGAGTATGACCATTCACCGAAGGGAGCAGGCTGAACTGGTGGTCGTCAATAAAGGCAACCCGGACGAACAACTGGGCTTCAGTGTCTGCCGCGAATGCGGCCTATCGAATGTCGTCGGAAACGGGAAAATATTTTCAACCCACGACACCCCATTCTATGTTCAAGAACAACCGGGACGCTCGCCAGGGCGCAGGAAATGTCGCGGCTCAATCGAAAATGTATTCTTGGGTCATCGTTTCAGCACTGACCTTTCAATTATTCGGGCCAACATCACGGCGCCGCTCTGCCAGGTGCCTCATGGACAAAGCGCGGATTTTTTGGCGCTCCAAAGTGCTTTACAGACTATCGCCGAAACCATGACGCTCGCGGCCGCTAAGCACTTCGACGTTGACTACTCGGAGTTCAGCGCTGGCTACCGGATTCAGAAAGCCACTGGAGATGCGCCGTTCGTTGCGGAACTCTACATGTTCGACACCCTGTCGGGTGGCGCGGGTTACTCCCAGCAACTGGCCGATGCGTTTGATGTCGTTTTGCGCAAACATGCCTTCGCGATTCTTAAATGCAGCGATGCCCAGGGAACCGGCTGTGACCGTTCGTGCCACAAGTGCCTGCGGCACTACCACAATCAATATTACCACGCAGGGCTTGATCGCCGCTTGGCGACTGACCTTTTGAAATTCTTGCTCGACGGCACCAAAATCAAAAATCCTGCTCCAGCGAAACAGAAGGCATTGTTGAAGGGCCTTGCTGACATGCTGACGTTCGATGGAATTGTGGTTGAGTTCGACGGCCTGATTGATGGGGTCAAGGTTCCACTTGTGGCCCGCGGGCAGCATCGCGATGTCGGAATCTACGTTACTCACGGCCTGGTTGCCCCAAACCATCTGAGTGGCCTGGTTGATGACCTGGATGGTTCGACTACGGCGATTTGCCCGCTGAATGAATTTTTCCTCACACGGAACCTGCCGTCTTCCTTCCTCAAGGTGAAAAAACATCTGGGAGAATGAATGACTGTGGACCAGGCCCTATTGTCGCAATAACACCGCCGAAACGGTGGTCGTTTTCCAGCATCCGTAGCTTTAACCTCTGTCCCTTGAGGTGGGAACTGTCCAATGACAGCTCAACCCAGAAAAAACGGACTTTTACCGTTGCCTCAGTTGAGGGGGATTTGCTGCACCAACTCATTCAATCCTACTTTGAACGCGACCCGGCCGAACCTTTTCGACAACGGAGAGCGTTACTGCAACTCATAGCGAACTATCCTGAGCAGCACCCGGAGGACAGCGCGTCTGTTAAAACTCTCGTCCAAAAAAGTTCCATCCAGGACATTTTGTTTAGTTTCATCAAGGCCCTTGAGATTATTCGCGCGGAAGGCGGGGCTGAATACACTTTCAGGAGGCGAGTTTCCGCGGACCCCACCGTTGAACGAACATGCCATCCGAGGGGCGCTGCGGTGGCAAATGGAGTTGAGAAGTGGGTGGAGGTGACGGAAGTGGCGCTCTGTGGCCGACTGGACTACTACATTGATGGCGTCCTCATGGATTTCAAATCTGGCGCGGTGCACGATTGGCACCAGGAGCAGGTCATTTTTTACTGTGCGCTTATTCGCAAAAAGTTTGGCCACCCTCCGAGGAGGGCAAAAGTCTACTACACAGGCTCGGGCGTATCCGTCGAAGTCCCTGTTCCGAATCAAGACGAATGCGAGGCGATTCTCGTTCGATACGCCTACATGGCCACAGCGGCCTCTGATATGCTGCGTTCAGGGAAAGTGGCAGCCTTGCCAGAGCGCGAAACCTGTTCGTTCTGCCCCTGCAAGCCGAACTGTGAGGAATATTGGCAGGTAATCGTGCCGCAACTCCTGCAAGACCCGAACTTGTCTGTTGTAGATGCAGTCGTCCCCGGTGACGCCACCGTTACCTCCAGTGCCGCCTACTTGGCTGTGAACTTCACTGCGTCCTACGGTTCCGTTGAAATCCTTTTCCCTCGCCACACCCATCCAAACATTGCTGCGCATGACTTGATGGCTTGTCGTGTTCTACGAGCGCGGAAAAGGCAGAACGGAACACTCATCTCGGTTGTTTTAAATGAGCAATCCGAAGTTTTCTGGCCCAGAAAGGCTTACAACTGTATCTGAGTAACGCGCATGGTCAGGAGTTTTCAGTATTTGGGTGCTAAAGAAGTCTGGACAGCCAGGCTCCGCAAGCTGAACCCGAACGTCAGCAAGGCGAAGGGTGCCGGCAATGCGCGATTTGCGCCGCACAAGCCGCTGCTCCTGCTCTGCTTGATCGACCTCACAGACGCTGGGGAGATTTCTGGTCAGGTTCTCAGGAAGTCGCCAGAGTTGCGGCTCCGGTTTGATTCGTATTGGCGGATCGTCGATCCCCGGTGGGGTGGGAAGCCGAATCTGGATCTGCCATTCTACCATCTGAGTTCTCAGGGATTCTGGATTCCCAAGACGAAGACGGGCCAGCGGGCGGAGAGTCCGGAGAGCACAGCATCGGTCGAACTGGATGCCGGATTTCTGTCCGCGTTATTGGACCGCGAGTGGCGGGATTTGGCTCGACGGATTCTTGTCGAGACGTGGTTTCCAGAACTCGAACAAGCCGCGCTCTACACGGCCCTTGGCTTCACCCCATCGAAAATCCGGCAACTCGGGTATCGGATGCAGGAAGACCCGGCGGACTACCAATCGAAGGGCCGGGATGCCAGGTTCCGGGTGATCGTGGTCACGCAATACCGGTTCACCTGCGGACTGACAGGATACGGGATCCACACGAGTAAAGGAGCAACGCTTGTCGAGGCGGCGCATATTCACCGGTTCTCACAATCTCGGAACGACAGCCCGGAAAACGGGCTCGCGCTGTCTCGCGATGCGCACTGGATGTTCGACGAAGGACTATGGACCGTGACCGACACACACCGCGTCCGGGTGGCGCGGGAAGTCTTCACAGAATGGGGACCCGAGGTCGAATGGCTCAAGGCCCGCGATGACAAGCCGCTCACATTTCTCGACGGCGTTATCCTCCGCCCAGCGAAAGCCCATCTCGCCTGGCACCGGTCGAATGTCTTTGCAGGGTAACCGAAGATCGAATCGCTCTGGTCCGTTGTGCAGACACCCGTGGTGACACGGCTGGCGAGATCCGTGCCGCGGACAGAGATTTTTCTGATCCCGACACAATTTCTCGCTTGACGGTTTCGCGGATGTTCGCCAGATTGCGCGAACACTTGCGAATAGCTATGAGAAAAACCCTTGGTCAACGAATCCGCGAACTCCGGCAGGAGCGTGACTTGTCGCTTCGGGATTTCGGCGACAAACTTGGCACCACCGCCAACCCGACATCCCCGGCCTTCCTCTCCGACCTCGAAAATGGCCGGCGTTTTCCATCGGAGGAAATGCTGGCCAAACTGGCCCAGGTCCTCGGCACCACGGAGGATGACCTGCGCAGCTACGACCAGCGTCCACCAAGCCGGGACATCCAAGACTTGGTTGAGCGCAACTCGCAATTTGGATTCGCCTTCCGTCGCGCCGTGGAAGCGATCCGCAGCCAAAATCTCACACCCGATGAATTTGCCAACCGAGTCGAAGGAACCCCCGATGAAAAACCGCATCAACAAGACTAAAGAAACCGGTCCATTTCTGCGGCAGGAGTTCATCCCGGAGAAGCGCATCCAGCGCTTCGCTGTGGAGGAACTGACCCGCTGCTCCCTGCTGCCGGGATCTCCAGGCCCTGTTGACATCGAGAAATTCTGCGACCGCAAATGGGGCTTCCCGGAGGACTACCAAGCACTGGATGCGGATGTCATGGGCCGCGCTTCCTTCACCTACAAAGGTTTTGACCGGATCGAGATCAACGCCACGTTGGTGGAAGACAGCACGCCGACAGGCGTGCGGCGGGTTCGTTCCACCCTCGCACACGAAATCGGCCATGCCGTTTTGCACGAGGGCCTGTTTGTGGAAAAACTGCTCTTCGACCGGAACCAGGGACTCCTCTTCGGCGATCTGGAGCGCAGTGACCGGTCTGCCATCGTGTGCAGGAATTCGGATATCTACATGCCCGCGAAGTCGAAGTGGTGGGAAATTCAGGCGAACAAATTCATGGCGGCATTGCTATTGCCCAGACCGCTTTTTCTCCAAGTTGCAGAAACCAAGCTCGCCCTATTACGGCACGATCAACGAGGTGGCAGACGTCTTCAACGTGAGCCGGACAATGGCCACAATCGCAGTGGACGAATACCTCGCCAAAGGACGGAACAAAACTTCGGAGCATGCTTTGTTCTGAAGTGCAGTGCTTTTTATTGCCCGGATCGTTCGCACGAGTGGCGAACAAAGGCGAAACAACGCGAATAACTCTCTTTTTATGAACAACAAAAACGACAAGGCGATTGCCGGGCTCGAAAATGACATTCGGGAAATGAAGTTCGGGACCATTGGCGGCTTGCTGATCTGCAATGGACGAATCCGGGAGGAATCCCTCCCCCGCAAGCGATACACGCGCAAGCCTCGCTCGTCTGCACCGCATGATCCGCAGTCCGGATCGATCAATCTTTTTGACGCCCTGCAGGATTTCCGCAGGGACATCGAAGAACTTCGGGGCGATTGGGCGGTCACCATCAAGGTGGCCCACAGCATGCCCCTGAGCTGGGACCGGGAACCCGTCGGGAGTTCCTGAGATCCACAGAAACAAACTCCCGACACAAACAAACCAGTAAGACCGACCGCAAAGCGGAGGTTGTTGCCGGTATCGCCGAAAGCGATACAGCAGCGCCTCCGCTTTTGCATTCCAGCGGTCGTGTAGCGGTCCGTCTGTGATGTCGGCAGCGCCTCTCCTTTCCCGGTCGGGGAAAGGAACCCTTGAACAGGCAAAACCGATACGACCAACTCGATCCATTCACCGTCAAAGTCATCAATAGCGAAGCCCGAAATCTCATCGGGACATACGCATTTACCGAGGCCGACTTCCACGATCTGCAGCAGGACCTGCACTTGCACGTCCGGCGGCGGATGGCCAGCCACACAATCCCCGGTCACGAACAGCCCGCATTCATCCGGTGCATCGTGAAGAACTACATCCGCGACCTGATCAGCGAGCGCACGGCTGGCTGCCGGGATGTGAGAAAAAACGCATGGTCGCTGAACGAACCGCCAGAACCGGAAGCCGGTTCATGCGATCAGACCTCGATGGAGGATGTCGTGGACTGCCACTCGTTGCTCGACCGCTTCGGAATGCGGAAAGCCGATGAGTCGCGCATGCGAGATCTGCGGATCGACCTGGCGGATGCGATTGCGCGGATGCCGCGCAAATACGCGCCGATCATTTCGGCCCTCATGAGGCATGGGGGGAATGTTGTCGCCGCGGGCCGGGAGCTGAATCTCTCCCGAAAACAGATGGCGGCGGCCATGCGTTCATACGCGGGTTTCTGGAGGGCGCAAAAATTCTCTGAAAAATCCGGGACATTTTTTCTGGCGATCCCGTTTGGGCACTTACCGCGATCAACAACAAAGCGGCCCAAACACCACCATCATGAAGAAAAAATACATCTACTCGTTCCGCCATGGAGTCTCGATGCAGGAAGTCGCCGATTCGCTGTTCCTGGCGGCTCTGGCAACAGAATCCGTATTCGGGCGTTCGCTCTTCCGGTTGGAAGCCTCCTTCCGCTTGGAGACTGACCGCCGGTCCTGCTCCATCGACGGGTCAACGTCCATTGGCCGGACCCTCGCCTGCATCTTCCATGGATTCATCACCAGGCAAATCGGGGAGCGCCGATTCCGCATTCACCGCGCCCCCTCGGAAGGAGGAATGTAAAATGACAACTCTGAATGTCGTATCGGGCCGAGTTGCCCGGCCACAAAAGGCAGTTACTTACGGGCCGGAGGGTGTCGGGAAATCGACGCTCGCCAGCCAGTTCCCTGATCCCGTCTTTCTCGACACCGAGGGAGGCACCCATCATCTCGATGTGGTGCGGTTCCCGGAGGTTTCGACCTGGGACGACGTCACCGCCGCCGTTGCCCAGCTTGCGACGGGCGAGCACGGTTTCAAGACGCTGGTCATCGACACGGCAGACTGGTTGGAGAAACGTCTTGCCGAGCACATCTGCCGGAAGGCCAACAAGGAATCCATCGAGGATTTCGGCTATGGAAAGGGCTACACCCTGCTGGCCGAGGAGTTCGCCAAGTTCCTGGCATCGCTCGATGCGCTGATCCGCCGTGGGATGCACGTCGTTCTGCTCGCGCATTCGACGGTGCGGAAATTCGAGTCGCCGGATCAGGCCGGCAGCTACGACCGTTATGAGCTGAAGCTGACCAAGCAGGTCGGGCCCCTGCTCAAAGAGTGGGCGGACCTGATCCTGTTCGCCAACTACGTCACCAAAGTCGCGGAGTCCGAAAGCGGCCGTAAACGCGGTGTCGGCGGACGCGAACGAATCCTCTGCACCACACATGCGGCGGCCTACGACGCGAAAAATCGGCACGGGCTCGACGAACGTCTGCCGTTCGCTTTTGAATCCATCGCCCGTGTGTTCGGAGTGGCCCCGGCCCAGGCTGTTGCCGCCCCGGCGAAATCGACTGCCGACCGACTCGCCGATCTGTTCAACGGACATGAAGAATCGGTGAAGGCGTTTTTGGTCGCCCGCAGCCAGCTCAAGGCAGACGGCACCTGGACGGACATCCCGGAGGAGTATGCCTTGCGTGTCCTTTCCGCTCCCGAACGGTTCATGCAGTCCGTCGCGGAGTTCAAGGCGGGAGGTGTGGCATGAGCCTGCGCCCATCCAATCTTCCCAAGCTGGCCGAATGCCCCTGCTACGAATCCAACCCGAATCCGGGGCCGGCGGCGGAGCGGGGATCGGCACTCGACTCGATCTTCCGGAGCCGGATGGCCGGAACGCCCGATCAAGCAGATATGTTCTATCAGCCGACCGACGCGGACATTGCCGCCGTCGATTGGGCGGTTACAACGCTCCAGGCATTGGCGGGCGGGAACGAAGTCATCACGCGTGAGCAGGATTGCCGGGTCGAGATCCCGGGCTTCAAAAGTCCCGGCACCGCCGATGCATTGATCCCTGAAAAACTCGCCCACGCCGACCTGAAGACCGGCCAGAAGCGGAATTACCGGGAGCAGATGGCGGCCTATGCACTCGGGTTGATGGAACAGCATTTCGCCTCCGAGTGGACCGCGCACCTGTTGTTCTGTGACCAGAAGGAGATCGTCACCCATCGGTTCACTTTCGAAGAAGCCAAGCGGATCGTGGCCGATGTCGTGTCGCGGTTCGAAGATCCCGCGAAACGTCCGGCGCTGTGCGAATACTGCGGCTGGTGCGCGAAAGAGCAAACCTGCGAGGCGCGGTTGGCCGTTGCCGACAAAGCACTGGCCGTCTCCCAGCCGGGCTTCGATTTCGCAACTGTGCTCGCGGACAACGGGAAACTCGGTCGCTTCCTGACCGCGTGCTCGATCCTCGACAACTTTCGTGAGCAGGCCGAGGCGGCCGCAAAGGAACGGCTTCAATCCGGCGCGGAGATCCCCGGTTGGAAGCTTGTCACCCGTCGCGGGCCGGAGTTCGTCGATCACATCACGGTCGGCCACCACATCACAGACCTTGGGTTCGGAGCGGTGCTCGCCGCCTACGGAAGCCTCGGGGCCAAGAAATTCCGGGAAATCTGGGCGGAGAAACAGCCTTCGAAGCAGTTCCCGGAGGAATTCGTGAAACACGGCAAAGCGAGCCTCTCGCTGCGCCAAACCAAAGACATCTAAACTACCATGCCAAGCTACAAATCATCCGAACCAACCAGCCGCCCGGACTTCGTTCCAGCGGGAGACTACACCGTCGAAATCCTGAACGCCGATGAGTCGGTCTCCAAGCAGGGCAACGACCTCATCGAATTGAAGCTCAAGATCGAGCCATCCGGCGCGATCTGCTTCGACAACCTCGTGTTCACGCCGAATGCGTTCTGGAAGATCGACGCGTTCCGCGCATCGACCGGCGAGTCGGTCGTGCCCGACGAGGAGGTCAACATCGAGTGCGACGATCTGCTCGGGCGCACCGGACGTGCCCGCCTCATCGTCGAGGAATACAACGGTCGCAAACGCAACAAGGTCGCCGCCTGGCTGACACAGGAAATCTCGAAAGGAGGGCGCGATGACAACCAACCTTTCTGAAAACCGGATCGCGCTCCGCCCCTACCAGATTCAAGCCCAGGAGGCGATCACGCGCGGGTTCGCTGAATACGACAAGCAACTCGCGGTGAAGCCAACGGGGGCGGGAAAAACCATCCTATTCGCGTCGCTCGCCCAACATTATCAGCCGCGCCGGACGCTTGTGCTCGCCCATCGCGAGGAGCTGATCCAGCAGGCTGTGGACAAGATCCGCAAAGCAACCGGGCTTGAGGCGGAGATCGAGATGGCGGACCAGCGCGCGAGCCTGACCGCGCCGGTCGTCGTGGCGAGCATCCAGACGCTCCTGCGCGAGTCGCGTCGGTCGCGGTGGCCGCGGGATCATTTTGGGTTGCTCGTGGTCGACGAGGCGCATCATTCGCTGGCCGACAGCTATCTCAACACCCTGCGGTATTTCGATGAGAACGCGTTCGTCCTCGGCGTGACGGCGACCCCGGACCGGGGCGACAAGAAAAACCTCGGGCGTTACTACCAGAACATCGCCTACGAGGTGACGCTTCTCGATCTGATCAAGCAAAACTGGCTTTCGCCGATCCGGGTGAAGACCGTGCCTCTCTCGCTCGATCTTCGCGGGGTGCGGACCACGGCAGGCGATTTCAATGCCGACGATCTCGGGCACGCCATCGAGCCATACCTCGAACGGATCGCCGATGTGATGGTCGAGCACCGGCACCGGAAGACACTCGTCTTCCTGCCGTTGATCCGGCTTTCCCAGCAGTTCGCGGCCATGTGCCGGGAACGGGGGATCGCCGCCGAACACATTGATGGGCAGAGCACCGAACGCGCGGCCTGTCTCGCCCGGTTCAACCGGGGCGACACCACGCTGGTCAGCAACGCCATGCTGCTCACGGAAGGTTACGACGAGCCGAGCATTGATTGCGTCGTATGCCTGCGACCGACCAAAGTCAGGAGTCTCTATTCTCAGATCATCGGGCGAGGCACACGGATTTGGCCGGGAAAGGATCATCTGCTCGTGCTGGATTTTCTCTGGCTGACCGAGGAGCACAACCTCGTCAAACCGGCCAGCCTGATCGCCCAGGACGCGGAGGAGGCCGACGAGATCACCGACGCGCTTGGAGGCGAAGGTGATCTTGAGGAGGCCCAGGCGGCAGTCGTTGCCGATCGGACCCGGCGTCTTCAGGAACGACTCCGACTCAATGCGAAACGAAGCAGCCGGATCTTCGATGCGCTCGAGTTCGCTGTCGGGATTGCCGACCCGGACATCGCCGATTTCGTGCCGACGATGGGCTGGCACGGGGATCCGGTCTCGCCGAAGCAGGGTGACATTCTCGCCCGGTGGGGCATTGATCCGACGAGCGTCCGGTGCAAGGGGCAGGCCTCGTCAATCATCGACAAGCTGTTCCTGCGGCGCGAGCTCGGGCTGGCCACGGCCAAGCAGGTCCGCTGGCTGCAAAAGATGGGGCATCCACATCCGGAGTTGGCGACGTTCGACGAGGCCACGGAGTTTCTTTCGGAGAAGTTCGGGCGGGCGACCGCGTAACGGCAGGGAAACATGCGATACCGATCCGTCGGGCTGCGACCCGCTCTGCCCAAACGAACCCTCGACTACCTCGAACGCGGTGCGTCGGAAGGAACACGCAATGCCGAGCTTTTCGATGCGGCCTGCCAGTTTCGTGATGCCGGAATTTCATCCGATGAAGCCGAGTCGCAATTGATTGTGCGGGCCGTGTCGGATGGGCTGGGGGAAGCCGAAGCACGCACGGCGATTCGCTCGGCATTTGCCCACACTCCACGCCAGCCGGTTCAACCCGGCGGCGTCCCCGCGCGTCCTCGTCCGGTATCCGCGCCCCCTCACCATGCTCCGCCCGTCCCCGGCCCGCGATTTACCCCAGAACCATTGCCGCTTCCATCGGCGGTTGATGGTGGATTTCTGCGGTTGCTCGAAGTGTGTTTCCGACCCGAGGAGTTCGTTGCCATCGCCCCGGCGACCGAGGACGACGAGGGAAACATCGTTCCGAAACGTGGTGTCACCCTGACCGTCGCCGAGTGGCGCAAGCGGGTTGATACCAAGGGCGGCATCGAGCGGTGTTTCTCGACGAAGCTCGGCCTCTTCATCCGACTCAACCCGATGTGCGAAGGCGGGGCGAAAAACGATGACGTGACGGCTTTCCGCCATGTCCTGGTCGAGTTCGACCGCAACGACAAAGGTGAGCCGATCCCGAAGGATATGCAGTTTGGTTCCATCGTTTCCAGCGGGCTCCCGGTCTCCGCCGTGATCGACTCCGGGAACAAATCCATTCATGCGTGGGTCCGGGTGGATGCACCAGATGCCGGCGAATATCGGCGGCGTGTGGACATCATCTGGGATTGGCTCGAAGGCCTGAGCCTCGACAAGCAGAACAAGAATCCGTCCCGGCTGTCCCGGTGCCCGGACGGCTGGCGCACGGTGGATGGCGAGAAACGCCGTCAGCAGCTTCTTGCGGTCAATATCGGCGCGAAGTCGTGGGTGGAATGGGAGAGCGCGAACTCGCCGGATGGATTGCCGAAGATCGTCTCGGCTGCCGAGTTCATGGGAACGCCACGTCCCGAGCCACCCCAACTCATCAAGGGTGTGCTGCACCAGGGCTGCAAGATGATCGTGGGCGGGGCGAGCAAGTCCCGCAAATCGTGGACGCTGATCGACATGACACTTTCCGTGAGCACGGGGGGCCTGTGGTGGGGATTCACGACCCAGCAGGGGCGAGTGCTCTACATCAACTTCGAGCTTCCTGAGTTCGCCTTCCAGCATCGATTGTCGGCCATCGCGGCGGCGAAAGGGATCACCGACTTCTCCGGGTGCGACCTCTGGAACCTGCGAGGGTTCGCCACGGATTTCTCAGTGCTGATCCCGAAGATCCTGGCACGGATCAAGGAATGCCGTTACGCGCTGATCGTCCTCGACCCGGTTTACAAGGGGCTGGGGAAACGGGACGAAAACAAGGCCGGAGACATCGCGTCGCTCTGCAACGAGATCGAGCAGCTCGCCGTTCAATCCGGCGCGGCCGTGGTATTCGGCGCGCACTATTCCAAGGAATCTATTCGCAAAGACTACCCAAGGCAGGGGCGTTGCGATGATCGTTCAGTTTCTATGCGAATCAAAAAAAACGACTTCCCACATAAATGATGGAGTCCACCATAGGAAATGGCCGAAAAGCATGGGAAAAGTGGGAAATTTGGAACGCTTGCTGGACAGGAATGAGCCGAACAAAGGGGCGGAGTTGGAACGAGGAGAAAAAGCCGCTGAATGCCAGACTCGCTGGAGAAAAGTGAGCCCGCAAAACGCGGAAAAAGCGTTGACAGTCCGCCGCTGGCATGGCGGCGTCCAAGCTCGAATCGAAGTTTCTCTTTCTCTGGCGGTGTCTCGACGGACCTCCGCTGGAGCGAGAATACCGGTTTCATCCGAAGCGGAAATGGCGGGCGGATTTCGCGCATCTGCCCTCCCGAACGCTGATCGAGGTCGAGGGCGGCACCTGGGTTGGCGGCCGACACAATCGGGGCAGCGGTTTTGTGCTGGACGCCGAAAAATATCTGGAAGCGACCTTGTCCGGCTGGCGGGTTGTGCGTCTGACCGAGCGGCAGTTGGAGGCCGACTGGATTGAGCGGGTTCGGAATTTCTGCGGCGATCACGATGCGAACATTCGGCTTGAACTGTCCCCCACCAAAGGGTAATTGCTTCATTCAATGAGCACCGTGATTGCAGTTCGAACCAGGAAAGAAGTGGATCAGGAAATCGAGGCCATGGATCGCGTTGCAGCCAAGATCACCCGCACCAAGGAAAGCGCGAAAGCGTTCCTGGTGAAACACGGTTTCATCACCAAGGGCGGCAGGCCGACGAAACGCTACAGCTGATGCGAGCCCCCGCATTCGTCCTCGGGTATCACGGGTGTGATCGCACGGTTGGCGAGGATATTTTGTCAGGGGCCAAGCACCTGCGGGCAAGCGAGAATGACTACGACTGGCTGGGCTCGGGCATCTACTTCTGGGAGAACAGTGCCGCGCGAGCCTTGGAATGGGCTGAAGCGGCAATGGCGAACTCCATCTCCTCGGCACGAATCCGCAAGCCATTCGTGATCGGTGCGATCATCGATCTGGGAAATTGTCTCGACTTGTTGGAAGCCGAATCGATCCGGATCGTCGGCAGCGCATACGAACGCCTTGTCGAGGCCTATGCGGAAGCAGGGGCCAAGCCGCTGGAGAACAGGGAAGTCGATGGCAAGCCGGTCATCAGGCATCTCGATTGCGCGGTGATCAACTACGCGCACCTTCTCAGGGCCGAGGCGGGCCAGAAGACTTTCGATTCCGTTCGTGCGGCTTTCTTTGAAGGCGAGAGGCTCTACCCGAACGCCGGATTTCAGAGACACACTCACATCCAGATCTGCGTTCGGAGCCACCGCTCGATCATCGGATACTTCCGCCCGCTGGACCTCACCTGAGTCTCAATCGGATGGTTGGCGCTCAGTTCAGGAACCGGTGCTTTTGCCAGAGAGGGTAGTTCGCATGGGGACTCCTGAGTTGGATTGGATAGCTGCTGTCTGTGCGTTTCATCACTACTCCCTCGTAGAATGGTGCTCGCCAGAGTTGGTTCAACTTCCGCAACCGGGCGTAGATGTCGGCGGCCCCGGCCATCGGGAACGACGGCACGAGCGAGACGCTTTCATGCGGGGGCTGGATGTCGATGGGAAGCGGTTCTCCAATCGCGGTCACGAGGTGGGGCCGCCGGTCACGATAGGCACCAGGGATCACGGCATCCAGCACCATAAGGGTGCCGCGGCCAATCCCATGCCGCCGTTCCAAACCTTCGCAGTCAAACCAGTCGATCTCGTGGCATTCACCGATGCCCCGCAATGTGCGGAGGCCGGCGGCGAACTCTCCGGCAATCGAAAGCCATCCGCCGTGCCGGTTGAACGCCGTCATGGTCGGGGCGTGAACCAGCACCCGCCAACCGTTGAGCTTCGGCTCGGCACTCCACTCGCCGCGCTTGGGTGGTGCCAGCTCCAGACCCCCGCCGTTCACCGGCCTCGCCGGGAACGTGATTGGCACGACCTGCACTTTATTCCCCACCCTTCCCGAGTTTGGTTTTCACCATCGCAATGACCGGGACAATCTTGTCGATGGCGAGGTTTTGATCGGGAGCGAACGCCGCATGCCGGGCGGTGTGGAATTCCTTGGTCGGTTTGATGATCGCCTTGGCGCTCAGGGCGGCACCTGCGTTGTGGCGGGCGAACAACTCCTGCAATTCTCCAATCAGGGATTCAGCTTCAGCCTCCGGGATTTCATCGCCGTTGATCCGCAGTTCAAACGACTGGCGGAAGTATTGCGCGGCGGCATCGCCGAGGAGTCGGCTGATCGCCTCGTCATCGTTGGTGGCTTTGTAGCGGTTCTGGAAGGTGACGAGCACCTCGGTTGAACCAGCCCTCGCGCTCACGCTCGACGGAATTGCCGTCTTGCCCCGGCAGGCGTCGAAGTAGAACTGCTTGGCCAAGGCGGTCAGTTCCGCCTTCTCGACGTTCAGCGCCCCTTCGAGTGCCTCGACCTGCCGGCTGTGATCGGTGATCGCCTCGACCAGTTGGGCGATCTGGCCATCCGGGTCGGGCAGAACCGGGTATTCCTTGCCGGACTTCTCCGACTTCTGGGCGATCCCGCCGAGGTTGAGTTTCTTGATCCCGGTCGGCTTGGGAGTCGCCGGGGTGGTGTCTGTCATTTTTGTGCTCATGGTTTGTCCTTTTGGTTTGGTTTCAGCGCCCCGGCCGTCATGACCGGGGAGAAGATGGTCATGCGTTGGCAAGCGGTCGGTTGATGCGGATCGTTGCGCCCTTGGCTTTTCCGGCGACATAGCTCTCGGAATTGACCCGCCGGTTCTGCTGACGGTGGTTGCGGAGCTTTCCGTATTTCTCAGCGACGTGGCGTTCGATGATCGCTTTGTCGTCCACGATCATGATCTCGTATTTTCCGCGCTGGTCAGCGGTGTAGGCATTCTCTGCCCGTTTCTTCGCCGCATTGAGTTCTGCTTTGAGTCCGTCGTGCAGCCCCCGGTAGTAGGACTTCCGGTCCGGGTTGGCCGTGGTCCGCTTGAACTCGTTCCAAGAGCGGAAGAACGTTTCGCGCAGGAAGTGGAGCACGAAGACCGCATATTCGACATCCGTCGGTGTTCCGATGATGTCCACCGGCGTCTGCTTCAAGCCATGGAGCAGGATGACCCGGACATTGAAATGGCTCTGGAGCAGGGAGAGGATCAGCAGGTCTGCTGGGTTGAGCGTCTTCGGGAGATCGACCTTGCTGCTGTTGACCGTGAATCCGGCACCGCCTTCCGCTGCCTCGCGTTCCATGCGGAGCATGGCCGAGTCGATGTTGTAGCGGGTCATAATCTCGTGCGCCTTGGCCAGCGCGACCTTCGCCTCGTTTTCAGTGGCTCCACGGGAAAGATCGGCCAGGCGGAGGAGCTTGCGAACTTTATCGAGAATGGCGTCGTGGTTCATCGGGCATCCCTCCAGCGGATTTCCGCGGCGTTCTCGATGAGCCGTTCTATGAATGCCTCGGCATTCTTCGCGTTGAGAAACGTCTTGCGTTTCCATTCTCCACTCGGGATGCGATAGGCGATCTCGGTGGCGGTATTCTCAGGTCTGGTTGTCTCTTTCATGTCCAGACTCTGCATGGCACCAATGGTGCGTCCATAGCTAAGTGACCTTAGATAAAAAAAGTCTGAAAGAGCCCAAGTTGGCATGGAGCCTGACTCACAAGTGCCATGCCAACATCTGCGATTTGCGGCACTCTATTATCGTGCCAAGCGCGATGGATGCGGCACTTGGCACGAAACCTGTTAAGGCAGGCACCGTGCCAAGTTAAAGGCTTTCAGACTATTTTTCATTAGCTCCACTTAGCCATAGACGTGCCTTGGCACTTAGGCAGAGTCTGGACATGAAGGGGATAGCCAGACACGACGAACTAACCCGACGGCACACCGGCTTCGATAGCTTCGAGGCACTGATCAACGCCAAGGGCGGCTACCGTCCGAGCATCGCGACGGAAGCAGTCGGGGCATGCCGACTGCAAAGCGGAGAGCGTATCACCGCCCGCCAGCGCCGACAGGAACTCCGGGCACTGGCCGACATCTATGACAACGCCCAGCAAGCGCGGGGCGACATCCGGAGGGCATTCCGCTCATGAACCAGACTTTCACCACGACCGAACCGGCTCTGCTGGCGACCGGCGCGGTCCACCACAACCAGCCAGCATTGGAGAACACAACGCCATGAGCGAAAACACAACCATCGTATTCCGCAAATTGCGGGACACTAAAAACACCGTCCGGTTCGAGGAGGAAGTCCCTCCCGGTAAACCGCCGGTCATCGGCACCATCTACGTCCAGAAATGGTTCGCAGGCGATGCCGACAAACTCACCATCACCATCGGCAAGGAGGGCAACTGACATGGACAAGCTCTACTACATCGTCTGTGAGGAGAAGGGCGAACCATTGTTCGAAGGCCGGTTCCAAGGCCGGACGCGTGGGGCTGCGATCAAGTTCCTCAAGGATCAGATCGGACGGCCGGGATTGAACGGCACGGTTTTCACCATCACCGAGATCCCGGTGCCGCTGATCCGTGAAATCGTCGAGGCGATCATGAAAGGAGAACCGGTTCTGACGGGAGCCACGGTGGCGACCGCCGAAGCGAACCCCAAGAAAGTCGCCAGGTTCGATGCCTTCGAGCAGCACAACCAGCACCCGGTTGAGGAACACAACCTCGACAATGGTCCCGAGAAGCCGGAAAGCTGGCCCGCGAAGGGAACCGACTGGAAGGCAGTGAAGAGGTTCTACGCCAAGTGCCGGAGCCCGAAGCAAACCGCTGAGGAATTCCGGCTCTCGGTCAATACCGTCAAAACGAGGATCCGCCGGGAGGAATGGAAATGACCGCCGTTGAGGCCGAAATCAAACAGGCCAAACGGCTCGTCGGGTTCGCCGTCGAGGGCGTCTGCCACACGGAGGACGGCACATCTTTCGGGCTGACGCTCCGGCGGGGAAGTGCCCGATTGACCGTGTGGGTGGACTGCGATCCCGAGGGCAACGGCCCGGGCCATCTGAACATCGAGGAGGAGCGACCATGATCCGCATTTGCCGCTACAACCGCTATTGGGCTGTCTGGTGTGGAGAGCAACTGATCGCGGTGACCGTCTATCGCAAAGGGGCGGTAGCGGTCGCCGCGCTGGCCGGTCGGCTGGAGGCACAAACATGAGCCCGCGCTACAAGTTCTCGACCTACGAGGTCCGGGTCCAGCGGCTCAACGAATGCCCCGGTTCGCTCAAGGTGGATGCACCCGTGGAGGCGCTGACCTACTGGCGGGAGAAGATCACGAAAGCCCCCTGGCATGACCCCGAAAAGGAGATGCTCGTGGCGATCATGCTCAACACCCGCTACGTCGCGATGGGCCACACGATGGTCAGCATCGGCACGATGAACGAATGCACCGCCCACCCGCGGGAGATTTTTCGCCCGGCGGTCGCCATCGGAGCCTACGGGATCCTTGTGATGCACAATCACCCGAGCGGGGACCCGTCCCCGAGCGAGGCCGACACCCGTCTCACCCGGCGGCTCTCCGAGGCGGCAGGCATCCTACAGGTGAGCATTCTTGATCATGTGATTGTCGGAACGCCGGCCGAATCCCGACCCGGCTATTTCAGCTTCAAGGAAGCGGGCATCTTATGAAAACGCTCAGAAGAAACCCAAGACAACTGATGCCTTCGCCGCTGGCATGGCGTCCGTCCGGGCCTGATGACCTGATTGGTCATGCGGGCGAGGTCGCGGCATCCCTGCTGGCGAAAGCGGGGGCGGTGAAGAACAACGGACGGCATCCGATCAAGGTGCTTCTCTACGGTCCCCCCGGGGTTGGGAAAACGAGTATCGCCGAAATGCTCGCCGCGAAATTGGCGGGATCACCGTTCGCCGTTGAGGATTTCAACGGAAAACTCGTCGGGATCGAAACCGTAAAGGCATGGATGGGCGGGCTGGCCTACGGCAGCCTGTTCGGGGATTTCTCCGTGCGGATCGTGAACGAACTCGACCGATGCTCGCGGGACGCGCAGGACTTGCTCCTGACCTATCTCGACAAGCTTCCGGCGGGCCGGGCGTTCATCGGCACGAGCAACCTGCAACTCGACCTGCTCACCGAGCGGTTCCAGACACGGTTCCAAGCGATCAAACTTCGGGCTCCGGACACTGATGAAATCGCGGGGTTCCTGGTCGGGCGGTGGGACATTGATCCGAAGATCGCCGCACAGATTGCGGTCGGGAGCGGCGGATGCGTCCGGGCGGCACTGGCCGACTTGGAAAACTGGCTTGATGCCCGGAGGTCCCCATGAGCACCCGGCTTTACCGACTGACCTTCGATGCAAAGGGCCGCATTGCCAGGGCTGAGTTCCGCTGCCGGGAAACCGGCATCCGGCGTCCGATTCGCGTGGCGGTGGTCTGGAAGGACGTGGCCGGAGACTGGTGCTGGTTCAAGGCCGGATGGTGCAGCCCGGAAAACTGGCGGCAGGTCCAGGGCAAGGCGTTCATGAACGAGTCGAATGCCGGGAATATCTGCTTCCGCCTCGACTACGAATCGGGCATCCGGCTGGGGGATTTTCAGGACAAACCGAAGGTGCAGAAATACCACACGGAAAAAGAATTCCACTCGCTCTTTATCGGCCTCTTCCGCTCTGTTAAAGTTGCGGAAATGAGCAACAACGTCACCGCGATCTGTGCCAGCGCCAGGGCGGTGGATGTTGCACGGCTCCGGGAGGCCATCGAGTTTGAGTTCGATCTTCCATACCCGGACGGCACGCGGATGGGCTTGATTGCCGAAGCGAAAGCCGCCTTTGAGAAACGACTGGGGGTGGAGCTGTGATCTATCTCCTCGATCTCAACTACACTCTGATTTCCAACTCCGCCCCGCACGGCACCCATCCGGAGCCGATGCACAAGCGAATGCAGACTGAGCTTTACCGGGAGTGGCTCGTGGGCTTGCTCCGCCCGCATAAAGTCATCCTGATCACGGCCCGGCCCGACCGGTGGAGGGAGCCGACGATGGCCCGGATCGAGGAACTCACCGGCTGGCAGCCAATGGATGCGTATTTCGACGACGGCATGATCCGGACACCGCCTGCAATCAAACGGCGTATCCTGCTCACCAAGATTTTCCCGAAATACGGTCGGGGCGACTATTACGGGATCGAGAGCAATCCGAAGACCCGCGACGTGTATGCCACGCTCGGGATTCCGTCGGTATGGGTGAGCAAGACCGCCAAGGCGCTACGGGATCACCGGCGACTGTTGCGGGAGTTACCGTCAGAACTGCCTCAAGCGCGTCTCGACTTTGCGAGTGACGAAATAGAGCCAGATCGTTGACAGCGCTCCTCGGGCATGGATCAGCCCGAGACTTCCGCCCCCGAGAACCGCGATCACGACCTGCCGCAGGACAAATGGGAATTCAACGCGGAGGTCACCGATGTGTTCGAAGAAATGCTTCGACGCTCGATCCCGCAGTATGAAGTGATGCGGAATGCTGTCTTCGATATTGCGAGTCGCTTCGCCAGGGAGAAGACCGCCATCGTAGATCTCGGATGCTCGCGTGGTGACGCCCTCTCTCCCCTCGTGGCCCGGTTTGGCGCATACAACCGGTTTGTCGGCGTAGAGGTCAGCCAGCCAATGCTCGAAGCGGCACGTAAACGCTTCCAAGGCTACATCGACTGCGGGGTGGTTTCGATACGGGAGATGGACCTCCGCCACCAGTTTCCACCGGATCGGTCGAGCGTAATCCTTTCGGTGCTCACTCTCCAGTTCACTCCCATCGAATACAGGCTCAAAATCGTCCGGGAGGCGTTCAATGCGCTGATCCCTGGCGGCGCTTTGATTCTCGTCGAGAAGGTTCTGGGTGCGAGTGCCGACCTCGACGCCATGTTGGTCGATCTCTACTACGGTATGAAACGCGGGAACGGCTATTCACAGGAGGAGATCGACCGCAAACGACTCTCGCTCGAAGGCGTGCTTGTCCCGGTCACTGCCGCGTGGAACGAGCAGCTTCTTCACCAATGCGGGTTCTCCGAGGTGGACTGCTTCTGGCGTTACCTGAACTTCGCCGGGTGGGTCGCGGTGCGCCCGGCTTGACTGAGAGTCCCAGCGATATACAGTAAAAGGTGATGAGTGCGACCGTGGTCACTTTTGAACAAATTGAAAACGAGCACCGGCAGGAACGCGCCGAGGATGCCCGTCGCATTGCATTGGGGCTGGCAACGCCAGAACAAATTCAAGAGGAAAACACTCTGATTCCCAAGAGCGCAGCGATCTGTATTGTCGATTTGCCCGCTTACCTGAAGCGGGTTTATGACCGGGATTAACGGTTCTGCATTATGGCGGAACCCACAGTCCTTGGCGATTTTGGAGAAATCGTTGGCACCATCATAGAGGGGAAGCCTCCTCTTATCGTGGGCGGTCACGCCGTAAATGCGTGGGCGATGTTCTTTCTTCCGCGGATCACCTCCGAATTGCTCCAATTCCAGCCATTCACGAGCAAAGACTTGGATCTGTTCGGAACGCGATCGCTGCTTGACGCATTGCACTCCCGGTTTGGTGGGCAGATGGAAGTATCGCCGCCACGGACGCCGGTTGTCGGTCGAATTATTTTGAAAATGCACGGACGCGAATTCAAAGTTGAAGTCCTTCACTCCATTCGCGGCCTTCCAGATACCGCAGATTCGGAAGCTGTTCTGTTGGATATTGAAGGCATTCGCGTTCGGGTGCCGCGTCCGCCACAGTTGCTTCAAGCCAAACTGGCCAATGCTGCAACCTTGGAGCAAACCGACCGTCAGGATGTTCGCCATGTGCAAATTCTCATGCCATGCACGCGTGAATTTCTGGCGGATGCACTATGCGCCGCCGAATCTGGGGCGATCTCCGAGATCTGGACCACTAACTCCGCGTCCTTCAAATCATTTTCAAGCCACTTCGCGATGAGCCCACGCCCGAAGTGTTTGACTCCCTCGTCCCAGTTCTGCGCCAGTGCGGAACCCAACTCGCGGGCCGTGTGGTATTGCGCCCCTTTGAACGAGTAAGGAACAGCCGCTCGTCTTTCCCCGGAAGGGCTGGCAGCCGACCATGCTGGAATCTGGTGTTTCGGCAAGGCTGCCTCGGCAAATTCCCTTCCACCCAGCCATTCGCGAATCTTTTCGGCATTCCACCGCTGGGCATGGTCCTGGGCCAGCAGGCCCGCGAGCAACACTCTCCACCGCTGCGGCAGCTCCTCGGGGATTTCCATCCCCCGTGTCACAAGAACCAAATTCATCGCCCGTTCATCCATGCCCTCAAACGGTCCGCGCCCCGTGAGCAACTCCAAAACCACCACGCCCACGCTCCACCAGTCGCTCGCCTTGGATACTACCCCAGTCAGGGCCTCCGGGGCGCTGTAGGCCACCGTGCGATTTGTGCTCGTCTGGTGCAGGGAGACCTGCGCCACGCTTGAGATCCCGAAATCCGTAAGAACAAGGTCCAGCGGGGTGAGGCTGCGAACCAAGATATTTGACGGCTTGATATCACGGTGCAGGATATGTTTTTCGTGGAGGGCCTCCACAGCCTCAGTCAGCTCTTTGAGCACCTCCTTCACGCGGGGCTCGGCCACCCCCATCCGGACCCAACGCCGGACTGCCGACAACCGACCCCGGCGGGATCCCGCTCACAGAAAACGGGAAGCTGGCTGCGGCACAGGCGGCCGCCGAATATGACGGCCCGGAGCCGGACCTGATCGCGGTTTCCCCCTACCTGCGGGCCAGGCAGACCGCCGAGCCGTTCATTGCGAGGTTTCCGGGAGCAGCGGTCGAGACTTGGCCGGTCCACGAGTTCACCTACATCAGCCCGGCACGGTGCGTCGGGACCACGGCCGCCGACAGGCGCCCGTTGGTTGAAGCCTACTGGAACACGGCTTCACCGACGCATGTGGACGGCGACGGGTCCGAATCTTTTGCGGACTTCATCGCGCGTGTGCTGACATCGCTCGAAAAACTGCGCGTGTGCGAGGAGGAGAACATCCTCGTGGTCTGCCACGGTATTTTCATGAACGCTGCGGCTTTTTACCAAGCTCCCGAGGAGGATCGATCCGACGCCAATTCGATGCGCCGGTTCCACCAATACACGCTGGATCACCCCGTCCCCAACCTGGGGATCTGGGGTGACTCCAATCCGCCGGAGAGGTTGGCCAAGCCTGCCGAAACCAGCGCTGACGAGCATCCCGCCCACCACGACGATGACAGGACGAGCATCGACCATCTCATCCGCGAATCGCTCGCCTACAACACGGGCAGCAAAATCAAGGAACTCTTCGATTTTATCGGCAGAACACCGATCCACTCACCCTATAACGCGATGCTCCTGCACATCCAGAATTCCAAGTCGAAGATGATGCTCTCGGCGAAGAACTGGGGAAGGCTGGGCCGCACCGTCAGGCCGGATGCCAGACCCTACGTCATCCTCGCGACAATGGGGCCGGTCGCTTTTGTCTTCGATGAGGCCGACACCGACGGGGACCCGCTTCCCGTTCCGGACCAGGGGAACCTGTTTAATGACTCCTTTGCCGTCAGCGGGAGCCTGACTCCATGCGTTTGGAAAAAGCTCCTGATGTCCTGCACGAAAATCGGTGTCGAGGTGGAGGGAGAGGCATTGCGGCCGCACCGGGCCGGACAGATTCAGGCGAAGGGGCCGCTTTGCAGGATCAAGGTCAATGCCGCCCATCCTTTGGAGGTGAAATTTGTCACGATGGCGCACGAACTCGCACACATGTTCTGCGGCCACCTTGGGGGATTCAAGGGGATCTGCCCTGACCGCAGCACACGAAACCACGCATCAGATGAAATCGAGGCCGAGGCAACGGCTTTTCTTGTCGCAAAGCGGATCGGGCTGAAATCACACTCGCAGCACTACATCTCCTCGTTTTTCAAAACGGGGGAGAAAGCGTCGTTCAGCGTGGATGCGATCCTCGTGGCTGCCGGCAAGATCGAGGCCATGTGCAACGGGACATTCCGGATAAGAAAGCGATAAAAATTGGAGGGGTAGCCCCACAGATGTCCTATCTCGCGTGATGGAGTGCCTGAAAACCAACAGTTCCCATGATCCAACTCGACCACAATTCACTCGAATTCTCGTTCCCTCACATCGACCGGGAACTCGCACTAAAACTTCGTGAGTATTCGGAACAACGCCGCGAGGCATTCACCGCATCTTTCCGCGAGCTTGCGAAGAAGAAGATCAATGCTAACCGCGACTCATCCCACGAGGGAAAGTCTCTGGACGCGGCACTCGAACGCCTCGCCTCCCTGCGTGATAGCGAAATCCAGGAGGCGTGGATGGCGGCCTGGTCGGAAGTCGCCCGCCGCGGCCAGTCCCGATGCAAAATCGCCTTTCAACGGACGCTCCGACTTCCTGACGACGGGAACGTATACCCGCTGCCGGCCGGGCTTGGTGCATTTCCTCTTCGGCCAGTGGACTGCTATCCCTCCACATCCCCGGCGCATTGGCTCGAAAAAGGTGGAGTGCTTCTCCCCATGTATCAGGCCGAGGCCCTGTGGCTTTCCTTCAATGCGGAGGCCCCGCTCGCCATGAAAATCACATCTGGGTCGGTAAACGCCCTGACCGGCGAGCCGGACCGGAACGGACTGGTTGGAAATCCGCAGAATTATCTGACGATACCCGATCAGCCTTGGCTGGATGGCTTCAAGGTGAGCCCGAATACTGTGCGCCAGTTTGTTGCCATGCCGGTCGGGTCGGGCTTTACCGCCAGCGAACAATTGGCACCGGACCAGACGGCGGGCGGGATGGTCATTGAAGTCATTCCCATGAAGACAAATCGGCTACTGGCGCAAATCGTTGAGGAGAACGAGTCGGGCATGATCGAGGAGGTCATGGATCTGGTCCTCGGCGACTGCTGGCGGGCCAGGGTGACCATGTTGTGCTGCCGAAGCAACGTAATGGAATGCAGTTCTGACATGGGGTTAGGAGGCGGAGGAAAGATCCAGCAGGAAATCTATCAGGACGAACTTGGCGTTGAAGCGTGGGAGGAAAAAGGTTCGATCCGCCTCTGCGTCCACATCTGCAACTCGATGACCTGGCGGGCGGTCACCGGTGAAAATCCGCCCCACCCTCCGATCACGGCCGAGGAATACCAGCGGCACTACATCCCGTGGTTCGACTTTTATAGAGATGACCTCGCTCCCCTGCCGGAAACCGAGAAGATGGCTGGTTTGAAATCCGTGAATGAGGTCGCGACGGAGAAGGGGTTGGCCAAGTTTACCGACGGAGAATTGGACCCTGAGTTTGTGGTGCAATACGGAAACGCGCGCAGGCCGGAGGAAATTCGCGAATGGGGCCGAAGCGTGGTCCGGTGAGTGCCATTTTTCTCCCTACGCAAAACTCCTCCCACCGCCTATCCTACACGCGCTTGAACGAATGGGAGAAAGAGGCGCAGACTGGTCTTCGCGTAGCGTGCTGAAGAGAGCGAATCGATGATTTGATTCCCGGCGAGTTTGATTGGTGAAACAAAATCCTCGATGAACGTTAAGTTTAATGCAGTTAACTTAACGATGTGGCTTGCGTCGTTAAGTTTCGTGATTCTTTGTGATCAGATGCCGACATCGCTTTTCTTGCTGGCGGAAGAAGTTTTCGAGATGCCGGGCGGTTCGGTCAGGCGGTAACTCGTGCTCCTTCCTCCGCCGTCCTCCTGCGCCAGAATCCCGCGATCAAGCAGGATCTTGATGTCCCGCAGTGCCGTGTCCCCCGAACACTTGGCGAGTTTCGCATACTTCGACGTGGACAGCTTGCCTTCGAATCCGTCCAGCAGCCGATTGATCACCTTGCGCTGTCGCTCGTTCACCGGTTCCAGATTGATTTGCTCCCAGAGCTTTGCCTTTCGCAAAATGCTCGCGAGGTTGCTTTCCGCTCCGTCCACGGCCCGGCCCAGACAGACCAAAAACCACTCCAGCCAAAGCGTAATGTCCGTCCTTCCTCTTTGGCTCCGCTCCAGGATGTCGTAATACTGCGCCGCTTCGATCTGCGCCGACATGCTGTAGAAGCGTTCGGGTGTCCCATCCGCCCGCGCAAGCGCCATGTCTGCTATCGCTCTGCCGATGCGACCGTTTCCATCCTCGAAGGGATGGACGGTCACAAACCTAAAGTGCGCGATCCCGGCTTTCAGAACCGGATCGACTCCCCTGCCGTCTCCAAACCAATCGAGGAAAGCTGCCATTTCATGATCCAACCGGTCAGCCGATGGCGCCTCAAAATGAACCTGTTCCTTGCCCATCGGGCCGGAAACGACCTGCATGGGGCCAGCCTCAAGGGGACGCCATGCGCCGACGGTGATTCGTTGCATGCCGCTGCGCCCCGTTGGGAACAGTGATGCGTGCCAGCCAAACAAGCGTTCGGCGGTCAGCGGTTCGGCATATTTTTGGGTGGCGTCGAGCATCATCTCCACCACCCCATCCACATCCCGACTCGACGGCGCGGTGCCTCCCACGTCCAGACCGAGACGCCGCGCAATCGAAGAACGCACCTGCTCGGCGTCAAGTTGCTTGCCCTCTATCGCACTCGACTTGATAACGTCGGCTGTCAGGGTCTTCAGATTGGCCTCGGCACGAAGCCGGAAACCGAGCCCTTCCATTTTTCCCAGCAAACGTCCCTGCCGGTGCCTGACATCGGCCAGCAACGGAGAGAGCTTGGCCTCGTTCCATTTGAGGTTCGGCCAATCTGGATTTTCATGGATGTAGCTCATATTCGTCGCATCGTTTGCGGAGAATATGACATCTATTCACCGCAAAGGCAAGGATCACCGCAAATGATGCGGCGAAAAGTCATTCATTCACCGCATTTCCCCTAAAAGGCGCGATTCCCGTTAGGGTGAAATTGCCGGTTCTTGCCGACTGATTTTGGCCGATTAGGATGACAGGGGATGACACTTTCATTGCCGAAGTCTGCCGATTTTTGCGATTTTTCTGGATTTCGTGGTCGGATGTAGTAAAGTTACAACGCTATGAAAAACAGTAACTTACAAGACATTAAAAATCTTGATAATGATGCTGAGCGAGCGATTCGAATCCCGTTAGGGTCGCCATCATTATCAGCGACTTACGCAAGTCGGGTTGACGGGGATGACAAAAGGATGACAAATCCTGCCTCTCCAATGAGGCCAATGCCTTTTACTACGGCCTTGGCGCACTGGCCTTCAATCTGCTCATGGCCGTGAAGGTTCTGCTTTTGGAGGATCACCAGCAGGCTTGGAGCGTGCGAACGCTCAT
>Ga0194063_10000553_pt1 | contig 26978 bp, 27 predicted proteins | sample SepL3720m_MetaG_FD_155459 | JGI IMG/M metagenome (GOLD analysis project Ga0194063, IMG submission 155459) | Anoxic zone freshwater microbial communities from boreal shield lake in IISD Experimental Lakes Area, Ontario, Canada - Sep2016-L373-20m | ecosystem: Environmental > Aquatic > Freshwater...
GCAAAAACGCGTCGCATTCGAGCCAATATGCTCAGAATTTCGATGAAATCGTGTTTTGTGATTCATTGAATAACTGTTTAACCGTTAACTCTCGCTTTGGCGGGGGTTGTGCAGACCATCCCTAACAGTTTTCGCGCCCAGTGGCGGAATACCTTGGATCAACCCACCTAGCTCGGCAATCCCCTTCCAAGTCGGTGTGGTAACGGTCAACAGTGCCCTTGCCTGTGCGTGCGCAATGTACTTTTCACGATGCGGCTTGACTCTTGGATCGACTTCACACCAAGTGTTGACCGCCACTATGATCGCCTGCAATTGGCACAAAATCAATTTCTTATCAATGCGCTGGTATTTGTTTTGAACTTCCTTTGCTCGATCATGAACAGCACCACCACGCAACCCCTTTGTCTGAAGCTGCACGACACCACGACCCACTTCCACCATTGCGTTGCCTTTTGACTGCGCAAAGGCGTGGCAATGCTCTGAAAACTCGCCGAAGCTCAGATCAGTCACCGAGCGCTCCAGCCAGTCACCGAAGTGCGTTCTGAATATCGAGTCATAACGTTTCTGGCTGGAAGCCTTGAGTCCCTTGGCCTTGCAGTAGGCAAGCAAAGCAACTTGCAACACCGGAACATCAGTTCTCACCTTGCGACTTGGCCTCTCACCGTTCCTGCACTGACGCAAGACCTCCATCGCCTTCGATCTGGCGTCGTCTACGGTCATCAAAGGCCAGTGACCCAGCATCATTCGGAACTGCTTGCCGCAAACGCTGGTGGCGATCAGGAAAGTTCGTTTTCGTGCGTTCAGGCGCACGCCAAACCCGCAAAGCACCCGATCCCGCAGGATGCGTCCGTCAGATGCCGTTGCCCTTTCAAGCAAGGATTCGCTGATCATTACAATTGCCATCAATTCTCCAGGACAAAAGCAGGACAAAACTTTGCAGGAATGCGGTGTTTTGAAAGGTTTGGTTTTGATCTTTTTTTACCCACCGCCAGCCGTGGATTGGGCACCTCAACGATCCCGAAGTTGGGTTCAATGGTGCCGTTGGGGTATTGATTTCTAAGGATATTTAGATGAGTTTGAAATGTGGCATCGTGGGCTTGCCCAACGTCGGTAAATCGACCCTGTTCAACGCCCTGACCAAGGCCGGCATCCCGGCCGAGAACTATCCCTTCTGCACGATTGAACCCAATGTCGGGATCGTTGAGGTGCCGGATCCTCGTCTCGATGCGCTGGCGGCCATCGTGCACCCGCAAAAGATCCAGCGTGCGATTGTTGAATTTGTCGATATTGCCGGGTTGGTGGCGGGTGCCAGCACGGGTGACGGGCTGGGTAACAAGTTTCTGGCTCACATTCGCGAGACCGACGCCACGGTCAATGTGGTGCGCTGTTTTGAAGACAGCAACGTGATCCACGTCGCTGGCAAGATCGATCCGATCTCCGACATCGAGGTGATCCAGACCGAGCTCTGTCTGGCCGATCTGTCGGCCGTCGAAAAGGCGTTGCACCGGGTGACGAAAACGGCGCGCTCCGGTGACAAGGAGTCGATCAAGCTGGTAGCCCTGCTGGAGAAGTGCCAGGCGGCGCTGAACGAGGCACGACCGGTGCGTACGCTGGACTTCAGCAAGGAAGAGTTGCCGCTGCTCAAGCAGTTTTTTCTGATTACTGCCAAGCCGGCCATGTTTGTTGCGAATATTGCGGAAGATGGATTTGAGAACAATCCGTTTCTGGATCGTTTGCGTGCCTACGCCGCTGCCCAGAATGCGCCCGTGGTGGCCATTTGCGCCAAGATGGAGGCCGAGATGGCCGATATGGAGGAAGAGGACAAGAAGATGTTCCTCAGCGAAATTGGTCAGAGCGAACCGGGCTTGAACCGCCTGATCGTGGCGGCCTACAAACTGCTCGGCTTGCAGACCTATTTCACAGCGGGCGTGAAGGAAGTGCGCGCCTGGACCATCCATGTGGGCGACACCGGCCCGCAAGCGGCTGGCGTGATTCACACGGATTTTGAAAAAGGTTATATCCGGGCCCAGACCTTTGCCTATGAAGACTTCATTGCCTTCAAGGGCGAGCAGGGCGCCAAGGATGCCGGCAAGATGCGCAGCGAAGGCAAGGAATACATTGTCAAGGACGGCGACGTGATGAACTTTTTGTTCAGCCCGTAAAGAGTCCGACCAGCGTGCTTGTCATGATTAGGTAGCGCGCAAATTTTCCCATCGCCATATAGACCATGCAGGGCCAGAACGGCAGCTTGAGCCAGCCTGCCACGGCGCACAGCGGGTCACCGATGACGGGTAGCCACGATAGCAGGCAGGCTTTGGGGCCGATGCGCTCAAGCCAGTCGAGCGCCTTCAGATGGTGTCTGGAGTGCTGAAAGCGGTCTACCACCTGATGCGAGGCCAGTCCCATCGCCCAGGTCAGTGCGCCACCCAGCGTGTTGCCAGCCGTAGCCACCAGGATCGCCGGCCAGAAAAGGTGCGGGTTGAGCGTGACCAGACCAAACACAGCAGGCTCCGAGCCCAGCGGCAGCAACGTGGCTGAAATGAAAGCGACGACGAAGACAGTGCTCAGCCCGTATTGAGGCAGTGCAAGCAGTACCAGCAGTTGTTCGAGCCAGGCTTCCATCGGTGCGCCAGTATAAGTTTGCGTTTCAATTGCTGAAATTTTGCGCAGCTAGAATCAGCAGCGCGCATGAAGATCGGTCCCTTTCCCCTCGTCAATCGATTGTTTGTTGCTCCCATGGCGGGAGTGACGGACCGCCCCTTCCGACAGCTGTGCCGGCGTCTTGGCGCGGGCTATGCCGTCAGCGAGATGATCAGCAGTCGTCCTGACTTGTGGCGCACCCCCAAGACCACGCGGCGCGCCAATCATGAGGGCGAGCCCGGACCGATCGCGGTGCAGATTGCCGGTACCGAACCGGCGCTGATGGCCGATGCGGCGCGTTACAACATCGATTGCGGCGCGCAAATCATTGACATCAACATGGGCTGCCCGGCCAGGAAGGTATGCAGCAAGTGGGCGGGCTCCGCCTTGATGCAGGACCCCGCGCTGGCGCTGGCCATCATTGAGGCGGTGGTCGGCGCCTGTGCGCCGCGCGGCGTGCCGGTGACGCTCAAGATGCGCAGCGGCTGGTCGCAAGCGCACAAGAATGCGCCTGCGTTGGCGGTGCAGGCGCAGAGCGCCGGCGTGCAGATGATCGCGGTGCACGGGCGCACGCGTGAGCAGGCATATAGCGGGCTGGCGGAGTACGACACGGTTGCTGCGGTCAAGGCGGCAGTGAGCGTGCCGGTGGTGGTCAATGGGGATATCGACTCGCCAGAAAAGGCCCGTGCCGTGCTGGCAGCGACCGGGGCTGATGCGCTGATGATTGGCCGCGCGGCGCAGGGCCGCCCCTGGATCTTTCGTGAGATCGCCTATTTTCTTGAAACCGGCAGCCATCTGGCATCGCCGCTGGTGGCTGAAGTCAAGCAGTGGGCGCTGTTGCATCTGCAGGACCATTACGAGCTGTATGGCGAATATCTGGGCGTGCGCAGTGCGCGCAAGCACATTGGCTGGTACGTCAGGAACTTGCCTGGCGGCGAGGAATTTCGCCAGCAAATGAATCTGATCGAGAATTGCGGCACTCAGGTGGTGGCTGTGGCCGACTATTTTGACCGCCTGAGTTTGCGAATGAACAGAATAGGCGACGGTGTTTCTTATCCATCGAATCGCCTGAAGAGGACAATGGAGGCAGAGTTAACAGCATGAGCAAAAAATACATAGAAGAATGCATACGCAGCAGTCTGGAAACCTATCTGCGCGACTTGCGTGGTACAGAGCCGGACGGCATGTACGACATGATGCTCCACGTGGTTGAAAAGCCGCTGCTTGAAGTGGTCATGCGCCACGCCGACGACAACCAGTCCAAGGCAGCGCAGTGGCTGGGCCTGAATCGCAACACGCTGCGCAAGAAGTTGCTTGAACACAAACTGATCTAAACCCATGAACGCACTCATTTCTGTCTCCGACAAAACCGGCATTGTGGAGTTTGCCCAGGCGCTGCACGCGCTGGGCATCAAGCTCCTATCCACGGGCGGCACAGCCAGGCTGCTTGCTGAGCAGGGGCTGGCGGTGACGGAGGTGGCAGAACTTACCGGTTTTCCAGAGATGCTGGATGGTCGTGTCAAGACACTGCACCCTAAAGTACACGGTGGCCTGCTGGCGCGGCGCGACTTGCCCGAGCACATGGCGGCGCTGCAGGCGCACCACATCGACACCATCGACCTGCTGGTGGTCAACCTGTATCCGTTCGAGGCGACCATTGCCAAGGCCGGCTGCACGCTGGAAGACGCCATTGAGAACATCGACATCGGTGGTCCGGCCATGGTGCGCAGCGCAGCCAAGAACTGGCAGGATGTGGCGGTACTGACCGACGCCGAACAGTACGCGGGTGTGCTGGCGGAGCTCAAGGCCGGTGGCATCAGTCTGAAGACGAAATTTGCCCTGTCGGTGGCAGCATTCAACCGCATCAGCCAATACGACGGCGCCATCAGTGACTACCTGTCCTCACTCAACTTTGAAGAAGGCAACAGCCTGCCTTCCAGGCAGTTGTTTCCGGCGCAGTCGAATGCGCGATTTGTCAAGCTGCAGGACCTGCGCTACGGCGAGAACCCGCACCAGCAGGCGGCTTTTTATCGGGACCTGCATGCGGCGCCGGGCACGCTGGTAACAGCTCAACAATTGCAGGGCAAGGAGTTGAGCTACAACAACATCGCCGACGCCGATGCGGCCTGGGAATGCGTCAAGAGTTTTACGGCGGAGGGTGGGGCAGCCTGCGTTATCGTCAAGCATGCCAACCCGTGCGGTGTGGCGGTCGGGGCCAACGCGCTGGAGGCCTACAGCAAGGCGTTCAAGACCGATCCGACCTCGGCCTTTGGCGGCATCATTGCGCTGAATCGGACGCTCGATGAAGCCGCAGCGCTGGAAATTTCAAAACAGTTTGTCGAGGTGCTGATGGCACCCGACTACACCCCCGAGGCCTTGGCCGTCTTCAAGAGCAAGGTCAATGTGCGCATTTTGAAGATTGCCCTGCCCCTGGGCGGCGCCAGCGACTGGGCTAACGGGCGCAACGCAGTGGACTTCAAGCGCGTGGGCTCCGGACTCCTGATGCAGACGGCCGACAACCACCAGCTCACGTTGGCTGATCTGAAAGTGGTGACGAAGCTGCAGCCCACGCCACAGCAGTTGCAGGATTTGCTGTTTGCCTGGAACGTCGCGAAATTCGTCAAGAGCAATGCCATTGTGTTTTGCCGAGATGGCATGACCATGGGGGTTGGCGCAGGTCAGATGAGTCGGCTCGATTCGGCGCGCATTGCCAGCATCAAGGCACAGCACGCCGGGCTCTCGCTCGCCGGCACGGCGGCGGCGAGCGACGCTTTCTTCCCGTTTCGTGATGGCCTCGACGTCGTGGTGGACGCCGGCGCGAGCTGCATCATCCAGCCCGGTGGTTCGATGCGCGACCCGGAAGTGATAGGCGCTGCCGATGAGCGCGGTGTCGCCATGGTGCTCTCAGGCGTGCGCCATTTCCGGCACTGATCAGCTGTGGCAGTTGCCCGGAGTGTACTTGCCGGCTAGCGTGCCGAGGGTGCCGTGGTTTGTCACCGGGTTCTGATCCGCTGAATTGCAGTTCCAGACAATCTGTCCGTCCGGCAGCGTGGAACTGGTCGCCGTGCCGGTCAGTCTGGTTCCGGCCGAACCCCCAACACGCGGTGCCAGGATCAGGGTGTTGGCTCCCACCGGCGCAACCTTGTCGGTGTAACTGATCGTGATTTGCCCGCGCGCGTTGTCGATGTCAACGCTGAGTACATTGCTGGTTGCCGCAGGCGAGGTCCATCCGGTGCTGAAGGCGTTGCCCAGCATGGCATTTTCGAGCACCGCAATTTTTGCCGGCGCTGCCAGCGCAAGACCTTCGCTCACTCTGGCCTTGATCACGTAATCCCGATAGGCCGGAAATGCGACCGACGCCAAAATACCAATGATCGCTACCACGATCATCAGCTCAATCAGCGTGAACCCGAATTGATGTTTTGTATGTCTCACCAACGCCTCCCCTGGCCGCATTCGACCGAGGTGAATGATAAAACAAGGCTGGCGTGCTATTCTTGAATTTTGGGAAACCGACTCTTGAATGCTGATCTGTTTGATGGCGCTGGCAGTTTCAGCCGGACTGCCTGCACGCTGCAATTGACCGACAGTGCAGACGATGAAGTTCGCAAGTCGATTGCCAGTGCTCTGATCCAGCATAACGTCAAGGCTGCCGGTCCGGGTCAGCAGCGGCCCTTGGTGATTGCGGTTCGGGACAATGCGAATACGGTCATCGGTGGCCTGTGGGGTGCTACCGGCTACGGCTGGCTCTACACGCAGATGCTGCTGGTTCCGCAAGCGCTTCGCGGCCAGGGTCTGGGCCGCACCATCATGCATCGAGCGGAGCAGGAAGCTTTGGCGAGAGGCTGTCAGTCTGCCTGGGTTGACACCCAGTTTGGCGCCAGAGGCTTTTACGAGAGTCTGGGATACCAGTGTTTTGGCGAGTTGTCGGACTATCCGCCCGGCTTTTCAAGAACTTTCCTCAAAAAATCACTGACCCGCTTGCCGCCAGATATTGCGACAGCCCGTTTCCCTGATCCACCATGAGGCCAGTGCACCGAAGGCTGCCACGGCCGTCAGCAGCAGCAGACCGGCGTGGTAGTCGTCCGCAGTAAAGAGGCGTGCTCCCGTGCTCGTCAGCCCACCCTGCCAGCGCTGGTCCATCACCCAGCCGACCAGCGGCTGCAGGATGGCGCCGGCGAGGAAACCGGCCATGTTGGTGACACTGGTGGAGATGCCCGAGAGCTGGGGCGCGTTGACTTCCTTGGCGCAAGACCAGGTGAGCGTGAAACCCGCTGTGACCAGACCCATCAGGGTGAACAGGGCATAGCTTGCCAGCAGCGGCAGTGCCATGTCCCACAGCAAGATGAGCCAGATCAGCAGGTACAGGTGGCTCGTCACGATCAGCACCGGCTTGCGTTTGCCGAGCCGGTCCGACAGCGCACCCATGAACACACAGCCCAGTGCGAAACCGACGAAATACAGACTGACGTGATTGGCAGCAGCGGCTCGGCTCAGACCATGAGCCTGGGTCAGAAACGGCGTTGCCCACAGGCCGGCGAAAGCAAAAAAGCTGCCGCAGATGCCGAAGTTGACGCACACCGTGGGCCAGTTGTCGCGGTTCTTCAGCACGGAGACCAGGCCCGAGACAATCAGACTGCGGTCAAACGATGGCTTGGTGTCTGTCTGTCCCGCCGCGGTCGGCTGTTCGCGCAGCAGCACCCAGCAGGCGACGCCCAGCAGCAAGGAAATAGCGGCCAGTGCAACAAAAATATGGCGCCAACTGGCCACCTGGGCCAACCAGGACAGCGGCGCGCCTGCCAGCACGGAGCCGAGATTGCCAATCAGCATCGCCAGTCCGACCAGCGTGGCGAAGCGACGTTCATCAAAGGATACGGCGATGATCTTGAGCATGGCAATGAAGGTGACCGAGACGCCCAGTCCGATCAGAGTGCGCCCGACCAGTGCCAGTTCAAGTCCGCTCGCTAAGGCGAACATCAGACTGCCGGCGCCGCCCACCAGCCCACCGATTAGCAGAATGCGGCGCGGCCCCAAGGTGTCGACCAGGATGCCGGTGGGCACCTGCATGATGGTGTAAACATAGAAGTAGGTTGCCGCGAGCGCGCCCAGCGAGGAAGCGCTGGTATTGAAGGCGGCCACCAGATCGGCTGCGATTCCGGCCGGCGCGAAACGCTGAAAAAACGACAATGCATAGGTCGCGACGACGATGGCCAGCGCAAGGGTGGCGCGACGCGGTTGACTGTTGCTTGCCTGGCGCATGGTCAGGCCTGTGTCGTCTGGCCAAGGCGCTGGATGTGCCGGGCCGCGTCTGCCGCCATGGTTTCGACGATATGCGCTGCCGACTCAATTTCATCAATCAGGCCGGCGGCCTCACCAAACCAGACGCCGGTATGCTCTGCATCACCCTCGGCAAACGCCTGCCGATACTTCGGTCCTTCCACGGCGATATTCATTTCCAGCGCGTCTTCATGGCCGTGCCATCGATTGGTGAATTCATTGCGTGCAATTCGCGCGCTAAATCCGCGTGGCCAGGGAATCTGTCGTGCAATATCTGCCACCTGGGTGCGCAGCGTGCCGTCGCCATTGGCCTCAACGATGGCACGGTGGTGAGCCGGCTTTACCAGCGCCTCTGTGGAGGCCCACAAGCGTGTGCCAACCAGAACCCCATCGGCACCCAGCAGCAAGGCTGCAGCCAGTCCGCGCCCGTCGGCGATGCCGCCTGCGGCAAGCAGCAGGGTCTGGGGTGACTGCCGGGTCAGAAAGTCCGACACTTCGGGCACGAAGCTCAGGGTTCCGCGGAGGGCACCGTGGCCGCCGGCCTCGCCCCCCTGCGCCACGATGATGTCGGCACCGGCGTCCACCGCGTCCATCACATGGTCCATGTCCTGACACTGGCAAATCAGGGTGGCGCCGACACTGCGGATGTCGTCGACGAAGGGCCGCGGATCGCCGAAGGAAAGCATCACCGCGGCTGGTCGGTATTTCAGGATGTCGGTGAGCACCGATGGTGACTTGCGCAGCGACCACGATATGAAACCGACACCGACACCTTGTCCTGCCGCCGCCGTGAATTGTTCATCCAACCAGGCAGGGTCGCCATAGCCGCCTCCGATCAAGCCCAGGCCGCCAGCGTGGCTGACTGCTGCGGCCAGCACGCCACCACCGGCAAAGGCCATCGGCGCCGAGATGATCGGGTGCCTGAGGTGCAGCGAGCGCGTCAGCCGGGTCGTCAGCGCAGTCATGTGGGGCGCGAGCTACATCTGTTTGAAAACCTGGCGCGCCAGCGCCACCGTCGCGGCGATGTCTTCGTCACTGTGCGCGGCGCTGACAAAGCCGGCTTCGTACAGCGCCGGGGCAATGTAGACGCCGCCGTCGAGCAGACCGTGGAACAACTGGTTGAAGCGCGCACTGTCAGTCTTCATGACCTGAGGGTAGTTCTGCGGCAACTCGGGCAGCAGGAAGAAACCGAACATGCCGCCTTCGCTATCGGCGCTGAAAGGCACACCTTCGGCCGCCGCCGCTGCCGCGAGGCCCGCGACCAGCAAGCGCGTCTTTCTCGACAAGTCTTCAAAGAAGCCGGGCTTGCTGATCTCCTGCAAAGTGGCAAGACCACAGGCGGTGGCCACCGGGTTGCCCGAAAGCGTGCCGGCCTGGTAGACGGCGCCCAAGGGCGCCAGCTGTTCCATTACGGCACGTTTGGCACCAAAGGCCGCCAGCGGCATGCCGCCGCCAATGACCTTGCCCATCACTGTCATGTCAGGCTCAAAGCCCGCAAGCTGTCGCGCATAGACGCTTTGCGCACCGCCCAGGGCGACCCGAAAACCATTCATGACTTCGTCAAACACCAGCAGCGCGCCGTACTCGCTGCACAGCTCACGGCAGCGCTTCACGAAGGGCACCGAGGCGCGCACGAAGTTCATGTTGCCGGCAATCGGCTCAATCATCAGGCAGGCGACTTCCTTGCCATAAAGATCGAAGGCCTGTTCGAGCTGCGCCACGTTGTTGTATTCGAGGACCATGGTGTGCTGCACCACTTCGGGTGGCACGCCAGCGCTGGTGGCATTGCCAAAGGTTGCCAGACCCGAGCCCGCTTTCACCAGCAGCGCATCCGCATGACCGTGGTAACAGCCTTCAAACTTGATCAGCCTGCTGCGTCCGGTGGCACCGCGCGCCAGGCGGATGGCGCTCATGGCGGCTTCGGTGCCGGAGCTGACCAGACGCACCATGTCCATCGAGGGCATGAGCTTGAGGATTTCTTCGGCCAGCTGCACTTCGCGCTCGGTCGGCGCGCCGTAGGAAAAACCCTCCAGCACCGCCTGCTGCACTGCCTTGACCACCGCTGGGTGGCCGTGTCCCAGAATCATGGGGCCCCAGGAGCCGATGTAGTCGATGTAGCGCTGCCCGTTGGCGTCCCAGAAATAGGCGCCCTGGGCCCGTGTGACAAAGCGCGGTGTGCCACCGACGGCCTTGAAAGCCCTGACCGGTGAATTGACGCCGCCGGGGATCACCCGCTTGGCGCGATCGAACAGGGCTTGGTTGTGGTCTGTGGAGTGTGTCATGTGCGAGGGCGCCTTCGGCTGCAAGCCTGGTTTTACAATCAAGCCATTCTATTGGAAGGCAGTTTGCTGTGAGCTCGACCAACACCTGGATGTGTCTGATTTGTGGCTGGCTATATGATGAAGCCAGCGGTGCGCCCGAGCATGGTCTGGCGCCCGGCACACCCTGGAGCGAGGTGCCTATCAACTGGACCTGCCCCGAATGTGGCGCACGCAAGGAAGATTTCGAAATGGTGCAGCTTTGACCTCGGCAGACCAGTGGCCCTTCGAGTGGCGCTGGATCGATTTGGTACTGCCGCTGCGACAGCCGGCGCTGGCCTATGAACGCGAGTTGCAGTCACGGATCGACGGCTGCATCCTCAAACTGATACGCTCCGGTGACGCCGTTTATGCCCAGGCCATGTGCGACATCAGCCTCGGCCTGGTCAGCGCCCAGAGCGATCTCAAGCCGCGCGTTTTCTGGCAGATTTGCGCCGCCTATTTTGAGGTCATGGCGAGCGGTCTGTGTGCGCCCGACGCGGCGGGTAAACGCGCGCTGTCGCAAATTCTGTTGCAGTACCGGGCACTGGCCCGCGGCGAAGCCGAAGTCATGCCACGGCTACCGCGCGAGTTGTTGTTCCTGCTGTCACAGGTCGATGTGCAGCGCGCAGCGCAGCTGCCGCTGCTGGGCTCGGTCCGGCTGGCCTACGAGTTGTCTGCGCCGGACCGGCAAGACCAGGTCAAGGTGATTGGCGACCTGCGCATTGGCATCGCCGAATTCAATGCCTATCTGAACGAAGCCGATGAGTGGTCGCGCTGCCTGCACCAGGAACTCAGCGAGTGGGCACTCGAACTGCACCGGCCACTTTCGCAGAGCACACTGGGATGGGCGCATTCACTGGCCGCGAGTTCAGCGCGCGTCGGACTGCTCGCCTTGTCCGGAATCGCGCAAGCACTCGAACTGGCACTGCGCCACGTGCAAGACCACGCGCCCGGTCTGCCACAGCATGCCAGCGTGTTTCTTGATGCGGCAGAAGACCTGCGTCGCTTGTTGCATCAGTTTGCTGCTGGATTTCTCAAGCAACCGGCCGCCGGCTTGTTGCTGTCCTTGCAGGAGATTGCGCGCTTTGAATTTTCCGAATTGACGCCTGGCAGGCGCTCATTCACTGAGGAGACGGCGTCCCTGCTGGAGCAACTCGGCGGGGCGCTTCGACAATGGCGCGCACGTCCCGACAATGCAAGCGCCCGCAACGAAGCCTTGCGACTGCTGCACATCCTGCAGAGCAATTCACAGCGCGCCGGCGTCAACAGCTTGCAGCAGACCAGCCAGTTTCTGGAGGCGGCCATAGAGGAGTTGGGAAGACGACCCCTGCAGGCAGATCAGCTCGATCCGCTGTTTTCGCGCTTTGATTCCCTCAAAGCCCAGTTGGACAGGCTGCTTATTCGACCTTGATGTTGCGCATCGTGATGACGCCGCCCAACAGAGCCGTATCCGCTTTGACACGGTTGGCCAGGCCTTCGGCTGAGGTGCCCTGGACCTGCCAGCCCTGCTGAAACAGTTTTTGCCGCATCTCGGGTGAGCGGGCAATGTCGCTGAAGAGTTCGGACAGCTTGGCTACCACCGGTTTGGGCATGGAGTTCGGTGCTGCGACGGCATTCCAGATTTCGAGACTGAAACCCTGCACGCCGGCTTCACTCATGCTCGGCAGTTCGGGCACCAGGGTGCTGCGTCCGCCGGAGGTCACGCCAATGGCGCGCAGCTTGCCGGCCTTGATCTGGGCGAGTGCCAGTGCCGGCGGCAGCATGGCCAATTGCAACTGTCCACCCAGCATGGCGTTGGCTACCTGGGGATATCCCGGATAGGGCACATGAACCGGGTTGATGCCGGCCTTGCTCTTGAGCCACTCCATGCCGATGTGTCCGACCGTGCCAACACCTGGCGTGCCGTAGCTCCACTTGTCACCCGCGCTGCGCGCGGCGGCAAGAAATTCCTGCGCCGTGGCGCCAGGAGCACCCACCGGAGCCGTCAGCACCAGCGGCGAGACGCCAATCAGGCTGATCGGGGTCAGATCCTTCAGCGGATCGTAGTTGAGCTTCGGGTTGAGCAGCTTGGCAATCGTCATGTTGCCATTGATCATCAGGCCGATGGTGTGGTCATCGGTCGCCTTGGCCACGTAGTCGGCGGCAATATTGCCACCGGCACCCACCTTGTTTTCGACGATGACGGCCTGACCCAGGGCGCGCGACAGCGGCTCCGCCAGGGTGCGTGCCGTCAGGTCCGGTGAAGAGCCCGCCGGGAAACCAACGATGATTCGAACCGTCTTGCTGGGCCAGGACGCTGCCGTAGCAGCCTCCTTGACCGGGTTCTGCGCAGCAGCCCAGGCGGACAGCGTGGCAACGGCAAGGAACAGGGCAGTGCGTCGGATCATCAGGCGTACTCGCTTAGTGTTTTCTTCATCTTCTTCATGGCCGCCACTTCGATCTGGCGAATCCGCTCGGCACTGACGCCATATTCTGCTGCCAGTTGATGCAGCGTCATGCCACCCGAATTATCGTCGTTGACCTTGAGCCAGCGTTCCTCAACGATGCGCCGGCTGCGCTCGTCGAGCGCTTCAAGTGCGCTGGCAATGCCGTCGCTGGCCAGGATGTCGCGCTGGTGTGCCTCGATCATGGCGGTGGGCTCGTGCCGGGTGTCGGTCAGATAGGCAATGGGACCGAAGGCGTTGTCGCCCTCGTCGGACGGGCTCGGGTCGAGCAGCACATCGCCGCCGGCCAGCCGGGTTTCCATTTCGATCACTTCCTCGCGTTTCACCTTGAGCTCAGCCGCCATGGCGTCAATCTGCTCTTCGTTCAGGGTTTCGCGATGCGTGCCGCTGTCGGCTGCCGCGTCGTCGGACTTGTAGCGCTGCTTCATGGAACGCAGGTTGAAAAACAGCTTGCGCTGGGCTTTGGTCGTGGCGACCTTGACCATGCGCCAGTTCTTCAGGATGTACTCGTGAATTTCGGCCTTGATCCAGTGCATGGCGTAGCTCACCAGGCGCACCCCCTGGTCCGGGTCGAAGCGCTTGACAGCCTTCATCAGGCCGACATTGCCTTCCTGAATCAGGTCGCCGTGCGGCAAACCGTAGCCCAGATACTGGCGTGAAATCGAAACCACCAGGCGCAGGTGCGAGAGCACCAGCTTCCCGGCAGCATCCAGATCGTTGTCCAGACGGTACTTGCGTGAGAACTCCTGCTCCTGCTCGAGCGTCAGCATGGGCAGACGGTTGGCTGCAGAGATATAGGCATCGAGATTGCCCAGCGAGGGCACCATCGCCCACGGGTTGGCCAATGTCAATGCGGAACCTGAAACTCCAGTTGGATGAGCCATAGCAGACCTCCTGTTTGTCATATCCTCAATATTAGCACTCTCTTCGATCGAGTGCTAATTGACGGGTTCAATCGAAGCGATAGTCGTCAAAATGGAGTTTGGGCGGGGCATTTCAAGGGAAAATAGCCTGACTATGACCACTTCAAGCCCCAACTCCCCTGGCGGCGCGGCCCCCGAGCCACGTCTGACCAGTCTGTCCCACGGCGGCGGCTGTGGCTGCAAGATTGCCCCAGGTGTGCTGTCGGATATCCTGAAAAACGTCAGCGCCATGCCCTTGCCCAAGGAATTGCTGGTTGGCATCGAGACCTCCGACGACGCTGCGGTTTACCGGCTCAACGACGAGCAGGCCCTGATTGCGACCACCGATTTCTTCATGCCGATTGTGGACGACCCCTTCGATTTCGGTCGAATTGCCGCCACCAACGCGATTTCCGACGTTTACGCCATGGGGGGCAAGCCGATTTTGGCGCTGGCGCTGGTCGGCATGCCGATCAATGTGCTGTCAACCCGGACTATAGGCAGGATCCTCGAAGGCGGCGCCAGCGTCTGCCGCGCGGCCGGTATTCCGATTGCCGGCGGCCATACGATTGACTCGGTGGAGCCAATCTACGGTCTGGTGGCCCTGGGTCTGGTGCACCCCAGCCTGGTCAAGCGCAATGCCGATGCCAGGCCGGGCGACCGCTTGATTCTGGGCAAGCCGCTGGGGGTTGGCATCCTGTCGGCGGCCTTGAAAAAGGAAAACCTTGATGCTGCGGGCTATGCCCGGATGATCGACCTCACCACGCAGCTCAACACGCCGGGGCCGGAACTGGCAGCGCTGCCTGGCGTGCATGCCCTGACCGACGTCACCGGTTTTGGTCTGGCCGGTCATGCCCTGGAACTGGCCCGTGGTGCTGCCTGCACGGTTGAAATTGACTGGCCCAGTGTGCCCCTGCTCTCCGGCGTGCGAGAGCTCGCCCTGCAGGGCATGGTGACAGGGGCGTCGGGACGCAACTGGGCTGCCTATGGAAAAGACGTCGAATTGCCGGCCGACTTTGCCAGAGTGGATCAGGACTTGTTGAGCGATCCGCAAACCAGTGGCGGTCTGCTGGTGTCCTGCGCGCCAGGCGCAGTGGACGCCGTGCTGGCCATTTTCCGGCGGCATGGTTTTCTCGCCGCCACCGAGATCGGGCAGATTGCTGCGGGTCCGTTGACTGGCAAGTTGCGCGTTCAGTCGCGCCGATAACGGCGCAGATAACGGCTGTCCAGCCAGTCCTTGAGCCACCCGGCCCAGCGGCCCTGCGTCGAGAAGCCGCGCCAGTTAAGCAGCGCGCGGCCTTGGCCATACGCTACAAAATTCCAGTGGTCCGGCCCTGGCTGACGCCGGCGCGCCGGTGAGCCCGCCAGCAGGGCCAGCAGGTTTTCGGCCAGGGCCGGCCTGGCGCGGCTTGGCGTCGTGCTGGCGGCAAACACCTGAGGGTGGCTGATGGAGCGTCCGAAGGCATCCACCGCAACCTGGCCATGCCTGTCCAGCGTCAATGCGCTGCCGGCAAGCCAGGCCGGGGCCTGCCCGGCGCTGGCGATGACGGGGACATCACAGGCCAGCCGGGCGCCATTGCCGAGCAGAACCTGCTCGGCCTCAATGCCAACCGCCCGCTCTGCCAGCACGGTGACTCTGTGTTCTTTCAGGATCTTGCGGATGCGCTGTTCATGGCCGAGCGCGGCCGCGCCAGCCAGGCCGGTGGTACCCGCGACCAGAGTGACCGAGGACCCCGGCAGGCGTTGTCGCATGGCCAGCGCCAATTCGATGCTCATCAGGTCGTCGCCCATGACTGCGATGCGCAGCGAGTGGCCTGTTGCCATTTCAGTCACCTTAGGCCACAAAGCGCAGAAGGCTTGCAGCGGCCGCACAAAAAGTCCGTGTTCACGGGCACCGGGCAGGATGGCCTCGATTTGCTGTCGATTTTGCAGCGCTCCGGTATCGATGGAAAGCCAGTCAAACGCAAAGGTGCTGCCGTCGGCCAGCCGCAAGGTACTTTCTTTGACGTCAAGCGCCGCAACGCTGCCCGTGAGCCAGCGCGCCCCCGCTTTTGGTAGCATAGGTTCCAGGTCGATCAGACAGTCTTCCAGCGCGTGCTGGCCTGCCACAAAGCCCGGGACCCTGGCGGCGTAAAGGTGCAGCGGATAAGAAGAGATCAGGGTCAGCTGCACGCCGGCGGGTTGTTTTTTTGCCAGCGTGCACAACAGATCAAGATGGGCCTGGCCAGCACCGAGCAACACCAGCTTTCTCATGGCTGCAATGCGGGGAGCGTGTCTGGCATGGCGAGCGTGTGCATGGGCGCTGATTATCCGGTCAGGGGCTGGTTGATAATGGGCCCGCGGTCGGGCCCGGATTCCGGTCGGTAATTCTGTGTTTTTTCAAGAAAGATTGCAATGAAAAGATGGATGATGGTAACCCTGCTGGTAGTGGCAAGCAGCGTGCAGGCGCAGACAACGGCCAAGAAGGAACTGGTAGCCAAAGTTTTGCTGTTGCAGCAGCCTGCCATTGAGCAGGCAGCGCAGGCGCTGGCGGAGCGGCCCGCCTTGCAGATGTTGCAGCAGGCCGGCATGGCCTTGCAGTCGCAGCTCCCCGCTGACAAGCGCGAGGCTGTTGCCAAGGAGATTCAGGCTGAAGCGAAAAAGTATGCAGACGAGGCGGTGCCGCTGGTGCGCGAGCGTGCCGTCAAGCTCGCGCCATCGACGGTGGGGGCCCTGCTGGAAGAAAAGTTCAACGAGGACGAACTCAAACAGCTGATCGCGATCATCGAGTCGCCGGTGAATCGCAAGTTCCTGCAGCTCGGCGGCGAAATGCAAAATGCGCTGATCGACAAGCTGGTGGCTGAGACCCAGGCAGTGGTCGAACCGAAGGTCAGGGCGCTTGAGCAGGCCATCGGCAAGCGCCTGGCCCAGGCCGCACCTGCAGCAGCGCCGGCAGCGCCAGCAGCAGTGGCTCCAAAAGCTGCCAAAGCTCCTGCCAAGGCTGCCAGCAAGTAATTTGCTTCAGGACAGCAGCGCCTGCGCAAATTCGCGGGCGTTGAAGGTTTCCAGGTCTTCGAGTTTTTCGCCAACGCCGATGAAGTAAACCGGCAGTGGGCGCTCGCGGGCAATCGCCGCCAGCACACCGCCTTTGGCGGTGCCGTCAAGCTTGGTGATGATCAGACCCGTGAGCTGCAAAGCGTCGTCGAAAGCCTTGACCTGACTCAGCGCGTTTTGTCCTGTGTTGCCGTCGATGACCAACAGAATTTCGTGCGGTGCCGTGGCGTCGGCTTTTTGTATGACACGCTTGATCTTGCGCAGTTCTTCCATCAGATGCAGCTGCGTTGGCAAGCGCCCGGCGGTGTCAACCAGCACCACGTCCTTGCCCCTGGCCTTGCCGGCGCTCACAGCATCAAAGCTGACGGCCGCCGGATCGCCACCCTGCTGGCTGATGATTTCGACCATGCTGCGCTCGGCCCAGACGCCAAGCTGCTCGCGCGCCGCAGCCCGAAAGGTGTCAGCCGCGGCGAGCAGCACGCTGCTACCCTGGTCTGCCAGATGCCGCGTGAGTTTGCCAATCGAGGTGGTCTTGCCGGCACCGTTGACGCCTGTCACCATGATCACGGTGGGCTTGTGCTGCCCGATGACCAGCGGTTTTTCCAGCACCTGCAGCAGGCTTGCAATCGATTCCACCAGCAGTTCCTTGACCGCAGCCGGGTCGACGGTCTTGCTGTCCTTGACACGTTTCTTCAGGTCATCGAGCAGGTATTGCGTGGCCTTGACGCCGCTGTCGGCCATCAGCAGCGCAGCCTCCAGGTCTTCGTACAGCGCCTCGTCGATGCGCGTGCCGGTAAAGACCGTGGCAATGCTGGAGCCGGTCTTGCGCAGACCCGCCTTGAGCTTGACCAGCCAGGTCTTGCGTGCCGGTGCGTCCAGTCGGGCTACTTGCGTTGCGTCACTGGCTTCAGAGGCGGGGTCGGGTGAAGGCTTCTTTTTGAAAAAACTGAACATGACTTGGGTTCTTGGAATCGCCCCATTCTATGAAACGACCCCGCCGACCCAGGCCGGTCAGTGTGTGATGGCTACCAGCACGCTGCAGGGGGCGTGCTCAATCAAGGCCTTGGAAATCGAGCCGCGCCACCAGCGCGCGGCCCAGCTGTCGAGATGCCGGTGGCCGACCACAATCAGGTCGGCAGAGATTTTTCGCGCGTATTTGGTGATCTCGTCAACCGTCTCGCCGGCCAGCACTTCGCCGCTGGCGGCGTGGCCGGCCGCACGCAGGCGGCGCATGCCTTCGTCCAGCACGGCCTGCAGCGCCAGCTTTTCGCGCTCCATCAGCTGCGGGTCGTAAACGCCTACACCCATGCCCATCACGTCCATGTTCAGCGGCATCACCGCTACCAACATCAGCTCGGCATGCGACCACTGCGCCAGATCCTGGCAGTCCAGCAAAGCCTTTTGGCCGCTTTCGGAACCGTCGTAAGCGAGCAGAATCCTTTTGTACATGGTGCCCTCCAGAAGATGCATTTGGGGTGAAATACAGCGCGAGCATAGACCTTGCGCGGCGCCGATGCAACTGCCATGGAGTGGGTTAAGCTGTGGTCATGAAGCAAAAAACGACGGTCACGACGCAGAGTCACGAGGTCCGCATCATTGGTGGGCAGTGGAAGCGCAGCAAACTGGCCGTGGCCGACAAGGCCGGTTTGCGCCCGACGCCGGACCGGGTGCGCGAGACGCTCTTCAACTGGCTTGGCCAGGACCTGACGGGCTGGCGCTGCATCGACGCATTCGCCGGTACCGGTGCGCTGGGTTTCGAGGCCGCTTCGCGCGGCGCCAGGGAAGTGCTGCTGGTGGAGCAGGACACGGCCCTGGTGGCGCAGCTCAAGCGTGTGCAGTTGCAGTTGCAGGCCAGCGCCACACAGATCGTGCGCGGCGACGGTTTGGCGGCTCTGCGGCAGCTTGCCGCTGCCAGCATGGACGCTGTATTTCTGGACCCGCCCTTCGACTCGGTGCTGTTGGAGGTCGCCTTGCAAGCCGCTGCGCGGGCCCTGGCAGCAGACGGATTTGTCTATCTGGAAGCGCCGACTTTGTGGACTCAGGCGCAGCTCGATCCGATCGGTCTGACGCTGTATCGACATCTCAAGGCTGGCGCCGTGCACGCCCATTTGCTCAGACTGTTGCCGCCGGCGCCAGCGCAGGCTGCATAATGCGGCGCAGGAGAGTAAATGGGGCAAAGAAGAGAGTGAAGCTTCAGCCCTGATCGACCCACAGGAAGAGGATGGTGCACAAAGTGATTGCAGTTTATCCCGGCACTTTTGACCCGATTACCCTTGGCCACGAAGACGTGGTGCGACGGGCTACCCAGTTGTTTGACCGTGTCATTCTGGCGGTTGCCGCCGGACACCACAAGAAGGCCATGTTTTCACTGCAGGAGCGCATCGACATGGCGCGCGAAGTGGTCAAGGCCTATCCGCAAGTGGAGGTCGAGAGTTTTTCCGGCCTGCTGCGCGACTTTGTGGTGGCGCGTGGTGCCAAGGCCATGGTGCGGGGCTTGCGCGCCGTGACCGACTTTGACTACGAGTTTCAATTGGCCGGCATGAATCGCAGCCTGATGCCGCATGTGGAAACGGTTTTCCTGACGCCCAGCGACCGCTACCAGTTCATCTCCAGCACCTTTGTGCGCGAGATCGCATCGCTGGGCGGCGAGGTGAACAAATTTGTATCCCCCGTGGTCAATGAGCGCTTGATTGAAAAAGTGCGCGGGCAGGCGCAAACCTAGCCAGAGCTAGGCCAGACCCTGGCCTGCCAGCCAGCGCAAGAGCGCAGCGTTCACCTCGGCCGGGCGCTCCATGGTCAGCATATGGCCGCACTCGTGCAGCAGTACGAACTCGGCGCCCTTGATCAGTTGCGCAATCTCGCGTGAGCATTCGGGCGGCGTCAACTGATCGGAGTCTCCGCACATCACCAGGGTCGGGCAAGCGACAGCAGGCAGACGAAGTCGGGCGTCAGGGCGCGCCATCACAGCGCGGTTTTGCCGAATCAACTGCTGGGCGCCAGCGCGCAGCACGAAGTCAAGATAGCTTTGTTGCAGTCTCGTGTCTTCGGCGCGACTCGGATGAAAAGCCAGCGGCAGATTGGCCTGCAGCACCTCGTCAATGCGACCCTGTTCAAACAGATTGATGGCTGCCTCGCGCAGCGCGCGCATGGCTTCGGTTTCCGGCCTGGCGCTGGTGCCCAGCAGCGCCAGCGCCTTGACCCGTTGCGGTGCCTGGCGCACGACCTCCATGGCCAGCATGCCGCCCATCGAAGCGCCGCACAGGATCAGTTCTCCCGCATGTTCTTGCAGCAGACCCGCGGCCATCTCGCTCAGGCTGGCGTGGCGGCTGTGTGCATCGCTGACCACCGCACGGAGTTGTGCCGGCATGGCCTCGATTTGCTGCTGCCACATCGCGGCGTCAGCGGCCAGGCCCGGAAGAAAGACAAGTTGAGTCATTTGAAAATAATCCTTTGGCAGACTGGCGTATATTGAGACATCTTGGAGAAATTGAAATGAAGATACTACTGCCAGTCGATGGGTCCGATGTTTCGCTGGAGGCGGTCCGCTTTGCTATTCGCATGGCGAACGCCGGCCTGGAGACCAGGGTCGTGCTGGCCAATGTACAGGAGCCAGCCAATTTGTATGAATTGGTGGTGGCGCACGATCCGCAGGTTCTGGAGCGCGTCAGCGCCAGCGCGGGCGCTCACACGCTGGAGGTGGCGCAGGCGCTGCTGGCCGAGGCCGACATCGACTTCGAGAGCGAAGTCGCCTCGGGCGACCCGGCGCACACCCTGATCGACATCCTGGAACGCCACGCGTGCGATCTGGTGGTGATGGGCGCCAGCGGCACCAGCACGCTGCGCAGTGCCCTCTTGGGCTCGGTCTCCAATGAAGTCCTGCACGCGTCGGGCGTGCCGGTGCTGATCGTGAAGGCGACTCAGGAAACAGCTCCGGATATGACTGAATGACCGAACTGATCCTGATCCGCCATGGCGAAACCGACTGGAACCGCGAACTGCGTTTTCAGGGCCAGGTGGATGTGCCGCTCAACGCTATCGGCCACGAGCAGGCGCGCCGCCTGGGTCTGCGGCTTGCCACCGAGACGCTGCACGAACTCGTTTGCAGCGACCTCACGCGGACTCAGCAGACCGCCTTGCCGATCCGGGAGAACCATCTGCAGCTGAGTCAAGGCAGCGCGGCGCTGGATGCGGCCCTGCGCGAGCAGAATTTTGGCGTGATCGATGGCATGCGGGTCGATGACATCAAGGCACAGCACGCCGACGCTTGGGCGCAGTGGATCAGGTTCGATGCCGACTACGCTTTTAGCGGAGGCGAGAGCACGCGCCAGTTTCATGCCCGTGTGCTGGCTGTCGTGCGCGCGCTGGCACGGCAGCATGCGCACAAGACGCTGGTGGTGGTGACGCACGGTGGTGTGCTCGACATGATTTACCGCACGGCGCTCGCGCTGCCGCTGTCGGGGCCGCGCCAGAGTGATATTCCGAACGCCGGCTTGAACCGGGTGCGCATCCGGGGCGAGGCGATCGAAATTCTGGACTGGGCCGACGCCCGGCATCTGGCAGACATGCCGGCGCAGCCGGTCTACGATCAAAGCAAACTGGGCCCGCCGGCGATCTCGGAAAACTCCAGTCCCAAAGCGCTGTAGATTTGCTGCGCCTGGCGCTTCAGTCTGGCTGATTCGGCGTACCCGTTCAGGCCCTGCTGAACCAGGTGCTGAGCGCCAACCCAGCGGCCGCTGCGGATCAGCGCGTCCAGATGGACTTGTTCAAACAGGCCGCGTTGCGCGTGGCTGCCGCCAATTTCGGGCAGGCGCACTAACACGCTGCTGAGTTGTCGCACAGCGGTCTCGTGATCGCCTCGCGCGTGCGCGAGCAGGCCGCGGCTCGCCGGCAGGCAAACCTCTTGCCAGACGCGCTTGGCGTCAGCCTGGCCCGGGCTTGGCGCGGCAGTGGCAAAAGCTTCGATGTTGTGCATCAGCGTTTGCGCTTCACTGCGGCCGGCACGCGCCAGACCGTACAGGTACTGCATGTCCAGAAAGGGCAGTACCTGATCGTTCAGCCGCCCTGACAGGTGCTGCGCTACATCCTGCCAGCGCTCACCCACGTCGACACCAGCCAGTTCGAGCCGGGCCAGCAGGGAAACGGCGCCAATCTGGTCCTGCGAGTAATCCTTGACCACACCCCAAACCTGCTGGTCGTAGAGCCGCAGCGCTTCGTCGGGCTGGCCCAGCTCCAGCGCAAAGACGGCCAGGTGCCACCAGTTGTGCGTGACCATGAAGGAGTTCAGGGCGGTCCAGCTCGGACTGACCTGCTGCATGAAGGAAAGCCCTTCTGTCAACCGACCCTGCGTCAGCATGACATGAGCCAGCGCATGCTGCGCCCAGGGCTCCTTCTCGCACATCTGGATGGCCTGGCGCGCAGCGGACTCGGCCTGGCGCAGCAGGTGACACTGCTCCCACCCAAAAGCCGCCATGCCGTGCAGGTAGGGCACATCGCGCGCCGCCGGTAACGCTGCCAGTGCCAGTTTGAGCATGCCTGGAGCGTCGCCGATATTGAACAGATGGTATTGACCGAGCTTGAGCGAGGCCAGGTCGCGTGGATGCTCAATCACCTGCTCCTGGTGCAGGCGGATCGCTTGCGCCATGTCCCCGTCAACCCAGGCCGCCACGGCCGCGACAAAGCGCTGTTCGCGCTGCGTCACGCCTGGGCTCAACTTCAGACTGGCGCGGGCGCGTTCCATGTAGGGCCTGGCATGGATGGGACCCTGCGCAGACTCGGCAAACATGTGCAGCGCGGCGCAGCAGGCTTGCACCAGGGGGCTCTGGTCGCTTTGCGCCACTTGCAGAATATTGGCGACGCGCGCCTCGCAGGAAATAAAGCCCTCAACAAAGTCGTTGACGGCGCTCAGGCTCGCAGCGTGCTGCAGGGTAACCGGGTTACCCAGGCTGTCAGTCAACATGGTAGGTGGCCTTCAGTTCAAGCTTGGGGCGGCTCGGGCCAGGCACGCTGGGGCTCGCGCAAGAGCTCAAAGGCACGCGAAACCTGCAGCACACCCAGATCATCGAAACGCCGGCCGGCAATCTGCAGACCGATGGGCAGGCCGCTGCGCGTGTAGCCGCAGTTGATGGAAGCCGCGGGCTGCTCCGACATGTTGTAGGGCACGGTGAAGCCAATGTGCTCCAACGGGTGCAGCGGGTCGTTGGTGGGCGAGGGCAGTTCTGCCGCAAAAGCCGGTACCGGCGATGTCGGCGAAATCACGAAATCAAAGGGCTGGCAGGCGCGCACACTGGCCAGGCGGGTAGCATGGAACTGGCTGAAGGCGACAAACGCTTGGGGGCCGCTCAGGCCAGCGGCGCTGTCAGCCCACTGCTGAATGTAGGGCAGCACGCTGGCGCGCTTGTCGGCCGGCAGCGCGGCCAGATCGATGTGCGAGCGCAAACGCCAGGCGTGATCCATACCGTCCAGCATGGCCTGCGTCATGAAGGGCGCCATCGGCTTGACGATGGCACCAGCACGCTCGAACAGGCGCGCCGCAGCTTCGACCGCCGCCTGGACTTCCGGCTCCACCGCCATGCCGCAACCGGCGTCCATCAGCAGGCCGATCTTGAGGCCGCGCAGGATATTGACACCCTGATCAAACTTGTTCCAGGCCAGCGACTGCCAGGGCAGGCTCATGCTATCGCGCGCGTCTGGCAGCGACAACACCTGCATCATCAGGGCGGCGTCGGCCACGCTGCGTGTCATGGGGCCGGCAGCGCGGCCGGTGTAGGGCGGGTCAATCGGGACGCGGCCCAGACTGGGCTTCAAACTGAAAATGCCGCACCAGCCCGCTGGCAGGCGCAGTGAGCCGCCTATATCGGTGCCAATGTGCAGCGGGCCGTAGCCGGCCGCAGCAGCCGCGCCACCACCGGCGCTGGAACCGCCTGGTGTCTTGCTCAGGTCCCAGGGATTGCGCGAAAGCGCATGAAAGCTCGACAGGCCGCTGGAGAGCATGCCGTAGTCGGGCATGGTGGTCTTGCAGACCATCAGCGCACCAGCCTCGAACAGGCGCGCCGCTGGCGGCGCGTTGGCGCTGGCCGGCGTCAGGTCGGTGGCCAGTGTGCCCAGTGGCACCGGGTCGCCGCGGGTCGCGATGTTTTCCTTGATCGTCACCGGCACACCGTCGAGCATGCCGCAGGGCAGCCCTTGCTGCCAGCGCGCCTCAGAGGCGCGCGCCTGCTCCAGCGCGAGTTCCGGGCGCAGCAGGTAACTGGCACGGATGTGGGGTTCCCATGCTGCTATGCGATCAAGCACCGATTGCATGACCTCCAGCGGCGAGAACTCGCGCCGCTGGTAGCCGGCAATCAGCTGATGAACGCCGAATTCGTGCAGTTTCACGACCAGGACAGGGCGCCGATGTCGTTGACAAAAATCGGCATGTCCTTCCACAAACCCTTGAGGCCCTTGTTGGCCACAGTGATCCACTGCGGCTGGTACAGGAAGCCGTGCACCGATTCATTGGCCAGCATGCGCTGGGCGTCGCCCAGCAGCTTGGCGCGATCGGCCGCGCGTGGCGCGTTCTGGATCTTGTCGAACAGGGCGACGAACTGGGGTGAATCGTAGTTCCAGTAATAGCCGGACTTGGCAAAGTTGCCCAGATCAAAGGGCTCCACGTGCGAGATGATGGTCAGGTCGTAGTTCTTGTTGGTGTAAGTGCCGCTGAGCCATTGCGCCCACTCCACGTTCTCGATCTTGGCGATGATGCCGATCTTGGCCAGTTGCGCGGCGATCACTTCACCGCCCTGGCGTGCATAGGGCACCGGTGGCAGTTTCAGGCTCAGCTCAAGTGGTGTCTTGACGCCAGCTTCTGCCAGCAGCGCCTTGGCCTTTTCGATGTTGAACGGGTTGATGCCCGTGGTATCAACGAAGCCAAAAGCGCCCGGTACGTAATGGCTGCCAATGGGCACGCCGTAGCCGTCCGCTGCGCCTTCAATGACGGCCTTGCGGTCAATCGCGGCAGCGATGGCGCGGCGCACGCGCACGTCATCGAGCGGTTTCTTCTTGTTGTTGATCGCCAGAATGGTCTTGGCCCGCGAGCCGCTAACCACCACCTGGAACTTGGCGTTGGTCTTGAACTGCACCACGCTGCGCGGCGTGACGCGCGGGAAGGCGTCGACGTCACCGGCCAGCAGGGCGGCTACCTGGGCTGCCGGGTCGCTGATGAAGCGGAAGGTCACTTTTTTGATCTTGATACCAGCCGCATTGCGGTAGGCGTCCCATTTGCTCAGTGTGACCGAGGAGCCCTTGTTCCAGGCCGAGAGCTGGTAGGGACCGGTGCCGACCGGCTTGGTGGCATTGTTCTCGACACTCTTGGGCTCAACGATGATGGCGGTGGCCTGACCCATCAGGAACAGGAAGTCCGGGTCCAGTCCCTTGTTCAGGACAACCACCGTGTAGTCGTCAATCGCTGCCACGCTGTCCATGCCGGCGAAGGTGCGTTTGTCCTTGTTGGTGCTCTTCTCGGCAGCAGCGCGCTCAAAGGAAAACTTGACGGCCTTGGCGTTGAAGGGTTCACCGTTCTGGAACTTGACGCCCTTGCGCAGTTTGAAGGTGTAGGTTTTGAGGTCGGGCGAGACTTCCCAGCTTTCTGCCAGCAGGGGCGAAACCGTGCCGTCGCTGTTGATCTTGGTCAGCGTCTCGAAGACGTTGTATTGCACGATTTCAGCAATCGCCGAGGCAGCGCCGGCAGTCGGATCCAGCCCCGGCGGCTCCAGCGTCATGGCCAGCACCACACTGTCCTTTTTGCCTTGTGCCTGGGCGGCCCATGGCACTGATGCCAGCGCGGCGCCGCTGGCTGCGGTGCTGAGTACTTGACGACGATTGATCATGTTGCTGCTCCAGTCAAAAAATAAGTTGCGAAACAAAAAATGGGGGAACCCTCAGAAACCGAACGATACCACTGCCTAGCGTCAACCCTCTGGCGCGCGGACGGCGGCGAAATGGCAGGCCACCTGATGTCCGCTCGCCAGGCTCAGCAACTCCGGGCGCTGCTGCGCACACAGCGTCTGCGCCTGCGGGCAGCGCGCGGCATAGGGACACTCGGTGGCGCCCTGTGGCCGCGCCGCGGGCGGTGCTGGCGCGCGCTTGCGAGTGGCGCGTGTCTGCAATGTGGCAACGCGTGGCACGGCCTGCAGCAGGGCCTGCGTGTAGGGATGGGCCGCTGCCTGGAACAAGGTCAGCGGCGAACCCTGCTCGACGATACGTCCCTGGTAGATCACGGCCACTTCGTCGCACAGGTAGTCCACCACCGCCAGATCGTGACTGATGAGCAGGTAGGTGACGCCAAACTGCTGCGACAGATCCTGCATCAGGTTGAGCACCTGGGCCTGCACCGAGACGTCGAGTGCGCTCACGGGTTCATCGGCGACGATCAGCCGCGGCCGCGTGATCAGGGCGCGCGCAATGGCGACGCGCTGGCGCTGGCCGCCGGAAAACTCGTGTGGGTATTTGCCCAGATCGCTGCTGCGCAGGCCCACCGCGCCCAGCACTTCCTGCGCCCGGTGCTGCTGCTCTTTGGCGTCGGCACCGCCGAGCGCCGCCAGCGGTTCGGTGACGATGCGCTGCACCGTCTGGCGCGGATCGAGTGAGCCATAGGGGTCCTGAAACACCATCTGGAAATTTCGCCGCGCTTCGCGCAGGGCCGCCGCACTGAGTTGACTCAGGTCCTGGCCCAGCATCCGGACCGCGCCGCTGTTGGGTGCTTCCAGTCCCATGACCAGACGCGCCAGTGTCGATTTGCCAGAGCCCGATTCACCCACAACGCCGAGATTGCTGCCGCTTTGCATACGAAGGCTGACGCCGCGCACGGCGTGCACCTGAGGTGCCGGGCCCCACAGGCGCTCACGCGGCAGCGTGTAGCTGCGCGTCACCTGGTCGAGTTGCAGCAGTGTTTCGCTCATGGTTGGCTCACGCCGGACGGCAGTTCAAGGTGCAGACAACTCACCCGGTGCGAATGACCCAATTCGATGGGCTGGGGCAGGGCAGCGGCGCATTCTGCGCTGGCCAGTGCGCAGCGCTCTTGAAACGGACAGCCCAGCGGCAGGTCGGCCAGTTCCGGCACCGTGCCCTCGATCGTGCTCAGGCGCTTGCCACGCGCGCCGCCAAGCTGCGGTCGCGCGCCAAACAGGCCGCGCGTGTAGGGGTGTGCCATCTGGCCGAAGACGGCTTGCGTCGGACCACTTTCAACCACCGTGCCGCCGTACATCACGAGCATGCGTGAAACGTTTTCGGCGATCACGCCCAGGTCGTGCGAAATGAGGATCAGGGCCATGCCGCGCTCTTCGACCAACTCGCTGATGAGGTCCAGAATCTGCCCCTGAATCGTGACGTCCAGCGCGGTCGTGGGC
>Ga0194063_10000554_pt1 | contig 26932 bp, 19 predicted proteins | sample SepL3720m_MetaG_FD_155459 | JGI IMG/M metagenome (GOLD analysis project Ga0194063, IMG submission 155459) | Anoxic zone freshwater microbial communities from boreal shield lake in IISD Experimental Lakes Area, Ontario, Canada - Sep2016-L373-20m | ecosystem: Environmental > Aquatic > Freshwater...
CACCGCAAGCCCGCCCCCCGCGAACAAGCAGGAGGCAAGGAGAGGGTGACTGAGTTGAAGATAGTTGCTGTTTGTGAACATAAGGAATACCAGGATAAGTGTTTGATTTTTGATAGAATGAAAACCGGCGAAATCAGGGCAGTTCCTGCACGTTGATCGCATTTACAATACCGGCGGTTCGAAAGTTAAAGTCACCCTTGGGGCCGGGCGCTCCGATCCCATCGAAGTAGCTGCCGAGTTCGCCATCCATGCCGGCTTTATCGCGATTGGTGTAAACAAAAGTGCGATCCGTGGAGCCACCCGGGTATTGCACCACGGTTTGCTCCGGATCGACCCCTCCCAGAATTGTTCTCGGGTCTCCTTTTCTTGTTTGTCTCTCCCTAGAATCATTGCACCAGATTTGAATGCGGTATTTCTGTCCGCTATCGAGCCCGCTGATCCTATAATACCGGAGGGTCATGTCACCGACCGTCGGATCCGGATCGCCGCGGAGCGACGAGTAGCTTAATATCGTCCGATAGCTGGAGGATAGATCCATAAATGGGGCGCTTTCGCTGGATGTCCTCATGCTCCGGTCAGCGCAAATTTCCGTGATCTTGATGCCGTCGTTCTCAAAGTTGGGCCATTTTGGAGATGGCCCCGCTTGGGGCGCCTGCGGCTCGAGGAGGTGAAATTTCACTCCGTTGACGGTGACATCGGTGCCTCCGGCACCGGAATCATTCCCGAAGGCCACGGCACAATATCGCCCGCCGCTCTTGAAAACATCCGAGTCGCCCGTAATGGCATTTCCGGCTTCGAACTGGAAGCCGTCTCGGGGCGGGGCCTCGTTGTTGAGGGTGAGCACGCTGGGTTCAGCCGCCAGCGGGAAGATGGCGGAAATCAGGAGGAATAGGGTGAGGGATGCGGGTTTCATGGTTTCTGTTTTGGATTCTTGTGTAGAGGCGTGAGGGTGTCGAGCGGGGTTACTTACTCATTCAGTTTGGGTTCCGGCGGATCGACTAGCCAGTGCTCGCCTACAGGATGCAGCCACACGGCAAGACGAAGCGAGCCGTCGGCCGCAGGTTTGGCCTGGGCGGTGAAAATCGAAAACCCTTTGTTCGGATTTTCCTTGGGATTTTGCGGCGCGGCGGACTGGACGACGAACCGGGCATCGTCTGGCGAAAGAATCCGCGCGGCAAGCTTCTTGCCGCGCAGGGTGAGCACCGCGCTTTTGCCATCCGGCGAAATATCGGCACGGGCCTCGGTGATCATGCGCCACTCGACATTGGCCTCGGGATTGAGACCCTGGAGGTCGTCCTGCACGAGCACCTCCCCCTTTCGCTCGAAAGTGAACCGGCGGTTCCATGACCGGGCCAGCTCCGGGTAGCAGCTGTCGAGATTGATCCCTGCACTCATTTTATCGCCCTCGCCGCGAAAGTTGACGATATCGGCCTTCGCCTTGATGTCCATGATGGCTCCGTCAATGCTCAGCGTGCTGTGCCCCAGATTGTTGCAGCTCAGGTAAGTTTTGCGGGGGCCCTTCATGTTAAAGTAGCCCGGCAGCTGGTAGTTATCCGCACCCAGTTCGCTCGACCAGCGCACGCCGTCGGCATCGAGAACGAACGAACCGAGGTCGAGGTGACCGTGGGGCCCGTCCGCGGCGCCGGCCTTGATGCCGAGGTAGAGGGCGTCGGGATCGTTCCAAGCCGAGCGGAAGACGGCGACATCCGCGACGCCCGGGTAGTGGGCGGCCAGAGGAACCTTGCTCAGGTCGCCGCGACATTCGTCTTCAGTAGGAAACCAGAGGGCGTTCATGGCCACTAACTGGTCGCCTTTTTTATAGTCAGGGCCGGGCGTCAGCTCCCGGCGCAAGCGTTCGCGGTAGAAGGCGAGGGCTGCCGGATGCTGGAAGCGCTTGCCGAGCGGGGCGAATGCGGGGGAGACGCCCGCATACCAGCCAAGTTTCGCATCGGCGTAGTTGAACATGAGGCCACCCGGCCCGAACATCTGCACCTCGAACATCACCGTGTTCGCAAACGAGGGCTCGGAGGCAAACAGGCCACGGTCGCTGCCGGTGGCGCTTTCGAGCACCGCGTGACCGAGGAGTTGATAACCGGTGCCGTAGATCCAATAGCCGGGGCCTTCCGGATAGGCACCCGTCGGCCCGTAGGATGCCAGCGGCTTCTTGAGATACTCGGGTGCCACGGCCATCACGTTCGCGGCAAGGGTGGGCTCGTCCTCGGCAATGGCGATAGCGGCCGCGAGCAGGGATGAATTGCACACCGAATTCCAGTTTCCCCTGCTCACGGCCCAAAACCACGGGTTGCCGCCCGGCTTGCGGGAGGTGTCCGCATGGTTGAGGTCACCGCCGTTTTCATACACTTCCTTCGAAAACGCGAAGGCCTTCTCGAGAAGTGCGCGGCGGATGTTCGCACGCTCGTCAGCGCTGAGCTCGTGGTAGTTCCAATCGTAGGCGAGGGCCATGCCCATCGTGATCTCGGCGGTGTCCAGAAAGTGCTCGGGATGCCAGGTATCGAGGGCGGCCGCGGCCGCCAGTTCCTGCTTCACGCGTTCGAGGTAGGCGGTGTTGTCCGTGAGCCGGTAGGCCACGGAAAGGATGGTGACCCGGCGAAGAAACTGGCGCGCCGCCGAGAGCATGTCGCGGGCACCCTTTTCATAGGGGGCGATGAAGCCCGCGCTCAGCATAGAATCGGCTTGCGCAACCAGAAAGCCCTTGAGCTGGCGACCCACTTCATCGCCTTCCAGTCGTGCGCGGATTTTTTTCCAGCCGCCGGGTTTGACGAGGAGGCGCGGATGGTCGGGAGAAATTCCTGCGACCAGGGGGGCGGAAGCATTTCGGGCGCGGAACAATTGGGCCGCCAGGAGTGCGATGCACAGGACGAATGCCAGGGAAATAAACGGGCGCTTTCGCAGGGAATGAGCCAGTCGGAGGAGCAGTGATTTCATGTTTGTTCCCTTAATCGCTGGATGACGCTTCCCCCAATTTCGGGACTTCCCCAAATGGGAGGCTGCACCGGGTCGTCTCCCCGTTGATCTCCACTTCGACCTCTGCCGAGTTGCCATTCATCTTGAGTTTCGCGCGGGCCTTGGGCGCCTCGCCGCCGTGGAATGGCACCAGCAGCCACCCGAAGTGCGAACGATCCGGCGCGCCTTTTACCGTATAGACCGCATCGTAGGATGGCACCTTCTTGTTGTAATTCTCCGAGAACCATCCTTGCTTGAAGGGCTTTTCCTGCCCCTTGAAAAGAGCCCCTTCGAGATTTACGCTCCCTTCAATCGGGAGGATGAGGAGGTTGCCTTCGTTCGCGTCGAGCGTCGCGACCGAGCCATCGGGCAGGATTTCCACCTTCTCGCAATCCGGGTGGAAGTGCCAGAAGGCCTCGATCTTTCGAGGCTGGCTGCTGGTGATGCGATCGACCACGACCCAGAATTTTCCGCGCTCGTAGCGCGCCGCCCGCTCATGCACCGCATCGCCGGGCATTTTTTCCCCAAGAATCCCTTTGCGATAACCGTTGTAGGTGCGGCCGCGAAAGGTGTCCGACTCCGGAGTGATGACCACCTTCTCGTTGTCCCCGAGCGGCTCATGGGATTTCAGGTGGTATTTGCGATCCCGCGTTTCGGCGGGCAAATCCTTCTCCTGATTCCAGCCCGGGAGGTATTGGCTGTAGCCGTCCAGGCCGACGGTGTTCTGACCGCGGGTGGCATGAAAATACTCGTTCACCCAGCCGCCCGCCCACGAGTAGCTGAAGCGTCCCGGAGCGACGAGGATCAGGCGCTCGTTGTAGGCGAGGAGGGCGAGCTGGTCGGCATGGTAATGCCCGGTGCCGAGGGGCCCGGCATTGAATGCGCTCCACTGGCTGCTTTTATCAAAACCGTTGCGGCTGATGACAAATCCCGACCAGTTAAAGAACCGGCTGGGCGGCGCCTCCGGAGCGGTTCCCTCAGCGCCGCCGGTCGCAATATACAGCGCATCCTGCACCCCGAACTCTCTCGCGAGCTGGGCGATCGGTTTCGCCGTCTCCCCCCGCTTGTTATCGCAGTCGCCGTGAGTCAGGCTCGTACCCGCCGGATCCATCGTCCAGGCATAAAACAGGATTTCGCGCCGGATGACGTTCTCGAATTCTTCCAGATTGCCGACCCCCGCCCCCTTGAGCAGGCGATAGACTTCGGCGATGCTGTTCATCGCATGCATCCCATAGCCGGTTGCCAGTTCCTCCTGGGCTCCATCCGGGTAGATGTCCGATTTCAAGATTTTTTTAAATTGCGCGGCTGCCCGATCCATCCACGATCTGGAGGCTTTAAATTCGGGAAATGCGATGGCGGTTTGAAGAAGCCTCTCCATTTCGGAGCTGGTCCAATTGCCGCCCCCTTCACGACTGCTAAATCGATCGACATACCCGGCATGCTCGCCGATGCTGTTGAGCAGCAGGAGAAGCCCGGCATCGTCACGCGGATCCACCTGCTGCAGCGCGTAGAAGAATTTGACGAAGCTTTGCATCCGCAACGCGCAGTTCAAAGTCAGCCAGCCGAAATTTTTATCAAAAAGCTGTTTTTTCATCTCCGGGCCGGCATCCGGCGGCATCGGGTTGGCGAGAATGTAGTCGGCAATGTGCGCATAGACGTAGTCCAGGTATTTCCGGTCGCCGGTTTCGTGGAACCGCCGCAGCGGAACTCCGGGATGCGTCATGCGCGAAAGCATCGCCACAAACTCCTTGTCGCCATTCGGGGGAATATAGTTCCAGTCTAGGAATCCATCCGCGCGGCGCGGCACCTTGGCCTTCACGTTTTGGGCGGAGTAAACGTCCTGCATCATCTCGTCGGCATCCCAGTTTTTAAAATCGTTCCAATTGATCGGACGGAACTTCGCGCCGGCGGGATTGGCAGAAAAATACGCCAGCAGCGCCTCGCCGGCCGCCTTGTCGTCGCCCTTGTCCCGTGCGGCTTTGACGGCCTCCATGCCGGGGTAGTTCAAATCGAGTTTCTCTAAGAGGGATTTCACAACGGCCGCGCCGGCGGCACCGGACGGTGACGCATGTTTTTCGATGTTCCGGGGCGAAGGCTCGGGAGCGGCCGGGGCTGGCGTCGGCGTTGCGTCCGGCTTTCGGGCGGCCGCAAGCTCGGCCGTCATCAATGCCTTCGCGCATTCGATCAGATTGGTATCCGTGATCTCGACCGCCTTCCGCGCCTCGCCAACGGCAATAACCACCTGCGTGGAATCCACGCGAGCCACCCGAGCCTTGCTCCCGGCTTTCAAGGTGATAAACCCGGAGGGCTTTCCCGCGACGGTGACCGGAATAACGGTCTCGCGGGCCAGCGTGATTTCCGGCGGCCATTTCGCCTTGTGCTCCAAAAGCCAGGCAACCGGGTCCGGGGTCGGTTCCGGTGCGGGTGGAGGTGTCGCGGCCGGCTCGGGCGTCGGCGGGGCAGCCGGAGGCTCCGGAGTTGGCGCGGGTTCGGGCGCGGGTGTCGGCGTTGCTGCAGGTGTTGGCGTCGGCGCAGGCGCGGGAGCAAAAAGCTGGCCAAGGCCCTCAACCGTCCGCTTCCATGCCTGCCCCGGCGAACCGGCATCCCTGACCGTGAGCCAGATGAGTGCCGCCAACAGTGCCAAAAGGAGAAGGAGAAGAAAACGCTTCATGACGTTGAGGAAAAACGGGATTGGAAAACTGCTATACAGCAGAGAGCTTCAAGCGGGAGAGCATGCTTGTCAATGACAATCTGAACTTCCAAATTCTCTCCAAAATAAATAAGCATCTACTCCTTCGGGTATGACAACAACTCCACGCGGTGCCTTCCTTCGGGGACTGAGATCTTTAAACCTTTCGCGAAGGGCGTTGATCTACAGGGGACCCCGTCCATGAGGGCGCTTTTGATGTTGGGATAATAAAATGTCACGGCCTGTGGGGATTGGGATTCGAGGTTTCCGGTGGGTCCGTCCATTTGGATGTTGATGGGGGATTCGGATACGAAGCCCAGAGGTTCTCGGGAAGTGTCTCTGAATCTTTTCCCTTCTAAAACGGCATAGTGAGTGACCTTGTCGTTTTCCAGTCGATAAAAGATGCCGGTTCCCGCGAATTCTACGTTTTTGATTTTTACGGGTGCTGAGGTTTGGGTTGTGATGAGTGCGTCCTGGATGGCATCGGAGTGCTTGATGGTGACACCGTTGCAATCGGGAGTTTCGATTCGCAGGATTTGGGAGGGTTTGGGATGGGTCGCATCTTCGGGTAAAAGGAGTGTAACTGTCCTTAACCATCCGTCTTTTCCGGCTTGATAAGTGGCTTCGAGGTAATTGCTCTCCGAGCAAAAGGCGTGATAGCAGGTGGGGTTGGCGACGGATTCGGGTTTGCTTCCGTAAAAGACCGTCAGTTTGACGTCGAAATTTTCACGACCCGGAACCAGGTTGTCGATGACGGCGGTGTATTCCTGTTTCGGCGTGACGGGGTTGATGGATCCGGCTTTTGAGTTGGGGTGGAGGTTGATTCGGATGGGGTCTTTATGATCCTTGGGCTTGACTTCATCCAAAAGTCCAAAGTATCCGTTTATTTTGCCTGGGATGGGCTGGATCAGAAACAGGGTTCGCAGGTGTTTTCCGTTTCCGAGAGCGTTTCCGGAGGAGGTGCGGCCGAATTCCACTTGTCCCCCTGTGAGCCCATCGGTGAGACCGGCACCGTAACAATAGATGTGCGTTTTCTTGTCTCCGATGAGGACGGAATTTTGCAACCAGGCTTCGTCCCAACCCCCACCCGCAGGCGTTTTTCCCGGATAGCGCGGTCTGTAGTCTGCTCCCGCATTGAAAATGAGATGCTCGCCATAACCGGCAATGAGGATGCTGCAAGTGTCCTGATGGTTGTGTCCTCTGCTTTTAGGATTGGGACCTTCGGGAAAGGAGTGCATGACGCCCATAAGTGCGTTTCTGGAGTCCGTTCGATCCCACAAGGAGGCACCATTGTCGCGCACGAGAACCGATTTTGGCATTTCGGCTTTTTGGACGAGATCGGAAATATTCCGTGGAAGTGTTGCGTAGGTAAAAAGGTCGGGGGCGAGTGAGTTTAACGGGTTGGCGAGCCTTTGTTTCGACAACCAGAGCGCCTGTTTCCCGGCATCCTCGTTGAAATTTGCCAATCGCAAAAAAAGCGGGAAAGGAGAACCTGTACGTCTTGTTCGTTCCGTGAGTATGGCATCTCCAAAGACTTGATCATCTCCGAAAGGGGTTTGCATGAAATTCGTCATCGAGGTCATCAATGTCTTCCATTTCGGCAGGGCTTCAGCGGGAATGCTTCCTGTAAACCGGGCGAAATCGAAAGGCCAGCATTTGGCAATTCGCCCGCCTGCAACGCGGGCTCCCAAATACCCCCCTTGTCTCCAGGAGCCGTCGGGATTCATCTCATCGGTGAGGTAGTAATCGAAAAAATCCGCAAGCGCCTTGCGGTAATCCTCTTCGCTTCCGGCATACAACGCCCAGGTCATCATGATCCCATAATGCACCCCAAACCAGGCGGGTTTGTTTTTCCGATAATAGTCAACCATGTCGGCGACCAGCGCTTCCGTTTCTTTCAGTTCCTCGGGAGAAAGGTCATCGTGAATCACGTCGAGTGCGAGGATCGCCAAAATGACGGCATTCGAGGGGCCAACGTAATTGGCGTGATCCTTATAGTTAAGGGTCGGCAACACCTCCTGATGGTATTTTTCAATCGCCTGGATCATCATGGATCGGTATTCCTCGGCAGTAGCATTTTCCCTTTCCTGATCGACGATGTAGCAAAGAGAAGCACAGCCCAGAGCTCTACCAATATTGTTGTCGGACTTGCAGAGTTGTTTGGCCGCGGCAAACATCGCCGCCCAAGGCTCCAAAGACCGTTGCGCCACCAGTTCCGAATACATGTCACGCCTCACGATGATGCGGGGATGTTTCGTGAAATCCATCTTTCCGAAAAGAGTTGAACTCTCCTTTTTGGGGGCAACGGGAGCCACAGGCGATGGCGTCGCGTCCGGCTTTCGGGCGGGCGCCGGCTCAAGCTCCCCGGCCATCGCGGCCATGGCAGCCTTCGCACATTCGACCAGATCGGTGTCCGCGATCTCTACCGCCTTCTGCGCGTCGCCGACGGCAATAACCACCTGCCGGGAATCCACTCGAACCACTCCCGCTTTTCTCCCGGCTTTCAAGGTGATAAATCCGGAGGGCTTTCCCGCGACGGTGACCGGAATAACGGTCTCGCGGGCCAGCGTGATTTCCCGCGGCCACTTCGCCTTGTGCTGCAAAAGCCAGCCAACCGGGTCCGGGGTCGGTTCCGGCGCGGGCTGAGGTGTCGCGGCCGGCTGGGGAGCCGGCGGCTCCGGAGTTGGCCTCGGCGCGGGGGGAGGCGCGGGGGGAGGCGTTGCTGCAGGTGTTGGCGTCGGCGCGGGCGTTGCTTCGGGCGCGGGAGCGAAAAGACGGGCGATGCCCTCAACAGTCCGCTTCCAGGCCTGCTCCGGCGACCCGGCTTTGCTGACCGTGAGCCAGATGAGCACCGCCAGCAGTGCCAGTAGGAGAATCAGCAACCGTTTCATGAGGAGGAAGAACTGGGCTCTATCCCGGGTTGTTATTCTTCACGGCGCTCGCCTCGGACGCCACCGGGATTCATTGTCATGCCGCGACGCAGGCCTCAGCATCTGCTGTGCTGTATCGGGATTTCCAATTCAGAAATTCGAACGTGGGAAGCGCGCTGGGATAATTTCCCGGCTCGCTGAAACTGTAAACATGCATGGCCTTGTAGCCCAGCTTGGGCAGCTCCAGGAACTTCCGGGCGACCTCCCCCACATCATGGCGATCCACCATGCCGGGAAGGAACTCCTCAAAGCTGTTTCCGTATTTGTCTTTCTTCTCCGCGCAATCCACAACGTATCCGATGCGGAGCGCCGCCACCTCCATCCCGCTTTGGACATGGCAGGCCTGGGCGATCACCTCCTGGCAGGCCTTGGTGCTGGAATATAAATCGAATCCCACCGGCGGCATTCCGGAGCAGTCGGCCACCGGATCAGGATCTCCGCAAACGGAGGTGCTCGAAATCAGGCATGCCCGCTTGATCCCCTCCTGCCTGGCCGCGTGGAACAAGTTCGCGGCCCCCTTCACGTTGACATCGAACGCCCTCGACGGATTCTCCCCGTAGGGATGCGGCATCATGTGGGCCACAACCAGCAGATCCATGCCCTGGATCAAGCGCTGGCAGAAGGAAAAATCCGTGACATCTCCGGTCACCGATTCGTGCTCGGAATCGAAGTCGGCCACGTCGGAAAGCCGCAAGCCATAATCCCCCTCGAACGCCCGGTAAAGCGCCCGGCCAAGAAACCCGGCGCTGCCTGTAAAAACAATTTTCTTTTTTCCTGAGTTCGGCTTCATGTTGTTGATTTTTTTCATCTGTCCTCTGCAAAACTACGCGCAATCTACTGTATAGTATTCGCGGCTGCAACAACAGAATTGGAAAAAATTCGCGGCGGCCGGGGCGAATCCGTGGAGGGATGCCCTATTTGTATTCCCCCTCTTCGCGCCAAACCCCGAGCATCAGGTCGTATCGGTCAAGGCTCATGCCTGTGTAAATGCAATTGCTGGTCCCGAACACGTAGCCTCCGCCAGGCATGCCCTGGGCGAGTGATCTTCGGACATCTTGGACGACTTCATCGTCCGTTCCGGTTTGGAGCAAGGCGCAGTTCACATTGCCGATCAGGCAGACCGTGTCGCCCACCAAACGCTTGACCTCAGCCAAGTCAACGCCCGCTTGCGGGTCGATGCTGTGCAAGGCATGGGGATGCGTGGAAACCAGCGAATCAAGGATGGGCATGATATTTCCATCCGTATGTTTGATCACAAAGAACCCCATGTCGCGGTATCCGGTCACGAGCTGCGCGAGATACGGGGTCACAAACTCGTCGAACATGGCAGGCGAAAGGAACGGGTTGGTGTTGAAGCAGTAGTCCGAGCACAGACAGAAGCCGTCAACGGTTCCCCACGTCTTGATCTGTTCGCCCCGGACGAGGGCTGAATCCACGCTTCGCTGGGCGTCGCTCTTCATCTTCCCGGGTTCGTCCGCCAGCTCCATGACGAAATCCATCATATCGGTTCCGCTGGGGAGCGAATAGGTTGCGTCACCATGCAGCGTGATCAAGTAGTCCATTCCCGAGAGTTCGCGCACATGCTCGAGGGAAAGGCGTGTGTCCTGCTCCTGCCAACCAACCTGCGAATCCGTTTCCCCCCCACTGAACGGAGAATGGTATAGCATCCCCGCTTGCTCATACCGGCGTGCGACAGCAACGTGCAGGTCCGCAACATCGCGCCTGTGCAGCGCGCGCTCCCGCTCGGACATCTGAGCCCACTGCTCGAACTTTCGCTGCGACGAGTGCACGCGGCCAAAGGCTTCCATGGTGAGGAAAAACTCCAGTTCGAAATGGGGCACGCGCCCGGATGGCTCCTCGTGATTAAGTGCCGCTATGAACGATTCTCTTGGTGTCATATTTTTCCGGGGACTAACAGGATTAATAAGCGCGCGCAGTTTGGGTTCTCCCCCGCCCGCGGGGGTATGCTGCGCTCAGCGCAGCGATGCGAGAACTTCGGGGATCGAGAAGCGGGCGCCGCAGATGACGGTGTCGGATGCGCCGTAATACATCGTGATCCGGTCGCCATCCACCACGTGACCGTTGGTGAAGACGACGTTGCCGAAGAACCCCTCCTGCTCGTATTCCGCGACCGGCTCCATGATCGGCTCGCACGACCTGGCGATCACTTTCCACGGCTCATCCAAATCCAGCAGCAAGGCGCCGAGACAATACCGGGCATTCTCGTCGGCGCCGTGGTAGATTTCCAGCCATCCATCTCTGGTGCGGATCGGTGCCGCGCCGGCGCCGATGCGGGCGCTGTCCCACATGCCGGGCCGGGTGGTGGCGATGCAGCGGTGGTGGCCCCAGTGTTCGAGATCGGGAGACCCGGCGATCCAGATGTAGTTGCCGCCGATATCCAGGCTGCTCGGCCGGTGGAGCGCATAGTATTTTCCGCCGATCCTTTCCCCGAAAATCGCGCAGTCTTTGTTGTGCGGGGGCAGGATCATGCCGCGCGGGGTGACGGTCCGCCAATCCCGCGTGGTGCGCAGGCCGACGCCGACGCCGAGGGGCGAAACCGCTGTGAAGGTCATGAGATACTCGTCACCGATCTGGGCCACCCGGCAATCTTCGATCCCGTAAGCCTCGAGTTCGCCCACCCCAAGAAGCGGTGGATACGCCGGCTCTTCCTGGAAATGGATGCCATCCTCGCTCGAGACGAGCCGGAGGTGGGAGAGCGTCGTGAGATAGTTCCTGCCATCGAAACAGATCATGCGCGGGTCGGCCAAATCGAGCCTCGGATCCTCGTTGTCAAATTCAAGAATCTCGATCGCCCCGCTCTCGCCGAAGATCGGGAAACTGGTTTTCCCCGGCTTCTGCTCGGGACGCTCGGCCACCCGCAGGAGCAGCCACGTCTTGCCGCCGAACCGGAAGGCCCCGGGGTTGAGCAGGCACTCGACTTTCATCCCGTCTATACTGGGCCGGATGTCGCCGGGCCGGAGGATCGGATTTTCCGGAAAACGCCGGGCGATGTCATGTCTTTTGATCGGTGTTGTCATGTGAGTCGGTATTTGAATTGGAATTTCAGAGGGCGGGAACCTCGAGTGTGCCTCCCTCAAGGAGGTCCCGGATGCGGATTTCAAAATCCGGCTGCGGACGGCCGTTGAATTTCGGGATGGTGCCCTCCGCAAGCGTTCGCACCAGGATTTCCGGGGAGCCGGCAGGGCGGATAAGCGCCCGGTCAAAAAGGAGTCCGCCGGTGACGAGCCGCCCGTTGCCCGGGCAGAACGGAAAGAGCCCCAGCGCGCCGAAGACATACCACGCCGACATCTCCCCGTTGTCCTCGTCGCCGCAGAATCCCCGGGGGCCGGAGCTGTAGAGCTCGGTGAGAACCCGTCTGACAAAATGCCGGTTTTTCTCCGGAGCTTTGGCCAGCGTGTAAAGCCAGAGCGCCCCGTGCACCGGCTGGTTGCTGTGGGCATACTGGCCGAAATCCGCCAGAGCCATTTCTGTCATCTCATGGATTTCCACGGTATACGTTCCCGCGTGAAAATGCGGAGGGGTCGCGAGAAGGGCTTCGAGTTTCGCCAGGAATTTTTCCCGCCCGCCCGCGAGCGCGATCAGCCCCTGCGGATCGTGGGGGACGGCCCAGGTGGACTGCCACGGGCCACCCTCGACATAAGGTCCGCCCCACTCGAAAGGATCGAACGGCGCCCATGATCCGTCGCGGTTGCGCCCGCGCATGAACCCGGATTCCGTGTCCCAAAGATTTCTGTAGTTCTGCGAGCGCCGGTAAAGGATTTCGGCATCTTTCTTGTGTCCGAGCGCCTCGGCGACCGTGGCGGCGCAATAGTCGTCGTAGGCATAGTCCAGTGTGATGGACGCCGACTGGCGCATGGAATCCGCCGGGACGTAGCCGAGTTCCAGGTAGTCGCGGAGCCCCTCGCGCCCGACCTTGGCGCGGTCGGGGATCTCCATGCAATCGCGGCGCATGGCGGCGTAGGCGGTTTCCCGGTCGAAGCCCGTGATCCCGCTTGCCATCGCATGGGCGAGCACGGCCTCCGCGTGCGTGCCGACCATGCCACCCCGGGGGCCGGGGCTCGACCACTGCGACAGCCATCCGCCTTCACGGTAGAAATTGAGGAAGCCCTCGATCATTTCCGCCGAGCGCGGCCGGTCGAGCAGGTTCAGCAGCGGAAACTGCGTCCGGTAAGTGTCCCAGAACCCGGTGTCCGTGTAGAGCGGGCCGGCATGCACGTTCCCATCGCAGGGGCTGTAGTGGACCATGTTGCCGCCGGCATCGAACTCGTGGAACATGCGCGGAAACAGGAAGCAACGGTAGAGGCATCCGTAGAACGTGCGCCTCCATTCCGCGTTTCCCGTCTCGATCTCGATCCGCGCGAGAACTTCCCGCCAGGCCGCTGCCGCCTCCTGCCGCAGCTCCGGCAGGCTGCGGCCCGCGAGTTCCCGATCAAGGTTCAGCCGCGCCTGCGCGATGCTGATAAACGAGGTGGCGATGCGAACCTCGACCGAGCCCCCCTCGAACTCGACGAATGCGCCCGCACGGTCGCCCGAGGCGTGCAGACCGTCGGTGGGTTTCCCCGCCACGAACGTCCCGGCACGGACAACGGGCCGATCAAACTCGATGGCGAAATAGCAGGCGAAATTCGCCGGGACACCGCCGGAATTTCCACGCGTCAACCCCACCACCCGCCGCTCGTTCACGAGGACGGTCGCTTCGGAATCCCCCTTCTGCGGCTCGATAATCAGACGGTTTCTGCCTGCCCCGCGGGGAAAATCCAGCACGAACAACGCGCCGCGTTCGGTCGGGGTCATCTCGCAGGTGACCTGGTAGCGCAGCAACCGCAGCTTCATGAAATCCGGCCCCAGCACGGAATCTTCCCTGCGGATGCACGATCCGCGCTGGTCTGCAGCGAGGACTATCGGGCCGGTTTGGGGCATCAACAACAGGGATCCATAATCGCCCATCCACGGCGAAGGCTGGTGGGTCAACCGGATCCCCTGCACCTTCGGATCCTCGGCGTGGAAAAAGAAACCCGTGCCGTCGCGGGTTTGCATCGCCCAATGGGCCATTCCGAACGGCCGCGCCACAATCGGCAACGTGTTCCCGTGCGACAGCTCGAACGTGGAGGCTGTCCCGCTCAGAATGTTGACTTCGCTTAACAAGCCCGGCGACAGGGCCCCGCATTCTTTCCCATCCCGGTCGGATGGCAACAGATCTTGTCGGCCCCCTGGGCTCCGAAATTCCCGGATCACATGGTTATCGGCAGAACTCATGTTGCCGGAATCTCGTGAACGCAAAGATCCACAATTTCGCTCAAGCACCCCGTGGCGAGCCCGATGCAAGTATCGGCCGCTCCGTAGTAGATGCGCAGGCGATCCTGCTCGTAGTCGGCGATCGCCCCGCATGGGAAAACCACATTGGGGACGCGGCCCTGAAATTCGTAATCCGCCTCCGGGCACATCAGATACCCCTGGGCTTTTCCAATCACTTTCGTGGGATCAGCCAGATCGAGAAGAACCGCGCCGATGCAATAGCGCTGGCCGCTGCACGATTGGCTGACGCCGTGGATGATCTCCAACCAGCCCTTGTCGGTTTTGATGGGCGGGGTCGGGCCGATTTTCGTCGAGTTCCATGTCGTCCATGGCTTCAGCAGCACCCGGTGGCGCCCCCAGTGGATGAGGTCGGGGGATTCGGAAATCCAGATGCCCCCCATCTGCGCGTGGTTGTGCGGGTCGTGAACGAGCGCGTAGGGGCGATCGAGCCTCATGTATTTTCCATTGATCTTCTCGGGGAAAAGACACGGAACCCGGTTCGACGGTAGGGCGATCACCTCGATATCTTCATAGCTGACCCAATCCTTTGTTTTTCCAAGGATGGCGGCACAGCCCATGTCGGAATTTCCCGGGCGCATGATGTAATAGGTGTCTTCCTCGGCGAAATAGGTGACGCGAGGGTCGATCGGCCAGTTGTCGTAAGGGCGGATCTGGGCGCTTGAGGACCGCGTGATAAACGGCTCCGGGCGGATCGTGAAATGGAGACCGTCCTCGCTCTCGGCCACGTGCATCCGCGGAACGGGATCGTGCCGGAGAATGACCGCCACAAGGAGGATGGTTTTCCCCTGGTAGGTCGTTTGCCCGCAGTTGAAGACGGCATCCGCCCCCGGCACGCTTCCGGGGCCAAGGATCGGGTTTTCAGGGTGGCGCTGGAGTTGGAAGTCTTTCATGTTTTTTCGATTCCTGCTTGACCGGGGGCGGATCCTAGCGATCTTCTGCCGGGAAGCAAGTTGCTGTATAGCAGTTTCGCGCAAGAGCCCCGCCCTGTCAATGAATACCCTTAAGAAAATATTTTCGGATTCTGCCGGAGGCGAGAACTTCCCTTTTCCATGATCCGCCTGTTTTCATGGACCGCCCATCCCCATCCCATAACCCGGCGGCTCCTGGCTCTTTTTCTCGCATGGCCCGTCACCGGGCTGATGGCGCAAGCTGCCACCCAACCAGACCTTTCCAAGGTGAAGGAAACCATCCAGCAATGGGTCAACAAGCACTACTATACAGGGGCTTCTCTGTGGGTGGCCCAAGATGGGAACCTGCTTTGCGAGGCCTATTTCGGCGACGCCAAACCGGACACCGTGGTTTACATCGCCTCCGCAGGAAAATGGCTTGCCGCTGCAGCGATCGCCGCCGTGGTGGATGAGGGAAAGCTCGCGTGGGATGATCCCGCGTCCAAGTGGATTCCCGAACTGGGCGGCACCAAGGGCAGGGCAACACTCCGCCAACTTCTGTCCCATACCGCGGGCTATCCCGCTTACCAGCCGGCGGATCAACCGACAGACAACTACCAGACGCTTTACGAGTCGGTGGCGCGGATCCTTCCCCTCCCATCCGATCATCGGCCGGGCGAACGCTTCGTCTATGGAGGGCTCGCGATGCAGGTTGCGGGCCGGATGGCGGAGCACGCGACGGGAAAGGACTGGGAGTCGTTGTTCCAGGAAAAAATTGCGCGCCCGCTGGAGATGAAAGACACCCGCTTTACTCCGGTGGATACGCAGTCGGGTGGCCACGCGCCGATGCTTGCCGGAGGTGCGCGTTGCACGCTGCGCGACTATGCAAACTTCCTCGAAATGATCGCCCGCGACGGCGAATTTCACGGCCAGCGCGTCCTTTCCAAAGAAGCGGTCCGGGAGATGCAGGCGGACCAGGTTCGCGGCGCGAGAGTCCAAACCAGCGCTGAATTCGTGGCTCGCGCACGGGGTGCCCAACATGCGGCGATCTACGGGCTGGGCGAGTGGCGCGAGGAACTCGACAAAAATGGACAGGCCCAGCTCATCAGCAGCCCTGGATGGGCCGGAACCTATCCTTGGATCGACAAGACCACCGGGGTCCAAGGCATCCTCCTTGCCCACGTTGATGTTCGCGGCCCGGCAACCCGGGACAAGTTCAATTCCTTTTACGCCAGCCCGGTGCTCCCGGTGCTCGTGCGGGAGGCGCTCGAAGCAAAGCGGGACAAAAAGCAGGCCGGTTTGTGCCCGTAGGGACTTCGCGGAAGCAGGCACAACCACCTTGTTCAACCGCCGGATGTGTAAAACAGCACGTTGAAAGTTAGAAAACCATGCCTGCATGCCCATTTCAACTCGCACGCTTTCGATCAGGGAGAACGGTTGCCTACCGCCAGCAGAAACAAACAACCCCGGCAGCCCGTTTGCGGTCCACCGGGGATTGGTGAGTTTCAATAAAATCAGGCCTTTGCTGCGCGACGTGCGGCCCACCGGGCCTTCATGTTGGCGGCGAGTTTCGCACGTCCCTCGGGAGTGATGCCGCTGCCGCCAAGAGTGCGGGCCAGCTCAGCCAGACGAGCGGCCCAGCCGAATCCGGCCAGGATCACGGCGGTGTAGAGCGGGTGACGGATCTTCGCGTAATGGTAATTCTCTCTTGCTCGCTGCCAGCCATTTCTTTCTTTGTCATGGCTTGTCCTCCGGCGGGAAGAGGGTGTTGGGTTGTCCGAGCAAGAGCCCGATGATGCCCGCTACCAGCCCTACGGCCAAGCAGCAGAGCCCGATTGTTGTGTATACGATTTTTTTCATATTTTGGCGGAGACATAATGAAGGTCTCCATGGACATATAACGCGATGGCGGCCGGTATCGCGGCGGCCGGTGTGAATGCCCTTCCATCCGTATTCGCGTCAGGGAGGGAATTCTCTCGGGATATATTTTTGGCGCGCAATTTTCTTCTCGTTCGCCGCCCGGCACCGACCCATGGTGGCTGAAACATGAAGCGCACCCCTTCCAAGCCGACCGGGATACGGAGAGTCCTGGTCCTCGTCGATGAATCCAATGTCACCAGTTCCGCGAAGGCAGCTAATCGCAAGTTGGACTGGCTCAAACTTCAGGACTTCCTCGTCAGAGAGCGCGAGCTGCTGGAAACGGTCATCTATGCCGGACTGCCCCCCGCGATGCCCGAATGGCAGGCCGAGCGGGACAAGAAAAACAAGTTTCTGCACTGGCTGCGCTCGCACGGGTTTCTGGTGATGGCCAAGGACGGCTCGCCCGGAGCCGAGACGCACTACAAGGCCAATGTGGATGTCCTGATGGCCGTCGATGCCGTCGAACTCTCGATTGAGATGCGACCCGACGTGGTGGTTCTCGTCACCGGCGATGCTGACTTTTCCCATCTGGCGCTCCAGTTACGTCGACGGGGCATTCGTGTGGAGGTCGCGTCCGCCGCGCCGAATTTGGGCGCGGGCCTGAAAGCCTCGGCAAACGAGGTGATCGATCTCTCCCCGTTGCTGGAGACTTTCGATCCGCTGAGCTGATCAGTTGCCGTGCTTCCACTTTTTGGCCAGAGCGAGCTTCTGTGCCCGGCTGAGGGATTTCACAGAATACTCCAGGCTGGAGGCGGCTGATCTGTTATCCGATGCGGTGAAGGCGACCAGCTTGGCCGGGCGGTGGGCTCGGACATACGCGGATCCCTTTCCGGAGTTGTGGATCTTGAGCCGCCGCTGAACGTCGGTTGTGATCCCGGTGTAGAGGCAGCCGTTCGAGCACCGGAGCATGTAAACGAACCACGGCTTGGGGAGTGTTTTTGGCATGCGGCGGATGGGGCTCAATTCCAGAGCGGATTGATCCGCGTGCCGTCTGGATTGATACCAAAGCTCCTGAGGACCTTCCTCGCCACCTCGACCTCGATGTCCGTCGGCGGGGTTGCGGGGAGGATTCCTGCGAACCGGCCCTGCATGTCCGCAGTGCCGATCCCGCGATCTTCGCCCAGAGAGAAAAACTTCCCGTCCTTGCCGCGATGGATCTCATGCAGGCAAAATATTCGACATCCCGGCACCGCACAAGTCAGAGTGACAGGCGTGTCCGGGCATCGTATGAACAAGAGAATCGTCTGGCTGATCATCATCCTGATGGCGTGGGCCATCGCCGCTTACCTCCTCATTCCGTGGGTGTCGAAGCTCTACTACCGCCATCACTTTAACGAAGGCCCGCGCATCACGCTGACCTCGGACGGCCATCCAGGCGACCCGGTCAATATCGCCATCGAGGGCGAAGAGGAGGTGCTTGTCCGCGCCATGCACGCCGCCGGCTGGTATCCGGCCGACCCGATCACGCTCGCGAGCAGCATGCGCATCGTGGTGGACTCGGTTGTCAGGAAACCGGACGACGATGCTCCGGTCAGTAACCTTTTCCTCTTCGACCGCAAGCAGGATCTGGCGTTTGAACTCCCGGTTGGCGACAGCCCGCGCCAGCGGCACCATGTCCGGTTCTGGCGTTGGGACAAACTCAAGGACGGGCGTCCGGTCTGGTTCGGCTCGGCGACATTCGATGAGCGGGTGGGGCTCAGCCACACCACCGGACAGGTGACGCATCACATCGGCCCCGACGTGGACGCCGAGCGGGATCTCATGATGAGCGGGCTCTTGAAGGCCGGACGGACGCAGGACGAGTATTACGTGAACGGTTTCCACAAAGTGTTGGAAGGCCGCAACGGAGGCGGAGACCCCTGGCGCACGGATGGACGCCTTGGGGCGATTGTAATCAAGAAATAGTCGTCCCCAATGTGCGCGACATTCCAATTTCGAGGGAAAACCTACAAGCCCGGTAGCGAGGTCGCCGGCTCCGGCGAGCGCGGAATCGTCCGCCATGCCTGGGCGGGGTTTGCCCGCAGCGAAATCCTGTCCTGGTGGCAAAAGCGAGGGGCAGTCCTCATCGACATCCCGGCAGACCGGTTTGCAGAGCGGTCCGAGGTCACCGGAAAACTCAGCTGGGATGACGTGGCAGAAGGGTTCGTCATCCGGGGGCTTGTGGACATCCAGACCGCCCAGCCGCACATCAAGGTCGTCACCCGTGCCTCAAGTCCGGAGGAGATTGACCGCTTCCAGCATCCGCGCATGCCGTTGCTGGAGGTGCCCCAATTCGCGCTACTGCCGCCGGGGGTGGATGAGGATGAGCCGGACTTTTTCGGGTGAGGAACAGTTTAGTTGCCTCAACCCAACGTTGCTTCCCAGCAAGGTTTCGACTCTGTTGCGGTGGCTCCCTTCGACAATGGCCATCGTGTTTTTTCGGTTCGTCGTTCGCCGAGAATCCAGGTTAAGTTTTCTTTCACATGCCTGCCCACAGTTTCCGCGTTTATGTCGACGAATCCGGCGATGAGGGATTCGTATTCCGGGATGACAACGACGGAAGCTCCCGCTGGCTGGTCCTGTCGGCGGTGGTGACGCGATCCGAGAAGGATTTGGCCGTGGTGGATCTGATGCGAAAGGTGCGGGCACTGCTCGGGCGCGGGCACAAGGAGGCACTCCATTTTGTGAAGCTCGGCCATGCGCAGCGGATTCCATGGGTGCGCGAGATTGGTCAAGCGGAGCTGAAGACTGTCTCTGTTCTCATCCACAAGCCGTCCATCATCGAGCCTGAGAAGTTCCAGTCGCAGAAACACCTGCTCTACCGCTACGCCAGCCGGATGTTGCTCGAACGCGTCTCTTGGCTTTGCCGGGATCACCGCAAGGAGGGGGCAGGAGACGGACGCGCGGAGGTCATATTTTCCAACCGCGGCCAGATGTCCTACGACGAGCTGCGGGATTCTGTCCGCCGGCTCAAATCGGAGTCGAACTCGATGAGCGTGACGATTGACTGGTCGGTGATCGACCCCGATCACATCCGCCCTGTCGAGCATTCCCAGCTTGCGGGGTTGCAGGTTGCCGACGCCGTGGCGTCGAGCCTTTTTACCGCCGTCAACCCGAATCGCTACGGGGATACCGAAGACCGATACGCCCGCCTGATTTCCCCCACGGTTTATCGTCACAAGGGGGATGCGCTGGGATACGGGCTCAAGTTTTGGCCCGGCGATTTCGACGCCCTGAAAGCGCAAAACCCGCACTTGGCGGGCTTTGCTGAACCATAAAATGTGCAGACCCCAGGTTCGAGGATCCCACCCTTTACGGGCTGCCACCGTTTCCGGCGACCTCTACAAACCCTGCGCTTGCCTGCACTATGAATAGACCACCATCACGCCCGTGCGTCAAGCGGCTGTTTTCATAATCCAATCTTTCCCGAGCGACCCCCCAGCAACAAGGGTGCCACCCTCCACCGGCGCTACGCCGCCAGGAGATCGGCACAGTCCTCCAGACCAGGGAACGAGGTGAGTCCCTCTGCGGCGATGACCATTGCGGCCCCCGGTGCTTTTCATCTCCCAAAACCCGCCGTCAACCTCCCCGGAAAGCACGGAGGGCGCATAGGGATTTTCGAAGGGTCCCTGTTCGGCGAAGTCGGGATTGTTGGCCAGTGCGGCATCTGCCATCTCCAGCAGCACCCGGTAGCTCTCGTCGGTTTCCATCTGCTTCCGGTCTCTCTCCCTATTCTCTTCCGCCTCCCGGCGGTTCCAGTATTGCCCGCGGAGGGACGGCAGGAAACTCGGATGCGCCGCCAGCAGGGCGTCGGAATAACTGGCCGACTGCACGCCGGGGAACACAGGAACTTTCTGCGCCAGGCACAGCTTCCAGAACGGGAAGGTTGGCCGGTTGAAGACATGCGTGAGCATGGGGAGGAGCAACCCGTTGACGTTGACCGGGAATCCGCTCGCACCCTCCAAGCACCCCCATCAGCTGCGCAGCCGCCTTTTTGCGGGACGCCAGACCGGGACGGATGCGGATCAACGGAGTCGCGTTCTTCAAGCAGAGCTTCGAGCTCAAGATCAAGGGCGACCTGATCCCGGAAGCCGCAACCGAGGAGATCATCGGGGAACTCCAAGCCCTGTTCGCCCGCCACAACGCCGGCGCAGCACTCAACGCGAAGGCTGTGTTCAAGCCAACCAAAGAATTCCACGCCGCGCGCAACAGAAATAATTTTGAATTGGGGATGTTGAATTTATTCAGCTTTCAGATTTCCCGTTTCAGCTTTTTCCCCGTGGTGCCAGTGGCGGCGAGCGTGAAGACGAAGCTCGGGAGGGGCGGGGCTGAGGAACAATAAAACGCCCCGCCGGAACCCCCAAGAACCGGCGGGGCGCACTTCGAACCGGCGGCATGAAAACGCCCCGGTTCTCCCCCAAACTATTTAATTAGGAATTTTGGATGTTGGATTTTGAATTGCAGAAACGAAGCAAATGGAGGAGTGGACGCCGTCCCATTTGTTGTGCGGTTTAAATTGAAGTCCAGCGGCGGAGGGTGAGGGCGGTACCGCCGAGGGCGAGGGCGGCCATGGAGATCCAAGTCGAGGGCTCGGGGACGGCGGTCAGCTCGTATCCCACAAACATCGCGCCTCCTCCGCCGAGCAGGGTCGAACCGGCGTCGGAGTAGAAATTGATTTTATTCAAGTTTGTCTCCCATCCGGTGGCGGTGAGGCTGACCCTGAGCTGGTCGGTGCCCCCGGCCGTGCGCGGGGTGCCGCTCCAGTTCCAGATGTTGAGGATTTGGCCGGGCGTCCACGACGTCACGCCTCCGAGCGTGAGAATGTTGTTGCCGGTGTCGATCGTTCCGAAATCAATCGTCGAGTTGGCGGTCAGCGTGAGAGCGCCGAGCGTGTTGCTGACGCCGGCGCCGGATTGTTTGAGCGCCACCGTTCCGTTCCCAAGTGCCAGTGTCGCCGTGCTGTTGGTCGCCGTGCTGGCGTCGAGCAGGAGGGTGCCGCCGGTGGCGATTGTGATGCCCGACGTGCTGCTGAGAGCGTGCGTCGCATTCGCAGTCAATGTGCCGCCGGTGACAGCCGTTGCGCCGGTGAAGGTGTTGTTGCCGGTGAGGGTTTGATTGCCGGTGCCGGCTTTGGTGAGTCCGCCCGTGCCAGAGATCGTGCCCGCGTAGGTGGTGGAAGCCCCGCCTGTCGTGAGGGTATTGGCACCGAGGGCAATGGTGCCGCCCGTGCCGGCGATGGATGCCACGGATTCCGCGCCGCCGAGTGTGAGCTGGCCGCTGTTGACGGTGAGTGAAGATCCGCTGTTCAGGCGTCCTGCGGAGCCGAGCGTCGTGGTGCCGGTGGTGACGGTTATCGTGCCGTTGCCGAGGAGCGCATTGACCGTGCCGCCGGAGAGCCCGTAGGTGGCGGCGGTGAGGACGCCGGTCGTGCCGTCGAGCGAGCCGCTGCTCATATTGAAGGCGCTGACCGTTTGTGTCAGGTTGTTGGTATTAAAGGAACCCGATGTGACCGTGACCGTCGCGGTCGTGGCGATCTGGTTGGCCTGAACCAACTTTGCCGTGCCGCCACTCACCGTCAGGTTTCCAGCGATGGACTGGCCGCCTGTTGTATTCAGGTCGAGTTCGCCTGCGCTCACGGTCGTGAGCCCGGTACAGGTGTTCGCGGCGGAGAGCGTGAGCGTCCCTGCCCCGGATTTGGTGACGCTCCCCGTGCCGCTGATCGTTCCGTTATAGGCGAGGGCGTTGGAGCGGTTGAAAACGAGAGCGGAATTGTTGGTGATGTTGCCGCTGACGGAACCGGTCGTGCTGCCGTTGCCGATCTGCAGCACGCCGTTGGCGATGGTGGTGCCGGCAGTATGAGCCAGAGCATTGGTGAGGGTGAGGGTGCCTGTGCCGGTCTTTGCCAAGGCAACCCCGTTGCTTGATGTCCCTGCAAAGGTGCTCGAGGCGTTGCCATACCCAGCCGTGATGGTATAAGGTCCAGCGCCCGTGAAGATTAAGCCGGTTCCAGTCAGGCTGCCCACCGTGGCGTTGGCGCTCATGGAAAGGTTCCCAATCATCGCCAGGGCTGAGCCAACGGGAATGGCACTGTCTTTGGAGATCCCGAGATACCCGCCCTGGATGGTCACCCCCCCCTCAAAGGTGTTGCTTCCAGACAAGTTTACCTGAGCTCCCGTCGTGACGTTCGCCGTAAACCCGCCCGTTCCGGAAAGGTTTCCGGTGAAGGAAATCCAGCGGCTGGCACCTGAAGAAGGTGCGGCTGTCAAACCACCCGCCCCCAAAACCATGTTGGCGGCGACGGTGGTAGTGGCGGCTACAGAATTCTGGTTGCTGAAAGAAACGCCATTCGCATTGATCACGCCGGTCGCGCCGAGAGTCAGCGCGGATGAGGAGGTCGTCAGGTTCACGGTCCCCCCATTCAGGTTCAGCGTTCCGCTGGAGCCCGACGCGCCCCCGACCGTGGCTGCCCCGGCCAGATTCAGGACGCCGCTGCCGGAAAGAGTGAATGACCCGTTTTCCCTGGTCCCGACATTGAGCGTGGTCACGCTCATCGTCCCGCCAGTCAGGTTGCCCGTTCCTGTCGTCGCTGCACCAAGGGTTCCGAGGGATGCGATGGAAACCGTTTCAAAAGTGGCCGATCCGGCGGACTGATTGTAGGCCCCCTTGGAGCCGTCTGCAACTGCCACTTCCAGCAGCGTGGCTCCTGTCGAGTTGATTGTCCCGCCGGTCATGTTGAAAGTGCCGTCCGCCCCTGCACCAGTCTGTCCCAGCCGGATTCCATAGCCGCCGCTCCCGGACAAATTGATCGTGCCGTTGCTCAGGTTATAAACTCCGATGCCAGCGGTGGCATTGGTGGAATGGCCAATGAAGAGAAGCCTGTTGGCAACCGTGCTGGAAAGCGTGCCGCCCGTTTGGTTGATCGTGCCCGTCTGTCCTACCGCCCCAACTTGTACCCACCCGCCTAACGCGATCGCGCCGGATCCCGCCAGCGTCAAAGTCTGGCTGCCTTGCACGGCAAAGCTTGCCGTAGTGATCGCCAGCGTGCGCCCGGTGGCAACATTCCATGTCTGCGTTGCACCGTTGACAGCATTCAAGTTATTGATCGTCAGATTCTGGGTGGCGGCGGACATGTCGATGCCGCCGCTGCCGAGCATCAAACTGCCGCCGCTGATCGTCACCGCCCCGGAAGGATTGATCACCGTGAGCCCGCCAACAGTTCTTGCAGTCGTCGTGTTCCCGGAGAGATTTTGGGTGCTGTTGCCGTTCCACAAAACCGTGTCGGTAGTGCCGGGAACTCCGCCAATCCAGTTGCCTGCGGTACCCCATTCAATGCTGCTGTTTCCGGTCCAGGTGACTGTGGCGGCTTGGGAGGAGGCTGCGCCCAAACTCAGGGCGAAAGCGGCCAGGGCCAGGCGATGCCAGGATTTCACGGGATTATTGTTCGGGAGGTTGGGTGTTTGGGTATTCATAGAAATGTATGATTTCAGGGTTGAATGCGAGGTGAACGGGTATATCTACGCGCAAAGATTACCACGAGCGTCCACCCCGGCAACTTTTTCGTGCGCAGATTTGCTATGACAAGTTTCCCGTGGGATTTTCGGGTTTTGTCCGGCAGGGAAGGCGAAAAAACGGCAAGGATGGTTCCGATGGATGGTCCGGCAAAGCCGCTGATCAGCAAGCAACCACGGTTGCTATAACATCTTTCCTGCGACGGTTCTTGGTCCTGGCCAGGATCATTGATAAAAACTCAGGCTCTCATGAATATCTCTCACCCATCGCGGCGGTCATTTGAGAAGCTCTGCCTGATAGTGAGCCTTTTCTTATCGGTTGTTGGCAACGCCGCACCCACTGATTCCCCTGCGGCCGCCAAGGCTCCCGCGATTGCCGTTTTCGGGGACCCCGGCTTTTTTAACTTCCTGGGCTGGCAGTCACTCAAGCCCAAGAGCATGGCCGCCCTCCTGAAGAATGCGGGTTTTGAGGCAGACATCCTCGACGTGGCGGCCTTGTCGGATCCTGCGATTTTGTCCACATCCAAATACTCGGCAGTGGTTTTGCCCTACGGCAACGCCTTTCCGATTGATGCTTTTCCGGCATTGAAAAGCTATCATCAAAGCGGAGGGGTAATGATCCTTTCCGGAATCCCTTTCTGCCATCCCACAGTGAAGGAGAATGGCATTTGGAAAAGCCGCGGGGGAGAGAGTTTCTTCGGCCATGATGCCAAAGGGATCGGCACCGGGGCGTTCACTGACCCGGGATTCTCAGGGCCCCTACAGGTCGCGACGCCTGGATTCGTCGGCAATCCGCTCGGTTTGAGCGAGGACGATTTGCCCGACAGAGCGACTCATCGATATCAGTGCCTGAACCCCAAATCCCTTCCCCCGGAGGACGAGGTTCTGCCGCTGATCGAATTGTTGGATCCCGGCACAAAGAAGGCACATCCGGCGGCGGCCATCATCAAGCACGGCTGCAAGGAGTTTAACGGAGCTATTGACGTCTGGGGCGGTGCGATCGCCTCGGAGCTGGAGGAGACCCACGAGTTTCTGGCATCGCAGTTGATGCTTCGCGGCTTGGCCGTGGCATTGCAGATGAAGGGAATTATTCCCCCCGCCCAAGCGTCCAAGGTGCTCGCCTACGCGGGGACTTTGCGGCGGCCCTCCTCCCTGCCAGGCGACTTGGCCTACACGCCCCCCGGGAAACGGGAGACCTTTGTTCCCAAGTCACCTCCGCCGGCCAAGCAGATGCTGGTGGTGAACGTCAACAGACTCGACATTCCAGAGCGCATTGCCATGGGGTGCTTGCAGGCTTTAACAAGCCGCAAACAACCCCGGATCTGGCTGGCTCGCGGCCAAACCGAGGACATATTCTGGCTGGAAGAGCACATCAAAAAGGGCTATATCGAATCCTACGAGGCGGTTAATAACTGGCGCTCTCTTTTTGAGAGGTATCGCGAGGAGTTCAAGGGGGCCATTATCCCCGACCCGGAAATGTATCGAGGGGATCTTCTGGCCGTCAACATCGCCAGCTGCGAGGACCTGATCGTCTGTCCGCCTGAGCTTGCTGAAGCTCTCGGGATTCCCGTGAAGATTGATCTGCGGGGCAAATTCAAGACCTTTGCCGAGGGCCTCGCCTGGGTCTGGGATACCTACGGCAAGCGCATGAACCACGCGCTCTCCTCCTACACCACCTCCGAGGACCTGGGCACCGCTGCCTTTTCCTATGAGATGCAATGGCGGGCACCGCTTTACTGGGTGGCAGGTTCGACCGTTGCCGAGCGGCCCGGGGTTGACGCTGTTGCCGAGAAGACGGTCGTTGCACGGATTCTATCGGAAATGGAGCCCAACGGAGTGGCGCTCGGTTTTCCGGAGCAGGGTGAAGGAGGGGTCGGTCTGGGCGAGCCGGCCGGCGTTGATCTCATCAGCAGATACGGCCAGTCGCTGGTCTGCTCAAACTACCTGCCCAACCTTTGCGTTACAAGCGGCGTCGTCCTGGAGAAGGCCCCCAGCGTTCCTCCTTCAGCCAAGTGCCCGGAGCTCGACCCGGGCAAAATCTACATCGCCTTGGCCATGTCCGATGGCGACAACCAGCATCTCTGGCAGAAATTCTGGATGCGGAATTATTTTGAGAATCCGAGACTCGGCGAGTTTCCTCTGGCCTTCGGAATGGGCCCTCCCATCATCGACCTCCAGCCAGTCGTTCTGGAGTGGTATTATGCCAAGGCAAAATCCGGAATTACCTTTATTTCCGACGTCTCCGGTATCGGCTATACTCATCCGGACTCGTTCGGGGCTGCCTTCCGCGACCCGAAACTCGTGACGGATGGATTTCTGGCATGGACCGAGCGCTACCTACAACGCATGGGAATGACATCGCTGAGAACGGTTTCCGGTGGAGACGAGCTGCTCTCTCAATACATACGCGGCTTGCCCGCGATCCATTCGGTTTTTGCCGACATGGGGCGCTACTCAGGACGCGAGGGGATCGCGAACCTCACCTACATGCTTGATGGCAAGCCGGTCTTTCGTTCGGTCACAAGCTGGCGGAAACCGGGCGGCCCCGCCTTTATGCAGGAAATTCGCGATCAAGTCGGCACTCAGCGCCCGGCTTTTGTCAACGGGTTTGTCCATTGCTGGACCTACCCTGACCTGAACAAGGTGGCCGAGATCTATGAAGCCAGAGATGCGGACATGGTCTTTGTCACTCCCGAGCAGCTGACCAAGCTCTATCTC